>SXGR01054070.1_pt1 | contig 25892 bp, 10 predicted proteins | sample 3174711 | NCBI WGS metagenome assembly SXGR01 (sample SAMN11356860, study PRJNA531348) | freshwater metagenome | isolation source: freshwater sample F1-60 | place: China: Fuxian Lake, Yuxi | collected 2017-12-25
GAAGTTGGAGTGTCAGCACACAGGCTCCGCAAGAATGAGAAGTGAGGTGAAGGACAAGGTTCAAGCTGAGGTTGCCGCAAGATAACGCGACAGCGGATTCACAGGGGGTTTCAGCGGTTTCCATCGATACCGCTCTAGGAAAGACCGCGGGAGCGCGCGCTCACTGTCGGCTCCGCTATCTGACGCAACGTTGACGCAGCGATGTCCCCGCATGGCATTTCGCGTTCACTCCCGACCACCCGTGGTGCCCAATCACACAGCAGTGTTCAGCAGTCGAAAGCGATGGAAACGCCGAAAAAAACAACGCGAAGCCATTGCTGACTTCGCGTGGTTCAAGTCGGGCTGGCGGGATTTGAACCCACGACCTTTTGACCCCCAGTCAAACGCCGTTGGGGCTGAAAAGACCGTTTCCGCGATGCAATGGCATCAGTTCGTGGCAGCAGCCTGACCACTTTGACCCAACTTTGACGGGGGAGCTAGAGCGATACAGGCTGAACTCGCGTGACGCTCCCAGTTTGCCACGGGTTCGCGGTGGAGTGAGAACTTGTTTGGATGCCAATGCAGGGCTGTTACAATCTGAGGTGTTCCGTGATCCGAACTATCTGAGCCTATGGGGACAAGAGCGCTATGAAGATTCAGTTTGTCATTGCCATGGGGACGTGCGGACTTGCCGCTGCAACTGCACCTGCGTGGGACGGGGTAGTTGCGTGGGGGCAGGGCAGTGGCCCTCCTGCGGGAGAGCCTGTTCAAGCAGTGGTGCAAGTGGCTGGCGGGGGCTCCGCAGTCGCAGTTCTTCGGGGAAACGGTGAAGTGATCGTCTGGCACAACGGCGGATTCATTCCAGTCCCGTCCGACCTCGGTCTCGTGCGCCGGCTCGGTCCAATAGGTGGGGGCGGAATGTTCGTTGCTATCAGGGAGAACGGAACGGTGCGTTGCTGGCACCCAGGCATTCCCGGCGGCGGTGACAACATCGTTCCCGAAGGTGTAGGACCGTGCATCGAAGTCGCAGCGGGCGCCCAGCACTATGTGGCAGTTAGAGAAGATCGGTCAGTCAACTGTTGGGGGTGGAGCGCTTACGGGCAGTGTGCGGTGCCCCCTGACCTCGGTCCTTGTGTCGGCGTGGCGGCAGGCTACTACCAGACGCTAGCTCTCACGCTAGACGGGTCCGTGCGTGGTTGGGGATTCAACTGGAATGGCGAATTGTCGATTCCATCCGACCTCGGACAGTGCGTCGCGATCGGAGCTGGTTATTCCCACAGCATTGCCATCCGGCTCGACGGAGCCGTGCGCTGCTGGGGCAAGAACGACTATGGTCAATGCAATGTGCCTTCAGACCTAGGGACCTGCACGCAGGTTGCCGGCGGCTGGGGCCACACCGTGGCGCTTCGCACAGATGGCACCGTTCGAGCTTGGGGGTATTTCGAGGCGGCGACGGTCCCCGACAGTTTAGGTTCATGTTTGCAGGTCAGTGCATCGGGCATGGGCTGTGTCGCTCTCAAGCGACCCGCCCACGATGCGGATGAAGACCTCATCGCCGACGAGGAGGACAACTGCCCCTTTGCGTCTAATGTCTCGCAAGCAGACTGCGACGCAAATGGCATTGGCGACGCCTGCGATGCCGGCGGCGATGTCAACCAGAATGGGATCCCTGATTCCTGCGAGTGTATCGGGGACATCTTCGCGACGGGCACGGTCAACGGTGCCGATTTGGCTGCGCTGATGTCTCAATGGGGTCCGGCATATCCGTCGACACCGAGCGACCTGAACCGCGACGGAGTTGTTAACGGTGCTGACATTGCGATCCTCTTGGTGGGTTGGGGTCCGTGCCCGTAGTGATCGCAACCTGACGGTTGATACCTAAAGGAGAAGGCCGCCTCCTGCGACCCTCGCGTTGTTCGTCGCTCTCAGGAGCAGCTGGCCACCAACACCATGAGGATCACAATTGCGGCGAAGAGGCCGAAGATCGATTCTCCGCCTCCACCACCGATGCGTCCTCCACCACCTCCGCTCCCACGGCACATCAGTGCACCCCCGACATCTCGAGTGCGCTCGTCCATGCCTTGCGTTTGAGTTCGGCTCCTTGCCCGACCATGATCGATGCGAAGCGGCGTTCGTCACTCTCTCGACCGAGAGCGCCCCTCGCAGGACGCTCCCAATCTGCGTACTGACCGACTGCGTTGAACGCAGCCCACGCTGAGTGCTCGATGCCCTTCATCCGCTGCAGTTCATGATCGAAGTTGGCGACGATGTTTCGCCTAGCTGCGCTGACCGTCACCTCGCGGGCATCGTCGGTCGATGTCGATCCTGCTCCGAGCACACGGTCAAGGAAGGCCTCAAATCGAGTCGCGTCAACGCTGCCTCGCAATCGGACGAGTCTGAAAAGGCGCCGTTCACTGTAAATCGCTTGCGTTAGAGTACGGCACCATGGTGGAGACCTGGATCGAGCAAGGTGAATCCCCCTACCCCTACGAGCGCGATGCGCTCAAGTGGGTGCGCTCGTGGTTCCCGCAGCACGAGCCGTGGCGCGCCTTCGCACGCTTCACTTTCCCGGGCGCCGATGGACGCGATCATGAGATCGACCTGCTCGTCGCTGGTCCCACTGGGTGCTTTCTCATCGAATTCAAAGGCTACGAGGGGCGCATCAGCGGCAACGCGCGCGATTTGGTCGCGACGACCGGAGCGCGGCGTGTCGCGTTGGCTCACCCGAAGCCGCTGCTCAAGTCGAAACTCGACAAGCTCGTCGATGCGCTCAAGCGGACTCAGGCATTCAGAGCGAAGGGTGCGCGGCCACCGTTCATTGAGCCGCTGGTCTTTATGCATCACGCAGAGTCGCTGGAGGTCGCGTCACCTGGTCACCTCGGCGTACTTCTCCGCGACCGCGAAGCTGCAGACGGCACTGCGATTGAGGGCCTGAAGGCCGTCCTTCTCGAGCGTCGCGCCCGCTGGCTCCAGCCACTCGCCGACGGCGAGCGCCGCGTCGACAAGCCTTTGGCGAAGCTGCTTTCTGCGGGTATCAAGGAGATCGCCTACTTCGGACCACGGCCGCCCATGGTGGCTGGCTCTTGGCAGCTTGAGTCAACGCCACTGGAAGAAGCCGCGGCGTGGAGCGACTTCGAGGCTACCCACAAGGTCACGGCCGACAAGCGCACGGTACGGGTCTACATCGCGCCGCGTGGTCGCGAGCTCGAACGGGAACGGCTTGCCAATTGTGCGAAGCTCGAGTTCGAGGCGCTCCGCCTCTTCGATCATCCCGGTGTCCTTCGCGCCCATGAACTCGACGAGTGCGACCTCGGGTTCGCGATCGCCTTCGAGCACACGCGGGGTTTCATTCGGCTCGATCACTTCATGCTGACGCGTGCAGGCGCGCTCGACTTCGGCGCACGCCTCGGCCTACTCCGTCAGCTCTGCGAAGCTGTCTCCGCGGCACATGACCGCGGAATCGCACATCGCTCACTCTCGCCGTCGGCGGTACTCGTAGCCAACGCTGACTCTGAACGGCCCACGATCAAGCTGCGCAACTGGCACCAGCGGATTCGTACGGACGCCGGTCTCTCGACGCTGCGTACCTTCGGTGGCGAGACGATTAGCGACCTCGGCGCCGCATTCAACGACCTGAGCGAGATCGAGCGCACATATCTCGCACCCGAACTACGGGCGGTGGGTGAGCCGGGCGGCATCGCGTCGGACATCTACTCGCTCGGTGCGCTCGCCTATCTGATCTTCACCGGGAAGCCGCCCGCGCAAACTCTTGACGAGCTCGACAGCGTGCTCGCGCGCCAACAACACCTCGCTGTGTCACAGCACATCAACGGTGCCAGTGCGGGCCTTGAGCAGTTCATCGCTCGCTCCGCGCATGCCTCCCCTCTCCAGCGGGCTGCCACCGCTCGTGAACTCATCGAGTGGCTTGACAAGACGCAGGAGGAATTGGCGCGTCCAGAGTTCGCGATCGTCGGCGGTCCTGATGATCTTCTGAAGGGCACGATTCTCGACGGTGGATCATGCGGAACGATTACAGTCGTCCGCCGCCTCGGCTCGGGTGGAACCGCGATGGGATTCGAGGTGACGCGCGACGCCTCAGCATTCGCTCTAAAGGTCGCGCGCACCCCTGAGCTCAACTCGCGCATCGAGGCCGAGGCGGTGACGCTCCGAGCACTCAAGCACGAACACATCGTGTCGCTGGTAGGAACGGTTGATGTCGGGCCATGCAACGCGTTACTGATCTGGCCCTTCGGAAGCGAGACCCTCTTCGATTACCTCAAGCGAGATGGGGCGCTGCAACTCGACTTCCTTGAGCGCTGGGGAACGCAGTTGCTCAGCGCGGTTGAGCATCTCGAATCCGAAGGCAAGTCGCATCGTGACATCAAGCCAGGCAACATCGCAATCACTGACAAAGGGCAGAAGAAGGCGCAGCAGATTGTGCTCTTCGACTTCTCGCTCGCGAGTCTCAGTGCGGCCAACTTGCAGGCGGGCACGCCCGGCTACATCGATCCATTCCTTGGCGTGGGTAACCGGCGAGATTGGGATCGCGCCGCTGAGCGCTACGGGGCGGCCATCACGCTCTACGAGATGGCGACGGGCGTGCGACCGACTTGGGGTGACGCTCAGACGCTGCCCCAGCTCCTGCGTGACATCGAGCATCCGAACCTCGATGCCGACCTCCTTCCAGAGGGCGTGCGGCCGAGCCTGCTCACGTTCTTCCAGCGTGCATTGCATCGTGATGCTGCGAAGCGTTTTGACAGCGCCACCGCGATGCGCGAAGGTTGGGAGAAGGCGCTCCGAGGCACAGCGGTCACGGTCGTCGGAACGCAGTCGGTGGATGGTGGCACGCAAACGCTGGTGCAAGCGCTTGATGTCGCCGTATCAGGCGCGGGTGTTGCAACCATCATCCCATCTCTTCCGCTCTCGATCCGCGCACAGAACGCGCTGAATCGTTTGGGAGTCGACAGTGTGAGTGACCTGCTCCGTCGGTCGCCGCACTCGTTGCGCTGGCTTCCGGGCGTCGGCAGCACGACGCAGAAGGAACTCGTCGACCTCTATCAGGAGGCACGCAAGCGCTTCCCGGATGTGGAAGTCACGATTCGTTCACCCGAAGCAAGTTCGGCCGAAGCGACCGCGCGACGCTCCGGCCTCGGTACGCCTGGGAGGCGGACTTCTACCGCGCCTCGTGTGCCCGCGCAGCTCACCGCCGACGCAACCCTCGAAGCACTAGTGAAGAGCCTGCTCGTGCGCAATCGCGACGCTGAGTCACGATCAAGTGAAGCGCTCGCGGACTACCTCGGCATCGGCACTTCAGGCGACGCGACGCCACGCGATCCAGTCTCCATGCAGGTCGCCGCCGAGGCGCACGGCCTCACTCGTGCCGCTGTCCACATCGCGATCGACACATCCGTGAAGCGTTGGCGCAAGAACGCAGCATTCTCGCACGCCGCAAGCGTGGTGCAGGAGTTACTGCAGGCGCGCGGAGGCGTGGCCACGATGGAGGAAATCGCGGCGGCGATTGCCACGCGGCTGCCTGCCGATGGCGCAAGCACGCGCGCAGAGCGTCTGAAGGCTGGGTTCGCGGTGGCGCTCTCGGTTGCAGAAGCCGAGAAACGCATCGAGGACAATCCGCGGTATGAACTGCGGCGAGCAGGCAGGCGCGCGTTCATTGTGGCCCACGGCCTAGATGCCGCTGCTCCCTACGCCATAAAACTCGGCGAGGCCGCCGACAGACTTGTCGACCGCTCGCCACCTGTCCTTGCGGGCCCGGCTGCATGTATCGCCGAACTGCGTGGTGTGAACCGGCCGGCTGAACTTCCGGAGCTTGCCAACGAGCGCCTGCTTGCGCTCGCGGCTGCAGTGAGCGCGCAAGCGTGCGTGAATGGTCGCGGTGAGCTCTACCCTCGCGGACTCGATGCGCGCCGTGCGCTGAAGCTCTCGCAGGGAGCGATCGCAGGACTTGGCAAGATCGACACCAGCAAGCGCCAACGGGTCTTTACCGTGCGAGAGCTGCGCGAGCGAGTGGCGCAGCGCTACCCGGAGGCGGTGGAACTTCCCGACGCGCCTGAGTGCATCCCGCTCGTGCAAGAAGTGCTCGGCCACGAAATCGAGTACGACGCGACGAGCAAGCTGTTCCGGGCGCGAGCCGCAGAGGCGATGACAGTGCAGACCGGCTCGGGCTCGCGTCCCACGATGTATGTCACTCAGCTCGGTACGCAGCCGATCGACGCGCATCAACAGGCGCTCAACCGCGCGAATGCCTTCAATCAAAGGGTGCACTCCGCGCTCACTGATCGGACGCTCATTGTTCTCGGTGTCCAACCTGCGTCCTTCGCCCTCGCTGTGCCTCGGCTTGCCTCGTGCTTCGGAGTGCGCGAACTCTCCCTCGACGCGCTCCTCCTCGATGGTCTGCGCATCGTCGCCACCAACCGCAACATTCAGTTGGCAAAGGTCTTCGAGGCCGACGCATCGTGGCCGAGTGGTCAGGCTTCAAGCCGCCTGCGCGCGCTGCTTGAGATCGTGCGCAAGGAGCACATCGCGCCCGCGCTTCTCTACGCACAGGAGCCAATCCTGGCCTGTGACTGGGGCCTGATTTTCCGCTACGACATGCAAGGGCTCTACACTGAACTTCGCGATGCATGCGGCCGCGGCGCACATCCCGGCGCGCTCTGCGTGCTACCCGCCGACGACGCCGAGCAGTCGATCGTGCTCGACGGCTTCAACTTTCCCGAGTTCGATCCCTCCCGCATCCTCCGTGTGCCCGGCGCATGGCTGCGGCTTGCGACTGCACCAGCAGCCTGATCGGACACCCAACAATCATGGCATTCGCGCTCACCGGCCGGCTCCACACACTTCTCGTTGCCCTCGAGTCTGACATTCGCCGACGCGTGGAGAACGATGCATCCGTTCGCGCGCCGCTGGTTGATGAGCACAAGGTCGAGTATGCGAGCGGGATGACCCGTCAGGACTTCGCCACCTGGCTCGGCGGCCGCGTCACGCAGGCGGGCGTCGCGTGGATCCTTGCTACCGTGTTCGTGCGGTTTCTCGAGGACAACACGCTCATCACGCCGGCACGCTTCCTCGAGCCCGTCGGCAGCCGCACCAACGCGCCCGACGATCGCTGGCAGGCCTTCATCCGCAAGACGCCGACCGCGAACCGCCGCGACTGGATGCAGTCGGAGTTCGATGACTTGGTCAACAAGCACCCCGCGCTTTCCGAGCTCCTAGGCCGCGGCAACCATCACCTGTGGATGCTCGCGCCATCGCAGGACGGCGTGACGGCGCTGCTCGAGGCCTTCAGCGAGCGCACCGACGACGGCACTGCGCTGCGCTGGTCACTCGCCGACCCCCAGCTTTCGACGCGCTTCCTCGGAGACCTCTACCAGGACCTCTCCGACGAGGCGAAGAAGCGCTTCGCGCTGCGGCAGACACCTGACTTCGTGGAGCGGTTCATCCTCGACCGGACGCTCGAGCCCGCCCTCGACACCTTTGGCGTCGAGTGGAAGGACGAGAAGGGCGGCTTCCGCCTGATCGATCCGACCGTCGGGAGCGGCCACTTCCTGCTCGGCGCGTTCCCGCGCATCCTCAAGCGCTGGCGTGAGGCCGAGCCAACGACCGACATCCGCATCGTCGTGCAGCGCACGCTCGACGCGCTGCACGGCACCGACATCAACCAGTTCGCGGTGTCGATCGCGAGGTTCCGGCTGCTGATCGCGGCGCTGAAGGCATGCAGCATCACGCACCTGAGCGCTGCGCCCGCCTTCGCGATGCAGCTTGCTGCGGGTGACGCGCTGCTGCTCGCCGACCGGAGCGCTGCGCGTGGCACAAGCGGCGTGCAGCTCTCGCTCGACCCGACGGATGCGGCAACGCTGCAATTGACCAGCACGCGATACGACGCCGCGCGCAGAATCCTCGCCAAGGGTTTCCATGCGGTGGTCGGCAATCCGCCGTACATCCAACCGCCAGAGGACCTGAATCAGGCGTACCGCGAGCTCTACGGCAGCTGCAGCGGCAAGTACGCGCTGACATGCCCGTTCATGGAGCGCTTCGTCGAGTTGGCGCTTGCCGCACAGGGTTCGCGACCGGCGGGCTTCGTGGGCAAGATCACCTCGAACTCGTTCATGAAGCGTGAGTTCGGCAAGAAGCTCATCACCCAGTACTTCGCCAAGTGGGATCTCACCGCCTCGATCGATACGAGCGGCGCGTACATCCCGGGGCACAGAACGCCGACGGTGATCCTCTTCCTGCGCAATCAGAAGCCGTCGAAGTCGACCGTTCGTGCAGTACTCGGAATCCGGGGGGGACCGTCGACGCAAGACGATCCGTCACGGGGCCTCGTGTGGCAGGCGATCCTCGATCAGATCGAGAAGCCCGGATCGCAAAGCAACTTCGTGAGCGTGGAGGACCGCGATCGGCAGGCGTTCGCCACGCATCCGTGGAGTCTGAGTGGAGGTGGTGCGGGTGAGGTGAAGGCAGCGATTGAGGCGAGGGCACCCACGAGGCTCGACGATTTCGCCACCGAGATCGGATTCATGGCCATCACAGGCGAGGATGACTTCTATGTCGGCGCAGCTTCGACGCTGCGGCGGTGGGCCGTACCTGAGGCCAATGTCCGACGGTTCGTCGAAGGAGATCAACTCCGAGACTGGTCTAACTCTGCGGTCGCAGCTGTGCTGTATCCGTATGACCATGATGCGAACCCACAGGCTGTTAGACAGATTGAGCGGCGCGCGTGGGTCTGCCGTACCGGGCTGCTCGAACGTCGCATGTTCCAGAAGACCCATGTCGAGCGCGGATTGGAAGCGTGGGAGTTCGCGATTTGCTCGGTGTCGAAGTCCCGCACCCCGCTCTCGATCGCGTTTGCCTTCGTCGCCACGCACAACCACTTCGTGCTCGACCGCGGCGGGAAGGTGTTCAAGCAGTCCGCGCCCGTCATCAAGCTGAAGCCCGGCGCGACGGAGGACGAGCACCTCGCGCTGCTGGGAGTGCTGAACAGTTCGACGGTGGCGTTCTGGGGCCGACAGGTCTTCTTCCCGAAGGGCGGCTTCTCTGATGGGAAGTGGGAGGAGCGTCTCGAGTGGGACGGCACCAAGATGCAGCGTTGCCCGTTGCCCGACTCGCTCGAAGAAGTGCTTCGGCTCTCGAACCTGATTGATGGTCAGGGGTCAGATGGGTCGCATGCGATCGGTGCGCTGCGGCAGGGTCCAGTCGCGGACCTTGCTGGGTTCGAGTGGGGTTGCGCCTCCCGCCTGACTCGAATGGTCGCCCTCCAGGAAGAACTCGACTGGCTCGTCTACCGCCTCTACGCCCTGCGCGGCGATAACACCCTCGAGTGCCCCGACCTCGACTCGCTCCCGCCGGTCCAGCTCGGGGAGCGCGCCTTCGAGATCGTGATGGCGCGGAAGATGGCCGCCGGCGAACTCCAGACGACCTGGTTCAAGCGTCACGGCTCGACGCCGATCACCGAGATCCCCTCGCACTGGCCCGCGCCGTATCGCACGCTGGTCGAGCGCCGTATCAAGGCGATCGAGGACGACGCCTCAATCGGCCTGATCGAGCAGCCCGAGTTCAAGCGCCGCTGGAACCACGAACCGTGGGAAGACACCTGGCGCAAGGCGCTGACCGAGCGCCTGCTCGACCGCGTCGAGGCGATGGATGTCTGGCGTGCCGAACCGCCTGCGCCGTTGTCGGTGGCGCATCTCGCCGACCTCCTCGCGCGTGATGCCGAGGCCGTGCAGATCGCAGAGCTCCTGACCGGCACCGAGGCGCCGGAGATGGCGCCGTTCCTCGCGGGGCTCGTGAAGGACGAGCATGTGCCGTGCGCGGCGGGCGCGCGGTACACCGAGAGCGGGCTCCGGAAGCGGGCGTCGTGGGAGGCGACCTGGGACCTTCAGCGCAAGGAAGACGCGATCGACGCGCTGGCCGAGGCGGGCAAGATCACCGCCGACGAAGCGAAGGCGCGCAAGACGCGCGAGGTGGGCGCGATTCCCGTGCCGCCGAAGTACGACAGCAGGGATTTCCGCACCGCCGCGTACTGGCAGGCGCGCGGCAAGCTCGATGTGCCCAAGGAGCGGTTCGTGTCGTACCCCGGCGCGGGTGGCGACAAGCCGAGTGACCTCATGCTGGGCTGGGCCGGATGGGATCAGTTCCAACAAGCGCAGGCGTTGGTGCGGTTGATCGACACGCTGATTGATGTGGGAGCGAAGGGCGACCGGCTGGCGCCGCTCTTACAGGGGCTCGCGGAGCTGCTGCCGTGGCTTTCCCAGTGGTTCGGTCACCACCCCGAGTTCGGAGACATCGGCGCGGTGTATCGGGGCGCTTGGCAAGAGCGCGTGCAACGCGTGGGCCTGACGGCAGATGCAGTGATGGTCTGGACGCTTCCCAAGGCCACGCGCGGCGGAGGCGGAAGAAAGAAGAGGTCGACGGCCGCGTCTGCCGCGGCGGAGGGTGAGGATGAGTGATCCGCGAGCAGTGATTGAAGCGATACGAGCGCGGTGGTTGGAGGGAGACCCCTTCCATCAAGAGCAACTGAAGCGTGTTGCGCCGCATGTGGCTGAGAGACTCTATCCATCCGTTTGGACATTCGTGCGCGAGTTGATTCAGAACGCGGACGACTGCGACTACCCCCTCGGTGAGCAACCGAAGGTGCTGCTTCGCAGGTCGAAAGAGGGCTTCCAACTCGTCTCGAACGAGGTCGGTTTTACTGAACCCAATGTGCGCGCGATTTGCAGTTTCGCGAGCAGCACGAAGTCGGAACAGAAGTGGCGCTTCATTGGAGAGAAAGGCCTTGGATTCAAGTCGTCCTTTCGCGTTTCCGAACAGCCTGAGGTTCATTCGCGCGGGTATCACTTTCGCTTCGACGCGACTCAACATGAAGGTCTCGGAAGAGTCATTCCTCAATGGATCGAGGACTGTGCGGAGCGAGAGGGAACAACCATTGTCCTTCCCTTTCACCCGCAGCTAAAACTGGGAGCAAAACTTCCCGACCCGCTCGACCATGGCCAGTGCATTCTCCTGTTTCTAAGAAAACTGGACGCGGTTGAGTATCTCGATGAAGTGAGCAAGCGTCGCGTCATGCTTGAGCGAAAGACCGACGGCTCAGTTGTTCGCATGCGGCATCGTGTGTGGCTCAGGGAGAAGCTGCAGAAGGAAACGATCTGGGACTTCCGGAAAACATCGCTCGTGGTCGATGTGTCGCACGCACCTGACAAGGACCGGAAAGGAATCGATGAGAGCCCGGTCACGGTTGCGCTTCCCGTCGCCGCGGACGGAAAGGTCCAACTCGATCTCGCGTGCTGGTCTTACGCGTATCTGCCGATTGCCAAGACGAACTTCCGGTTTGCGCTCAACGCAGATCTCCTCCTCGACACCGCGCGCGGCTCTCCGATGGAGGACAACAAATGGAACGCTGCACTCTGCTCTGGTTTGGGGCGCTGTCTCGCAAACACAGTGATGCAGTTTTGCGGTGCCGAGGCCTCTGGAGGACTCGCACTCGGCGCGCTGCGAGCGCCCCCGTCATTGGATCATCGATTGTTCCAGCTCATGCTGCAGACTGCAGCGCAATCGTTGCGGACCCAGAGGTGCGTGCCGACAGCGTCCGGGAAATGGGTTCTACCAGACCAAGTTCTGCTGCCAGACCCGCAAGGGCTTTCGGAACTGGTTGACCCAAGCGAGTTGGCGCGCCAAGCGCAGATGGAACTCATTCACCCCAGCATCGAGAAGGCCCGGGGGGAGGTCGCGCTGCTTGGAGGGCGATCGTTCGGCCTCTCCGACTTGTTGAAGTGTCTTGAGGACACCGCTTGGATGGAGAGTCGACCCTCGCGTTGGTTCAGTTTGCTCTATGCGAAGCTAGGGCGCCTCGAGTTGAGTTCGAGGGCGATTGCAGCGCTGAAGAGGACACCCATTTTGAGGATGAGCGACGGCTCGACTGTCTCTGCCGAGGGACGCTTGATTTTCAGTGGAATCAGCTCAACTCACCAGTATGGGTTTGAGAAATCGATGCCGCTGCTTGCATCGGAAGCGTGCGGAGTTGCATGCAAGAAGTTTCTGAGCGCGATCGGCGTAACAGAGTCGTCGGCGAGGACAGTCGTCGACGAATACATCCTTCCGCGCCATGAGGCGTTTCCATCGAGCAAACTCAGCGACGAAGAGATCATCGCACACACTTGCTACATCATTGACCATATCGATTCGTACAGACGATCGGCCCCGCCTTGGGGTGGAAACCCGATCGGCAAGATCATGGCGAAGCTCCGCGTGCTGACGCGCTCGACGCAGCCGGAGAGGCGCGTGCGGCACAAAGCGTCGAACATGTATCTTGGTGCCGCATACGACGATAGATACAAACTTGAGAAGAGGTGGGGCGACCGCATGCCAGAGCGCTTCATTTCGCCGCGGTACAAGGAAGCGCCCGCTCCGGAGGGTGCCCGCCGCGGCTGGGCCAAGTTCTTCAAGGAACTGCGTGCGCGGAACACACCAGCCATCAGTATCAGCAAGTCTGGTGAGCCGTTCCATTACGGCTGGGCACCCGAGTCCAAGGCGCTCTTCCAGGCCGCGGATGAGTGCCAAGTCTGGGACTTTCTGAGCATCGTCGGTTCTGCGTGGGATGTGTACGCCGAGCCCATGACACGGCGGGCCGAACCACTCGACGAGACTGCACTCGTCAAAGATCTGCGATTGATCAAGGTCACCACTACCCGCGGCCAGTTTCCATTGTCCGACTGCCTGCTGGATACACCGGAGAACCGCGAAGTGTTCGGCGACGACCGCCCCTATCTGCTGAACAACGAGGCTGAGAGTGTTTTTGAGAACAGCGAGTTCGCTGACGCGTGCCAGGTCACGCTGGAACCAACGGTTGAGGAAGCGCTGAACCGCCTCCGTGAGATTGCAAGCGCCAAGGCGACGGATGAGCAGACCTTTGCTCAAGTGCAGCGGATCTACACCTATCTCGCAGGGACTCCCAGCTACAAAGAGCACTTGGTTCGCTCCGCGTTTGAAGACAGCGCACTGCTCCTATCCGGCGACGAGCAGGGCCGCTGGGTGATGGTCGCGCGAGCGTGTTGGCGTGTCGGCGGGAACTTGGAATGCCACTGCCCATTGCGCGAACTTGCACCTGCGTGGGAACTCCGAGCGCCTGAACTGAAGAAACTGTTTGTTCAAAAATTGGGTGTGCCCGAGTCGCTTCCACCACAGGCCTGGCTCCAAGTGCTGCGGAGCGTCCGGGCAGCAAAGGAACCCATGGCGCGTGCACGGGAGTTTGTGCGCCTCGCCTATCGCGCGCTTGCTGCGGTGGTTGACACACCTGCGGTCGCGCCGATCCTGAACAGTCTCCGAAGTGACCGACTTTTGTTCAACGCCGAAGGAGGTTGGTTCGTTCTCTCCAAGACAAACCAGCCGGTTGTGTTTAGTGACGACTCACACATCGAGGCCCAGTTTGCGGGGAAGCCCGGGGTCACCTTTATGTGGGTAGATCCCAGCGACCGACAAGATGTCGAACCTCTCTTTCGTAGTCTGGCAATAAAGTCCCTGAGCGAGGTGATGGATGTCCAGGCGATCACGGGGCGGCAAGACTCTAGTGCACCCTCGGTCGCCGAGCGGCTGTCGGTAAGAATGTCAGCAATCGCGCGTGTGCTCTACCACGATGCGGAACGCCCATTCGATTCGGCACTCGCGAACGGGTTCTTCGTGTTTCTGGCCAACGCCAGGGTTGTGATATCCCCGAAGTTTCGAGTCACGGTCGGTGCAGTGTCGATCGACTGTTCGTTCGACGCGAAGATACTTGGAAAGAACGAGGCTCGCACGCTGCACCTTCGCCAAGAGTGCGTGGATCACGACACTTGGCACGCGATCGGGTACGCGCTGGCCGACGACCTCGGCCTTGATAGTAAGGACGGAACTTGGCTCTCCACGCTGCTCGCGTGCGAGACAGAGAGCGAAGTGGAGAGGATTCTGTTACGAAGCAAGTGCTGGGCTCTTCCCGTCGAGGCGCAGCAGCAGCTACCCAGAGGGACATCTGATCGCCTTGCGAAGAGTCTCGGGGCGCGGGCTGAGAGCGATACGAGGAATCCATCGCCTGCTGCGTCGCGGACTGAAGGCGTGGTGCGCGCTGAGCACGCGAGACAGGCTGCGGTCGGACTCACTCGGCCGCCAGGCACGGAATCGCGGGAACCCTCACATACAACAGGGCCGCGCACGCGTTCGGCGGCGGATGCTGCCGTGCGTCGTTCTGACCCCTCGGAGTTTGACGAGGCGATCGACGATGAAGTGACTACGGGCATTTCCGACACTGGATCGCTTTCTGGCCCTTCGGGCGCCGACGAAAGCGGGCGTGACTTCCGAGGCAGGTATCGCAGGGCACGCATCATTCCGCGCGAAGCACAGTCTTACTCCGCTCGCGCCCTGATCGCGACAATGCCGGTTGACGATGAGCTCATCGCTGAGGTTGAGGCCGCCGCGGTAGCGTTCGTGTTGGAGGAGGAGCGGGCTGCAGGTCGCGAGGCGGTTGACGCGAATCTGAGCAACCCTGCCAACCCAGGCTACGACATTCGCTCGGTGGACCCACGAACCGACAGTGTTCGTTTCATCGAGGTCAAGGGCACCAAGAACGAGTGGGGCGAGTTCGGCGTGGTCGTGACTTCGAGCCAACTCAAGTTCGCCTTTGAGAGGCGTGAGCAATCATGGCTCTATGTGGTCGAGTGCGCGCTCCACGAACAACGGAGGAAGTGCCATCGCATTCAGGACTTCGCGATGAGGGTGGAGGGAGTTGTGGTTGACGGCAGCTGTCAGCGGCTGTCTGACGGTTGAAAGGCAGCGTGCGCTTCGTTGAGTTCATATGAATTGCTGGCGCGCGTTGGCACTACGATGCGGATCTCGCACAGTGGCCCGATCTGAGGACGATGGATGACCCTGCTCAAGGACCTGATCGACATTCCGACCGCGACTGGCGCCGACGACTTCGTCGTCAAATTGACGGATGCGCGCACACGCGCCGCCGCGACTCTCGCCGAGTATGTGCCCACTGCTGCCGTGATCGTGCGTCTCAACGACGCGCTCGGTCGCGTTGATGAGGCGTTCCGTCAACGCAAGTCGCTCGCCACCTATCTGCACGGTTCGTTCGGTTCGGGCAAGAGTCACTTCATGGCCGTCCTTACGCTCCTGCTTGAGGGCGCGCCCGAGGCATTGGCCAAGCAAGCCCTTGGACCGGTGGTGGCGCGCAACTCGTGGCTGGGGTCGCGCAAGGTGCTCGTGCTCGGCTTCCACATGCTTGGGGCGCGCTCGATTGAGGAACGCGTGCTCGGTGGATATCTGCATCAGGTGCGTGTCAAACACCCGAGCGCAACGACGGCACCTGTGTATCAGTCAGGTGCGCTCTTCGAATCAGCCAACGCTTTGCGAGCGCAAATCGGAGACGCTGCGTTCTTCGCGCAACTTGGCGGAAGTGCCGACGACGGCTGGGGCGATCTCGGTGGCGCATGGGACGCCGCGCGGTTCGATCGAGCAATTGCAGCGGACGAGTCTGATCCAGAGAAGCTCTCGCTGATCTCGGCGTTGTTAGACAAGGTGCCTATGTTTCGCCCGATGGCCGAGGCATTTTCGAACGCAGGCAACCAGTATGTGCCCTTTGACGAGGGGATGAAGCGGCTCGCGGTGCATGCACAGGCGCTCGGCTACGAGGCAATCGTCCTCTGCCTCGACGAGCTCATTCTGTGGCTCGCGCAGCATGCAACCGAGCAGGAGTTCCTCAACCGTGAGATCGAAAAGCTCGTTCAGTTGGTTGAGGCCAATGCCGGTGATCGCGCGATCCCGATCGTATCGTTCGTCGCGCGTCAGCGTGACTTGAGTGAACTGATCGCGACGACGCTCCCGAACTTCGCGGGCTCACAGATCTACGCCAAACTTCAGCACCACGAGGCGCGCTTCGGATCGCCGATTGAACTGCCTGACTCAGACCTGCCAACCATTGCGGAACAGCGCTTGCTTGCACCCAAGAACGCAGCAGCGCGCAGCGCGATCGATGCCGCCTTCGAGCGCGCGACAACGATGAACGCCTCCGCGCGTCAGACGCTTGAATCGGAGGCCTCGCACCAGGATTTTCGAAAGGTCTACCCGTTCACTCCCGCAGTCGTTGATGTGCTTGTCGCCGCCTCGGGCCTCCTACAGCGCGACCGCACGGCGCTCAAAGTCATGCGCGAGTTGTTGGTGGCGCACCGAGACACGCTTGAGCTTGAGTCAGTGATCCCGATGGGTGATCTCTTTGACCAACTCGCGGTTGGTCAACTCGCGATTGATGAATTGTTCAAGGTGCGCTTCGGCCGAGCGAACCGGCTTTGGGTTGAGCGGATCGCGCCTGCGCTGTCGCGCGAGTACGGGTTACCTCCTGACACCACGAGGACTGCGGCTGCGACGGGCGATCAAAAGGCCAAGATGTGCCTTGGCATCGCGCGCATCATCAAGACGCTGCTGCTAGCAAATGTCGTAGAGGCGCGAAAGGTGCTTGCGAACCTAGACATAAAGCGCGCCGTGAATCTCAACCACGGTTCGATCCGCGCACCACTTCCTGGTGGCGAGGCACAGCAGGCTCTCGCAGTCTTGCAAAAGTTGGCTGCCGAGATTCCTGAGATCAAAATCACTGAGAGCGGTGCTGCAGGCAATCCACATGTTGCGATCGTTCCCACCGAACATGACATCAGCTCGATTGTCTCTGGCGCCGCGGAGTTTGAATCTCAGGCGGCGAAGGTGCAAGCGCTGCGCCGGATGTTCTTCTGCGCGGTTGGGCTCGACGAGGCGGCGACGGACGGTCAACTTCGGCCTGTGCATGAGTGCACACTTGACTGGCGACGGACACCTCGAACATTCGAGTTGCTGTACGCGAATGTGAGTGCGCTTAGTTCGAGCGAGCTGTTGAATGAAGGTGAATCATGGAAGCTCATTGTCGACTATCCGCTTCCGGACGCTGCGCAGCAGGGTGCGCCTACCGATCGAGAGCGTGTTGCCGCATTTCGCGCAGAGGGGCGCGTTTCGCGCACCATCCTCTGGACACCGAGAACCTTTGGCGAGGCGCTGCAGCGCGATCTCGGAAAGCTAGTCCGCATCGAAGCGCTGTTGAAAAGCGAGCAGAACTTTGATCGCCACACGCGCAGCATTCCAGCGGCGGACAGCGATAGCGTCCGCGGACTACTGCGCCAACAGCAGTCCGCGTTGCAGTCGCGGTTGAACGACGCGCTCAAGAGCGCGTACGGACTCACTGCATGCATGGAAGGACTGGTTGACGATGTCGCAGCAGACGAGTTCTTCCACTCGCTTGATCCGGTGTTCGTTCCACAGATGCCAGTGAGCGCTTCGCTTGACGACGCCATGCGCGCGTTGATCGAGAAGGCGCTCGTTGCGCAGTACCCTGCGCATCCCGACTTCGGTTCTGGTTCGTGCTTCAAACGCGCCGCGCTGAACAAAGTGCTCGAGTGCTGCCGTCGAGGTGTAGGTGAGGCATCGCACCGCATGGAGCCCGACCCAACGGAACGGACATATATGTGGGAGATCGCTCGGCCACTCGGACTCGCGCGAATGACAGCGCTCGACAGCGCAGCGGTCTTGGGCGCCGAACTCTTTGAGCAACTCGATCGTGCGCGGCTCCAGCGGGTAAGCGGCGAGATCAGCGTAGGCGAGCTCCGTCGTGCGCTTGACGAGCCTCAACGCCGTGGCCTCGTGCGAGAGATGCAGGACCTCGTGATTCTGCTCTATGCGGATCGGATGAAACTGCGGATGGTGCGGTTCGGGGCGGCGATCAACGATGCGCAACTCGGAAGGCTCGACGACGATGTTGTGCTTCGGCAGATGCCGCTGCCATCAGAGGCGCAGTGGATCGCAGCAGTGCAGGTCATGAACGCTGTGTTTGGCTCGGGCTTGAGTGCGGTGCTCACGGTGAACGGCTTCGGCCGATTCAACAACGAAGCGGAGCGAATGCGCGGCGAGCGTGGTGCGGCGGCGCGTGACTTGATCGACGCGCTCGCATCGAACGAACTCGCGCGCTTTAGCGTTGCTGAGGGGAGTCGACAGAAGACTGCGGAGACGGCTCGGCTGCTCCTTGACGCGATGGCGCCGGGCGACGAGGTTGCACGCGTGGGAAAGATCGCAGAGTTTTCCGATGTACGCCTCGACGCGCTCGCGCGATCGATTGCGTCCGCCGCAGAGATTGCTCGCGTGCTGCGATCTACGAATTGGCCGACATTTGAGATGATCGCGCGACTGGTCGACGAGAGGCGCGGACGCGCCGCGTTGCTCGTGAGCCGAGTGCGCAGCGCTCTTTCGCTTGATGAGGCCGACGCGCCGCTCAGCGCCGCACTCAGCAACGCGGTCAGCCAAGCCACTGCGCTCATGCTTGAGCAACCCACACCACCTGTGGCTCCGCCGCAGCCGCCCCGTGGATCAGTCGGTTCCACCCCGCAGGCGTCGGGCGGCCAAGTTCATCCAAGGGTTGTCGCACGGCGAACGATTGAGAGCGCAAAGGCCTCCGATACTCGAGCGAGCGTCGACGAGTTGCTGGTGCTGCTTGCTCAGAAGCCTTCGGCAACGGTGAATCTCACGTGGGAGCTCGTGGAGGAGTGATGGATCGCACCTCTAGCATCGAACTTCGACCTCGCGAGGGCGGCACATGGTGCTAACACCACGGACGGTTGGCGCACTTGTGTCCGCTCTGCGCAGGAAGGACAAGACGGCCACGATCTTCGCGATTGACTCGCGATCCGCATGGAACGGGCGCGGCGAGATTGATGTCGATGGAAGGAAGACTCGAGTTCGCGAGGCACGCACAGCACTCGGGTTGCGCGAAGTGTTACACGAAGCGCGGGCTGGCGAAGATCTCGTGATCTTGACGGATCTCGATGCGCGCACCTTCGGGCGCGAGAATCTCGCACGGGTCGCATTGCGGCGGATCGAACCAGTGCAACCGTGGCCGATCGTGCGATTGCTCTTCGGCGTCGCCTCGGTTGATCCGAGGCTCGTGCCATCAGCGTGGATGGCCGAGCGGTTGATGCAAGCTTTGCCGCCAGATAGAACGGTGGCGGGCGGAACACTCGACCTTGAGACCGCGTGGAGCATCGTGCTTGGAAGCTTCGGACTGCGCTCATTGCGTCCCTCAGACGAGGAGTTCCTCGAGGCAGCTTCGAAACCATCCTTCGCCCAGGCGGTTCAGGCGCTACCGGCGGAAGGGCGCAGCGAGTTCAACAAAATCATCAAAGATCATCTCGATCGGTTTGGCACGACGATTCTCTCCATCATCGATCGAGGCTACGGACAACAACTGCTCAGTGCGGGGCTTGTTGCTCGGTGCATTTTCGAAGTCCACGATTCGCATGCACTCTCGGTACGAGGAGCATTCTGCGAGCGCTTCGGCGTTCGGGGATTGGATGGCGTCGTCGCAGCGCGGTGGGACGGTGCAGTTCGCAAGTTGCTGTCGCGGGCTGATTCGAGCGCGCTCGCGCCGCGCGTTCGCGCGCAGGCAGACACAATTCTGATTGACGATCTCGACGGAGCCGCGTTCGCGCATGCGAGCGATGACTTGCCGAGCGGATTGGCGCAGCGCGTCCGCGCTGTCGCCGACTTGGTGGAACGGGTTCTCCGCAGCGAGCCTGCAGCACTGGACCTCGCAAGTTTGAGCGATGCTGCGCGCCGCGTTGCGCAGCATGCGATGGCTGGGGCGCACGGCGAGGCCGAGCGCGCTGCGATGGCAGCAAGGCTTGCGCGTTGGTTGGTCGCACCGCGGCCGGGAACATCAGGACTCGAGGCAGCGGTGCGGCGATATGCCGAGGAAGACTGTTGGGTGGATCGCGCCCGCATTGCGGTGCGCGACGGTGAGTCGATGCCTGACGCGCGCCGTGCCTATCAGGCGCTTGCCGATCGGGTCGCCGCGGAGCGCGGTCAACTCAATGCGGCATTCGCGCCCGCCTCGATTGCGGCTTTGCTTCCTTCGGGCGCACTGATTGGCGTCGAACATGTCCTCGACCAAGTCGTGGCACCCCTCGCGATCGTGCGCCCCGTCGCGCTCATCGTCATGGATGGAATGAGTCATCCGATTGCACTGGACCTCGTTCGAGCGCTCGAAGAGGTTGGGTGGTCGCGGTACAGATCCCGCAGCCAGCGCGTCGCGCCACTTGTGCTCAGCACGATCCCGAGCGTAACGGAGTACGCGAGAACAAGTCTGTTGTGTGGCGCTCTTCGCCAAGGAGGGCAGGCCGAAGAGAGGGAGGGCTTTTCGTCGTTCCTCAAATCGAAGTCGCTTGGTGGACCGAGGACACCGACCGTGTTCCACAAGGCGCTGCTCGATAAGAACTCCAGCGATCTTGAGCAAGCAATCACATCTGACGCGAAGGTCGTGGCATGTGTCGTGAACGCGATTGATGCGCAACTCGACGGAAGTGATCAACTCCGCACGCAATGGAATCTGCGAACCATTCCCGTCCTTAGTCGACTGGTGCGTGCGTGCGCAGTCGCCGGCCGCGCCATCGTGCTCGTGAGCGATCACGGACATTTGGTTGACGAGGCGACTGAACAACTCTCCGCGACTGCCGTCGAAACGCTGATACCAGCAGCGCGTTGGCGTGGGGTAGATGGTGCGGTGCGGGCAGGAGAGTTGGAGGCCCGCGGCCCGCGGGTACTCGCGCCTGGGGGTTCCTGCGTCGTCGCAGCTGATGAGCGCGTTCGTTACGGCGCGCGGCACGCGGGCTATCACGGTGGTGTCACTGTGCAGGAACTCGCCTGCCCGCTGCATGTGCTTGTGCACCTGAGCAACGACTCAGAACTTGGAGATTGGGTCCCCCTAGACGCGCCCGCGCCGACATGGTGGAACGAAGATTCGATCACGCCGCCGACAGCTGCCCAGGTTCGAACCGTGCCGCGCAGTCGGCCCAAGCCAGCCGCTGCCCCTCAAGTTGCTGGTGGCTTGTTCGCGCCTCATGGAATGAGTTGGGTCGATGCGCTGTTTGCGAGCGATGTCTACAGGGATCAGCGCTCTGCGGCGGGCCGAGCACCGCTTGGAGATGAATCGGCACGAGAGATCATCGAGCTGTTCGTTGCAAGTGGGCCAGCTGGCGCAGCGTCCTTGAAGCTGACAGAGCAGGCACTCGCCGCACGACTCGCGGTCAGCGTGGCTGACACGCGCAAGCGGATCACGCTGCTACGAAATCTACTGAATGTGGATGGCTATGAAATCATTGCGCAGCCTGACCGCGATTCGCTCATGCTCGATGTCGAGCTGCTGAAGACGCAGTTCGCTCTTGTCGGAGGCATTGGTTGAACATCAGTCCCAAGCGCCGTGCGGACATCATCGATGCGCTTCGGCGCGGCACAGTCCCTCAGCATGGACTTGATGTGCTCGCCGTCGGCCTTGATCGTTTCGAGCCGTACTTTGCTGAGGAGTTCGCGAAAGTCAAGCAGGGCGGCGCGGGGTTCAAGGCGTTGCAAGGTGAGTACGGCAGTGGAAAGACCTTTGCGTCGCGCTGGATTTGCGAGCGGGCGAAGCGCGCGGGATTCGTCACCGCAGAGGTGCAGATCTCTGAGACCGAGACGCCCTTGCATCGCCACGAGACGGTGTATCGCCGGATCATGGAGCGGCTCTCGACCTCCGCGCAGCAGTTCGGGGCATTCCAGGCTGTGCTGGACCAATGGTTTCACACGCTAGAGCAGGATGTCGAGAAGGAGGGGCTGACAATGGGTACTGACGCGTTCGAGGCGCGCGTCCGCTCGCTGCTCGACCAGCGTCTGACGGAGGCCACCTGTGTGTCGCCGATCTTTGCACAGGTCGTGCGCACAATTCGAGTTGCAGCCTCGGCGGGCGATGACGAAACGGCGCGCGGCCTCGTTGCGTGGCTTTCAGGGCAGCCGAATGTTGCCGCCTCCGTCAAGCGCCGCGCCGACATCAAGGGCGAAATCGATCATGATGGCGCGCTCCAAATGCTCGCAGGCCTGCTTTCTGTGATACGCGATTGCGGATTCGCTGGCTTGGTCTTCGTGCTCGACGAAGTCGAAACCCTTCAGCGCGTTCGCTCGGACATGCGAGAGAAGGGTCTCAACGCATTGCGCGGGCTGCTCGATGAACTCGCAGGTGGCCGCTTCCCAGGGTTGTTCTTAGTGATCACCGGCACCCCGGCGTTCTTCACGGGTACTGAAGGCGTGCAGCGGCTGGCGCCACTCGCACAGCGTCTCCACACGGACTTTCGTGATGACGCACGGTTCGACAACCCTCGTGCACCGCGCATTCGGCTGAGGCCGTTCGACTTCGACACGCTACTCGTTTTGGGCTCGCGCGTCCGCGACATCTACGCGAGTGGAGCGAGCGAGAGTGCGCGAGTCCTGCTCAAATGTGACGACATGTTTGTCCGCGACCTCTCACGCGGAATCGCCGGACAGTTTGGTGACAGGGCTGCGATCTCGCCACGGTTGTTCCTGAAGAAGTTGATCGACATGCTCGATGGAGTCAACGATCATTCGGAGTTCGACCCACGACGAGATGGTTCGCTCAAGCTTTCGAATGCCGAGCTGACGGAGCAGGAACGAGCTGCGATCGGCCGCAACGAAGTCGATGACATTGAGATCCGCTTGCCATGACACCGCAAGGCTTTGACCGGCTGCATGAATCCGTTCAGTATCACATCGTGAACTCGCTTGGCTGGCCTGGGCTGAGACCGTTGCAACGCGATGCGGTTCAGCCGATCCATGACGGGCGTGATTGCGTGCTGCTTGCGCCAACCGCAGGCGGAAAAACGGAGGCCGCGGCGTTTCCCGTGCTGTCGCGCATGCTCGAGGAGGACTGGAGTGGCCTCTCCGTGCTCTATCTCTGTCCACTTCGCGCGCTTGCAAACAACCTTGGACCCCGCCTCTCGCGGTATGCGGGCTTCGTCGGGCGCCGCGCTGAAGTTTGGCACGGCGACACAACGCAGGGTGACCGCAAACGAATCCGCAAGGACCCACCTGACATCCTGATCACGACACCTGAGTCGGTCGAGGCACAACTCGTTTCGGCGGTCACGAATGAGGAGTTGTTGTTTGGCGGCGTACGCGCAGTAGTCATCGACGAAGTGCATGCATTCGCGTCATCGGATCGAGGTTGGCATTTACTCGCCGTACTTTCTCGTCTTGAGCTGCTGACTGCAAAGCCGATTCAGCGCATCGGGCTCTCCGCAACGATCGGCAACCCCAACGAAGTGCTTCGTTGGCTTTCACCACAACGAATCAGTGGCGACACGCCAGTGGTTGTAAACCCACAGGCCATGAGTCCGACTGCACCCGAACTCAAAGTGGATTTCGTCGGAAGTCTACTAAACGCAGCGCAGGTCATTTCGCAGTTACACCGAGGCGAGAAGCGGTTGGTGTTCGTCGATAGTCGGCAGCGTGCGGAGGAGTTAGGGAGTGAACTGAAGCGGCTCGAAGTGCACACTTTTGTGTCGCATAGCGCGCTGGGATTTGACGAGCGGCGGCAGGCGGAGAAGGCATTTGCGGAAACCGAGAATTGCGTCATCGTGGCGACGAGCACCCTCGAACTCGGCATCGATGTCGGTGATCTTGATCGGGTCATCCAGATCGACGCGCCCGGCTCCGTCGCGTCGTTCCTGCAGAGGCTCGGTCGCACCGGACGGCGTTCCGGGACGACTCGAAACTGTCTGTTCCTCGCGACAGATCACAGCTCACTGCTCCGCGCGATCGCACTTCTTGAGCTCTTCGAACGAGGATTCGTTGAGCCTGTCGTGCCACCTGCGAAGCCGTATCACCTTCTCGCTCAGCAGGTGCTGGCGCAGATGCTCCAGCACAAAGGGGTATCGAAAGCGTCCTGGCGCGTCGGAGTTGAGACATTTGTCTCGCAGGCCGGGCTCGACGCAGTGGCGGGAGACGAGGTGCTCGCCCTGCTGGAGGAGCGCGCGCTGCTTGCTCAGGACTCTGGTGTCTACTGGTTCACTGCGGAGGGTGAGAAGCGGCTCGGCGGGCTGAACTTCCTCGACTTGATGTCGATCTTCACGAGTGAGAACCTGTTCGAAGTCCGGCACGGAAATCGCGAGGTCGGAAGAGTCGATCGCGTGACCTTTGTCAGTGGCGGTCCTGCGCGCCCACTCCTGCTCGGGGGGCGGCCGTGGAGAGTCCTCAATATCGACTGGAACCGCCGTGTCGTTTCAGTCGAGCCCTGTGCAGATCCCGGGCGCTCCCGTTGGCTCGGCGATGGACCGGAGATGTCGTACGCGATGGCGCAGGCGATCCGTCGGGTCGTCTGTGTCCGGGGCGAGCCAGGACAGTTGTCGGCCAGAGCACAGTTCGCGTTCGGGGATGCCAAGACGGAGCTCTGGTGGTTCGACGCAGAGGGCACGACGGTCTACGAGACTCCGAGCGGTCGGCTTCAATGGTGGACCCATGCGGGCACGGTTGCGAACATCCGACTTGCCTGGCGTCTACAGCAGTTGCTCGATGCGGAAACGAAAAGCGATGACATGTCGGTTACGATGCCGGACGGCATGCGTCGTGCGGATGCGCTGCGGGCCATCGAGGCGCTTCGTGTGGATGCCATGCCGTTCGATGCCGCAGCGTTTCGGGTCCTCGCGGAGAAGCTGAAGTTCTTCGAGGCGCTGCCGGAGAGTCGGGTTTCAGAGCTCAGTGTCGCGAGGTACGAGGCGAGATCACAACTCAACATGGTCCTTGCCGAGAGTGTCAGGAGCGTGTCGCTTCAGCCGCGATGAATGGTGAAGCGCAGGCATGATCGGCGTCTTGAAGGCTGCTCGCCGATAGTCGTCTCTTGGACCTGCCAGTATCACCTTCGATGGGGCTTGTCTGTGGGGAGGGAGAATCCGCCGAAGCTTGATTGAATGTAGAAGGTCGAAGAGTATCGACCACCGTGCATTGAATCGCTTCCGTAGTAGTCTCGCATGTTTGAGGCCGATACGAAGGCCGCGACGTTGCACTCGCCAAGAGGTAGCGAGACTGTCCGAGTCGCCCCACTTGGTATCACCGTCTTCTTGGAATCGGGTCCGCTATACCTGACGGTGAGCTCGTAGTCAGTTCTGTTTTCGATCTCAACATCGGCAGTTGTTCCGCCAGAACTCAATGCCTCAGCGCGTGGCAACTCTCCGTGCTCGCTCGAGGCAATCTGCGCAACCTCAAGATCAATGATGCGTCTTTCGATCCAACTCCGTTCGGGGTGACTCGGGCTACGGGCGGCGAAGAATTGATAGGGCGTGATTGGATCATGCTCGCGAACCCAACTCCAGTCCGTTTGAAGGTCGTCGACTCCTTGCTCTGCCTCCGCCCGCAACTCGGGACACTCGCTCAAGAACTGATTGATCTCCGATACTGAGCGACTCGCATCAATCTTGCGCCACTGCGCATGAGCCATTGCGACGACTCGAGCCTCTGCGTCTGACCGCATAGTTGTTTCGTGGAACGCACTTCCAAATCTGACAACTTCGCTCTTGGAACTCGTATCTGAAATGAGCTTCCACTGAGCGTCGGCCATTGTGGTAGTCCGTATGTTGGCGTCATGGAGGTGATTTCCATCCGGATAAACGCGGATGTGGTGCCGAAAGCTTTCGACTTGATTGGTCTCAGCAGTCTTGTGCCCACACTTCCGGTTCCACAAGGACACGGATTCTTTCTTTGGCCGGAGGCTTGAAATCGGAATCCGGGAATCGGCGTACAAGACTCTCGTAACTCTGTACCTCGTCGCGAAGAGTAGCCCACTGGCAATGGGACCATGAATTCAAAGAAAGGAAGAGAGCTATCGCGACACTGGCCAATACGACCAAGGCGCGCCGGCATCCTCCCGGCTCCGTTTGAACGCTTGACAGTCTGGCGAGCTCACTCCGCATAACTCCTTGTGCAAGGTCTTGCCGTGATTCGAACATACCGTCGTTGCGAATCATGTTGTTCCCAGATGGAAGAGAGAA
>SXGR01402930.1_pt1 | contig 25888 bp, 27 predicted proteins | sample 3174711 | NCBI WGS metagenome assembly SXGR01 (sample SAMN11356860, study PRJNA531348) | freshwater metagenome | isolation source: freshwater sample F1-60 | place: China: Fuxian Lake, Yuxi | collected 2017-12-25
CCTAAACAAACAATGTGTGGACTTTCTGTTAGTAAAACAGATGTTATCCACCCAGTTGTACACCCACTTTGTAACAACTTTTCCGCAGGTTATAAAGAACGAATCCGAAACCTATCCAAAAGTTATCCCTGTGTAATTGTGTATAACCGCTGACGGATAGCTGCGACATCTTGCTTGAGCTTCATATCATTTTCAAGCTCGCGATTAATTTTTTCATACGCATGCATCGCAGTTGTATGATCACGCCCACCCATCTCCTGTCCAATTGAAGGAAACGAGCACTTTAATTCCTCACGAAGCAAGAACATAATGATTTGACGAGGGAAGGCGAGACGCTTTTCTCGGTTTGGGCTCATAAGCTCGTCAACACTTACGTCAAAGTACTGAGAAACGATGAGCGTGAGCTCTTTTGGAGTCAAAGATTTCTTATAAGATTGCTCGTCGTAGCCAGATAGGAGTGATTTTACTGAATCGACACTAGGGGATTCGCCACGAAGTTGGTGATGAGCGAGAATTTTATTGAGAGCGCCCTCGAGTTCACGGATGTTGCTCTTAACAAGAGTTGCAATTACCTGCAGTAATTCTTTTGAGAGCGAGCATTTTTTTTCTAAACACTTAGATTCCAAAATCGCGACACGTGTTTCAAGGTCGGGCGACGCAACGTCTGCAATCATGCCCCATTCAAAGCGTGAGCGAAGACGATCTTCGAGACCCGGAATTGCTTTTGGTGGGCGATCCGACGTCATTACAATTTGACGATTTGCTTGGTGAAGTTCGTTAAATGTGTGAAAAAATTCTTCCTGCGTTTCTGTTTTACCCGCAATAAACTGAATATCATCAATTAGAAGTAGATCGATATTTCGATATGTTTCCTTAAATTGTTTAATGCTACCTGAGCGAATTGCCGCAACGAATTCGTTAGTGAAACGCTCAGAGGAGATGTAGAGAATTTTGACGGAAGGGTCGTTTGCCGAAATTCGGTTTCCGATTGCTTGAATCAAGTGGGTTTTTCCAAGACCTACTCCTCCATATATGAAAAGAGGGTTGTAAACCTCACCCGGGCGGTTTGCGACCGCCTGCGCTGCAGCGTGTGCAAGCTCATTGGTTTTTCCAACAATGAAACTCTCAAAGGTGTAGCGAGGGTTAAGACCGAACTTATTTTTTGCTTCGATACGCTCAGTTACCGTTGTTTGCATTGTTGGGGCCTCAGACCGTGTCATGAACTGGGCTGGCTTTGGTTGCTGAGGTTGGCTCTGGGGCTGAGGTGTGGCAGAATTTTGCTGCGATGACCCCTCATTTGAAATGATTCCCGCAAGACTTGGTTTTGCTGCCGACTCAATTTTAAAAACTACTTTCTGAACTGGTTGACCTAAAATTCGCTCAATGGAGTGGATGATCTGTTTCTGATACTTATTTTCAAGCCATTGTTTCGCAACACCATTAGGAACCAAGATGGTAACTGAACCATTCTCAAAGCCCTGAAGCTGGGTTTGACCAAACCACGTCTTAAAATTAGCTTGACTTAGCGAAAGTTCAAGTTCGCCAAGCACTGCGTGCCAGAGTTCATGGGATGTCATATCGGGTGTACGATTAAGTGAAAGTAATATAACATGATTATCTCCTGTGGATAAGTGCATATTTTGTGTATAACATGTGGAGAATCTGTTGAAAACTGCGGCATGGGGGAGGGGGTCGACAAAAAAATCGTTATCGGCTATAATCCGTCTACTTAAATGCTATGCCAAAGCGAACATACCAACCTAAAAAACGCAAGCGCGCTAAAACACACGGCTTCCGTTCACGAATGAGTACTAAGAATGGCCGAAAGGTTTTGGCACGTCGCCGCGAAAAAGGACGTAAGAAACTCACGGTTTCATCAGAAAAGTAATTCAACCTCCATGCTTGCACGCGAATCTCGCATTGCAGCTGACAAGGATATAAAGCGCATTTTAAAGCTCGGGAAGCGATTTAGCTGTCCGGAGTGCACTTTGTATTTTGTACCAAACACACTCGGGCTTCCTCGAGTTGGCTTTGTTGTTGCGAGCGGAGTTTCAAAACGCGCAGTTGTAAGAAACAGAATTAAACGCCAGGTCCGTGAGGTTATTCGCCAGGCGATTGAGCAAAAGCTTCTGACCCACTCAATAGATATCATTGTGATGCTTCGCCCGGCTGCAGCTAAAATCGCGGACGATGTACGTCGAGACTTCTTTAGAGGGTTTTTTGAGCGAATTGGAATTATCCCAAAATCGAAAAAAAATGTTTAAGAAAATAGTTTCGATACCAAAACAGCTGAGTCTTCTATTTATTCGGCTTTACCAAAAGACGATTTCTCCGGATCATGGATTTTTTCGACACGCATTTCCTGTTGGATACTGTAAGTTTCAGCCAAGTTGTAGTCAGTATGGCTACGAAGCAGTTGCGAAATACGGGTTTATCGGGGGTTGGGTGAGAGCCATCTGGAGAATTCTGCGATGCAATCCGATTTCAAAAGGTGGTCCGGATCCGCTCAAATAATCTCAAAAATTTTTGTTCGAGCTGTTTGACCTGAAATTAATTTAATTTCAGATTGAGTCCGTTTAAAATATTTTGCAAGCATTTTTATTACCGCCTCTGTAGCTTTTCCATCTGTGGGTGCGGTTGTTGTGTGCACACGATAAGTTCCGTCGAGCTGCTCCTCAACACTATTTTGTTTCGCGCGCGCAGTGACGCGCACAGAAATTCTCATATCCTAACCGCGAATTTTTTTAAGCTTTTTGATATCCTCGATTACCAAATCATGCTCAGTCTCACAATAGAAATTTACATGCTGTAGTTTTGGGTGTTGTAGAATCGCCTTAAAACCTTTTGCGCCGATCAAGCCTTCACCAATATGTTCGTGCCTATCTTTATGTCCTCCCAATTCAATTTTTGAATCATTACAGTGAGACATTTTAAGTCGTTTGAGGCCAATAAGCTTATCGAACTGCGCAAATGTTTCGTTTACGGCGTTTTCTGTCCGCAAATCATAGCCAGAACCAAACGCGTGTTGTGTATCAAAACAAACATTCATTTTTTGAACAAGTGATTTGTCGGAATCTACGCCATTTAAAACCTCTGCAATTTCCTCGAATGTGTCGCCAATAACATCTCCAGCACCTGCTGAAATTTCAATCAGAAGCTCGGTGCTTCCGGTGTGGCCATCAAGAACGCGGCGGCAGTTTTCTATCACGAGTTTTATTCCCTCTGCTGAGCCAACGCCCTTTGCCGAACCTGCATGAAACATCATGTACTTTGCGCCGATTTGAGAATCTCGAGCGAGCTCTTCGCGCAAAACCCGAACCGAAGATTTTCGAAGAATGTCTTTTTCTGAAGCGAGGTTGATGTAATAAGGTGCGTGTACAACCCATTCAGAAATTTTATGCTTTTTGCAGCGGTCTAAAAAGTCGGCAACAATCTCGGGTGTAATTTTTTGTGCGGGGCCGCCTTGCGGTGAGCGTGTGAACATCTGAAAACACTCCGCGCCAAGTGCGGCAGCGTTGTCAGGTGCGTTGAAAAGTCCACCCGCGATTGAAACATGTGCTCCAATTAACATACGACAGGCAAATTATCGATGATAAAAAAGGGGATTTCTGAAATTTCGCCATCATGGGCCGCAAGAACATCATCAATTCCAGCAGGAAGTACAAGATTGAGAGACGGTAGATCTTTGGGGGCAATTGTCACAGGATCGTGGGAACCCCCGACAGTCTCAGTATATTCCGGAGTATATTCGAAGCCGGTTCCTGGCCCGAGCTCTCCTGATATTACAGTTACAAGATAGTACATCTGACAGTGGTCGCCATTAGAATCGTGATGGAATTGCATTCCAAGCATTTTGGTTGGGGAGACCACAAGGTTCGTTTCTTCGAGCATTTCACGCACACAAGCCTCCTCGGGTGTTTCTCCTACATCGACGCCGCCTCCGGGAAAAATATAGTAACCCTCGGGCCGTTTTGGTGAGACGCGATGAATCATTATGAACTTTTCATTGTAATAGCCAATACAGCGTACGCGAACATCCATATAAAATCGTTAGTAGCGAATAGTATAGCAGGCTTGATTTTTGCGAGCAATTACGCTAGAATTGGACTAATATGCGAATCTGTATCGCAACCGGAATATATCCACCAGCTACCAGCGGGCCTGCGCAGTATGCAGCCGCAATGGAGCGAGAGTTTGCGGCGCGCGGCCACAAGGTTGATGTCGTCACATACACAATTGAAAACAAGCTCCCGACGGGAATTCGCCACCTTGTTTATTTTTTGCGTGTGTTACCAAAAGTGTATCGCGCCGATTTTGTCTTAGCACTGGACACTTTTAGTGTTGGTTTGCCAGCAGTTGTTGCGTCGCGTTTATGTGGGCGCAAAATTATTATCCGCACAGGCGGAGATTTTTTGTATGAGCAGTTTGTTCAGCGCACGGGCGAGAAAATTTTGCTCAGCAAATTTTATTCTGTGATGCGAAATTTTTCTGAGAAGGAACATTTTATTTTTGCGCTTACTCGATGGACACTTCGAAAGGCGAGTGCGGTTGCGTTTAGTACCGAGTGGCAGCGAAATATTTTTATGAAGCCGTATCGCCTTGGCGAGCAGAAAATTTTTATTGTCGAAAACCGTTTTGACGAAAAAATTTCGGATGAGCCTGCGCGCATGAAGAATTTTATTTTTGCAACACGAAATATTGCATATAAAAATATTGAGGCGTTTAAAAATGCATTCGTAATTGCGCAAAAAAATAATCCAGAAATTTCTTTGGAAATTTATCACACTCTTCCGCACGATGAATTGATGGAAAAAATTAAAACCTGTTATGCAGTTGTAATGCCATCACTTGGTGAAATCTCACCACACCTTATTTTAGATGCGCTTCGATGTAATAAACCGTTTTTGCTTTCGAGTGAGTCGGGATACGCGGAAAAATTAAAAGATGTTGGAGTACTTGTGGATCCGCTCAGTGAAAATGATATGGTGGAAAAAATATCATGGCTCGCACAATCTGAAAATTATGCGCAGGTACAGACGCAGGTCCATTCATATAATTTTACACACAGCTGGGGACAAATTGCAGATGAATTGTTGCTAATATCAGCAAAAATATGAGAGTAATCATGCTAAGTACAGACGTGAGTATACTTGAGGTTGGGTCGACCGTTTACAATCGTATGCGTGAATACGCAGGGCTTGTTGATGAGTTGCACGTTGTTGTGTTGTGTGGAAAAAAATCAGGCGTTGAATTACATGATGGAAATTTACATATCTATCCAACGAATTCAGAAAAGAAAATTGGGCGATTGATTAGTGCTTATAACAAAGCCGCGGAGATTATCGAAACACGAGATTTTCATGAGGCAGATTCGCTCATTACATGTCAGGATCCATTTGAAGTTGGGTATATTGGTGTGCGTTTGAAAAAACGTTTTGGAATAAAAGTTCAGCTGCAGGTCCATACCGATTTTGCAAATAAATTTTTTATCACGGAGTCTATTAAAAATAGATTTCGTGTGCAGCTTGCGTGGCTAAATATTGGGCGAGCCGATGGGGTTCGCGTGGTGAGCAATCGAATTTTGAAATCAATTTTGGAGAAGTCGCCAAGAAAAATTGATGCAAAAAAAATAACCGTGCTTCCTATTTTTGTTGATGTTGAACATATAAAGAATACTGAACCGGTTGATTTGAAAAAAATATTTCCTGGCTTTGGTTTTTATGTTGTAATGGTTTCTCGTCTAACACATGAAAAACAAGTTGTGTGGGCGGCAGAAATTATAAAAAAAATTCGCGAAACTCATCCCGAAGTTGCGCTTGTGGTTGTTGGTGATGGACCACTTCGTTCTCAGTTTGAGACATATAATTTTGTAAAAATTATTGGTTGGGCAAAAGACCCAAGTGGATATTTAAAGGGTGCAGATCTGTTTTTGAATGCGTCATTGTACGAAGGTTATGGACGCACACTTGTTGAAGCGGCTGCCGCAGAAGTTCCGATTGTGACGACAGATGTTGGTGTGGCTAGAGAGGTTGTCGACACTAATGGTGTTATTATTCCGGTCGCGGATGAGGCTACGCTACGGACCGCAATAATTTCCGTAGTTGAGGAAAATAATAGATTTTCGACATCAGCTGTGCACACAGAAACAAAAGAAGAATTTTTATCAAACATGATTGTGGGTTGGAAGGCGTGTTTGACGAAAAAATAGAACTGTATTATAATAGGTTTATTATGTTACTCACTTCAGTTTTTCGAACATGGTCAGGTTTTGCTCAACGCGCTGCATAATCCGCGCGGGGCTTTTTAATTGAGCGCCCTGCGAGGCGTTTTTTGTTTCCCAAGATTTACCAGGAGGTGCGGCATGAGAGATTTGTTTGCTGTTGGGGTTGATCAGTATGTACAGACGATGACTTCTCGTCGGCCGTCGCGTGCGCTTTTGACGGTTCCGCATGATGGGGTCAGTGGTGAGGCGCTGTTTGGATCGTTTGTGCCGATGCGCCGCACAGGGTGCCTTGTACGGGATTGTGGTGTGTGGCCGATTGTGCGCGATATCATTGTGGGGCAACCAGTCAACGTTGTGCGTGGTTTATTGCCACGCTGTTACGTTGACTACAATCGGAATGCGGCTGAGGCGTACGAGATGCCGCAGTTTGCGGTGACGCACGCGCAGTACCATGGTGCGATCTTTACGCAGGTGCGGCAGATGGGACAATTGTTTGAGCCCAAAGATCTCTTGGTACTTGATGTGCATGGATTCTCGAATCAGCCACCGTACGCGCCGCGGGATGGCTACGACATTGTGCTTGGGACGGGCAACCGCTCGACCATTGTGCACGGTGAGCCAGATCGTGCACTCGCAGTTCATCTGCGCGCGTGTGGGTACGAGGTTTTTTTGCCTGATATCATGGCTCAGAATCCGCACTCCGGCCGCATCGATTACCTCAATGGTGGCTACACGGTTCGTCATGTTGCGCGGGAGCTTGGTGTGAACTCTGTTCAGATTGAAATTGCGCGGCGCTTTCGTCGACGCGACGCGGCAGCGATTGGCACACAACTCTCTGCAGACCTGGCTGCGTTTTTGAAGGAGTACAATCAGAAGTAAGAACAAGTGGGAAAGTTTCGTGTGAACGCACGAGATGAGTACCACTTATTTTATATTCGCATCATTATACGCGGAATATTGAGGTGCTGTCGCGCGGTTTCACCCGCAAGCAATGATCGGCCAGTTTCTCGCGTGCGCTCGCCCACGTATTGCGCTTGTGTGAATGTTGCTTGAGATCCGCCGAGATGAACAGTATGTTTACCAAAGCTGGCGTCGAGTGAGTCGATCGCAGCATAGACACGATGCATTTTCTCGACCTGAATCACAGACTCAAATAAAGAGGATTGAATCGATGATTCGTTTTGCAGATCTGCGAGAACAATTCCTGTTGCGCGATAGGGTGTTTGTAATTTATATATATCAGCAAATAGTGCCCGAACATGAGAGGCAAGATCGTTTGGAAAATTTGATGCGCGTGTAATTTTTGCCTCGACAGCATCATCAGTAAAATTTTGAGTTCGCAGATAGACAATAATTTTTTTTGCAACGAGTCCGTGACGACGAGCTTTGATACACGCGTTTTCGAGATTGCGTGTGAGTTGTGCCATTAAATATTCCGGATCACTTGATGGCGGAGTGAATGTTTTTGTTTTCGAGATTGATGCGTAGGATGTTTTTTCTTCGGTTACGAGCGGCCACACATATTCGCCATGAAGTTCACGCCACATTTCTTGGTGTGGTTTTGAAAATTTTTCGCACACATACTGAAATGGTTTCGCAATAAAATCATATGCTGTTACGATGCCGAGTGAGTTCATATATTTTGATGTGTTCGTGCCGACACCCCATAAATTTTCGACCGGAAGTGCGCTCAAATATCCATTGATTGCTTTTCCTGGAATACTGGTAAACCCATTAGGCTTTTGCCATTTGGACGCAATTTTTGCGAGCGATTTTGATGGTGCAAGCCCAACGGAAACAGTGAAGCCGAGTTCTTCGTCGATTGATTTTTTCATGGCGCGTGCGATTTCTTCATAGGACATGCGGAGCGGTCCGCGCATGCCGGTTAAGTCAGCGAACCCTTCGTCGATCCCGTATTCTTCGATGGCACCCGTGTAGCGTCGCATGATTTCGAACATGCGTTTTGAAAACAATGAATATGTTTCATAGTCACTCGGAAGTATTACAACATCGGGACAGATTTTTTTTATTTCTGAAAGCATCATGCCACGTCGCACGCCGCACCGCTTCGCTTCATATGAAAGCGATGACGCAATTCCGCGCTCTTTTCCGGTCACAACGGCGCGTCCGCGTAGTTCTGGATGTAGTGCTGTTTCGCAACTCGCAAAAAATGCGTCGCCATCTATGTGCGCGATGGCGCGAGGGAATTCGAGTGTGTGTTTTGAGGTTTCCCAGGCGCCAATCATAGAGTTTATTTATATTTTCGAATCACACTCGTCACAACTCCGGCAACATTCAACTCCTGTCGTGGTCGAATGTCAGGATATTTTTTATTTGCCGGTCGCAAAATTATTTCATCGCCACGTTTTAAATAATATTTCATGGTCCAGTCGTGATCGACTTCAGCAACAACGATCTCGCCAATTTTTGGTTGACGGCCGCGTTCAACAATAACCATGTCGCCCGGCATGATCCCTGCATCGATCATCGAGTCTCCGGAAACTGTTAGCATGTATGAAGATTCGGGATGCTTAATTAAGAACTCATCGAGGCTGAGCGTGTCTGACAATTCTTCTTCTGCTGCAGTTGGAAAACCAGCCTGAACGGTTCCAAGCACGCGAAGACCATATAATTTTGTTGTTGGTATTAATCGGCCGCCCTCTGATTTTGCAACGAGTCCCTCCTCAATAAATTTTTCGACATATTTATACAACGACCCCTTCGAACCGACGCCGTATAACTCGGCGAGCTCGTCATAGGAGGGAAGGTGGTGAAATTGTCGATAATATTTTACGAGTTCTTTTTTGCGTTGCTCAAATAGATTTTGAGTCATAGGGGGATAAAGTTGTGTATAAGAACGATTGTTCTGTTAATATGATTATAGAGAACAGCTGTTCTCTATGTCAATGTGCATAACGTGTGTACAATATGTGAACAAAAACCGAACACAGATTTCTGCAATAAAAAAACACCCCCGAGTCGGAGGTGTTTCTTAGAGATTTATGCGTTTGTGCTTTTAATCATTTTTTCACGCATCCAATCCATCACTTTGCGATTTCGCATTGAGTTTAAGACCGAATCCTGAACCTCAGGGCTATTCAACCGCTTGAGCGCATCCGCATTATTTTTGTATGCTTCATGAATTGCATCAAGCTCTTCCTGTAATTCTGCTTTTGTAACCTCTAATTTTTGTTCTGTTGCAACGGTGTGAGTGATGAGACCCATCTTCGCGCGCTCAACAGCCTGATCAGTGAATCCTGCCTCCAACTCTTCTGGAGATTTTTTCATGTCAGCAAAATATTGTTCAGTGGTGATTCCGTGCTGCTGCAAGCTGTGCATCAAATCCTGCATAAGCTTTGTGCGTTCTGCGGTTACAAGATTTTCAGGAAGCTCGCCAAACTCAGACGCAGAAACAACTGAACGAAGCATCTCAACATCAGCAGACTCCTCTGATTTGCGTTTGTGGTCAGTCAAAATATTCTCCTTAATATTGCTTCGGAGCTCTTCGACAGAAGCAACTCCGAGCTTCTTTGCGAAATCCTCGGTGATTTCCGGAAGCGTTTTTTTCTGAACCTTGATCACCTTAACTTTGAATGTAATATTTTTTCCCGCGTACAACTTCTGATAATGTTCAGCAGGGAATGGAAGGTCGAAATTTAATTCTTCGCCCGCATGTGAACCAATTAATTTCTCGGCGAAACCAGGAATATAATATGGCTCATCAAGAGGAACGATGTGGCTGCGCGCCTGGCCACCCTCAAGAGGAACTGCACCGTCGAGCAAATCCATGTCAACCATAACTTGGTCAGTAGGTCCGACAGCATCTGTTGTGTCTAGAAACGCAGCATGCATTTTTTTGAGATCTGTAAGAACTGCATCAACTTCAGCATCAGTAACTTCAACAGGCTTAACTGAAACTGAAATTTTAGAAAAATCAGGAAGCTTAACTGCAGGAACAACAGAAACAATCGCGCGATAAACAAGTTCGTTTTTTGGGGCAGCTTTTTCGATTGAAATTTCTGGAGTACCAACTGTTTTGAGCTCATGTCCACGAACAGCTTCAACAAATGTTTCGCGTACAACATCTTCAAGTGCTGCATCGAGAATTTTCATTTCGCCAACGTTTGCTACGACAATGTCGTATGGTGCAAGACCTGGACGGAAGCCAGCGATCTTAATATCATTAGAAATTTTCTTTGCAGCGGCCATAAGATATGGCTGCATCTGCTCTGGAGCTACGGTAATTGTGAGTTCCATCTGTGACTTTGGGAGGTTTTTGATGATGACATTCATAGAAAATAGTTGCAAAAAGTAGGCGTACTTTAGCACGCGCGCGGGGCATTGGCAAGATGGGTTAGTACCTAGCTAAAAAGGAAGTTTGTAAACAAAAATGATGAGACAAAAAAGAGGAGGGTTAAGTTTTTATGTCCCGGATCCTCAATGTCTTGGCGAGAAAGCAAAAGCTCTTGAAGAACGAGGCCAACGAAAACACCGGCTAATAGAATAACACCATTATTTTCTTTGAATAGAACGACGCTGGCAAGACCAAGAAAAAGCGGCGCAGGAATTATAAGCCACGACCACTTGTTGGTATAGTTTTGGTGTGACATGAAATATTGATAACCCCAAATGACAAGCAGGCTAAGTAAAATTCCACTGAGCAGAAAAGGGTTTCCAATTTCGAATAATATGGATTTTCCTGATGTAGCGACGCCGTGAATAAAAATCGGAATCAACAAGAGAAATAAGAAGTCCGTAACAATTTTTATGTGTGTTTTTGTGTTTGGCAATAATGAAGTGCTTGGAATGAGTGCGCTAAAAGAGATGAGGGCTATGATGGCCCCATAAAATTCTGCAACAAAATAGCTGGATAACATTATTGCAATTAGAAGAGTGTTTCGAGTCCAGATTTTATTGCTACGAACACAAACAACTGCTCCAATAGCCCCCAAAAGGATGCACACAACAATATTGATTGGTCGAAAGGGGATGATCCAGCCAGCCGCAGCGCTTGCAATAATTAGATAGGATATTGCAGCGATATGAAACATTTGTTTTGGTTTGCTCTGCGCGTAATGTGTTGCAGCAAAGATACTGAGGAGCATTCCAGTACAACCAAGAGCTATTAATAAAAGAATGAACTGTGCTGCGAGCCCTGATCCCGCATAAAAGTAATGAGCACCTAAAACTCCAATAGAAGCAAAAAGGATGCTGCGCAATATTTCAGAATTTATAAACTCAACTTTTTTGTACCACGCAAGAAGAAGCGCTCCTGCAAATAAGGTGATTAAGGTTGTCACGTCTGTGGTGATGAGTCGTACAGTAGATAGACCCAACACACTGAAGGATGTTGCAAAAAGTGTAAAAAGCGCAGAATTCGTTTTTTCAGAGTTTATTTTTTGTTCTATAAATGATCCTACGATAAAAATAAAAATACCAGCAAGAAAACCGATTGCACTGTATAATGAGGATAGGATTATCAGTGCAAAGAATATTCCGGTAGCGATTGGCCAGAGAGGTTGAAATAATCTTAGGAAGGACAGAAGTTCAGAAACGGGGGTTTTTGAGCATTCTGAGAGGCGGAGTGAAAAAATAATGCTAATTGTAGCTAAAAATATGATTAGTATCGTCGGAAGTGTCATAGGAAAAAAAATGAATGGGTTGACGCTCAAATCTTACCATAGTATGCTAAAAAGTACATTGTGAAGCGTTACATCTTCAAAATACTTTTAACCGTTGTAAAGGCGCTTGTTATCACAAAACGCCTTATCGTGTGGCTTGCGCAGGCAACCGGCCGTTTTTTTGTGTGGCTTTTGAAGCCAACGATCCCGCTCATTATTGCGCCAATTTATCAGATTAGTCGACGTCAATGGCGCCACTATTTAGAATTATCAGAAAATCCGTGGGAGCGTAGATGGCTTTTTATAACGAGCAGAACCTCCGTCGTTATTTTGGGCGGGGTCATAATTTTTTCATTAACATCGCTTTCGGTTCGTGCGTCAACAGCTCCTGGGGTTATTGCGGGTTCTCACAGTATTTTACTTACAAAGATTATAACCTCAGATGAGTCTGATTGGGTTGTTGATGATGTAGGATCAATCGGAAGCACAGATTTTGTTGAGCAAATCCCAACAACAATGTATCGAAGTGGTGGTTCGGTTGCTTATGTATTTCCATATACGGGATCTGTTGGTGTGGCACCGGTTGGAGAGGCACCGACTCCAGATGTTCCAGAAAAGACAGATGAGCAGAAAAAACCAATCCAGCGGTATGCGGTTCAGCGTGGAGATACGCTTGCACGTATCGCGAAGAAATTTAATCTCAAAATAGAAACTGTTTTGTGGGCGAATAATTTAGTTGCGAATTCGGTACTTCGACCGGGAGATACCTTAATAATTCCGTCGGTTGATGGAATTATTTACACGGTGAAAAGCGGTGGAACACTTTCCGATGTTGCGAAAAAATATAGCACAACAACAAAGGTTCTTGCTTCAGTGAATGATTTGAGTGCAACTGCGCAGCTAAAGAAGGGGCAGACATTGGTTGTGCCGGGTGCGCGCCCTCCTTCGATTCCAATTCCTCCAAAACCTGCTGCACAGCCAGCGCAAGTTGCAGAAGCTCCTGTTGTTGTTGAACAAGAACCTCCTACATCAGTTCCGTCCGATATTGTTCCGCTTACACCAGAACCAGAGCAGACACATCCTAATGTTATTCCTCGACCAGCGCTTGCTGTAGGCGAGAAGTTGGTTTGGCCAACCTCTCGACGCAGCGTAACGCAGTATTTTAGTGGTGGCCACCCAGGTCTTGATATCGATGGCGACTATACGGATGCAATTTATGCAGCTGATGACGGAACAGTTGTTTCATCTGGTTGGAATAATAGCGGATACGGAAACATGGTTTTAATTGATCATGGAAATGGCATGGTTACACGCTATGGGCATGGTAGTAAGGTTTATGTTGCTGTTGGTCAACAAGTTAAGAAGGGTGATGTAATTGCAATGGTTGGAACAACTGGTCGTTCAACCGGATCTCACCTTCATTTTGAAGTTATTATTCGTGGTAAGCGAGTTAATCCAATCAAATACCTTCGTTAAGTTGTTTTTCTGTATTGAAGAGCTTCGGCGATATGTATTTGCAAAACGTATTCTGAACAGGCAAGGTCAGCGATGGTGCGACTAACTGCTAATAATTGAGTGAAGCCACGCGTTGACAGGTTCAACTTTTGAGCGGCATTTGTCGCAAAATTTTTTCCATCCTCACTCAACGATTCCTGATCTGTATATTTTCGCGTTGCAGCAAACTGTCGTGCAAGAATTATTTTTTTTCGAAGCCCCTCCGTGTTTTCAGATTTGTCCGGATTTGTTGTGTAGGTGGTATTTGTTTGGGTGACCTGGCAGTGAATCGGAATTCTGTCCATGAGCGGCCCAGAAAGTTTTTTTGCATACGCTCTTTTTTGTTGGAGTGTGCAGGTGCATTCTCTTATTGAGTCACCCGTAAAGCCGCAAGGACAAGGGTTGTGCGCTCCAATCAATATAAAGTCAGCAGGAATTGTTATTGAATTTTCAGCTCGCGCAAGATTGATCGTTTTGGATTCGATTGGTTGTCGAAGTTGTTCAAGAACGTCGCGATCAAATTCTGGCAATTCGTCTAAAAACAATACGCCGTGATGTGCAAGTGTTAGCTCACCCGGCTTAAACTGTCTGCCAACCCAGCGACCAAGCATTGCCGAACTCTTTGCGCTATGGTGGGGTGCTCGAAGTGGGCGAAATTCTGATGTAGTATCTCCAGCAAGTGATCGAATCTGAGAAATCTCGAGTAGTTCAGACGTGGTTGGGGGCGGAAGTAGTCCGATAAAACTTTTTGCTAACATGGTTTTTCCGACTCCGGGTGGACCAGATAATAAGCAGTGATGTTTTCCTGCTGCAGCAATGACAAGGGCTCTTTTTGCAAATGCATTTCCTTGAATTTTTGCTATATCCTCAATTTCTGTTGCGGAAGTTTTTGAAATAAAAACTCGTTTTTGCACACATATCTTTTTAGCCCCTGTAAGATGTTCAATGCACGCAGAAAGTGTTGTGACAGGGTATACCGCAATATCGTCTAACAAACACACCTCATCCGCGTTTGTCCCTGCTGGAACGAAAATAGAGCGCTTACCAGCTGCATACGCAGAGCGAGCTGCAGAAATGATTCCGCGCACAGGACGAAGAGTTCCGTCGAGTGCAAGCTCACCGATAAAAATAGAATCCTCTGGAATGTTGAATTGAAGTTGTTTATGTAAGATGGAAAGTGCGATGGGTAGGTCGAACCCCGTCCCTTCTTTAGGTACGTCGGATGGAGCCAGGTTAACGGTTATTCGAAAATTGTATGGAAATTGGTAGCCCGATTGTTTAATTGCAGATCGAACCCGGTCGCGAGATTCTTGGATTCGAGAGTCGGGCAAGCCAACAATTGTAAAATGTGATAATCCACTTACAACCGATGCTTCCACGGTGATAAGTCTTCCTTGGATACCAAAAAGTGCGGCACTAAAAATTTGTGTAATCATACCCCCCTTATAAATTATGATTTATTTTTTTGCTGAAGATTGTTCCGAAACAAGGAAACCAATTCCGACAATAACAAATAGATCGGCAATATTGATTATTGCATTGATTACTCGGAGATAATCAATCGTATAACCATAGGTAACACGGTCAAATGCATTTGACAAGGCCCCCACGAAAATTATTAAAAAAGCGAGCTTTGTTGTGGGTGTGTCTATCTTTTTTATCCAAATAGCAAGAGCAATTAAAAAAAGAAAGGTTAGTGGAATGACTAACCACAAAGGTAGTGGTATCCCAAAAGCTATTCCCATGTTATGAAAACGCTCAAATCCAAAAAAACGCCAGCCGATAAGCCTATTAGCAAAAATAGGATTTTCGACTGACATTTTTAATAGACGATCAAGGATGGCGAGAAGAAAGGCTAAAACAAAACCGAGTGCGACAAATTTTTTGCCCCCCACTGGAATCACAGTTCCTGGGTCAAAGCTTTTTTACACGCAACGCAAGAGCTTGATGTTGGGCGTGCACGAAGGCGCTGCTCATCAATAGATGTGTTGCAGTATTTGCAGATTCCGTATGTGCCTTTGGTTAGGCGAGTTTCAGATTCCAAAATATCACGCATCTCTGACTGATTTGAGTCAAGAAGTTGGAGGTTTGCATCGTAGGTTGCAACCTCTTCAGCACTCTCATCCTCACCCTCACCGTAGCTTGGGAATGCAGATCCGGTTTCCTTGTTTGTTAATTCACCGATCTGACGTTCAAGTCGCGCCTTTTGTTGTTGCAACATCTCTGTCATTTCTGCCAAAAATTCTTTTGAAAATGGTGAGTTCATATACCTGAGAAATAAAAACTGATATTACAAGCCAGTATATGGTTATACCGATTGTGTGTCAACAGCTAAATAGACAATAAAAAACCCTATAAAAAGCGCAAAGGCTCGGGCAAACACCCGAAACAATGTAGTTAATCGGTGAGCCACGAGCCTGTTGCAAGGCGGACACTACTTGAGGTTCACACGAATGTGACCTCGAGGATATCTGTCTTGCGGTTGGGTTGTTGTTCGCGTCTAATCCTTCTGCGTGGTGTAAAGTATCCTCATTTTATTGCGAGGCAACACCGGATCGTGAGTGGGAACTATCTCGAAAGATTGTTCTTCCAGTATTCACGCCTTTCTCGTTGAAAGAAAAGTGGAACTTGATTTGAAACTGAACTTGGACAAAGAGCGACCTATAGATTGTAGCGCGGACAAAAGAGCTATATATGCTTCGATGAGAAGCGATGTGTATACTTTTGAAAGGCGAGAGTCAAGAGCGTCTCTCGGACCCCGACTCAATCAAGCGTTTCATTAGTACGAAATAACTATACCATAAAAAAGCCATTTTGTCAACGAATGCGTAGACAAAAATTTTATCACTCAATAATTACGGGGCTTTTCCACACAATAACAATAGTTTTCCACAGGTTTATCAACACTGTATAGGATAGTATATACACGAAACCCCCTAAAATACTTGACTCCAACCCCAGTTAAGTGATAAAAAGTATGTGTACCGGCGTTTACGGGTGTACTAAGGAGGGGTACACCCGTAAGGGCCGGTTTGTTTTTTGTCTAATAAGGGGCTACACTTCTATACATGAAACTCGTTTTTCAATTTGGTTCGCAACCTGAACTATCACGTGCCGAGCTTTTGAGCCGGTTTCCAAAACTAGCTAATGGTCGCTTAGTTGCGGCTCGTTTTTATATTGTTGATTGTGATGAATCACCCGAATGGTTACTCCAGCAACTGGGAGGGGTGGTAAAAATTCTTGAAGTTGTTGACGGAATATCACAAAAACCGGATGAAATGATTGTTCATTTGGCAGATCATATTTTGAAACAAACAATTGAGAAGCCGAAGGTTGTTTTTGGTGTCTCAATTATCAATGCACCAGAATTTAAGGGCGCGGGCCTTGCCATTAAGCGTGCGATACAAGAATTATCAGATAGGTCAGTTCGATTTGTTGTGAGTCGCGATCCTGAATTATCAAGCGCGACGGTTACACTCGAGGGTTTGATTGCTCCCCGCGGCGTTGAAATAACTTTTTTGAAGGATAGTTCGCAGATAATTGCCGCACAGACAGCAGCGATTCAGGCTTTTGACGAGTGGTCGTTTCGAGATTATGGTCGCCCAGGACGCGACGCAAAACGTGGGATGCTCCCCCCGAAGCTTGCAAAAATTATGATAAATCTGGCGCTCGGAACAGCGGAGCCTGAGAAAATGGCGATCTATGACCCATTTTGCGGATCTGGAACAGTGCTCACTGAGGCAGCGCTTATGGGTTTTGGGCGTGTTTTTGGTTCAGATATTTTAAAGCAAGCAGTAGATGATTCAAAAGAATCGCTTGTTTGGGCGAAAAAGCAATTTGGACTCGATGATACTGAGTTCGATGTTTTTAAACATGATGCATCGCAGAGCGCTCAACACGTAAAACCTGCAAGTATTGATTTTGTTGCAAGTGAGCCATTTTTGGGACGCCCACTCAAAAAGGGAGAGCAACTCAGTCCAGTTGAAAAGCAGCAGCTTGTATCTTTGTACAATAAGACGATTCGGGCGCTCGACGGGGTTATTAAGCCAGGAGGACGGCTTGTTTTTTCGTTTCCTTTTCAGGTTGCGCCACGAGAATTACTGCCGCTTCATGAGATTATTGCAGATACAAATTTTACGGTAGATCCGCTACTGCCAGAGCAGAAAACGATTTTATATATGAGAGCGGACCAGCGAACAGGTCGGCAGATCGTTCGTTTAGTGCGAAAATAGAGGTTGTTGGGGTTGACTACTTGACAAAAAGCGGGGCTATAGGTAGTATGCTTTTACTGAGACGCCCCCAGGACGTGATGACAGCACCGACTGCGCAAGCGGTCGACGGCTCCCTCTTTTCCTAATAGTACGCCCTAGGTTGGGCAGAATTTAGAAAATAAGGTCCCTTAGGCAGGGAAAGGAGCGCTTGTTGTCCGTCCCACAACCTTGTATCGAGCTATTTCGTGCGACGCTTCGCACCTCATCATCTCTCCACTCGCTGGCCGGCGAAACTTTTTGGGGACTGATGGGATAAGCTCTATAAGGTTGTTTTTTTATAAAATCGCGTAGGTTTGACAAAAAAGGGGTGTCGTGTTAGAGTTAAACCCAATTTAATAACCTCGAGCGCCCCCGCTCGGCCGCAGCATCTGACACTCGCGTTGGTCTGCCGCGGAAAATATAATGCGAGGAATATGTTAGACAAGACAAAGAAGTCAAAAATTATTGCCAAGTTCCGCACACACGCTGGCGACACAGGCTCACCAGAAGTGCAAGTTGCTATTTTATCAGCAGAAATCGATGAACTCATCGAACATTTGAAGTTACACCGCAAGGACCATTCATCACGCCGTGGTTTACTCCGCAAAGTTGGTGAACGTCGTCGCTTGTTGCGTTTCCTCCAGCGCGAGAACGCACAAAGCTTTGAAAAACTTGTAAAGGCTCTCAATTTGAAAGCCGCAAAACAGTTCGCTGAGCTCGATAAAGCAGATGAAATCGTAGACGACATTGTGGAAGAGGCATAAGCTAACGCTTAACCTTTTTATACATGCCACCACGAAAATTAGATAAGCAGGAAGTTCCTGTGCAGATTCACTATACTGCGCAACGCATCGGTGTGCTCATCGATGTACAGAACATGTACTATAGTGCAAAAAATTTATTCGGTGCAAAAGTGAACTTCATCAATGTGGTGAAGGGTGCAATTCGTGATCGAAACTTAATTCGCGCAATTGCGTATGTGGTGGAAACGCCGCAGCAGCATGAAGTGCGATTTTTGGATGCGCTTCGATTGCAGGGTATTGAACTCAAGGAGCGCGATCTTCAAGTATTCTCAAGCGGTGTTAAAAAAGCTGATTGGGATGTGGGTATTACCGTTGATGCAATTCGCATGAGCGACAAGTGTGATGTTATTGTACTTGTTTCAGGCGATGGCGATTACATTCCGCTCGTGGAATATCTTCAGCACAAAGGATGTAAAGTTGAAGTGATGGCGTTCCGCAATACGTCGTCGAGTCGCCTTGTTGAAGCCGCAGATCAATTCATTGATTTGGCAGAAGATGGTCAGTATATGATCCAAACAGGTGGCGGACAGCAGCGTCAGCATGTTGAAGAGCTCGAGAGTGAAATTAGCTCTGATTTAGAAGCACATCAGCCGACAACAGCTGCAATGCACACAGCAACGCATCCACACACCGGAGATCATCAGCCACAAGCGCACAACATTTCTCATTCAGAGGGAGATAAGAAAAATCAGCGACGCAACAAACGAACGATCATGTAAATCTGAGCGAGCGCAGCATAAGCTGTGTAACGCATAATAAAAAAATATGTCACAACAATTCAGCACCGAGTGGGGCGGCCGAACTCTCACAATCGAAGTAGGAAAGTTTGCTCCGCAAGCAGGTGGTTCATGTACGGTGCGCTATGGCGACACTGTAGTTTTAGGTACTGCAACGATGAGCGACCGAACTCGCGAAGGAATTGATTATTTTCCACTCTCGGTTGATTTTGATGAAAAATTATACGCAGCGGGAATTATTAAGGGCTCACGTTTTATTAAGCGTGAAGGTCGACCGTCGGATGAAGCAATTTTGACGGGTCGCATGGTTGATCGTGGTATTCGTCCACTTTTTAATGATGCGATGCGTAACGAAGTTCAGGTGGTGACATCGGTTCTTTCGTATGACAATGAAAATGATCACGAAGCGCTTTGTGTGATCGCTGCAAGTTGTGCGCTCACAATTTCGGATGTTCCATGGAATGGGCCGGTTGCGGCAATTCGTATCGGACAGATCGAATGCGAGTGGGTGATTAACCCAACAGCGGAAGCGCTCGAAAAATCTGCGCTTGATTTGCTTGTAACGGGTACAACAGAAAAAATTACACAGATTGAAGCTAGTGCAAGTCAGGTTCCTGAGGAAACATTTATTGCTGCAATGGATTTTGCACGCAAGCACATGAAAGAACCGATGAAGTTGATTGCAGAAGTTCAAGCTGCGGTTGGAAAAGAAAAGCGCGCGGGTGTTGCAAGCGCAGTTGAAGTTCCAGAAGGTGAAATGACTGATGCTGCAATTCTCGAACTCACTGCTGCGTTCGTTGCAAAAAATGCTGCGGAAGTATTTTACGATGCGCCAAAGCGTTCAAAAGCTGAGCGCATGGCAGCGTTTGCGAAGATGAAGGAATTGCTCGATGCGTATTTTACACGCGAGAACATTTCGAAAGATCGTCGCAAGATTGCGTTCAACAAATTGAAATATATTGTTGAAGAATTTATTACTGAAGAAGTTATTGAGCGCGGACGTCGCGTTGATGGTCGCGCGTTAACCGAAATTCGTTCACTCGTTGCAGAAGTTGCAGCACTTCCTCGAACTCATGGAACTGGATTTTTCCAGCGCGGAGAAACACATGTGTTGTCGGTTGTGACGCTCGGATCTCCTGGTGACGAGCAAATTTTGCAGGGCCTTGAGGGCGAAAGCAAAAAACGATACATGCATCACTATAATTTCCCCGCATATTCAGTTGGTGAAACAGGACCAAATCGTGGTCCAGGTCGCCGCGAAATTGGACATGGTGCGCTTGCAGAAAAAGCGCTTGTTCCAGTGCTTCCACCAAAGGAAACATTTCCTTATACAATTCGCGTTGTGTCAGAAGTTATGTCATCGAACGGTTCGTCATCAATGGCGTCAACCTGTGGTTCGACATTGGCTTTGATGGATGCGGGTGTGCCTTTGACGGCGCCGGTTGCTGGTATGGCGATGGGTCTTGCGTCGAACAAAGAAGGTAAATACGTGATTTTGACTGATTTGCAGGACCTTGAAGACGGTCCGGGCGGAATGGATTTCAAGATTGCAGGAACGCGCGCGGGTATTACAGCAATTCAGATGGATACAAAGACGGATGGATTGACTGCGGATATTGTTCGCGAGACGTTTGCACAGGCACGCACCGCGCGTATGCAGATTCTTGATGTGATGGAGAAATGTTTGCCAGCACCACGCGCTGATATTTCACCATGGGCACCAAAGATTGTTACATTCATGATTCCGGTTGATAAGATTCGTGAGGTGATTGGTCCGGGCGGCAAGGTGATTAATGAAATTATCGACAAGTGCGGCGTGAAGATTGATATTGAACAGACCGGTCAGGTTTCAGTGACAGCTCCGGCTGGTGCGGAACTTGAAAAGGCAGTTGATTGGATCAAGAACATCGTGCGCGTTGTTGCGGCTGGTGAAATTTTCGAGGGCGTTCCAGTTACTCGCGTTGAGGACTACGGAATTTTTGTTGAAGTTTTGCCAAAGCAGGACGGTATGGTTCATGTTTCTGAAATGTCATGGCAGCGTGTTGAATCACCACATGATTTGTTCAAAATTGGTGACCATGTGAAGGTTGTTGTTAAGGAGATTGACGATCAGGGTCGCATCTCGCTTTCGATGAAGCGCTTAACACCACCGCCTGCAGATTTCCAGGAGCGTGCACCACGCGAACGTGATGATCGTTCGGGTGGCGGCGATCGCGGAGGTCGTCCACAAGGACGTGGCGGGTTCAATGGTGGAGGCGGACGCAGTGGCGGAGGTGACCGAGGCGGACGACGATTCTAAAAAATAAATTAAAAACAGACCAGAAATGGTCTGTTTTTAATTTTATGGTAAAATGCTTTTATGATGTGGGCGATTTTTGCAATTTGTGCGGCGTTTTTTTATGCGATTGAAAGCGTGCTTGATAAAGTTGCAGTTTCGCGGCAAATAAAAAAGCCGGCGGAGGCAACAATTATCGGCGGAGGTGCAGTTTTTGTTTCACTTATCGTGATCGGACTTTTGGGTGGAGGCGGTTTTGCACCGCTCAATGTAATGATGATTTGTGCGCTTTCTGGAATTATTGCGCACGCGGTTAATTGGTTCTATTTTTTGGCACTGCGAAAAGAAGAGGTGTCACGCGTGATGCCGGTTTACGCAATAATGCCGGTTATCACAACAATTTTTGCATATTTTGTTTTGGGGGAACGATTTAGTGTGCAAACATATATTGGAATTGCGCTGGTTGTGTGTGGTGCAATCTTAATTTCGATGAAATCGGGTGCGCGCGGATTTAAGTTTAGTAGTGTGATGATTCTTGTTTTGTTTAGTGCGGTGCTGGGAGCGTCGCGAACAATTCTCACAAAACACATCGAAGGGGGAGCAACAGATTGGACGATTATTTTGTGGACAGGTATTGGTGGATTGATTTCAGTATTAATAACTGAGATTTTACACAATCACAAAAATATTCTTCGTCGCGAATATCTGGGTGTGCACGTACTTGTTAGTGGTGGTATTGTCGGAGGAATCGCGACGGTTTTATATATTTTCTCAATTTTGCATGGACCTGCTTCGCTTGCTGCAGCACTCATTGAAATTCAACCAATTTTCGTTCTCACCATCGCTTCAATTTTTGCAGCGCAGTTTCCCGAACTCTCCGACGAAGTAGTTCATCAGAGAGTTATTATGCAGAAAATTCTTGCGGTTATGGTGATCGCGGGAGGCGGTGTATTAGTTGCGCTTGGAGGGTGATGATGAAGTGCGATGATTGCGTGTCCGAAATATTTGCGCTACACTTCTCCCATGAACCCTCAAACAAAAAAGTTTTTACAATATGGCGGCATTTTCTCGGCTGTTCTAGCTGTTTTTGTGGTGACGTCACAATTATTTGGCATGGCTGCACCGAAGCCAGAAGAGGTAATGGGGCTACGCCTAAAAATTGTAATCGCGGGTGACATAATGCTTGATCGAAATGTTTTTAAGGCAACAGAGCGTGCGAAAAATTTTGAGCATCCGTTTTTGAAAATTGCGCCTGAGCTCGCGAAATACGATCTGCGCGTGGCGAATTTGGAGGGGCCGATAACGACGACGGCGTTTAATATGAAGCGCGCGCAATCGATGTCGTTTACGTTTGATCCGCGATTTGCGCCCGAGCTTGCGAAACACTTTGATGTGGTTTCGCTTGCGAATAATCACACGCACAATTTTCAAGAAAAAGGGTTAGTCTCAACAAAGAAATATTTGAGTGAAGTCGGTGTACAATATTTTGGTGATCCGATTAATCGTGCGGGCTACACAGGTCGCATTATTGAAAAAAATGGTTTTAAGATCGGACTTATCGGTTATCACGCATTTGGCGCGCCCGAAAAAATTAGCATTCCGGTGATCGAAAAAGAAATTAAAAAAATGAAATCAGAGGCGGATTATATTATCGTTGTTCCACATTGGGGCGCGGAATATAAGCCACGCGCGCACGCGTCACAAATTGCGGCGGGGCATCGTTTTATCGATGCAGGTGCAGACGCGGTTGTTGGTGGCCATCCACATGTTGCGCAAAATGTTGAGGAGTATAAGGGTCGCAAGATTTTTTATTCGCTCGGAAATTTTATTTTCGATCAATATTTTTCAAAGGAAACCATGGAGGGATTCATGGTTGGAATTACAGTGGTGCGAAATGATGCGGGCGCAGTTTCGGCAGAGTTTAAACAGATTCCTTACGTGATTAACAAAGAGAGTCAGCCGTTTATTCCGTAGGAGTTGGATTTGATCCTGGCTTCGCTATTGCTCAACCTATCTCAGAAAATTAAAAAACCCTCGTCTTTCGACGAGAGTTCTTTAGTTGCGGGAGTTGGATTTGAACCAACGACCTCCAGGTTATGGGCCTGGCGAGCTGCCGGGCTGCTCTATCCCGCAGGCGTATAATACGCGCGCGGGAGCGAACTGTCAAGTTTAAGCAGCAAGTTTATTTCCTGGTTTGTCTCCTCGGGTTACATTATCGTTTGCTGGTCTGAGAGCGTTTCGTACATCGTCAAATGATCGTTCTTGGACGATGTGGGGTACTTTAGAAGTGATGTCTGAAATTGGTGTTTCAAGTTGTTTTAGCAAGTTTCCGATCGGAGTAGTAATTTTTTCAGAATATTTTCCTTCTGCAAAATTTTTTCTAATATCGAGTAGAAGTCTTTTGAAATGCATCTCGCGAGCACGAAGATCGCTCAGTTTTTCAGTATCCTTTTTTTGAATCGCAAGAATATTTTTTGCTTCGTCCGGAAAAAATTTAGTAATTTGTGTTAGGTCTTTTGGAAAAGCGCTAACAACATTTTCGTATTCTTGAATTAAGCGTCGATAGGTATTGATTGTGGTAACGAGTCGCGATGTTCGTGCTAGGTCGAGATCTGCGGGGCTGTCGATCATTTTTCGTGACATTTGCCACTCGGCTGTTGCAGGGATTTGATCATAACCGTACCACACAGAAAGAGGGCTTGGGTTATTTTCTGATCCTAATGCACCAAATAATTTAACCTCAGCCTGCTGGACGTTTTGAATATTTGCCAAATGCAAAAGCTTGATTTGTTCTATTTTGTTTTTAACATCAAGAATCTCTTGGGTTTGTGCCCACTGATAAGGATTCTCCTCGTTTCGCGGTGTTTTCGCGTATTGTGTGATATCGGGAGAGTAATCCATAAAATTATTCGATTGATTTAATAATTGTATTGTAAACAACTCCTCTATCTATCGGCGTCTTCAAGCATGCTGCAGTGACAGCAATCCGCTTCCATCGAGGGTCGATAGCAAATACGGTTTTGCCAGTCCATCCGCGCGAATCAGTTGTTTCAAATGTCAGAATTTTTTGTTCGGCTTTGTTTTCAAAAGATCGAATGTTTTCCATAGATTATTTTTTCTTTACACACTTTGTGCAGCGACAGCCGTACTGTTTGATGAATTCATCAAAATATTCTTTGCCGTAGTTGTAGGTAAGTTCTTCGCCGGCCTTGATATTTTTTTTCGTGAAAATGTACACGCGCCCAGCGGGACCAATCGCTTCGCAGTTGCCGCGACAGCTATGATTGATGTAGCGCGCGGTATTTTTTCGCGTTGAGCCCTCGATGAATTTGTCGGGTGCGATTTGAAAAAGATAACGACCGCTTAATTTGTCAGCCTCTTTTTTTGAAATAATTTTCCCACAGTATTCAATCAAAAATTTACCTTTTGGAATTGCTTCGTCTGCGTATAGACCGAGACCTGCTGCAGATTTTTTTACAAGTAATTTATATTTTGTTGGTCGCGGAAATGGGTGGGGCATAAGATGAGGGAAGTATAAATCAAAAAGAGTTTGAATTCAATCGGCATGAAAGTTAAATATTTTTTTATGGGCGAATTTAAAAAGAGGACTCACCATCTCTGGAGAGTCCTCGATGATAGGCAGTTTATAATTTACGCCCCAACCTTAAAATAGCAAACATCACCATCTTTCACGATGTATTCTTTGCCTTCGGTTTTCATTGCGCCTTTTTCGCGTGCGCCGCCCCAACCGCCGAGTTCGACGAATTCTTTCCAGTTCACAACTTCCGCGCGAATGAAACTTTTTTCAAAATCTGTGTGAATCACGCCCGCAGCAACCGGCGCTTTTGAGCCTTCGTGAACCGTCCACGCGCGTGTTTCGATTTCGCCGCTGGTGAAATAGGTGATAAGGCCGAGAAGTTTATATGCAGCAACAATCATGCGATCGAGTCCCGCCTCGGTCATTTCTAAATCCGTCATCATTGCGCGCGCATCCTCGCTCGAAAGTTCGGCGAGTTCGGCTTCGATTTTTGCGCTGATCGAGATTTCGTTCGGCGAATGCAAAATCGCGTCGCCTTTGAAACCTTCGTCAACATTGCGAATGTATAAAATTGGTTTTGCGGTGAGGAGCGACAATTCGCGTAGCCATGGTTTTTCGTCGTCACTTGTTTCGATATCGCGCGCTGCCTGGCCTTGTTCGAGCGCAATTTTTACGCGTTCCAAATATGCGATGTGCGCTTCGATTTCTTTCGAGCCACCACCTTTTAATGTTTTGCGAACATTGTCGAGGCGTTTGGTAATTGTCTGCAAATCGGCGAGCGCCAATTCCAAATTAATCACGTCGCGGTCACGAGTTGGGTCAACAGAATCGTGCACGTGAATGATATTTTTGTCGGTGAATTCGCGAACAACCTGCGCAATCGCGTCACACTCGCGGATGTGCGCGAGGAACTGATTGCCGAGGCCTTCACCTTGTGACGCACCTGC
>SXGR01064841.1_pt1 | contig 25847 bp, 18 predicted proteins | sample 3174711 | NCBI WGS metagenome assembly SXGR01 (sample SAMN11356860, study PRJNA531348) | freshwater metagenome | isolation source: freshwater sample F1-60 | place: China: Fuxian Lake, Yuxi | collected 2017-12-25
CGGAAAACGCACCGTGCTCGTTTCCACCCACCTGATCAGCGAGTTCGAAGGGCTCATCGACCGCTTCACCATCTTGGATGCCGGGAAGGCCGTCATGACCGCCGACGCCGACGAGGCCCGGTCGCGGTTCCTGCGCGTGCGCGCCGAGTTCGCCCAAGACCCACCGCCCGACTCGGCCCTGCCCGGGGCGCGTACCCTTCGACGCCGGGGACGGACCCTAGAAGTACTACTCGAAGGCGACCCAGGCCCAATCCGCCAGCGCCTAGAGGACTTGGGCGGCCGCGACCTCACGGTAACTTCGCTGACCTTGGAGGAGATCTTCATGGAAGTGGCAAAATCGGGAGGTCGGCAATGATCGCCGCAAGGATTCCTTGGCGCAGCCCCTGGGCCCGGCTGATACCGCTGATGCTATTGGTGATGGCTCCAGCGGCCGGTCAATGGCTGGGCTGGATGATGGCCCCCGAGACCTTGGAGCCGAATTTCCTGCAGCCCAGTCTAGCCTCTTGGGCGGTGATCGGAACGGTGCTGGTCCTGCTGGTGAAATGGAGTGGATTGCTGACAAACCCGAGTCTCCAGATGGAGATTTGGGCTCAGATGCCGGGAGCAAGCCTCGCATTCCTGGCCGCAGCCGTGAATGCCATGTCCGCGCAACTGACGGTGTTCGAAAGTCCCTCCGTCTTTGCGGCCCTGGCGTTCGCCCTCGCCTGCCTCTGGATCTGCGCCAACGCCTTCGGCAGCGAGTTCGAACACCGGACTGCGGGGCAATGGCTGGTCCAACCCCGGAGCCGTGGCGATCTCTATTGTGAGAAACTCGGGGTCGCCGGTGGGATTGCCGGAACAGCTGCCGTGATCTTTTTCCTCACCACGAATCGATCCATGGGGGGTGACCTGCCTATGTTGCCATTGATATTGGGCTCTCTGATCCTCGGACTAGGTTCCGGCCCATTCTTCACCTTGATCAGCCGCAGCACCCTCGCGGGCTTCGTCTTCACCCTGGCGGTGGGCATGGCACTCTACCTGATCCTTCAAACCCTGCTGTCAGTTTACCTTGCCGGGCTCCATCCGACCTCAGATCGGCGCCGCGAGGAGGAGTCACTGCTCTGGGCCTGCAGCTCAATCTACTTCGGTGCGATGGCTCTTGCGAGCTGGCGGGTGTTTAAACGACTGGAATGGCGCGAGGGCGGAGCCGGAGGAGGCTCGGCACCGGGCCTCCATGCCCTCACCGGGGCCTGGGATCGATGGATTGGCCGTCGGTGGCTCGGACAGGCCGCAACCGCACAACTCATCCGCAAGGAGCTTCGCCTGCATGTCGTGCCGTGGCTGATCGCAGGTATCCTGGTGGGGCTCTGGGTCCTGAGCCTCCTCGTTCGCAAGTGGGCTCCCGGAAGCGAGTTGGGAGTGGCCGCGGCCAATCCTTCCACGGTGACCCTATACGCCGGAATCCTCGGCACCTTCGTTTTACTCGTCACAGGAGCCAGTGCCATCGCCGAGGAACGGGTCTTGGGCACCTTGGAGTGGCAATGGACCCAACCGATCTCCATGGCACACCAGTGGAGGATTAAGCTGGGCGTTGCCGGGGCGTTGGCCCTGACGCTGGGTCTGATCTTGCCGACCGCCTTGGTCTGGCTGGGCTTCGACGCGGAGGCCTTGGATACCACCTTCGAGCAGCCGGAGTGGCTGCCCATCGCCACGTATGCCGTAGCCTTCGCCGCCCTCTTCGCAACTAGCCTCTACGCGTCCTCCGTCAGCCACAGCAGCAGCAAGGCCTTGGCCTTGACTCCCCTGCTGTTGGGCAGCCTCTGGGCGGTCGGCGCCCTGACGGTCTGGCCTATGGTCGCAACTATGATCAGCATAACGCATCACGAATATGTTTTGCCGGACCTGGACCATGTGACGGACCCGGAGATACTGAACCGGACGCCGCCCCAGTGGCTTCCGCCTTTGGGGACTCTCCAACAACTCTTCACGATCGGAGCCATGATCTTGGCAGCGATTTGGCTCGGGTTTGTCGTCCGATCCGCACGGTTCAATGCTCAACGCCTGCGGATGGGGTGGTCCACCGTGTCGCGCCAGTGGGGACGGCTTGGCGGAAGATTGATGGCGGCATTGCTTCTGGGCGGCCTGCTGTACGTCGGCCTGAGCCAAAAGCGCGCCGAATTCGATTACCTCTCATCGTTTCGAATGCATCGCGAGGGGTTCATCCAATTCGCGACCCAAGCCGAGAAGGAAGGCAAGTTCACCCCCGAGTATCTCCGCCAGTTCGGGATCACAAACCGACCGTCCCCCGAAGAATTGGTGGATGACCTCATCCGGCATCAGGGCTTCCAATGGCTGTCTCGGGATTTCGCAATGTATCTCCAACGAGCGCCCGTAGTGGATGCCAATCCGCGCTTCCTGATGGATCCAGTGTTAGCCCGACGGTACGGGCTTCAGACCCGACAAACATCTCCGGTGTCCCCGACGCCATCAACCAATCCCGCATCGCCGGAATCGGCGGCCCCGACCCCGGCCCCAATGCCGATGATGAGTCAGGAACTAATGAAGCGCTACGGACTCCTGCCAAAGCGGCCGTCCAGAACCTCGGCCCCGACGACGCCGAAGACTTCCACCAACCCGCCTGCCAACCCCGCACTGGGCCAATGACCTGGGCGGATCCTTCGCTTCAACCCCCGTTGTTGGAGACGGGATGGTCCGTCGGCAGCACCCCCGGCAGAGTCTCGAGGCACAGCCTCCGGACCTCGGCCACCAGCATGGTCTGAGGCAGGGAGAGCCTCTTGGCCCGGAGGCTGATGGCGCTCCATTTCCGGCGGAGCGGACGCTTTCCCAGGGTTTGGAAGACCAGTTCCCCACGGGCCAACTCCAGCGCGATGCACCATTTAGGAAGGATGCCCACCCCCATTCCCCGCTGGATCATGTCCCGGATGGCCGGGACGCTGTTGGACTCGATCAGGACGTTGGGTTCGATCTGGTCGGGCCGCAGGTGATGCAGTACGAGGTTGCGGGTGTGTGAGTCACGGGGAGCCGCGATCATGGGCTCGGCAGTGATGTCGCCGGGGTGCATTGGAAGCGCGGATGCCCACGCATGATCGGGAGGCATCACGAAGCCCAACTCGTCGTAAAACAGAGGGTAGCATTCGAAGCGCTCGTCCGGCTCGGAACCCGTTGTGAGGGTCAGCTCGATGCGTCCGTCCAGGAGGTGTTCAAGGGCGTCGTCACGATCCGCTGAAAGCAACGTGATGGAGCAAACCGGATATTGACGGCGGACCTGTTGCAGACATTGGGGCATCACCTTCTCGCACAACGAAGCCGGGGCCGCCGCCCGGAGCTGGACCTGACCCCAGGTCCGCAGGCGCTCCAGGACGAAGCCCGCCGACACCATCTCCTTGAGGATGCGCTCGACGTGGTGAAGGAATTGCTCCCCCGAGGGCGTGAGCGTCACGTTCCGACTGTTCCTCTCGACCAGCCGACATCCAGTCTCCTTCTCCAGTGACTGGATGATGTTGCTCACCGCCGACTGGCTGATCCGGGCCGTCAGCGCCGTTTGGGTGAAGTTCTTATTCCAGGCGAGGATGCGGAAGATCTCGAGGTGCCGTGAGTTGTACAGCTGGCGCACCCCGGATTTGGACTTGGGCTGGAGCGCCTCGGCAAAGAACTCTGAGCGCTGCCCCTGGGCCTCGTCATCGTCACTGACAATGGCCGGTCGCAGATTCACTTCTTCTCGGCTGCCGCCTTAGCAGCAGCCTGGGACTGCTCGACCTGAGCGACGAAGGTGTTAAACTTATTGATGGTGTCGTTGAGGGCGGTGGTCCTCTCGTTGACGACGGTGACCAGCTGGTTCCGCTCCTCGGCGACCTTCTTCAGCGACTCGTTCTGGTCACGGATGATCTGGTTCTGCTTGGCGATGCTCTCATTCTGCGCCTTGATGTTTTCATTCTGGTTGGCGACGGCGTCCTTGTAGGCGGTGACCTGCTTGTCGAGTGCGTACTTGGCGTTATCAGAGCGCTTCAAATCGCGGTTGAGGTTACCAATCTGGGCCGTGTTGGTCGTGTCCTGAGCTTGGAGCTCTAGGACGCGGGTGTCGAGGCGGGCGATCTCCTTTTCCCACTTCCCTACTGTTCCCTCGAGCTTTTGGATGGACTCGGCCTTCTTGTTGTCTTCGGCACCGACCCGGGCCAAGTCGGCATGCAGACGTGTTTCTCTCGACCACTGCACAAAGCAGAGGATCGACAAGGCGATGTTGAAGACCAGCACGGTCTTGACGGGGGAGAGTTTCATGGCACGGGGTGGGAGGTTTTGATTTCCGATCCGGCAATTACTTAGCCACCTGGCCAGCCTTCACATTAAAGGCAACCCGCTGGAATCCAGATCCGCGCACGAGGTCCAGCAGACCGACCATAGCCCCGTGGGAGGTCTCGAGGTCTCCGCTGATGTACACGGGGAGGTTGGTGTTAGACTGGATGCGGCGGGTGAGTTCCTTCTGGAGGTCGGGCATCGTGATCCGCTGCTTCTCCAGGAAATAGGACCCGCTCCGATCGACCGCGAGGTTGATGATCTCTGGCTTGAATTCTTGGCGAGCGGCCACCGCCGAGGGCAGGTCTACCTTGATGGTCTGCTGCTTGGACATGGTGATGCTCACAAGCATGAAGGACGCGAGCAGGAAGAACATGATGTCGATGAGCGGGACGATCTCGATCCGAGCGTGCGGGGCGCCATGGCCGGCCATGATGTTTTTCATCGGGAGGGATGGGTTCTAGGTTGGTTCCGAAGGGAGGAAAGGGACTGTGGAATCAGGCCTTCGCCTCGAAGGCGGAAGCCGCACCCTTGACATTCGAGGCGGGTGCCGCATTCAGGCGCTTCATCAGGCCCTCGAGATGGGCGGCCACCTTCTGGAGCTCGGCGGCCAGGCTCGATGACTTGCGGTTGCTCCAGTTGTAAGGGAGGAGGCACAGGATCGCGATCCCGAGGCCGGCCGCGGTGGCGATCAGGGCCTCGCCGATACCGCCGGTGACTTTCTCGACAGCCAATTCTGAACCGCCCATCGAGGAGAATGCGCCCATGATGCCGGTAACAGTGCCCAGCAACCCTAGCAGCGGTGAGAGGGTAATGAGAGTGTCCATGACGGGGATGAACCTGCCGGACTTCTCCAACTCGTCGATCGCCACCACCTGCATGGCCTCCGGCATGGAGGTCGGGTAGTTCTTCAGCCCATGGTGAATCATCTTCAACGCCGGGTCTGACGATCCCCCGGAGACGACGATGGCCCGGGCCAAGTCACCGCCCTCAAGGGTGGAAAACACCTGGGCCAGCACCTTCGGCGCACGGTGTTTGGAATGAAGGGTCCACCACCGGATACGCTCTCCCACCACAGCGATGGCGGCAAGCGCGGCGAAGAGGATGGGCCACATGATCGGTCCTCCTTTAACAAACAGGTCGATCAACGCGTTGGCGAACATGGGTTCAATCATATTTTGGTCGGTATTGGGGTTGTTGTTCGGGAAAATGGCGAACGATGGGCCACTGTTTAGCGGTTAAGACTGAAGGTGATGGGGATCTCTAAGATGCGGGCCGGACCGGCTGGCCAGACCCAGCGCTTCCTGACCCAGTCGGCTGAGTAGGAATCGAGGAAGGAATGCCCGCAGCTCTGCTTGACCTCCACCCGCATACAGGCTCCGGCGGCGTCGACGTGAGCGACCAGGAGGAGGTTGCCCGTCATCCCCCGCTTACGTGCCTCGAGGGGGTAGCTGGGATGGGGATAGTCGGAACGGTTCTCCTCGCCAGTAAAGAGGGTGACCTTCGGCGCCGGCGGCGCCTGCGGCCGGGCGACCGCGATATTGTTGATCGGGGGAGCGGTGGCCATCTTGGCAGGACCGACCATCGTGGCCCCGACCACCGGCACGGCGAAGGAAACCTCCGACGGGTTGGCGGCGACAATGGTCACCGTCGGAGCCGGTTCGGCATTGGAATCGGAGGACTGGCTAGTCTCCGGGGGCTGCTCGGCCTCGGAGGGTTGCTGCGGGGGCGTCTCCATCATCACGGGAACCGGCTCCGGTTCTTGCCCCAAACTCATCGCGAAGGTGAGCGGCTCGCGGAAGAACCCGAAAGTCCCAACAAAGAGTAGGAAGCCCGCGACTGTGGAAGACCAGGTGCAGACGCGCGTCTCATCATTCACAGTGACCGGCAGACACATCAGGCTAAGGTCCGACACGGTTTCTTCGACCGGGGTCGGTGCCGATGGATCGGTTGTCGAGACGGCGACATTCATGTGGATTGCCTGAGTCGGTTGAATAGTTCGGGGCGTCCCGCCGGATGCATGCCTGAGATTTGTGGATCGGCAGATTTTTGGTCACCCGATACCGGCGGACGCCTTCCCCGAGCATCCGACATGCCAAAGCCCCGACCCCGAGCGAATGAGGTAACTCGCAAGGGCGAGATCCGGCGATTTCATGCCCCCCCAGGGGCGGGATCATCCCAGCATGGACCAGCGGACTGAATTCGATGCCCCGTCTTTACTGCGTTATTGGAAGCGGGCGCATCCGTGCGGGGATTCCGCAGACGTTAATCGAATCCGGACCAGGCGGACGTGATATATCATTTCGTCCGGGATACATATCGCATCCCGGGATCGAATCATGCGCGGACGACATGGAAACGATGCCCGCAGCAGATGGTTCTCCGGGAGCAATTGTCTCGAATTGAGCACCTGACGGCCAGTCCCTCGCCGCGCATGGACTCAGAGAGACAGAACGGGATCCGGGCGGCGGGACACTGGTCGCGCACCGACCCCGGCTCACCGCGCCACGCCCCGCTCCGACCGGCGACCATGCAACCTCAGTCATAGATTCGATACGGTGGACTGGTCGATCAACAGGGGCCGGCGATTTGGCCGGCGAGTCCGCTCTCATTGGCACATCCGATGCTTGCGGTCTTTCGCTGAAAGCCAAAAAGAAGCCGACGGCCAGGGAAGCCGGTCACGATCCAAAGTCGGCTTTAAATCCGCGCTCACAAGCCTCCATCAACGACCGTCCACAACCCGAAGCAATCGAAGCTCTGAAGGAACCCAGCAATCCCATGATGAACATCGCGCCACTCAACCGTTTCACCACCGGCTTCCGCAACAACAGGCGATCCTCGCAGTGGAGACTGGCGATTCTGGCCGCCGCAAGCGCGCACTGCGCGTTAGCCGTGCTCGGCCAAGCCCCAGGCACGACCACGTCAAAAGCTCCGGGAGGATCGGGGCCGACCAACCAGATGTCGGAGGTGATTGTGAAGGGCAACTACACCGAGGTAATTCCCACTGAGCCGATCCAGAGTGTCGTCGGCTTCGGCAAGACGTTGGTCGAGACTCCCAGGTCGGTCACGGTGATCTCTGCCGAACTCCTCAACTCGGCCGGCATCGAGAATGTCGAGGACTTGTACCGGATCGCTCCCAGCACCTACACCAACTTCCGCTTCGGCCTACAGGGCGGCATCAGTGTGCGCACCCAGGCGGGCGACTACTATTTCCGCGGCATCAAGAAGCCGGACCCGCAGGGCAATTACCGCACGATCTTCACGGCCTCCGACAGCATCGACATCGTGCGCGGACCCGCCTCACCGATCTTCGGCGGCGGCCGGATCGGCGGCTACCTGAACTTCAACCCCAAGACCGCGCGCAGCACCACGGGCAAGTACCTGGAGAAGTCTGAGGGCAAGGTGTCGCTGAGCGTCGGCTCCTGGGATCGACGCGTGGCCACCCTCGACTACGGCGGCCCGGTGAACGGATTGCCCGGAGACCGCAAAGGCGGGTTCTATTACTTCGGCTATTTCGAGGATTCCGGCTCGTTCTACGAGACCTCCTTCGAGAAGCACTTCATCAACCAGTTCGCCTTCTCGGCAGACATCAACGACCAGTGGCGTCTGGAGACCGGGGCGGTGGCCCAGCTATCGAAGGGCGGACTCAACGGCGGCATCAACCGCGTGACCCAGGAGCTGTTCACCCAAGGCAAGTACTGGCGCGGCAACCTGGCTGTGCCCTTGGACGGAGACGGCAACGGCAAAATCTCCGAGCGCGAGCTCTTCGCGTCGCGACCGGCCACGGCCACCTACAACCCGATCTTCGTCAATTTCGGGACCATCTCCACCCCGAACCAGCTCGCCAGTCTCAAGAAGCAGGCGGTGGACGCCACTGGCAAGCCCAACGGTGCACTCGTGGACATCGTGACCGGAAAACCCATCGGCACCGGGGCGGCCGCGCTGACCAAGCTGCCGGAACCCTGGCAGCTCGATTACAACAGCTTCAAGCTGGTGGACGTCGACTACTCCAAGACCCTTGGTGAGGACTTCTACCAAGCCGACGTCTACGACTTCTTCCTCGATACGATCAACGACGGGAACGAGCGGCTGACGATGCGCAACCAGCTCTTCTACCACTTCTACAACCAAATCAAGGACGGGCGGAATCCGTTCTCCCAGATCCAGGAGCCTTCGGTGTTCGAGGAGAAGTTCGTCATCACCCACGATGCGGACTGGATGCCCTCGTGGTGGGACGCGAAGTTCCTCGCCTCGCCCAACGTGCGGTTCACCGACACTTACCGCGAGAACACCACGAACTCCGACTTCGACCAGCGGCGCGACCTGATGTCGGGCCCGGCCGGCGGGTACCGGCCCAACGACACCTTCTACAGTTTCCTCGACCGCCCGGGCCTCGACGGGAGCGCGATCACCCAGATCAACAGCTCCAAATACTGGGAGTCCGGCGTCGGTCTGCTCACCGACCAGACCTTCCTCGACAAGCTCAACCTCGTGGCTGGGGGGCGTTTCGACCACGTGGCGGGCGACCACTACGAGCCGGCCGGCGTCTTCCGCGGCAAGAATGCCGGCAATATCGGCACCACGGCAGGCCTCGACCAGCGCCTGACCTCGACAGGCACCTACACCTCGGGCCGCGACAGCGCCATGAGCTGGAACGGCAGCGTGAGCTACGGGCTCCCCTACAACATCCGCCCCTACTTCACGGTCGCCCAGCAGGCCGCGCTCATCGTCGACGCCTCAGACGCCTCGGTAGCCCGGAACACCTGGCTGAATGGTGCCTTCGGCAGCTCCGAACTGCAGGAAGCCGGCATCAAGACTTCCCTCTTCAAGGACAAATTGTTCCTGACGGTCGCAGCCTTTAGGCAGTCGCGCATCGCCTTCTCGCAGGGGGATGCCGAGGCCTCGGTCGACAAGACGGAGTCCCAGGGCATCGAGACGGAGGTCCGATGGGCACCCACCCGCAGCTTTAGCCTCGTCGGCTCGGTGGTGTTCAGCAAGGCGCGGTTCCTCGACGGTTCCGACCAGACGGTCCGCATCAACGGCCGCTACGCCGGGTTCTCCGACGTGGTGGACCCCGCCACGGGTCAGGTGCTTGTCCCGGCCGAGGCCTTCGGATGGGGCGGTATTCCGCAAGTCCGAATCCTCGGGGGCGATGTCTACCCGGAGGTTCCCGGCAACCCCGACAAGGTCGTCAACCTGTTCGCCACCTACACGCATGACAGCGGCGTCGGCACGTCCTTCGGGGTGACCCATCAGGGTGGGTTCTCAGCCGACCGGACGCTGCTTTGGGTTTTGCCTGCGGCGACGGTGCTCAACGCGTCCCTTTTCTATTCGCGGGGCCAGTGGAGCACCAAGCTCGACTTCAACAACATCACCGACGAGCTGTTCTTCGTCCGAGGTGCGAACAACGGGATGATCGTGGGTGTGCGACAGCCCTTCAACGTCGAGTTCACCATCGCCCGGGCCTTCTAAGGATCCCCATGAGCACCACCTCAACCGGGGCCTCCCGACGGACGGCGGCCGAAGCAAAGGGTCCGGGCCGACTGGACCGTCGGGTGTTCCTCAAGCAGGCCGCCGGCGGGACTGGTGTCGTCACCGCAGCGCTCCTGAGCGTGGGACGAGTGTCGGTCGCGGAAGCTGCCGAGCCTGCGGAGGCGAAGGCCACCGGGCTGACCCACCTCTCGGCCACCCGCCTCGCGGCGATGATTCGAGCGAAGAAGACCTCGTCGGTGGAGGTGGTGACGGCATTCCTAAAACGCATCGAGGTGGTGAACCCGAAACTCAATGCCGCCGTGGCGTTGTGCGCCGAGCGCGCGCTCGACGAGGCGAAGAAGGCCGACGCGCTCCTAGCCCGCGGGGAGGTGCGCGGCCCACTGCATGGCGTGCCGATGACGCTCAAGGACTCGATCGATGCCGAGGGCGTTGTCAGCACCGGTTGCACCCTCGGACGCAAGGAGTTCGTGCCCAAGGCTGATGCGACCGTGGCGGCACGCCTGAGGGCCGCCGGCGCAATCCTGATGGGCAAGACGAACACGCCAGAGTTCACCATGGGTTCCTTCACGGACAACCTCGTCTACGGCCGGACCAACAACCCCTACGACCTGAAAAGGATACCCGGCGGGAGCAGCGGTGGATCCGGCGCACTCGTGGCGGCCGAGGGAACCCCCTTCGACATCGGTTCCGACACCGGCGGGAGCATCCGCTCGCCCTGCCACTTCAACGGGGTGGCCGGCATCAAGCCCACCCAGTGCCGGGTTCCCCGGACCGGCCACATCGTCGACCTCCACGGGATCTTCAACACCCGCACCCAACTCGGTCCCATCGCCCGGCGCGTGGAGGATCTGGACCTGATCCTGAGGATCATCATGGGATCGGACCTCATCGACAGCCATGTCAACGACGTGCCTCTGGGACCGGTCGACGACGTGCGGCTCAAAGATCTGCGGGTCGCCTTCTACACCGATGCCGAGGGCTACCATCAACCGGCCCCGGAGACCGTCGAGATGGTCGGCCGGGTGGTCCGCTCGCTGGCCGACTCAGTCGGCTCTGTGATCGAGAGTGCACCTCCCGCCGTCGCCGAGGGCTTGGCGATCATGCAGCGGGCCCGTGACGCCGGGGGCGGCAGCCACATCACACGGACTGCGCGCAAGTCGGGGACCACGAAGCTTTTCCCGAAGGTGCAGGAGCGGGTGACCGGGACACTGAAACCGGCCTCCGAGTTCACCTTCCTGCTCGAGGAGGAGGATCGCATCCGCAAGCTGCAACTCGGCTGGTTCAAGGACTACGATGTCATCCTCTGCCCGGTGCACGCCCACGCCGCACCGCTTCACGATGCGCCTAACCCCACCCACGCGAGTTACCGCACGATCTACAACCTTAACGGCTGGCCGGCGGGCGTCGTCCGCGCAGGCACCTCGCCCGAGGGCCTCCCAATGGGCATTCAGGTGATCGGACGCCCCTGGAGAGAAGACGTGGTGTTCGCCGTGCTCACTGCCATCGAAGCGATGACCGGAGGTTGGAAGACACCGGCCGGCCTCGCCTCCTGAAAGAACCCAGCGCCCTCTCCAGAAAACCATGAGTGCCAAGACCTCCTCACCTCCCAAGAACGCAGACGCCTCCCTCGGGCGCCGCCAATTCATCACCGCCGGCGGACTTACGCTGGGAGCCATTGCCACCGGGGTCCGCGGCCTCCGGGCGGCCACGCCTCCGGGGCCCGCCGTGGGCAACGACCTCGTGCAAATGTCCGTCACACGCCTGGCCGAGGCGATCCGGACCCGCAAGGTCTCCTGCGTCGAGTCGACCACCGCCTACTTCCGGCGCATCTCGGTCGTGAACCCGAAGATCAACGCCGTGGTGACACTTTGCGAGGAACGCGCCCTGGCCGAGGCCCGTGCGGCCGACGAGGCGGTAGCCCGCGGCGCGAAGCTGGGCCCCCTCCACGGGGTGCCCTTCACCATCAAGGATTCCCTGGAAACTGCCGGGGTCCGGAGCACCTCCGGCACACTGGGTCGCGCCTCGTTTATTCCGACCAAGGACGCCACGGTGGTGGCACGGGTGCGGGCCGCCGGGGCGATCCTCATCGGCAAGTCCAACACGCCGGAGTTCACCATGGGCGGGGGCACCAAGGGGACGTCGAACCTCGTGTTCGGACAGACCTACAACCCCTACAATCTGGCCCACTCGCCCGCCGGCAGCTCCGGAGGCGCCGGCGCGATCGTCGCCGCCTGCGGATCGGCCTTCGACAGTGGCTCCGACCGTGGGGGCAGCGTCCGCCTGCCAGCCCATGCCAATGGCGTGGCCGGCATCAAGCCGACCTCGGGCCGGACACCTCGGACAGGCCATGTTCCGGGTTACGGGGGGCTCTTCGATTCCTGGCAGCAGCTCGGACCGCTCGCACGGAGGGTAGACGACCTAATCCTCCTGATGCCGATCCTCTGCGGTGAGGACCTGCAGGATGCCTTCTGCTACGACATCCCGCTGGGCGATCCGTCGGCAGTGACACCCAAGGGGCTTCGAATTGCCTTCTACACCGACAACGGGGTGTTCACCCCGAGTGCCGAGACACAGGCCATCGTGAAGAAGGCCGCGGACTGGCTCCGCGAGGCCGGGGCTGAGGTCCGGGAAGACATCCACCCGAACTACAAGGCGGACTACGAGATCTCGAACAAGGCGCGTGAGGGCGAGGGAGGTGCCTGGCAGGCCCGGCTGCTGAAACGCTACGGAACCTCCGTCGCCGATCCCGGCCTGCTGCGCCGCATGAACGGCAAGCCGGTGGCGACCGACGTCTTCCTCGAGCTCATGGAAGAAGTGGACCACGCCCGCAGTCGAATGTTGGGCTGGATGAAGGACTACGACGCGATCCTCTGCCCTGTCAGCGCATTGCCGGCTGCCCGTCTGGACACGCCTGCACCGCCCGAGACCAACTACACCCGCATCTACAACGTCACCGGATGGCCGGCCACGGTCGTCCGCGGCGGCACCAGTCCTGAGGGCCTTCCCATCGGCATCCAGGTAGTCGCCAAGCCCTGGCGCGACGACGTCTCCCTGGCCTTGGCCCGATTCCTCGAAGAACGCACCGGCGGATGGATGAACCCCCCGATCTGAAGACCCTATGAATCAAGAACCGGCAGCCCTGACCACCCGACCCGAAGCCCACCGCCCATCCGGCCCTATCCGATCCGACTCGGGCTCGCGGAGGGACTTCCTCTCGAAGGCCCGTAGGATGGGCTTGCCCGCAGGACTAACAGGCATCCTGGCACTCCAGTCGAGTCCGGCGGCGGGGGCCGACAAGCCGACACCGACCGGCCCGGTACTGCGCTCCAAAGACCGGAACCCGGTGCTCACCCAATGCTCAGCAACCCGCCTGGCCGAGATGATCCGCGAGAAGACGGTGTCGTCCACCGAGGTTGTGAAGGCCTACATCGCCCGCATTGAGAAGGTGAATCAGGACCTCAACGCGGTGGTCACCAAGTCATTCGACCTCGCACTGGCCGAGGCCAAGGCGGCGGACGAGTCGCTGGCCAAGGGAGTGCTCCGCGGTCCGCTGCACGGGGTTCCCATGACCGTGAAAGACTCGCTCGACACGGCGGGGGTGCGCACGACTTGGGGAACCCTCGGCCGTTTCAACACCGTACCGGACAAGGACGCGACGGCCGTCGCGCGGGCCCGGGCCGCTGGTGCCGTGCTGCTGGGAAAGACCAACACACCGGAGTTCACCATCGGCAGCGGGTCGTACTCCGTGGGCACGACGATGAACCTCGTCTTCGGCCTCACGCGGAACCCCTACGATACCCGGCGCAGCTGCGCGGGGAGCAGCGGCGGAGCCGGGTCCATCGTGGCGGCGTACGGGTCGGCCTTCGACATCGGCAGCGACTTCGGCGGCAGCATCCGCTCGCCATGCCACCACAACGGGATTGTGGGTATCAAGGCGACGGCGGGCCGCGTCCCACGGACCGGCCATGCCGTGGACTACGGGGGTATTTACGACAGCCAGCAGCAGGTCGGCCCGATGGCCCGCCGGATTGAGGACCTAATTTTAATCACCCCGCTGCTCGCCGGACCCGACTTCAAGGACGCCGCGATGATCCCGGCGCCATTCCGCTCGGCCGCCGACGTGGACCTGAAGAAGCTCCGGGTGGCCTTTTTCTCGGACGTCGGGGGCTACCACAAGCCGACGGTCGGCACCGTGAAGACGGTTGAGGCAGCCGCCAAGGCTCTGGGTGAGGCCTGCGGCCCGGTGGAGGAATCCGCGCCCGACGGTTACGGCGAAATCTGGTCGCTCTACGCCAAACTGCGTTTCGTCGACAGCAGCCGGTGGATCCGCCGCATCGCCCAGCGGTCCGGGACCTTGTTCCCGGCGGCCGGCCGCAAGTTCGACGAACCGATGACCCCGGTCCCCGAGGTGAGCGCGCTCATCGAGCAGCGCGACGACCTCAAGCGCCGGTGCCTCGCCTGGTTCCAAAAATACGACGTCCTCATCTGCCCCACGAACTCCTCCCCGGCGAGGCTCATCGGGGACGAGGGGCACCCAGGTGCAGGCTACACCACCATTTACAACATCACCGGATGGCCGGCGGTGGTGGTGCGATGCGGCGCCGAGGGGGATCTGCCCATCGGCCTGCAGGTAGTCGCCCGACCGTTCCGTGAGGACGTCGCCTTCGCCGTCGCCGAGCACCTCGAATCCGTCTTCGGAGGATGGAAACCGCCCGCGATCTGAACCGTCCGACACCCAAAGCCATGAACTCCTCCAGTCCGCACCATTCCACTCGAAGAGCCTCCGACCGACGCGGGTTTCTCCGCGGTCTAGGCCGCATCGTACCCGTGGCTGCCGCGGCACTCCCCGCAGTAACCCGGGCGGCGAGCCCTGCCGGAGCCGCCGGATCGGTCGACACCGCCACGGAAATCACCGAGATGTCCGCGCTCCGCCTCGCCCAGTTGATCCAGGAGAAAAAGGTGTCGTCCGTGGAGGCTGTGGAGGCCTTTCTTCGTCAGATCGCCCGGGTGAATCCCCTGCTCAACGCCGTGGTGACGCTGTGCGCCGATCGTGCCCGGATGGAGGCCCGACTCGCCGACGAGCGCTTGGCCAAGGGGCTACCCACCGGACCGCTGCACGGCGTGCCCATGACCATCAAGGACTCACTCGACACCGCGGGGGTTCGGACCACCGGTGGCACTCTGGGTTGGCTGACCCGAGTCCCAGGCACCGACTCGACGGCCGTGGCCCGCGTCCGAGCGGCCGGGGCGATCCTCCTGGGCAAGACCAACACGCCCGAGTTCACCCTGGGGAGCCCAGGCCTGAGGGACCTCGGCACGACGTCCAACATCCTGTTCGGTGTCACGCGCAACCCCTACGACCCGTCCCGGTCGTGCGGCGGCAGCAGCGGAGGCGCGGGCTCCATCGTCGCGGCCGGCGGGTCGGCCTTCGACATCGGCAGCGACTTTGGCGGCAGCATCCGCAACCCGGCCCACTGCAACGGCATCGTGGGCCTGAAGCCGACCACCGGCCGCGTCCCGCGCACGGGGCATGTCGTGGGCTTCGGCGGAGTCTACGACGCTTACCAGCAAATCGGACCCATGGCTCGCCGGGTCGAGGACATCGCGCTGTTGCTGCCCCTCCTCGCCGGCCCGGACTTCCAGGATGCCGCGATTAAGCCGATGCCGAACGGCGACCCGCGGGCCGTGGATCTGAAGACGCTGCGAGTGGCGTTCTTCACCGACGTCAACGGCTACCATGGACCGACTCCGGAGACGGTGGCGATGGTCATGGCGGCGGCCAAGGCTCTCGAGGGGCTCGGCTGTCCGGTCGCCGAATCGGCGCCCTCGGGTTACATGGAGGCCTACGGACTCATGCCACGGTTGCGGAAAGCCGACGGCGGCGCTTGGATCGGACGAGTCAACCGCCGGGTCGGTACCCACCCGCCCTCTCCGGGCCGCGTGTTCGACGGCCCGATGCTCCCCGTGCCCGAGTTCGAGGAACTGCTCGAACTCCAAGACGAACTGCGGTCCCGAATGCTGTCATGGTTCCGGGACTTCGACGTGCTCGTCTGCCCGACCGATGCGGCCCCGGCTCGGATCATCGGGGAGAAGGCCCCGCAGACCACCAGCTATCGGAGTCTCTTCAACCTCACCGGCTGGCCTGCCCTCGTAGTCCGCGCCGGGACCTCGCCCGAAGGGCTGCCTCTCGGGCTGCAGATCGTCGCCCGTCCATGGCGCGAGGACGTGGCCATCGCCGTGGCCGCAGAGATGGAGAAACGCTTCGGCGGTTGGAAGAAACCCCGTCTTGCCAGCGCCTGAGGAGGGCCCAAAGGCCGACGACCCGACCGCGAACCCGAACTAGAACTTCTTCATGGACCCGACATCCCACACCGAAGCCCGGAACCGCTGGAGCCGATCCGGCATGATTCACCTTCTGGCGCTGTCAATGATGCTCTCGACTTGGTCGGCCCTGGCAGCGACCAACCTGCCGACTGTTGCTTTGTTCACCACCGGAGGGACCATCCAGAGCGCGGGTGCCCATCGGCAGAAGCTCTCGGAGTACAGCGACGGGCGGGTGACGCCCGACCAACTGCTCGCGGACCTCCCGGAACTGCGCGACCTCGCCGACCTCCAGGTGACGGAGATCGGCAACGCCGGCAGCGGCACCGTGACCACCGAGACCCTGATTCGGTTGGCCAAGGGGATTAACGCGGCACTGGCCAAAACGAACATCGTCGGGGCCGTGGTCACACACGGGACCGGAACCCTCGAGGAGACGGCTTACTTCCTGCACCTGGTCGTCCGGTCCGCGAAGCCGGTGGTGGTGGTCGGCTCCATGCGACCCTGGTCGGCGATCAGCCGGGACGGCCCTCTCAACTTGTACAACTCGGTCCGCACGGTCCTGACCCCCGAGGCCTCGGGCAAGGGCGTGTTGGTGCTACTCGACGACACCATCCACTCCGCCCGGTTCGTGACCAAAGCCAACACCACCCGCGTCGAAACCTTCGTCTCCCGCGAGGTCGGCCCGATGGGTTATGCAGACGCCGACCGGGTGGTCTTCTACCGGAAACCCCTCTTGCGGCACACCCTGCACAGCGAGTTCGACGTCACCAGCCTGACCAACCTGCCCCCGGTCGACATGGTCTACGGCTACCAGGAGGCATCGGCGGCACCGGTGGAGTCGCTGGTGGAGGCGAAGGTCGCAGGCCTCGTCTACGCCGACGGATCACCCGCCGTGACCAAGGCGCTTCTAGGGGCCATGGCCCGCGGAGTGGCGGTCGTGCAAAGCGACCGGAAGGGCTCCGGAAGGGTCCTTCAGAGCGAGCGCCAGTACGGCCGCGGCATCGTCACCGGCGACAGCCTCAACCCGCAGAAGGCACGCATTCTCCTGCGACTGGCGTTGACCAAAACCCGGGAGGTCCGGGATTTGCAGCGAATCTTCAACGAATACTGATCATGGCTCCCATCCATTCTATCGACGCCCGGATCAGCCGACGCGACGCGTTGCGCAAGACCGTGCTCGGGGCCGCCTGGACCGGGGCGCTCCTCAGGGTCGGAACCTCATCGATGACCGCACGGGCCCAGGAAATCCCCAAGGTGGCGCCGCCCGGAGTGAGCCTCCCGAAGGTAGTCCTGATCTCGATGGGCGGAACCATCGCCAGCAAGGCGGCCAGCCGGCTCAACCTTAACAACTACGGCGGCAAGGGCAACCGCGTCGCCCCCGAAGACTGGACCTCGGCCCTTCCTGAGCTGGCACTGATCGCTCGGGTTACACCGGAGGACCAACGACCGCCCGAGGATCCCTCGGGAGGCACCGGTGGCGGCATGACCACGGCCCACATCCGCCAAGTGGCGGCAAGGGTCCAGGCCCTGGTGGACGATCCCTCCGTCGACGGCGTGGTGATCACCCACGGCACGAACACCATGGCCGAGACGGCTTGGTTCATGAACCTGGTCCTGAACACGGCCAAGCCAGTCGTGTTCGTCGGGGCCCAGCGCCCCTGGTCGGGGCTCAGCGGCGACGGCCCACTCAACCTCGTCAACGCCGTCCGCGTGGCTGCCACGGCCGAGGCTGGCGGCAAGGGGGTGCTGCACGTGATGAACCAGAACATCAACACGGCAAGGGACGTGATGAAGATGAGCGCTTACCGGGTCGAGGCCTTCCGCAGCCCGGACCTCGGCACCGTGGGCGTGGTCGACGCGGACAAGGTGGTGTTCCACACCGCGCCGCTCCGTCGACACACCCGGGACTCGGAGTTCCATCTGGCCGGGCTGCCGGAAGCGCTCCCGCCGGTGGAGGTGCTCTACGGGTACACCGACTCCCCAGGGTATCTCGTCGACGCGATGCTTTCCAACGGGGTCAAGGGAATCGTCATCGACGGCACCGGCGCCGGCGCCCTGGCCGGCGGTCAGGTCGACGGGGTGAAGCGGGCCCGGGCTGCAGGTGTGATCGTGGTGGCCACCACCCGGACCCGCTCAGGCCGGGTCCAGGACACACAGCGGCGGCGCGAGGCATCGATCATCCCGGGCGACAACCTGCAACCCGAGAAGGCGCGCATCCTCCTCCAACTGGCCCTGGCCAAAGGCCTCGGATTCGACGCCATCCAGAAGACCTTCCATGACTACTGAACCCATCGGGAACACGAGCACCGGCCGGATACCACGCCACCATCCGGGTGCCGGTTTGAAGTACACCCAAGCCGCCCGAATCGGGCGCTGGCTGATGGCGCTCCTCGGACTGTGGGTCGGCCTGAAGTCGGCGGCGGCCCGATTCGAACTCCAGAATGCGAGCCTGCGCGACATTCAAGCCGCGATGGATTCGGGCACGCTCACCTCCGAGAAGCTCGTTCGTCTTTACCTCGAGCGGATCGAAGCCTACGACCGGAAGGGCCCGACCCTCCGCGCGGTCCTGCACCTCAACACCAACGCGCTGGAGACCGCCCGGGGACTCGACGCGGAACGGCGTTCCAAGGGATCACGGGGCCCCCTCCACGGCGTGCCGGTAATCGTCAAGGATGTCTTCGACACCGCCGACATGCCGACCTCCGGAGGCTTCAAGGCGATGGCCGACGCCCGCCCGACGAAGGACGCGTTCGTGGTCGCACGACTCCGGTCCGCCGGCGCGATCATCCTCGCCCAGGTCAACCAGAGCGACTGGTACGGCGCCACAGAGATTGTCGCCAGCAGCAGCCTCGGCGGGTCCACGCTCAACCCGCACGCGCTGGACCGGACACCCGGCTGGTCGAGCAGCGGTACCTCGGCCGGCCTGGCGGCCTATTTCTCACCCGTCGGTCTGGGCAGCGAAACAGGCTTCTCCATCAGGACACCCTCCTCCGACGGGAACCTTTGCGGTCTCTCGACGACCTCGGGACTCATCAGCCGCGATGGCCAAATGTGGAGCTACATCACCGGCGAACGCGGGGGACCGATGGCCCGGTCTGTGGCCGACGTGGCCGCGGTGCTGGACGTCATCGCCGGGTTCGACTCGGCCGACCTGTGGACGGCCCAGAGCCTCGGCAAGATGCCCATGGAGCCGTACTCGAGCTTCGTGGTCACCAACGCGCTGCGCGGCGCGCGGCTCGGTGTGCTGAAGGAGGCCTACGACTTCAAGCCGGTCGAGCCCGGGGCGGTCGAACTGTTCGAGACGGCCTACGCGGCCATCGAGCGCGCCGGAGCTCAGGTGGTGCGCGGGTTGAGCCTCGGCATCGACCTGCCCAAGTACCTCACCAACGCCTCCCCGAGCCGCTTCGAGCGGGTCGAGGCAATCAACCGGTACCTGGCCCGACAGGGGACGGCCGCGAAATTCAAGGACGTCCACGAGATGATCGCCAACACCATTCACCCGGTCCGTCCCGACACCGTCGAGGCCGCCTCGAAGCCACGAAATCTCGACCGGGATCCGGAGTATCGGGCCACCCTCGCCGCGAAAGCCGCGCTGAGGGAAATGATCATCGAGCTGATGGACCGTCACCGCCTCGATGCCCTCATCTACCCGCACAAGCTGCACGGGCCGCTGCTCATCGGCCACAAGGACGCACCGACCAGCAAGTACACGCCGAACCAGACCAGCCCGGTCACCGGTCTCCCGGCATTCATCGTGCCGGCAGGCTTCACACCGGCCAATCTGCCCATCGGCCTGGAGATCCTCGGCCGACCCTGGTCTGAGCCCCAGTTGCTGCGGTTGGCGGCCAGTTTCGAGGCGGTCCATCCGAACCGGCGCACGCCGGCCAGCACGCCTCCGCTGCCGGGTGAATCCTTCGACTATTCAACACCATGAGACGGACCTCCCGCATCCCCACCACCGCCGCCCGGATCCTCGGATCACGACTTTCGGGAGTCCTCGCATGGGCACTGGTTTGCGCGGCAGGCATCGCTTCGCCAGACACCGAACCGCGGTGGGATCACCACGTGAAGCTGACACCGGAAAACTCCGCCATCGGCAACTTCCCGTCCCAGAAAAAGCCCATCCTCACCATCCGGTCGGGAGACACGGTGAGGTTCGATACCGGAGGCGGGGCGCGCTGGACCTCCGATCAGGGACCGGAGGCCTGGTTGCAGGAACACGGGGTCGACATCTCCACCAATCAGGCGTGCCTAGCCGAGACGATGCGGGTGCTCGCTGAGACGCCGAGGTGGGCCGGCATCACCAACGGGCATCTCCTGCTAGGACCCGTGGCCATCGAGAATGCCGAGCCGGGCGATTCCATTGAGGTGCGGATCCTGTCCATCCGACCGCGCATCCCCTACGGAACGGTCGGTGCCATGCCGGGGCGCGGCGGGTTGCCGGACAAGGTACCCCGGCCGTTCACCAAGGTGGTCCACCTGGATCTGGCGAGAAATGTCGGTATATTTGAGCCCGGCGTGGAGGTGACGTTGGGGCCATTCATGGGCGTCATGGGCACACTTCCGCCCTCCGAGGAGGGACCGAACCGCAAGAGCGGCCCGCCGGGACGCTTCGGCGGCAATCACGACTGCAAGGAACTCGTCGCCGGGACCTCCCTCTTCCTCCCGGTCTTTCACCAGGGCGGACTGTTCTTCACCGGGGACGCCCATGCGGCGCAGGGGGACGGCGAGGTCACCGTGAACGCCATCGAAACAGCGAACACCGCAGTCCTGAAGTTCATCCTCCACAAGGGGCGCCATCTATCGGCGCCTAGGGCCGAGTCACCAACGCACCACATTGCCTTCGGGCTAGACCCCGACCTCGACCAGGCCATGCGCATGGCCATCGAGGAGACCACGACGCTGCTCTCGGAACTCAGGGGGTGGGATTTCCTCAGGGCCTACGCCTTCTCGAGCATCTCGGTGGATTTCCGAGTGACCCAGGTGGTCGACGGGACCAAGGGCATCCATGCGATGGTGCCGAAGAAGGCCTTCCTGAAGGACCCCGACCGCCACTGGCTCAAACCGGCCGAACCGCGCTGACAGGACCCAACGCCCACCCCAATCCAACACTCCAAACTTCAGTCCCATGAACACCCCCCCGAAACCGACCGTATCTATGGACGAACGGCCCCCGACAATGCCCGACAATGCGAGGCCTGTGGGCGAATGGTCGCGGCGACGATTCCTTGGCACCACGGCGGCCGCGGGCGGTCTTTTGGCGGCGGCCTCAGCACCCTTGCGGCTGACGGCTGCGCCAGGCTCCGAGGTGCTGTCTAGGTCGGCCACCGAGTTGGGCCGGATGATCCGCGAGCGGAAAATCTCCTCCTCGGAACTGGTGGACCTGTGCCTGAGGCAGATCGACGCCGTGAACCCGAAGATCAACGCCGTGGTTGCCCTCTGCGCCGACCGCGCCCGGGCCGAGGCCAAGGCGGCTGACGCCAAGACGGCCAAGGGGGAGTCCCTGGGGCCCCTGCACGGGGTTCCCTTCACCATCAAGGACTCGCTCGAGACCGAGGGCGTCTTAACAACGGCGGGCTCGCTGGGCCTGAAGTCGTTCCTCCCGAAGAAGGACGCCACGGTCGTTGCCCGGTTGCGGCGCGGCGGGGCGATCCTGCTGGGCAAATCCAACACGCCGGAGTTCACACTCGGAGGAGGCACCCGAGGCACTTACAACCTCGTGTATGGGCAGACAAACAACCCCTACAATACGGCCCATTCACCGCGCGGGTCCAGTGGCGGAGCCGCCGCCATCGTCGCGGCGGGCGGATCGCCTTTCGATATCGGGTCGGATTTCGGCGGCAGCATCCGCTCCCCGGCCCACGCCTGCGGGATTGTCGGCCTGAAGCCCACGACCGGGCGGGTTCCGCGCACCGGACATTGGCCCGGATATGGGGGCGCCTTTGACCTCTACCAGCAGCTCGGCCCCCTGGCCCGCTGGGTCGAGGACATGGTCACGATCCTTCCCATCCTCTCCGGCCCCGACTTCCGCGACGCCAACGCCGTGCCGGCACCCTTGGGCGATCCGACGAAGGTCGATCTCGCCAAGCTTCGGGTCGCCTACTACGTCGACAATCAGGTGGTCACGCCGACCCCAGAGACCCAACAGATGGTACGTGCAGCGGCCGCCGCCATGAAGTCGATGGGAGCCTCGGTGAAGGAAGATTTCCACGGAGGTGACGGGCTGGCCAACGACATCCGCAACAAGCTCACGAAGGCTGACGGCGGCGCCTGGTACCAGCGTCTGCTCGACCGGGCCGGCACGAAAGAGCCATCGCCCGGCATCAAGGACAACCTCACCGGAGTGAGCATCGAGACGGCGGAGTTCACCGACTTCATGGAGCGGCAGGACGCCCTGCGGAGCCGATTGCTCTCCTGGATGCGGGATTACGACCTCATCCTCTGCCCGACACACGCCTTCCCGGCGCCCGCCCACGACAAGCCTGTCCCCCAGAAGGCCGGCTACACCTCCGTCTACAACCTGACCACCTGGCCGGCCGTCGTCGTCCGATATGGCACCTCGCCGGAAGGCCTGCCGCTGGGCCTCCAGATCGTCGGCCGCCCCTGGCGCGAAGACGTGATCCTAGCGGTGGCATCCGCGCTCGAGAAGGGCGCCGGATGGAAGGCTCCCGGAATGATGATGGCCTCGAAGTGACTCCCTAAACCCCTGCCCCTCCCGACCATGAACGAACCCGCCCAGACTCCCTGCCGGACCGAGACGACTGAAGCATCCCATACCCATGTCCGGACCCTTTCGAGGCGCGACCTTTTCGGACTGCAACGCCGCCGGCAGCCCCACCATCCGCCCCAGATTCCCGCGGCCCGGATCCTTGCAGTGGCCACGGCCGCAGCCGCCCCCCTCTCCGCGGCGACCCAGGGCGGGCCGCTGTTCTTCCGCTCCGCCACCGAAATGGCGGCGATGATCCGTCGCAAGGAGGTCTCGGCGACCGAGGTGGTGCAGGCTCACATCGACCGCATCCACAAGGTCAATCCGATGCTCAACGCCGTGGTGATGCCGTGCTTCGAGCGTGCCCTGGAGGAGGCCAAGGCCGCCGATGCGGCACTGGCCAAGGGCAACCCGAAAGGGCCCCTCCACGGCGTCCCGAGGACCATCAAGGACTCCATCGAGACGGAAGGCGTGATCTCCACGGGTGGCACCCAGGGGCGGTCACACCACATTCCCAAGAAGGACGCCACCGTGGTGGCGCGGCTCCGGGCTGCCGGGGCGATCTTGCTGGGCAAGACGAACACTCCGGAATTCACCATCGGAGGCGTCTCCGGCCTGGGCACCACCGCCAACATCCTCTACGGGATGACGCGAAACCCCTACGACCCTCGCCACACCGTCTACGGTTCGAGCGGCGGCGCCGGCGCGAGCGTCGCGGCGGGTGGCGCGGCCTTCGACCTCGGCAGCGACTTCGGCGGGAGCATCCGCGGCCCGTCGCACGCCTGCGGGATCGCCGGCATCAAGCCCACCTCGGGCCGGGTACCCCGGACAGGCCACATCGTCGACTACGGTGGTACCTTCGACAATTACCAGCAGCTCGGACCCATGGCCCGAAGGGTCGAAGACCTGGTCACCCTGTTGCCGCTCATCAGCGGCCCCGACGATCTCGACGCAGCGATCCATCCGGTGCCCCTCGGGGACGTCACGTCGATGAAAATCGCCGGACTCCGGGTGGCGTTCTACACCCAGCAAGGTCCAGGGGCCGCGGGCTCTTCGACCGAGGTGGTGGCGGTCATCGCCGCGGCGGCCAAGGCCCTGGAGGCGGCTGGATGCGCCGTTGGTGAGGATGTACCGCCTCACCTGATGGAGATGGACGAACTCCGGCGCAAATTGACCACCGGCGACGGCAACGCCTGGCAGAAACGCCTGACGGACCGCTACCAGACGATCGTTCCGGGGCCGGCCCGGAAATTCAACCAGCCCCAGGTCCCGGTCGCCGACTTCATCGCGATGCTCGAGCGGCAGGATGCCATCAAGTCCGAGATCCTCACCTTCATGGAGAAGTACGACGTCCTGATCTGCCCGGTGCGATCCACGCCCGTGCCCCGGATCGGCGATCCGGACAAGACGGCCGACCTGGCCGGATCGGGCTTCACCTCCATTTACAACGTCACCGGATACCCCGCGGGCGTGGTCCGTGGGGGCACTTGCAGCAACCGCCTGCCCATCGGTGTCCAGGTCGTGGGCAGGCCCTGGACCGAGCACGTGGTCTTCGCCGTGATGGCCCACCTCGAGCGGGTCCTCGGTGGACATCAACCCGTGATGGTGTGAGCGGTGGTCCCAAATCCCCCACCACCCTTTCGCCCATGAGACGACCCATCCTCCTCTGGAGCCTCGCCCTCGGTGCCGCGGTGCTCTGGGGAGTGCAGAGAGCCCGCACGGGAGGGCCGCAGAGGGGCGCCACCGCCGGGGCGACACTGGCAGAATCCAAGGCCCCGGCCGATGCGACCGGACGGGGGGGCGGGGCGAAACAGCAACAACCCCTGAATGTCTCAGCGGTTCGGGCAATGCCTGCCCCCTTCACAGAGCACATCTCAGCGACCGGGACGCTCCGTGCGGAGGAGGGCGTGGAGCTGCAGGCGGAATCCGGCGGGCGCCTGCGTTCCATCAACTTCACCGAGGGTTCCCGGGTCAAGAAGGGGGACCTGCTGATCAAGCTCACCGACGACGACCTCCAGGCGATGCTGGTCCGCGCCTCGAGCCGGCTGAATCTGGCCGTCCAAAGGCGCAGCCGGATCGAACGGCTGTTCCGAGACGGCGTCGCCAACCAGGAGGACTACGACTCGGCGGTCAACGAGATGGCGGTCCAGGAGGCCGAGGTGGGCGTCATGCGAGCGCAGATCGCCAAGACCGAAATCCGCGCGCCCTTCGACGGCGTGGTAGGACTGCGATTCATCAGCGAGGGCGCCTTCGTCAACGCCAACTCCCGGATGGCCACTCTCCAGGCAGTCGACCGCCTCAAGCTGGACTTCTCTGTGCCCGAGCGCTTCGCCGAGCGGATCGCCCCGGGTACGGTAGTGGAATTCTCGGCCGGTGGACGGGCGCGGCGACAGGGTAAGGTGTCGGCAGTGGAGCCCCGCCTCGATGCCGGAACCCGCACGCTCACGGCCCGTGCGGTCATCGCCAACCCCGACGGGCTGCTCCGGCCCGGATCCTTCGTGAGCGTCGACGTCAGCCTTGAGACCTTCCCCGACGCCATCGTCCTGCCCTCGGTTTCCGTAGTCCCGGGACCCACCGAGCGGAGCGTGTTCGTCGTGTCCGACGGGCGCGCTGTGCGCCGCGCAGTGCAGACGGGCACCCGGACCGAGTCGACCGTCCACATTGTTTCCGGCGTGCAACCCGGCGATCTCGTCATCACCTCGGGGCTGCAGCAGATGCGCCAGGGACTCCCGGTAAATCCCATCATGGCCGACCTGAAGCAGCAGGAGACCCAAGGTCCGAATTCCGCCACCCCGAAGCCCGCCCAGGCGGCTGCGGCAGCCCGAGAGAAAACCCCCTCGACATGAGCCTCGCCGAACTGAGCATCCGACGACCGGTGCTGACGCTGGTGATCTCGCTGCTGATCACCCTCGCCGGGGGGCTGTCTCTCGCGAGGATGGGGGTTCGCGAATATCCGGCGGTGGATCCCCCGACGATCACCATCGTCACCAGCTATCCCGGCGCCTCGTCGGAGGTCGTGCAGGCGCAGATCACC
>SXGR01551432.1_pt1 | contig 25845 bp, 21 predicted proteins | sample 3174711 | NCBI WGS metagenome assembly SXGR01 (sample SAMN11356860, study PRJNA531348) | freshwater metagenome | isolation source: freshwater sample F1-60 | place: China: Fuxian Lake, Yuxi | collected 2017-12-25
ACCGGCTGGACCGGCGGGGCCAGTAGCGCCATCAGCACCGGCTGGACCGGCTGGACCGGCGGGGCCAGTAGCGCCATCAGAACCGGCTGGACCGGCTGGACCGGCTGGGCCAGTAGCACCATCAGAACCGGCTGGACCGGCTGGGCCAGTAGCGCCATCAGCACCGGCAGGACCGGCGGGACCGGCTGGGCCAGTAGCACCAGTAGCACCGGCAGGGCCGGCAGGGCCAGTAGCACCGGCAGGGCCGGCAGGACCAGGATTTAATGATTGATGGGCATATAGTGCGAATGGAACACTCAACATTTCTGTAGATTGTACCATGGTATAATTAGATCCACCTGAAGGGTCAATCTTGGTAACCAGAAAATATGGTCCTTGGTTCCACACCATTTGGGAAAATTGCATATTTGGGTTCTGACCATTGCCGACTTTAATGGTGAGCAGTCCATTGGGGTTCGTTTGACCCAGATGATATTCACGATAAACCAAATTACCATTTACTGAATCCCTATTAATAGAAATTTGAACACCTACAGTTTGATTAGCCATAGGCTGTCCTGAACTTGACCTAAGCAGGGATTGGTGCATCATTCCAAGTGGAACCTGCTGAGCTAAACCAGGTAGCGATATGGCTAATTGGAAAGCGAAAATCCATAGAGTAATTGGGAGAAATTTATTTATTTTCATGAGATTGAATAAATTGGTTAGGAAATAAAATCTACACATATATTATCGTTTAATAAATTTGATTTGCTTGAACTCGGGACTTCCATATCCAAAAGGTGACCCTTTAAACAGGACTTGCAAGGTGTAACATCCTGTACTTAAATTATTTGCAAATTTAAATGGAATAGAGTGTGAACCTTTGGTAAGGTATAATTCTTCTTCCAATCTATTTCTTCCGGTGTAATCAAAAACCTTGAGATATAAAAAACCAGATTCTCTAAGGGACAAATTGAGTGACGATTGATTTTCTATGGGATTGGGGTAAAGGAAAGCGCTCCATAACATTTGATCAGTTTGACTCAATTCATAAGACCACAATTTCCAGTTATCTAGTGGTTTACCTACTGGGTCCGCTAATTCACTTTGTTTCATATCGACCATCATTGGACCCTCAGCATTACCGACGATATTCAAAACAAATAATTCTTCATTTTGAGAGACAGACCAAGCATCTGGGCTAAACCAGATCAATCGAATCAAGTTCCCCTCTTGCCGAAAAACCAAGTGTTGATTATTCGAATTCTGTTTCGACCAAATATTCGTAACCATCAGACCTGACGGAATTTGTAGAAATAAGGTAGCGGCCCCCATCTGCATGGTTCTCCCTGCAGAAATTATCCATTCAAACTCTTCTTTTGAAGGAGTAATTTTTTGAGAAGTTGACAAAGTTTGCCATTCTGTCCGGCTTATTTGCCCTGGCAAATAGGACCCATTAACATCCCCGGCAAATAATGCTTCACTGGAAATTGCCGTATCCACTTGGCCCGCCTGTCTTTGAACTTGAATCTGGTTGACACTGTAGATCCTATCATTAATCAAGAATGCGTTAGAATAACCAGCAACCCTTCTCATCACACTCAGAGCGTCAGCATTACTCAATACCAGGTTATTGTTGACATCCCCTGCCTTGCTGTATAACCCATTTAGAAGATTATAACCGGTAAAGGAACGATTAATTAACAAAGCATCCGTTCCATTTACACCGTTCCAAGGTATATTGTCTGAATATTCCACTGAATAAACCCCATCGGGCACAAAACCAAATTCAGCTAAACCCACAGAGTTCGTCGTTCCATTCGCTATAACAGTACCCAGGCTGTCTTTCAGGCTGACATGTATCGCGGACAAAGGCGAATTTTGGAGGTTTTTGTAATTAATTGTGGCTTTGAGTCGCATCCAAGGGTAGAGCCATTCAAAATTGTGCTGAACGCCTGATTTTCCTAATACCGAAACCGAGGTCTCAAAGGGATTGGCGAAAGCCTCACCGAAGGATACCGAAAAAGACCCAAAGGCACTAGCATTGCTTTCGCCTCCCCCACTTAATACTGCATTTTGGCTTTTAGCATTCTCATAAGATAGAATGACAGTAATTAGTAACAGAAATTGCTGTAAAAATCTTTGAAACATGGGATAGAAATAAATATCTACGGATAAGTCGAATTTGATTTGCTGATCCAATTTAAACAGAAAAATTGGTTTTCCAAAAAAAAAGGTCACTTAATGTGACCTTCCGCAGTTTTTTTTTTGGATTATACCTAAATGGCGGATTATTTACAATCATTTATAAATCGCGCCCAATAACACCCTGCAAAGGGGTACTTTCCTTATTTGACTTCGAAAACTGCACTAAGGCCTGCACGGAGGCCCATATCCTTGATCCATCGAAGTCTTTCGAGGGATCAAATCTCTATGAAACCGATTGAACCACCTTGCGGAAGGATTCCGGGTGATTCATCGCCAAATCCGCAAGCACTTTGCGGTTGAGGTCAATGGAGGAATTGTTCAATTTGCCCATGAGCTGGGAATATGAAATACCCTCTTGACGAGCGGCGGCATTGATACGGGCAATCCACAAATTACGGAAATGCCTTTTCTTGGCTTTTCTGTCGCGGTAGGCATAGGTCAAGGCCTTTTCGACCGCGTTCTTGGCGACGGTGAAAACGGTGGACCTGGTGGTGAAATAACCCTTGGCTAATTTCAAAACCCGCTTACGACGGGCATGGGCGGCAACGTTATTGGACGATTTGGGCATTGGGGCTTATTTACCGATGGTTAACAAACGCTTGATGAGCGCTTCGTTGGTGGTATCCACCAAGGCTCCGTGACTCAGACGGCGCTTCTGCACGGTGCTCTTCTTGGTCAAAATATGACGCTTGTAGGCGTGCTTGCGCTTGATTTTGCCTGTTCCGGTAAGAGCGAACCTCTTTTTGGCACCGGAATTGGTTTTCATTTTGGGCATAACGCGGGTTTTAGGCCCCTAGACTAAATATAGGCCTAGTTTCAGGGATCGCAAAAATACGTAAAAAAAACGGAATTGTAACCCTATTTTTTGGTTCCTTTGGGAGCCAAAGAGATAAACATTCTCTTTCCTTCCAATTTGGGAAGGCTTTCGACCTTACCCACTTCTTCGAGCTGCTGGGCAAATGTGAGTAATAGCAGTTCACCTCGCTCTTTAAATACAATGGCTCTACCTCTGAAGTGAACATAAGCCCTGACCTTGGAGCCTTCTTGTAAGAAGTTCTTGGCATGTTTGAGCTTAAACTGAAAATCGTGATCATCGGTATTCGGGCCAAAGCGAATCTCCTTCACCAGGTTCTTGGCAGCGTGGGCTTTGATTTCCTTCTCCTTTTTCTTTTTCTCGTATTGGAATTTACTGTAATCAGTAACTCGGCAAACGGGTGGGGTTGCCGTTTCCGTGATGAGGACCAAGTCAAGGCCCAAGCCTTCTGCAATTTGCAAAGCCCTGGCCAATGGATAAACGCCTTGTTCAACATTTTCACCGACCAAGCGAACCTGCTCCGCACGGATATTTTCGTTGATGGGATCGACAGGCTTCTGAGGCCTTCTGTTAAAATTAGGATTACGAACAGGCTGATTGATAAGGACCTCCTTTGTTTAGATTAAATTAAAAAATGAATAAATTTCAAGCTGAATCAAGAAAAAAATCGAGTAGCCGCCATCGGGTTTGGCTTAGCGGACCGCATCAAGCTCGGCATTCAAGAGAGCTACAAAGGCCTCTAATCCCAACGTTTCCCCTTGACCGTGTCCATGGCGACGAACCGCAACCGTCCGGGATTCTACTTCTTTCTCCCCGATTATCAGCATGAATGGGATCTTCTGAACTTCGGCATCGCGAATTTTACGGCCAATTTTTTCGTCACGTTGGTCAATGTTTCCGCGAATATCGGCAGTAGTCAGCATGGTTTGGATTTCTTGGGCAAAATCCTGAAACTTTTCGGAAATTGGTAGAATCGCAACCTGTTCCGGCGCCAACCACAAAGGAAAATTGCCCGCACAATGTTCAATGAGGAGGGCCACAAAGCGCTCCATAGAACCAAATGGCGCACGGTGAATCATAACCGGCCTGTAGCGAGTATTGTCCGCACCCACATAGGTCAAATCAAATCGTTCGGGCAAATTATAATCCACCTGTATCGTTCCCAATTGCCACGAGCGTCCCAAGGCATCCTGAACCATAAAGTCCAATTTGGGTCCGTAAAACGCCGCTTCACCGGGGACCGTTACTGTCTGCATCCCCATTTCTGCGGTGGCCTCCAATATGGCCTGCTCGGCCTTCATCCAGGCCTCGTCTGTCCCTATGTATTTGGTTCGATTTTCAGGGTCTCTCAATGAAATTTGAGCCGTGTATTTATCAAATCCAAGAACATCAAAAACCTTCAATACTAATGATATAACCTTTTTAAATTCATCTTTCACTTGATCGTCTCTGCAGAACAAATGCGCGTCGTCCTGGGTGAAGCCCCTCACCCTGGTTAGTCCATGCAATTCACCGTGCTGCTCGTAGCGGTACACCGTACCAAACTCCGCCAATCGAAGGGGGAGGTCCTTGTATGAACGGGGCTTGGCCTTGTAAATCTCGCAGTGATGCGGGCAGTTCATGGGTTTGAGTAAATACTCTTCCCCTTCATGCGGTGTGAGAATAGGTCTAAACGAATCTTGACCGTATTTGTCCCAATGCCCCGATGTTTGGTAAAGCTCTTTGTGACCGATATGCGGGGTCACCACCTGCACATAACCCGCCCTGACTTGCTGTCTGCGAAGAAATTGCTCAAGGACCTCGCGAACCATGGCCCCCTTGGGAAGCCATAAGGGAAGCCCCATGCCCACCTTCTCGCTAAAGGTGAATAATTCCAATTCCTTACCGAGCTTACGATGATCCCTTTTACGAGCCTCCTCCAAAAGGTGCAGGTGTTGCTCCAGGTCTTTGGCTGTAGGGAACGAGACCCCATAGATCCTTGTCAATTGCTTATTCTTCTCATTACCCCGCCAATACGCTCCAGCGGTATTCAATAATTTGATCGCTTTGATTTTGGAGGTATCGGGCAAATGAGGCCCACGGCATAAATCCGTAAACTGACCTTGCGTGTAGAATGTGATTTTTCCGTCAGCTAGTCCGTCAATCAATTCCAATTTGTAGGGATCACCCTTCTCCTTGAAATAGGCGATGGCATCAGCTTTTGAAATTTCTTTGCGTTCATAAACAGAACCCATGGCGGCGAGGGATTGCAACTTTTTCTCGACCAAGTCAAAGTCATCGCTTGAAAAGGAATAATCCCCAAAGTCAATATCGTAATAAAAACCCTGCTCAATGGCCGGACCTATGCCCAATTGAATTCCAGGATAAAGCGCCTCCAATGCCTCAGCAAGCAAATGCGCACTGCTATGCCAGAAGGTGGACTTACCGCCTTGGTCTTCCCATTTCAGAAGACGCAGCGAGGACTCTGCTGGCAAGGCTCGGTTCAAATCCCAGACCTCCCCATTGACCTCACAAGCTAGAACATGGCGGGCCAAACCCTCCGATAACGAACGAGCCACATCCATCCCGGTGGAACCGATTGGATAAGCTCGACATGTTCCATCGGGAAGCTGTACAACTAGTTCAGAATTGTTCATGGGATTCAAGACAGTTCAAATGGAATTTGAATTCCGAAAAGCCTGCGAATATACATCATTTCAGCCGATTGATGCCCTGCAAAGCCTGAGGATAGCCTTTGCGCAGGCGCAGGCATTCCCGATAATCTGCAGAGGCCTCCTGGACCTTGCCCATCATTTCATAACATAATCCACGATTCAGAATTGCGGGCAGATCCGCGGAATTCAACGCAATAACCTTGTCATATTCCTTCACCGCCTCCTCAAAATTCTTATCGATCATCGTCATATAAGCCATGTTGAAGAGGGCATCCCGATGTTGAGGCCAATTTTGAAGCAAGTTCCGGTAATCCTGCCTGGCCGAATCCGTGTAGCCTTGTTCCTGCAGCAACATGCCACGGGCATAAGATGCCTCGATGTGACCAGGTTTGAGTTGCAAGACATTCGAAAAATACCGGTGGGCGGTCAAGGGGTCCTTTTCTCTCAAACCCAACTCCAGATAGGCTGCGTACAGATTAGGATCTTGCTCAATAGCCGTCAACCAAGACGAGCGGGCAGAAGCCGTATCCTTTAGTTCCAGATGGGTGAGCCCTTTGAGTAAATAACCTTCGGCCAAACGCTTATCCCTACCTAACGCTTCATTCAAATACTTGAAGGCAACCCCATGTTGCCTGTTGATGAGCGCGAGCTCCCCCCTTCGCAGGTACACCCGCACCAATTCAGGATTGCGTGCCATCGAAACCCTGAGGGCATCATCGGCTTCTGAAACTAAACCAAGGCGAGTATATATTTCTCCTAAAATGCAGTAGAACAATGCGTTACTTGTATCTAACAAAAGCGCTGATTTAATATCCTGAAGAGCCTTTTGAAGCGCTTCTCTGGGCTCGTCCGGGGATCCCATCTCCGCACCCTCCTTGGGAGAACCCCACACATTTTCACGATCTTGGGTAAGCCACCAATCCGCCCGCTCTCCGTAAGCGGTGGCATCGTTCGAATTCATCGCAATCCGACGATTGAGTTCTTGCAACTTACCTACCGACTGATTGACCTCCTTATTTTCCGAGGACTCCTCCCCACTTTGATTAGAACGACAAGCAGCTACGGATAGCAAAATTGCCATACCTAACCCTATCCAACAACGTTGCTCTGAATTAACCATTAATTTTGACAAAAATAGGGCTTCCATGCGTAATCATCAACATTCTTATTCAAAACATGATTTTGAGTTTCACTCTCAAAGTTCTCATTGGCCCAATGCTTGGACTTTATTCTTCCTAGCGGTGAACCTTGCCCTGGTGTTTGGATTAGCGAATGACATCAACGCACAAGATTCCTTGATTTACCGTTCGGAATTTAATTTTCGTAATGCCCGCATGCTGACTCGCGGTGGGGATAACGCCGAGGCATATTGGAATAATGCGTCCAATCAGTTAGTCTTCCAAAGCAACAACCCCGCTTGGGGCTTACAATGTGATCAAATTTTCGTATTGGATTCATCACGCATTTTCGACCGGGAAGTGGATTCTCAGGTTAACGGGATGACCCAGAAACCAGTAATGGTATCCACAGGCCAAGGCCGAACGACCTGCGCCTACTTTGTCCCTGGTGACCAAAAAGTGGTCTGGGCCTCCACCCACGGTCAACAAGAGACCTGTCCTCCCCCACCGGCTCCTCGACCCGACCGTAAATATCTCTGGCCCATCGATGCCGCTTATGATATTTATTTGAGCGATTTGACCGGTGGCCAACAGGAAGTTTTGGTCAGTTCTCCAGGTTATGATGCCGAAGCGACTTTTTCGCCGGATGGCCGATGGATGGTCTTTACGAGTACGCGGGATGGGGACCTAGACCTCTACCTCATGTCCTGGCCCGATCGAAAGATTTCCAGAGTGACTCGCGAAATGGGTTACGACGGCGGAGCCTTCTTTTCGCCAGATAGCAAACAACTTATTTTCCGTGCATCCAGACCACGGACCCCCGAAGAAATCAGTGAGTACAGAGAACTCCTCGCCCAAAACCTGGTGGCCCCAACGCTTATGGAGCTTTTTGTTTGCAAACTGGATGGGAGCGAACTGCATCAAATCACTCAATTGGGCGGGGCTAACTGGGCACCTTATTTTCATCCTGACGGTCGTCGGGTGATTTTTTCCTCCAATCACCAAAGCAAAAGGGGGTTTCCTTTCAACCTTTTTATGATTAACCTGGACGGCACAGACCTGCGTCAAGTCACTTTCGACCCCACATTTGATTCCTTTCCCATGTTTTCTCCGGATGGCCGGCGCCTAATCTTTGCCTCTAACCGTCGTAATGGAGGGACACGAGACACCAACCTGATTCTCGTAGACTGGATCGACCGTCCTTAACTTCGCCAAGAATACTCCTTAAGCCCATCTTTTATGCCCATTTACCATCGCCTAGGACAAATCCCTCCCAAAAGACATACCCAGTTTCGCAAACCGAACGGGGAATTGTACTATGAACAATTGTTTGGCACAGTGGGTTTTGAAGGGATGTCTTCCTTGATGTACCACCTACATCGACCTACCATAATTCGATCCATGGGCGAGACTTTGGATTTAAGACCCCAAATTGCAGTACAACATAACATTACTCCACGCCGCTATCTAGGTTTCCAGGTTGAACCCGTCCAGGATTATCTCCAAAGCCGTGTTCCCCTTTTTGTGAACCATGACATCACTATGGGGCTTGCCGCCCCCAGCGGGAGCAGTCACGATTATTTCTACAAAAACGCGGACGCCGATGAATTGATTTTCGTCCATCGCGGGACGGGTACCTTGCGGACCCAGCTGGGAAATATCGCCTTCGAAAAAGGCGACTACCTCTTGATCCCGCGGGGTATGATTCACTGTTTTGAATTTGACGAGAAAGACACCCGTCTTCTCTACCTGGAATCCAACGACCCGCTCTACACCCCCAAACGCTACCGCAATTGGTTTGGACAATTGTTGGAACATTCCCCTTATTGCGAAAGGGATTACAAACTCCCTACCGAACTGGAAACGCACGACCAAATGGGTTCCTTTGAAATCAAAATCCGTAAGCAAGGGATTCTGCATTCCGTCGTCTACGCCAGCCATCCCTTTGACGTGGTGGGTTACGACGGGTACAATTTTCCTTTCGGTTTCAGTATTTACAACTTTGAACCGATTACGGGTAGGGTTCACCAACCGCCCCCTGTTCATCAAACCTTTGAAAGCAAAGGTTTTGTAGTCTGCAGTTTTTGTCCCCGCCTCTACGATTACCATCCTCTTTCGATTCCGGCTCCTTACAACCATTCTAACATAGACTCCGAGGAAATTCTCTACTACGTGGACGGTGATTTCATGAGCCGCAACGATATTGGACCTGGTCAAATCACGTTGCATCCTGGTGGTATCCCCCACGGACCGCACCCGGGCGCCTACGAGCGCAGTATCGGTAAAACTTCGACTGATGAATACGCTGTCATGATTGACACCTTCAAACCACTGGCCATCACCCAAAACGCTATGGCCTTGGATGACGGAAAGTATTACCGATCCTGGATGGAATCCGCTTACGAATAAACCCCACTGCTCCTACATACCTTCGATACGCCATGAACGAAACCTTGACCCAACCCGTAACTACCTCGGTCAACGAGGACTTTCTTCCGCTTCTGGGGACCGACCATTTAGAACTCTACGTCGGGAATGCCAAACAATCCGCTTATTATTATCAAGCCGCTTTTGGTTACGAGCTCATCGCCTACGCAGGTCCAGAAACAGGTCTCAAGGACAGGGCCTCTTATGTTTTGCAACAAAACAAAATTCGCTTAGTCCTCACCTCCTCCCTGCACCCGCAGACTGAAATTTCTAAGCATGTTGAACAGCACGGTGACGGGGTCAAATTTTTGTCTTTGTGGGTGGACGATGCGACAGCGGCCTACGAGGCCACGGTGGCCCGCGGTGCCCGCCCCCATCAGGCACCCCAGGTACTCGAAGATGCTCACGGCAAGGTGGTCATCGCCTCCATTCACACCTACGGGGATACTGTTCACCGTTTTGTAGAACGCAAAGACTACCACGGTCTTTTCATGCCCGGTTACGGTAGTCCCCGCTGGAAACTATCGGTTGAGCCCGTAGGACTCCAGTACGTGGATCATTGCGTGGGCAATGTAGAACTCGGTGCCATGAATATCTGGGTTGAATTTTACGAAAAAGTCATGGGCTTTCAATTGCTCATCACCTTTGATGACAAGGATATCTCCACCGAATATTCGGCCCTCATGTCCAAGGTGGTTTCGAACGGCAACGGGTACGTCAAATTCCCCATTAACGAACCAGCCTCTGGCAAAAAGAAATCACAAATAGAAGAATACATTGAATTCTACCGTGGTGCAGGAGTTCAACACATTGCCTTAGAAACCTACGATATTGTGCATACCGTCACGGAACTACGCAAAAGGGGTGTTGAGTTTCTTTACGTTCCCGATGCTTATTATGACGATTTGATAGAAAGGGTTGGTGAGATCTTGGAAGACATCCAAATTCTCAAATCACTGAACATCCTCGTGGACAGGGACGAACACGGTTACCTTTTGCAACTGTTCACCAAACCTGTTCAAGATAGGCCCACCATGTTTTTTGAAATTATCCAACGAAGAGGCGCCAAATCCTTTGGCAAAGGAAATTTCAAGGCTCTCTTCGAGTCCATTGAACGCGAACAGGCCCTGCGCGGTAATCTGTAGGTCAGGCTTCCAGTCGGGTTAATTTCCGGTCCAAACGCCAAAGCATAACGAAAAGACCAGCCTGAATAAGCAGAACTACTGCCAAGACCACGTAGATCTTACCGTTGCTTCGCAGGGTATCAGCCATAGCGACAGTCTCTTGTGGATTCGATCCCGAGACGAGATCTTGGGTTGAACCTGCAGCAATTCCAAACAGGTTTAACAACACCAACAGAACCAAAGGCAAGAAGAAACGCTTCATGGGCATAGGTTTAAGATGGAATTCGATTTCGCAACAAATTGTATCGTGCCCACAAATTGGAGGCCCACCAGCCCATAAGGGTCCAGGCAATTACCGCAGGATAAAAAACCCAACGCATTCGGCCGTCCAAATCGTACGCCGAAAATCCGGGATTCCCCCCGTTACCAGGATGCAACGAGTCGGTAAGCCTCGGGAGGATGAAAAGCAACGGAATCAAACAGAAGAAGGCCAGAATATTGTAAGTGGCAGATACGCGGGCCTGCCTGCGCTTATCATCGAAAGAGGAGCGTAGAACGGTGTAGGCCAAATACATCAACAGACCTATCGCCGAAGCATTTTGTTTGGGGTCACCGCTCCACCAGGCACCCCAGGTAAATTGAGCCCATACCATACCGGTAACCAAACCCAAAACCCCGTATAGAATCCCCATTTGGGTTAAGGCGAAAGCCCAAAGATCATCCGTCTCGTGTTGGAACAACAAATACCGAATAGAATATACCGCAGCGCCCAAGAGCATCAGCATCATTCCAAACCACATAGGCACATGGAAATAGAGGTTTCTCACCGATTCGTTGAGAATCACTTTGCGCGGAACCTCCCCCATCCAGCCCATCCAAAAAACATACACCATAATCAGGAGGGTGAAAAGCTTCAAGGCTGTAGGCAATGGCGCAATTCGATGAGAGAAGGTATTCATTAGAGGTTCAAAGATAAAATCATTCGCCCTATTCCTTCCAGAGAAAAGGAAACAACAAAGCTCCCAAAGCCAAGATCATAACCAAAAGGGCCGCCATGGCACCTGCATACGGCCAAACCACCGACCAGTCCAAACCATCTAACGCCATTCGCGAGAGGCGATGCACAAGCAACAAGCAAGGCAACAACAAAGGAAAGCCCAACACTGGCATTAATTGGGCAGGATTGGAGGCACCGCGGGCCATGGCCGAAACCAAGGTCAAAACAGTGGCGAGCAAAGGTCCTGACAATAGTTGTGTCAAGATGAAGATGCCCGTGTTTTGAATCGGATAACCCATCCATACCCCCATGAGAACCGAGGCCAAAGCCATAAGCACCCACAAGGAAAACGTTCCGGTCATAACCTTGATAAGCCACAACATAACCCCTGGCGTGGTCACCTTGTAATACATCAGCAGTCCACTGCTTAAACTCAAATAGGTTCTGGATAGGACATATACCGAGGTGAATAGCATCATCAACCAATACAAGGCGACCCAAGACAACGGTCCAGCGGGACGAAGCATGAGTTGAGCGACAAAAATCCCACCAGCCAAATACAACAGAGACCCTGCCAACCACTGCCCTTGACGCCATTCCCTTAACCACTCGTGCCGCAAAAGGATGAGCATGGTTCGAACAGTTTGCTTAGCTTTCATGAATTAGTGGCTAATTTAGGTCCAATTGTTGACGAATTTTAACCCATGCCCTCCACCCTTGCCCACGCCCCCAAACCAATTCATAAAGTCCTAATCGCCAATCGTGGCGAAATCGCTTGGCGTATTCTCCGAACTGCCCGAGAAATGGGCATCGAAACGGTTGCCGTGTTTTCTGAGGCGGATCGATACGCCCCGCATGTTCGACACGCCGATTGGGCCTTTCCCATAGGACCTCCACCATCCACAGCTTCCTACTTGAGAGGGGGACATTTGATTCAGCTTGCCCTCGAACAAGAATGCCAAGCCATTCATCCCGGGTATGGATTTCTTTCCGAAAATGCTTCCTTTGCCAAAGCGGTTGAAGAAGCCGGATTGCTGTTGGTGGGGCCAAGTTCCAAGAGCATGGAAGCTATGGGTAATAAGGTGGCCGCCAAACAAGCCGTTGCCGGTTATGAAATCCCCTTGGTTCCCGGCACCGATCATCCCGTATCCGACCCAAATCAAGCGGCTGAAATCGCAGAAGGCATTGGATTTCCCTTGCTGATCAAGGCAGCGGCAGGCGGTGGTGGAAAAGGGATGCGCATCGTCACCAAGATTGAAGAACTCAACGAATCCCTGAATTTGGCTATTTCCGAAGCGACTAACGCCTTTGGGAATGGATCCGTCTTTTTGGAGAAATACATTGCTGCTCCGAGGCATATTGAAATTCAATTAATGGCCGATGATTTTGGGAATATAATTTACTTGTTTGAAAGGGAATGTTCCATCCAACGCAGGCACCAGAAGCTCATCGAAGAAGCTCCCTCTTCATGCCTTGATCCATCCCTTCGTATAGCCATGGGCGAAGCTGCGGTACGCGTTGCACTAGCCTGCGGGTACCGCAATGCGGGTACCGTCGAATTTCTTCTGGACGAAAATAACCGCTTTTATTTCTTGGAAATGAACACCCGTCTTCAGGTGGAACACCCCGTTACCGAATACATTACGGGTTTGGACCTGGTTCGCCTACAATTTGAAATTACGGCCGGTCTTCCCCTTTCGATTCGGCAAGAAGATTTGCGCATCAACGGTCACAGCATTGAACTGAGGATTTGTGCGGAGGACCCTCGCAATCAATTTCTACCTGACTTGGGCAAACTCATTCGCTTCCATCCACCACAGGGGCCCGGGATTCGTTTGGATTCCGGCTACGAAGAAGGTATGGATATCCCTGTGCATTACGACCCTTTATTGGCCAAACTCATCGTACATGCCCCGGATCGCTTGGCGGCTATTGCTCGTATGAAAAGAGCCTTGGATGAATTTGAACTTTCGGGACCCGCTACCACCTTGGATTTTGGTCGTTGGGTTATGAGTCAAAGGGACTTTGTCGAAGGTCGATTTGATACCGGCTTCATTGCCAAGTATTTTCGAGGCTCGGAATCGCTGGATACCCCTTTGCCTCCATGGGAATCCTCTGCCGAAGGGAATCCTCTCTCCTTTTCCGAAGAAATCGCAATCGCTGCTGTAGTGTTACAACATCAATTCTCTTCCCAAGAAGTTCAAAATTCACAGCCGGACGCTCCTTTTGTTTCGGATGCCTGGCATCAACTTTGGAAGAACAATTGACAGGACCTAAGCCGAAAACCATTTGAGGACTTGCGTTTTTCAGAAAAAACACGTATTTTTGCACTTTGGGGCTGAACGGAATCGACAGCTTGTTCAGATGACCCGATAAGCATGCCGAGCCTGGAACCGTTGCTCGTTAATCCGATGGTTCAAGCCTTAAACGGCAACTACGACTACGCACTCGCTGCTTAATTCTAGGAATAAGCAAGAGTTGTCTCCGGGCAGGTGAGCTCACTGGCCTGTCCTATGGAGGCATCGACCACAATGAGCTGGTTCTAAGGCAGGCTTGACCAAGGAACAAGAAACCTAAAGCCTAAGCGTGATCTTCGGCCCGCCGCCCGCCTGGATCCCGTCGAAAATCAAGGGTAGGATAAGCATGTAGAAAGTCGGGGATCGACTTGACTGGACCAGGGTTCAACTCCCTGCAGCTCCACATCGAATCGGGGGTTAAGTGAAAGACACTTCCCCCACCTTAGCGAGGTCGTCGGACCTGGTAGGCGACCTCGTTTCGCCTCCCTACCAATGTCCATGGCGCATTGTACCCCATGTACAAAAGGGAGCCTTCCACAAGCCAACCCTCCTCCTCCAGGATTTTCCTTAACCTCTTGCTGTAGCGCTCGAGGTCCTTGTCCTTGGCATAACCGCCAAAACGAAGCACACCCAAAATACGTGACGGGACAGTTTGTAAAGAGATTGTACGATCAGAAGTTGATGGCAAATCAGCCTCTCGACGATCAAAAGGCATATAGAAGGACAAGGACGGCTTTTCCCCCATGTCCATAACCACGGGGGCCGTCATCGCCATGGACTCGGAACGATCGTTCCCTCCAAACAAATATCTGGCCACCCTACGGAATCCCTCGTTGGCAGGACCTCCCAAAGAATTATGGCTCAGCCCCGTCTTGGCCACCACCAAGGAAGGATATTCTCGAATTTCAACACCACCACGCAGGTTGGCCAACCTCTGGAACGAAGGCTCCGGAACTTTTTCGAAGGCCAAAAGCCGCCTGCCGGCTAAAAATGCCAAAACCAGAAGTAGACCAATGAAGATTAATTTCATTTGATTTGTTTTTCACAAAACGCCACATGAAGAAAAAAGTTCCAGCATATCCCTCTATTTCAAATAATCCTCCAAAAAATTATTCTCCCTGAGGTATTTACTTGGAAGAGGAATCTGTCTCATAAACTAATTTCCTCTGTATGGAGGGTTCGGGCAGTATTTTCGACCTTGAACCGATGAATACCTCCATTTTTCCAAATTCCAAAACATCATGGTGGCTAGGGTGGCTGGGAACCCCCCTTTATTTGCTGGCTTTTGGGATCATTGTGCTCGTTTTTGATCCATGCCTGCGGTTAGTTCATCTCAGCTTTGGGTACGAAGCTCACCAGAAAGGGATTCGTCTGATGAATCGAATCCTGTACTTTGCCTTGTGGTTGAACGCCTGCCGTATTTCATGGAACAAGCATCCTGATGCCTTGCCCATACCTGCCCCAACCCTGGATTCTGCTCAGCGTACACCTGCCCGCATTTTTGTCGCCAATCATCAAAGCCTAAATGACATTCCTCCATTAATTTGGAAACTTCGGTCTTACCGCTTGGTTTTGGTTTCCAAAGCCGAACTATCCAGGGGCATTCCATCGATATCGTATAATTTTAAAACCGGTGGCGTGATCGCCATCCAACGCAAAAAACCGCATCAATCCTTGGAAGCGATGCGAAGGTTAGGCCAACGCCTTGCAAGCAGTGACGAAAATGTTTTGTACTTTCCGGAGGGAACGCGAGCTCGAGATGGACAGCCCGCAGTCTTCCGAAGCGGGGGCCTTGAACAATTGATGCAATCCAATCACCAAGTAGAATTAGTTCCTGTGGCTATTCGTGATTCCTGGAGATTGGCGCAATGGAATTTCCTCCCCATTCCCTTTGGACAGATTATACGCTTTGATGTGCTGCCCTCAATCTTTTCCAAAGATGTCGTCGAGCAATGCCACGGCGATATTGGACAAGCGGCAAGACTCTTAATGCAATCCGTTCAAGAGGCCATTGTGCAACAACTAAATCTTGAAATACCTTGAATCATCGACAACCAATTTCCATGAAAACACTTTTCGTATACTCACCCTCTCGTCAATTTACCATGGAGGAAACCCGTCCAGATAATTTCTTCTTCCTGAGATTTTTTTGGCTACTCAGCATCCTCTTTTGCCAACATGAAGCCTTCGCAGTCCCTGATGAGGGCATGTATCCCCCTTTGGCGATTCAGAAGGAAGCACTCATCAAAGCTGGTCTTCGTATGGATCCTCATTTGGTTTTGAGCTTGGGTGAGAAAGGACTGCTCCCTGCTCTGGTCAGAGTGGGTGGTTGTTCGGGTTCCTTTGTATCCTCAGAAGGGCTTCTTGTGACCAACCATCATTGCGCTTTTGATGCCGTGGCCGGAGTCAGCACCTCTGAGGAGAATCATCTCGAAAAGGGATTTTATGCCCGCAAAAATGCCGACGAAATTCCCGCCAAAGGCCTTAGTCTCCGCATTACGGTAGGCTTTGAGGATTGCAGTGAACGAATTCTTGAGAGCCTACCCGGTACCAATCGACCTGTGGAGAGACAGAAGGCCATCAGAGAACGCATGTCCTCCCTCGAAAAAGGCGCTGCCGCAAAGGACAGCAATTCCACATTCGAAGTATCGGAAATGTTTCCAGGTAAATCGTATGTTTTGTTTCAATACACGGTCCTCAATGATATTCGTATTGTCTATGTTCCAACCCGTGCCATTGGTGAATTCGGTGGGGAGTCCGACAATTGGGTTTGGCCGCGCCATACCGGGGATTATACTTTTCTGAGAGCCTACGCAGGGCCCAAAGGGGAAATGCGACCCTATCACCCCGAGAATATCCCTTTCAAGCCTATCGCCTATTTGCCCATAGCCCAGAAGCCACTTGCCGAAAATGATTTTGTGATGATCATGGGCTATCCGGGTAAGACCTTTCGCCAATACCCTGCATCCTATCTGCGATACCAAGCCGAAAAACTACTACCCATTACCCAAAAGAATTTTGATTGGCTTATCCAACGATTGGAAAAGCAAAGTGAAATGAGCACTAGCGAATCGTTGTTATGGTCTTCGCGAATTAAGTCATTGGCCAATACATCCAAAAATTATCGCGGTAAATTACAGGGCCTTCGCCGAGTACCCATCATCAAGCAATTTGAAGCGGTGGACCAGGCTTGTCGTCAAAAGGCTGATCCATCAGCGATCGAAGCTATGAATGCCTTGGATTCTTTATACGAAACCATGCATCAACGGGCTGAATTGCATTTGAATTTTCAACACCTTTCGGCCCAGTCCAAAACGATGCAGTGGCTGATTCGTCAGGCAGATTTGAAGGACCGAATCATAAACCTTAAAAATAATCCCTCCAAAGACTCCATCTTGGAAGCCGAAACCAAAGCGCTTAATAATTGGAAGGTAAAGAACAAGGTCAGTTGGCGTGGTTCACTCGAGCGGGATGTTCTCCAGTATTTTGTTACTCAAAATTCAGGCCTGATTCCACAAGAGCTCAGTTCAACGAAGTGGCATGCGTGGTTGGACCAATTAGACCGGTCCAATGATTTTCTAGAAGAGTCTAAATGGACTAAAGTTCTTGGAAATCATTGGCGTAGTTTGTCTTTACGTATTAAGCAAGAACAAAGCGATTGGAGCGCTCGATTGGGCGCCAATCTGCCAATATACCTTGATCTACGTCTTCAAGTGCTCAACCAGGCCTTTATCCCAGATGCCAACGGCACCTTGCGTTTAACTTACGGGAATGTCAAAGGCTTCTCACCGGAAGATGGGGTTTTTCATCGGCCCTTTACAACCCTGAACGGCATGTTCGAAAAAGCAGCCACCGGCCATCCTGATTACCGCATCGATTCCACCTTATACCGCTCAATTCGGCAAGGTTACAACGCATCGACTCAACCATCGGAACTGCAGAATCAAGAACAACGATTTGGCGATTTGGCCATAACCATGGTGGATGCAGCAAGTGATCAAACACTAGCCATCAAAAAAAACCGAACCCGCTCGGAGGATATTCCAGTGGCTTTTTTGTATAATCTTGACACCACAGGCGGAAATTCTGGGTCACCGGTCATGAATGCCGACGGTGACTTGGTGGGGGTGAATTTCGATAGGGCTTTTGGGGCAACCATCAACGACTTTGCATGGAATGTGGACTACAGCCGATCAATAGGCGTAGATATTCGCTTTGTATTATGGAATTTGAAAAACATAATTGGAGATCAACGCCTCCTCACGGAATTATTCCCGCTTGGGCTACCTGAACACCTGCAACGCTAAGCTCCTACTTACGGATGAATCCCAACCAACCTTTCCGATTAGGAATCTTGCGAGAATCCAAAAAGCCTTATGACCTTCGAACCCCATTAATTCCAGAAGATTGCAGGACTCTTCTAGAAACCTATCCTTGGATGGAAATACGGGTACAACCTTCGTCCTTTCGATGCTTTGAGGATAAGCAATACCACGATGCGGGATGCCTCATGCAAGAAAATTTATTAGGATGCCAGCTCATCCTGGGCGTCAAAGAAGTGGCACTGGATCAACTTCTACCGGATCATTCCTTTGCCTTCTTCTCGCATACCATCAAAGCACAACCCTACAACCAAGAATTGATGAGGCATATGGTTCGAAATCGAATCACCCTGCACGACTATGAATTAATGACCAACGAATCGGGCCAAAGGACAATAGCCTTTGGGTATTGGGCAGGGATTGTAGGTGCATGGCATGGATTGCGAATGCGGGGCTTACGAAGCGGTAACTACACCTGGCCAAGGGCCGTTGAAATGGGTTCTTATCAAGAATTGCAACAAATTCTCTTAAACGATAGGGCTCTCATCGCCAACAAGGACTGCAGCCCATTACGTGTTTTGGTATGCGGAAGTGGGCGAGTAGGTCAAGGCGCAGTACGAGTTTTGAAAGACGCAGGCTTCATTGCTTTAGACCCTCAAGACCTCCTGAATTCCAACGGAAATATTTCTGCATCGAACTCTGGTATTTACACCGTACTTAGATCTAAGGATTTGTTTCGTGCCAAAGATGGTTCGCCCTATTCATCGCAGGCCTTCTACACGCGTCCACAAGATTTCGAATCTTGTGTTGGGCCCTACCTGGGTTCGGCAGACCTTATGATCAACACCATTTACTGGAATCCTGCTGCTCCGAGGCACTTTGCGACTATGCATATCCAAGATTCAAAATTCACCATTCAACAAATTGCAGATATTTCTTGCGATATAGATGGCTCCGTACCGCTGACCGTTCGACCCTCCACCATTGAAGATCCTTATTACGGAATTTCCAAGGCCACCCTTCTTGAATGTACGCCATTCGATCCCAACAGCGTGGACATCATGGCAGTGGATAATTTGCCATGTGAACTGCCCACCGATGCTTCTCGCGATTTCAGTGCCGCCTTGTGTCGTTATTTCCTGAATCCCTTGATGAATAAACCTTCATCGATACTAGAGAACGCCCTTTTGTTAAACCAAGGTCGTTTAAATCCAAACTTTCAATATCTCCAAGGGTATGCATTGATCGCTTGATTCAAGCTCCAAATAACCTTATCTTTACCTTGTTTTGAGTTTGTACCTCCTCGCATTCCTGCGAAAACCTACAATCCCGCGAATCACTATATCTCCTCTTCGAACACAGCCCCCATCCATAAACCTATGACGGACGAAGACGATATCCAGCCTTACCAACCCATTTGGACTGCCCAAGAACGCTTAGCCCTTGTGATCAATAATGCCTGCCTTGCCATCATTGGGTATTATTTGGTTCGAATCCCTTTGATTTTAATTTCTTATTTCTTTGCCAAACTGGAAGATCTTCGACCAGTCCTTCATTATTATGGGATAACCATAGGACAGCTTGCCGATGACTCGGTTATCCAAGGAGCTGGATGGACTGGAGGTTCAACTATTGCGGCATTCTTTATTGGTCCTCTTGTATTTGCCTTTGCCGCTTTCTATATATTGCAACGATGGGAGTTCCTTTGGAACAACGGGATTTCATTGGGTCTCATTCTGTGGACTAGTTTGCATGGCTTCAGCAGGTTGCTCTGCGGTGCAGTTGCCGGTGTCTTTATTCCTAAATTTGTTGGTTTAGTTTTTCTCTCAACCGGGCTTAATCTAGGAATTCGAATTCTTCTCAGTGTTTTGCTTTTTGGTCTATTTCTAGCCCTTGCCAAACAATTCCTACCACCTTTGCTCTTTAACAGCCGTGCCCAACGCGTTGCTGAAGAGGAAGATGCCAGGGCAGAATTTGTCCGTTACTCCCTATTCTTACCTTGGCTTGCAAGCTCAACCTTTATTTCCCTTATCCACGCAATACGAGGTCATTATTACGAGGTTATTATCCAATTCCTGATTGGTATTGTAGTGCTCACTATTTATCATAATTTCCGACCGCAGAAACCTGAATACAACGTGCCCATCCCCGATCAGGGAAGGCCTCGCATCGATTTTCGTCTTTGGGTTGCCACCGCTTTAATATTTGTTCTCATTTTTCTAATCTTTTTCTAATCTCCTTTCGATCTCATTTATGCTCAATCCACTTGATGCTCTGCGTTCTGGCACCTATTCCTTGATTGATGTCCGAACAGACGACGAATACCAACAAGATCATATTGCGGGTTCCCTTCACTACCCTCATACCCAAATTTTAGATTTTACCGATCAGATCAACCAATTACCTGAGCCTAGGATTCTTTATTGCCGTAGCGGTGCCCGAAGTGCCATGGCACTTCAAATGCTGCAGCAGAGTGGGGTCTCCGGATTGTTCAATGCAGGTGGCATTAATGACATGAGGGAATTGTTACAGGATGCAGGTGTTGCAAGGCATTGATTGCCAATCTTGGATTGAGAATCAACCCATTCCACCTGCCCAACGCAACGAATGGCGACCGTATCGGTCCTTCATTCGATCGAGCACACGATACAATGCATCCTCGCGGTCGTAATCAGCAAACAAGTCCATTTGACTGCCTGCATGGCTTAACTCGCTCAAACGAACTCCCACCAAACGTACCCTCATTCTTCGGGTATAGAGTTTGTGCATTAATTCCACAGCCGTATCCATCAAAATCCGATCCGAAGCCGTGTAAGGCAAAGTTTGTTGTCGGCTTACCGTGTCAAAGTCCGCGTAGCGAATCCGCAGGGCCACGCAACCGCAAACCATCCCCTGCGATCTTAGCTCCGTTCCCAGCCCCTCGGCCAAAGAGCGAATACGAGCTCTAAGCAAGGCAGGATCCGCCGTATCCTGTTCAAAAGTTCGCTCGGAAGAAATGGATTTTTGTTCCCTGTACGGAATCACAGGACTGGGATCAATGCCTCTTGCCTTTTCCCAAAGCGTCATTCCGTTCTTGCCAAAAAGCCGTACGAGATAATCCTTTGGGATTTGTTGCAACAAATAAATACGACCAAGCCCAAGCTCTTCGAGTTGTTTGGACCAAACCGGTCCAACCATTGGGATTTTGCGTACCGGTAACGGTGCAAGATACCTCGCCTCGTTTCCGTTTATCACGCATTGCTGGTTATCTGGCTTGGCTTGACCCGTGGCGATTTTGGAAACTGTTTTGTTCACCGAAAGCCCCAACGATGAAGGTAAGCCAATTTCACGCGCTACACGTCTACGAATTTCGCTAGCCCAGCGCCAGCATCCCAGGTACTTATCCATTCCGCTCAAATCCGCGTAAAACTCATCCACGGACGCCTTCTCCAGCATGGGAAGCGATTCCTGCATCAACGATGTCACCGCTCTACTGTATTCGCTGTACTGATCCGCATGACCCCTGACCAGGACAGCTTCAGGGCATAATTTCAATGCCATGCGTACTGGCATTCCCGATGAAACCCCCATGGACCTTGCTTCGTAACTGCACGATGACACCACGGCCCTGTCACCTCCTCCTCCAATCAGCAGGGGCTTGCCACAAAGCCTACTGTCCATGAGTCTTTCTACCGAAACAAAAAACGTATCCAAATCAAGATGCAAAACGCAACGATTTTCGCCAAAAGCATATCTCTCCTGCTCGGTGGCTTTGGGGAGAATATTCTCTGGGTCTTGACTGAAATCATGGCTCCGCATATCAAGAGAATGAATGTCCATCCAAAGAAGCCTCAACGGACAAGAAAGCGCGTTTATGCATAGCGCTAACCTCCACGTAACGATAGTCGTATTCCTCACGAAGCAATCCGGTAACACGGTAAACCCCCTTACCTTTCCACGGGTAATCCCTGAGTTGAGGAGGAAAATGAACCGTATCCACCCAAGCCCCTAGAGGATCTCTCCAACAACCAAAGGCCATGCGTTCGCCCCTGACAGTACGCACCGTACGCATGTGCACCGCATATACATCCAGAATCACCTCCGACGAAACCGCAACCGCTTGTGCGCTCATCGAACGAGGTGGACCAAAAGTACCCTGATCCACCAATGCAAAAGGATCCGTAAGCGTAAACCCTAACAATTCCATCTCGTCATAAGCTTGTCGAATACCGGCATACGGCACTGACCCCATTCCCTCGGTCTCACCCCATGGCTGCAAAGGCATTTCCTTGAACAGCGCCATGCTTGGGGCATGAACCAACGAGGCCGAAGATCCCCCGTAATAAAGCCGAACACTCCACAAGGCCGAGGTTCTGCATGAGGACAACGACCGTAACGCCCCAACCCGCCATAACAACAAGGTCTGTTCCTTACCCAAACCTGTACGTCGGCAAAAATCCTCCACAGTAACAAAAGGGCCGCCCTGACGCCTAGACTCCAGAATATTCGTTATACTCCTCTCCTCCACGCCGTTAATCCATCGCAATCCCACCCAAATCGATTTGCCTTCCAGCACAAAAGAGTCCCCACTACGGTTCACACAAGGCCCTTCGGCCTTAGCGCCCAGTCTCACCGCCTCCTGAAGGTATTCCTCTGTGCTGTAGAAACCACCACCGTTGTTCAGCACCGAAACCATATACGCCAACGGGGCATAGGCTTTGAGGTACAGGCATTGATAGCTTTCGACCGCATAAGACGCCGAATGCCCTTTGGCAAAAGCATACCCGGCAAAACCCGCAATTTGCCTCCACAATTCCTGCACCAGACTCGCATCATGACCTTGTGCCGTAGCCTTCACTACAAAATTCTGTTCCAAATTCTGCAATTCCGTAAGACCCCTATGTTTACCGCTCATAGAACGCCTCAATACATCCGATTCCGCAAGGCTTAATCCCCCAAAAAAATGAGCTACCCGAATCACATCTTCTTGATAAATCATAACACCGTGTGTTTCCAATAACAATTTTCTCAAAGCCTCCGGCGCATCCATGCGTTTCGAAGGACAGCGCTCTCGTTCGATATAAACCCGCATCATTCCCGAAGAAGAAACTCCGGGGCGAATCACGGAACTTGCAGCGACCAATCCAAGATAATCCCTAACCCTAAGCTTGGTCAAAAGCATACGCATAGCCGGCGATTCAATGTAAAAACACCCAACGCTCGCGCTCTGCGAAAGCATTTGAATAACCCGCGCATTACGCTTCAATCGAGGTGTATCCCTGAGAATTTGGGCTAACGCTCTTTGCCGTACAGGCCCCAGTCCGCGCAAGGTGTCCTTGATTTTGGCCAAACCCCGCTGACTTAACAAATCAAATTTGTGAAAGCCTAAATCTTCCGCATCGTGCATATCAATCATAGCGGTTGGAAAACCCTTGGGCGGTCGAAAACACGCCGTATAGTTCAACACGGATTGATCCGTAATCAAAACCCCACCGGCATGAATGCTATGATGAGCCGGCATATCCTGCATACGCCTTGCATAATCCTCTATCATCTTGCCCAAGCTATCCTCAGACTCCTGATTACCCCCACTCATCAAGGCAAGACGATCGCTCTCCTCCCGTGGAATCCCCATAACCTTGCATAATTCCCGAACGGCGGAACGATGACGATAACAAACATGGGTACCCAACAAGGCGACATTCGGAAATCTTCGGAAAACGTAACGCAATACATCATCTCGGTCCTTCCAAGAGAAGTCCAAATCAAAATCAGGAGGATTGCGCCGGTATAAATTAATAAAACGCTCAAAGTACAAGTCCAATTCCAAGGGGTCTACATCGGTAATGAAGAGTAGATACGCCACAAGGCTGTTGGCTCCACTCCCTCTGCCCACATAAAAAAAATCCGATGCTCTGGCATACTTAAGAATCTTCCAGTTGATCAGAAAATAAGCAACATAACGCTTCTGACGGATAATGCTCAATTCTTTATGCAAACGATCCTCTAAACCCGTAGGTGGAGTTTCGTAGCGGCTTGGAATCCCCTTATGAGCAAGGAAGCAAAGCAAACGATAATCAAAATCTTCATGACCTGTATAACGAGATAGGTTCTTGTGCGGATACTGCGGTCCAATTTCAAAATGAAGCCGACAAGCATCGAGCAGGGCTGCACTACGATACAAAAGCTCCACATAAGCATGGAAATCAGCAAAAACCTGCTCGGAAGATTGCATGCAATCCGTAGCCATTGCCAGATCATGTTCGTCTTGTAATTTGGATAACAAAACATTATGATGAATGGATCGAAGAACCCGATGAAGATCCCAATCCGAAGAATCCATCAAAGTTGCCGTTTGCATTGCCACCAAACGTGAAGCCCCTACCCGGTTAACCCACTGGAGATACCGATGCAATTCCCTGGAGGACAAGCCAATCATCTCCCCCTCTCGAAGGCGATGACCCGGAGCCTGCTTTGCTCCGTAAATCACCCAAAGGTCCGGGTGAGGCAACGCCGGTAGAGGCCAATCAACCCCATCGCACAAGTATTCTGTTAGACGCTTGCACAACTCACTATACCCTGCATGATTCCGGGCGATCAACACATACCGACGCTGGCATCCGCTACGGCAATCCAAACCGGCCAAGGCTCGAATCCCGTATCGAGGAGCCAAACGCATCCATTCCGCAATACCGGCCGTGCTGTTAATATCCGTCAAAACTATGGTATCCCATCCAAAACGAGAGGCATGCTTCAGCAACTGCTCGGGGGAATGGATACCGTAACCCAAACTGAACCAACTATGAACCTGCAAATACATACAACATCTTATCAGCTATCTCACAAAATGCCTTCCCGAACCTGTAACGAATTGAAAATTAAGCAATCAAAAATTACCGATTCGATATCGCATGCGGTGAACTACCCTTCCAGCTATCCTTTCATTTGATACACAAGGCCCTGTAATTCTGTTGCCAACGACTGAAGCCGGGGCCACATCGTTGAATCGTTCACACTCTCGCCGTAGGCATCGGGAAGACGAAAAGACAAATACCCTAACACTTTCCACATTTCCATCACCTGATCCAGCGATATCTTGTAAGGTTTGTACGCTGGGTGATCTGATCTTAGTTCAAGGCACCCATCGGCCAACGCTGGATAAATGCGCTTATAGACAAGACCCTCTCCACGGGACAAAACCACAGCACATTGACCCGAACGGATGCTTCGCCAATCCGCTGCAAATTCAGCGACAACGTACGAGCCATCCGGAACAGGGAGCATGCTATCCCCTTTGATTTGAAACAACCTGTATGTTCTCTCGGAACTCAACTCCGGAACCGGAAGGCGAAAGGCCGGGAGTCGAGCCACATAATCCGCATCGCGATGGCCCTGCAAATACCCCGCAGCCGCCTGCTCGGGGACCAAACTAATCTGTTCCTTGCCCCCAGAATCCTCAACACCCACGGTCAATATCCGCAATGCATCCCCGGATACCCTGGACGAAAGCGAAGGTCCCCACTGCCCTGCCTCTCCATCAGCCTGCAATAGATCCTCGATCGTGCAGTCAAATAAACGTGCCAATGCCATAAGAACTGCATTTCTGGGCTCTGCCCGACCCTCCTCGTAGGACCCAATAACCGATCGCCCCACCCCCAAGCGTTCTGCCAATTCTTCCTGGGTCCATCCCAAGCTCTTGCGCTTCCAGCGCATATTCAATGCCAAATAGGTCATGGTCTTCGAATTAAAAGAGTTTGTGTTGATCAACTTAACGAATGCTAAATTAATTGGTTTTTCTATATTTTTTAGCATTTTAGAAAAACATTGCAAATCAGCTCAAAAAGCCTACTCTCCACCACCAAACATGTATATTTACATCGCTCGAAGGTTCCGTAGCTCAATTGGATAGAGCATCTGACTACG
>SXGR01183885.1_pt1 | contig 25841 bp, 22 predicted proteins | sample 3174711 | NCBI WGS metagenome assembly SXGR01 (sample SAMN11356860, study PRJNA531348) | freshwater metagenome | isolation source: freshwater sample F1-60 | place: China: Fuxian Lake, Yuxi | collected 2017-12-25
AGAAGAAGAAGAAGAAGAAGACGCAGAAGTAGAAGAAGGAGAGGAAGAGGACGACGACGAGGTTGACGGCGAGGACGTCACTGGCGAAGGCTCAGCCGACGGACTCGAAGCCCGCCAAGTCGAGATGGACTCCGGAGGCGCGCTCTGGGGAATGCAGTTGACCATCCCAAGCTTGCGCGCCGGCGTGATCCTGTGGGCCGAGGAAGCTTCGCCGCTGGGGGATCCGGAGCGTGCCATGCTTGGGCCGGAGGCCTCGGCGTGCCGTTGGGTCATTCGCGCCCAGACGGTGCTCGCGGCGAAGAATGCCCCCAACGACTACTTCATGCTGGCCAGCCTCCTGGGTGGGTCGCTGGTGGAGTTGGTCGGCATCCTTGACGTCATCACGAGCCAGTACTTCCCAAGGAAGCGACTGGAGCAACTCTTCTTGGCGTCCGACGCCACTCCGATCGACCACGTCCTCTGGCGCCTTGGGCGCTTTGACTCGCCGGACGGCTCTTCGACGCTGCTCGTGACGACGGGACTCCGGCGCTGTGGCCTTCCGGAACTGGAACTGCTCGACCTTCCCATCGACCGGGCGCAGGCCGGCGTCGTGCTCATGCAGACCTTGGCGTCGCTCTTGCTGGAGGGCGACATGCCCGAGCCAGACGTGACGTTGGAGATCGGGGACCAGGTCGCTGTCTCGCTGCGCCGGTCCTCGATCGTGGCTCGCGAGATGCGACCGACTGAAGTCGGTTCGAGGCCCTGGCGGGAACGGATGCAGAAGCTTGGCGTCGAGCGATTCCTGGAGGAGTCGGCCGTCGTGAGTCCGCCGCGCGTCGGGTCTACGGCCAATGCGCCGCGCTATCCGGCGACCGTCATTGAGGCCATCGAGGCCGGCACCGCGGTCCTGTACATCTCCACCAACGAGGCCGCCTCAGACCTTCGCCGTGCCCAGGCAACCTTCAGCACGTTTGCGACCGCCTTCGCATCGCTTCACCGTCGCGACCACCCGGACTGGAGTGAAATCGCCGAGCGTTCATTCCTTGTCCAGGCACCGCTGGACGAAAGCCGGGAGAGCGCCGCCGCGGCACGCCAGCCCGCCTTGGTGCCGGACCCTGTCTCGCCCGCAGACGAGGACGATCGCGTGGAGCAGGTATGGCTTGAAGTCCGCGCCATCGAGCGCGCCGGCGTGCGCGGCGCGCTGGCTGCCTCGCCGCGCTCCAGGCCCGACCTCCACGTCGGCACGGAACTGGTGGTCCCGGCGACCCACGTCACCAACTGGCGCGTCGAGTTCCCCGACCGAGCCTTCGGCCCGGCTGAGTCAGATGATCTCCTCGTCGAGATCGACCGCTTGCGTGGGTTTGGCGGCGGCTCACCGAGGTCTCCGTCGTGAGTGACGAAGACCCCGGCCTTGCGCTCGTGACGCTTGCGAGCGTCGCGACGGAGATCGAGGCCGAGTCCATGCGCATGGTGCTGGAAGACGAAGGGATCGAGGCTTGGGTCTTTGCGACGCCGATCGGGGCGCTCGGCTTCGGCGCCTCCGCCTCGTGCCTTGGCGGGATCCCGGTCCAAGTGCGGCTCCGAGACCTGGATCGAGCCAATCGCGCACTTCGCCAGAACTCCGATTCTTCCGGCTCGCTCGACTGGGACACCGTGGACGTGGGCGGCGAGGATGCCGAGGTCACGGCCGCGGCACGATTCAACCCGACCGTCTCGCGGGTCGCCCGCGTCATCATCCGGATCGGCGCCGTGGCTGCCTTGCTGATGGTGGGACTGGGCCTGGTGGCCGGCGTCGCTCGGCTCATCGAGCTGGTGATGGCATCGGGCCGCTGACGCACCGCCTCAGACGACGAAGTTGACCAGCTTGCCGGGGACGGCGATCACGCGCCGGATGGGCTTGCCCTCGATGAGGGGCACCACCTCCGCGTGCGAGCGCGCATAGGCCTCCAGCTGAGCGGCATCCCTAGCGATCGCGGAGGGCACCATGATCCTGGCGCGAAGCTTGCCAAGCACCTGCACGGGAACCTCCACTTCGCTGTCCACCAGCATCGCCTGGTCGGCCACGGGCCAGGTGGCGTGCGCCACGAGCGTGCCGTGTCCCAGGCGCGCCCAGACCTCCTCGGCGAGGTGCGGGGCGAATGGCGCCAGCACCTGGATGAATCGTTCCATCTGGTCCCTCGTGAGGCCACCATCCTCGGGATTGGCCAGCGTCGTCGGCCTCGTCGCGGCATTGACGAACTCGATCATCGCGGCGATGGCCGTGTTGAAGGCCAGCCGGTCGATGTCGTCCCCGACCTTCTTGATGGTGCGGTGCAATGCGCGCTCGATGGCCGGGTCTGGCAGGCGCGCGAGCAGTGGCACGCCCCTCGCCTCATCCAGGCAGAGGCGCCACGCGCGCTGGAGGAATCGGAACACGCCAGCGATGTCACGCGTGTTCCACGGCTTGGAAGCCTCCAGCGGCCCCATGGCCATCTCGTAGAGCCGAAACGTGTCGGCGCCATACTCGGCGATCACGTCGTCGGGATTGATGACGTTTCTCAGGCTCTTGGACATCTTGGCGACGATCGACGCCACCGGCACGCCAGTCGCGCGCTCGACGAATGTCCCTTCCCGCTCCTCCACTTCATCCACCGGGACCAGCGACTTGTCCGGACGCTGGTAGGCATGGCTGGTGATGAGCCCTTGGTGGAACAACTTCGCGAAGGGCTCCGGCGCCGAGACATGCCCGAGGTCGAAGAGCAGCTTGTGCCAGAATCGTGCGTACAGGAGGTGGAGGACGGCGTGCTCGGAGCCTCCCACGTAGAGATCCACCCCCGCCGTTCGAGAGTCGATGCCCTGGCCCATCCAGTAGCGCTCGGCCTCTTCGCCGACAAACCGGTGGCCGTTGCGCGGGTCGCAGTAGCGGAGCTCGTACCAGCAGGAACCGGCCCACCCGGGCATCGTGTTGGTTTCTCGGCGGACCGGCGTCGATGGCGGGAGGATCGCGGGGTCCACGCCGGCATCGCCGGCGGTGGTCTCCACCCACGCCCGGGCCTTGCCAAGCGGCGGGAGCGGCGTGTCGCTCTCGATCGGCTGGTAGTCCGCCATGTCCGGGAGGGTGAGCGGCAGCGCGCTGGTCTTGATGGGGTAGTGGTTCCCGGTGCTGTCGTACACAATCGGGAATGGCTCGCCCCAGTAGCGCTGCCGGCTGAACAGCCAGTCACGCAGTCGATAGTTCACGCGCCGCTCGCCGCGCCGCGTGGATTCCAGCCAGGCGATGACACGCGACTTCGCGTCGGCGGTCGACAGCCCGTCGATCGTCAGGCCAGCGGAGGCGCTGTTCACTGCGACTCCATCGCCAGCGGTCGCCCGGCTCCCGTCAAAGGTCACGCCATCCATCCGCACGACCTCGGTGATGGGGAGCGAAAACGCCGAGGCAAACTCGAAATCCCGCTGGTCGTGCGCGGGAACGGCCATGATGGCGCCCGTCCCGTATCCCATGAGGACATAGTCGGCGGTCCAAACCGGGATCCGCTCCCCCGTCGCTGGGTTGGTGGCCTCGAGCCCCGTGAAGACACCCGTCTTGACCTTGGCCTCGGCCTGGCGCTCAAGGTCGCTCCGGTTCCGGGCCGCGTCGACGTACACGCGCAGCGCGCCGCGGATCGAACCATCGATGGACGTCGACGCCAACGCCGACTCCACGAGTGGGTGCTCGGGAGCCACCACCATGTAGGTCGCGCCAAACAAGGTGTCTGGCCTGGTGGTGAAGACCCGCAGCGCGCCACTCCCGTGGACGGCGAAGTCAATCTCGGCGCCCTCGCTGCGGCCAATCCACTCCGACTGCATGGCACGCGTGCTTTCCGGCCAATCCACGAGGGCGAGGTCGGCCAGCAGCCGGTCGGCGTATGCGGTGATCCGGAACATCCACTGCTTCAGCGGCAATCGCGCGACCGGATGGCCACCCCGCTCGCTCCGGCCATCGATCACTTCCTCGTTGGCCAGCACTGTTCCCAGCTTTGGGCACCAGTTGACGGTCTGCTGGCCCAGGTACGCCAGGCGCTGTCCATCGACACAGTCGCGCCGAGCCTGTGGATCCATCTGGCTCCACGAACGCCCAAGCCATGCTCCCCCTGGCGCGCGGGTGCCAGCGTCCAGCTCGGCCATCAGTTCGCCGATCGGGCGCGCCCGATCCGCGTCGCGGTCGTACCACGAGTCGTAGGCCTGGAGCCAGATCCACTGGGTCCACTTGACGTAGTCGGGGTCAATCGTGGCGAACTCGCGCGACCAGTCGTAGGAGAAGCCGAACCGCTTGAGTTGCCTCCGGAAGTTGTCGATGGCCTTGCCGGTCGTGACCGAGGGATGCACGCCCGTCTGCACCGCGTACTGCTCTGCGGGAAGGCCGAAGGCGTCCCATCCCATCGGGTGAAGCACGTTGAACCCCTGCATGCGCCGCGCACGGCACAGGATGTCCGTCGCGGTGTAGCCCTCGGGGTGGCCGACGTGGAGCCCGGCACCGGACGGGTAGGGAAACATGTCCAGGCCATAGAACTTCGGCCTGGAGGCGTCGAACCCCGCTTCCCCTGGATTCGACGCGCGAAACGCCTGCTGCTGGTCCCAGCGAGCCTGCCATCGCCGCTCGATTTCGTCGGCGAGACGTGCGTCGTAGCGAAAGGGCGTTGGCGTATCGCTGGCCATGGGCGGAACGGTTGAATCGTACGGGTGACCGCGTGCTCAAGCCAGGAGCAGGCGCGCGACGGGGGGAAGCAAATCTATCAACGCGCCGCCGCTTCCATCGCGCGCGCACGCGCCTCGCGTTCCGCCGTGATTCGCTTCCGCGCCTCGCCCGCCACGTAGAAACTGCCGGTGACACAGATGAGGTCATCGCGGCCAACCGCGCGGTGGGCCAGTTCCAGGGCCTCGCGGATGGTGCGAGTCACCTGGCTCATCTTGCCGCTGCGCTCGTTGAAGGTCCGCTGGAGGTCGGTGGGGTCGGCCGCGCGTGGGTTGCCCATGCTGCGGGTGAAGATCACCTTGTCGGCACCGAGGCTGACCGCGTCCAGCATCGCCGGCACGTCCTTGTCCGCGCAGCAGCCGAAGATGCACACCATGCTGTCGTACGGCACCTGGCTGCCGACGCACTTCATGAGGGCGTTGAGGCTCGCCGGGTTGTGGGCGCCGTCGACCATGACGCGCGGCCGCTCGCTCACGACCTCCATCCGCCCCTGCATGCGCACCTTGGCCAGCCCGGAAGCGAGCTGCTCATCGCTGCAGCTGAATCCGCAGCTCTTCAGCGTGTCCAGCGCACCAAGTGCGATGCCGCAGTTGACGGCCTGGTGCTCGCCAGGCAGCGGGACAGGCAAGTGCTCCAGCCTCGTGTTCCTGGTGTAGAGGCAGATGCGCGTGTGCGGCCCCATGTCCGGCGTGACGCAGAATCGCGAGGAGTACTCCACGTCCCGGTTCACGATCCGCAGCGGCGCGCCAATGGCCGCGGCCACCTCCTCGAACACGCGAAGCACCTCGGGCTGCGGCTCGAAGGTGATCACCGGAACGCCTGGCTTGAAGATCCCGGCCTTTTCGCGGGCAATGGCGGCCAGCGTCGAGCCCAGGAACTGCGTGTGGTCGAAGTCGATCGACGTCACGACAGACAGGATCGGCGTGATGACATTGGTCGAGTCCAGCCGCCCTCCCAGCCCCACCTCGACGACGACGATGTCGACGGCCTCCTCGACGTAGTGCAAGAAGGCCGCGGCGGTCATCGCTTCGAAGAAGGAGATCTCAAGCTTGAGTTTCTCGGCCGCCTTGCGGACCCGCCCGAGCACGTTGGCCAGGGAACCCTCATCGATGTTCGCGCCGTTGATCTGCACGCGCTCGCAGATGGACTGCAGGTGCGGGCTGGTGTAGCTGCCGACGGTGAAGCCGCCCTCCCGGAGCATGCTCGAGATCATGGCCACCGTCGACCCCTTGCCGACGGTCCCGGCCACGTGCACGCAACGCAGCTGTTCATGCGGATTGTCCAGGTGTGCCAGGAGCTTCCGCATCCGGTCAAGCTTGAACGTGCTCTCGTCGTACTTGACGGCGCGCGATCGCTCAATGTCCGTCAGCCCGTAGAGCCACTCGATGGACGTGGCAAATGCGGACTTGCCCTCCGACTCCATCGGAATGTTGACCGGGGAGGCCACCTTCGTGCGCTTGGGGACCAAGGCCTCGTCGGGGGTCAGGTGGGCACCCTTCTTCCCGGCCTTCGCCTTCGTCTTTCGTGCGGGTCGGTTCGATTCCGGAGTCGCTTCGGGAGCGGTGGTTCGGGCCATTGGGGGATCGTATTGGATTGGGGGCGCGCGCGCAAATCGTCGACCGTAACTCGTTGTCGTGCAATGAGTTGTGAATCTGCTGACGCCCCCTGCCCGTGATGCCGATAAGGAGTGACCGTGACCAAGAAGAAGATCGTGACCCCGGCTGCCCTCAGCTTTGAAGCGTGGCGTGCCATGCGCATCATGAGCGAGTTCGTGGATGGCATCGACGCCCTCGCCCCGCTGGGTCCCGCCGTGACGCTGTTCGGCTCGGCACGGCTTGGCCCGGACTCGGACGCCTACCAGCAGGCGGTGCAGTGCGCCAAGCTGTTCGCCAAGCGCGGATACGCCGTCATCACGGGCGGCGGCCCCGGCATCATGGAGGCCGGCAACAAGGGGGCGATGGAGGCCGGCGGCGTCTCGGTCGGGCTCAACATCACGCTGCCGCACGAGCAGGACCCCAACGAGTTCCAGAACATCGAAATCTCCTTCCGGTACTTCTTCATCCGAAAGGTGATGTTTGTCAAGTACGCGCGCGGATTCGTGATTTTCCCCGGTGGATTCGGCACGCTCGACGAGACGTTCGAGCTGCTCACGCTCATGCAGACACTGAAGATCGCCCCGCAGCCCGTGATTCTCATCGGGACCCAGTTCTGGGAGGGGCTGCTCCGCTGGATGAATGACACGCTCCTGGCCCGCCACGCCACGATCTCACAGGAAGACTTTGACCTCTTCCACCTGACCGATGACGTGGAAGAGGCCGTTCGCGTCATCACCGAGGTGCATGCGGGCCATCGCGAGTGGGCACCGGGGCTTCCGCGCTTCAAGCCTGATCCGCTGGCCACGATGCACGACATCGCCAAGCTCCACCACCATGCCTGGCGACACGGCGACGCCTACATGGGGATCGCGGACGACGGCGACGAGACCGGCGACTGAGTTCAGGCGGTCGCGCCGTCCTCGCGCCAATCGTGGCGCGGGTATCGACGCTTGAGCTCGGGCCGAATCTGGGGATACAGCACCCTCCAAAAGTTGCCGAGGTCCGACGTGACCTGCAGGGGCCGCATGTTGGGGCCAGTGAGCTCCAGCAAGACCGCCTCCCGCCCGCCCGCCACACGGGGCGTCTCGGTCAGCCCGAAGAAATCCTGGATGCGCCCGCGGCCTCGTGGCGGCTGACCAGGCTCGTACGTCAGGCGGAGTCGACGTCCAGAAGGGAGTCCCACTTCCGCAGGGGCCATCTTCTCCACGAACTGCTGCTCCTCCCATCCCAGTGCCCCCTGGAAGATGGGAAGGACTTCGCGGTCGCGTACTTCTGCGGCTCGGACGGCGCCGTCGCACAACTCGCGGAGCAGCACCGCCAGCTCGGTGTCGTCAAATCGAGTGATCGACCGCTCCGGAAACCATGCGGCCACGGATCGCACGCGGGCCAACCATCGATCCACCCCCTCGTCCCATCGATTGAGTTTCACGCGCCCGGCCAGGATCTCGTCCGCCAGGACGCCATCGGCGCCGGGCGACTCTCGTGCACTCGTGACGTCCCGCGCCTTGGATGCGACGACTGTCTCGTCAAACCGCTCGTCCTGCACATCCACCACCACCTGCCTCGCCGGGTCCCAGCGGAGCTCCCGCCGCACCGTGAATCGGCCAGGCAGAACCTGGCGGAGGAGCGGCTCGGGCAGCGGTTCGGCCAACCCGAGCGTGGACACCGTGCGACGGCCGTCCGCGCGGTCGCCGATGTCCAGTGCCAGCAGAGGCCCAGTTCCCGTGATGAGCGACCGCGGCGACAGTTCGCACGCGCGCACGCCGGCCATCGCGACATGCGGCCGGAGCGGGTCGATTCGCCATCCCACTCGATCCGGGAACGCCGCGACGAGCGCACGCATCAGCCTCGAGTGCTCGTCCTCCTTCGTCGGCCAGGGGTCATCGTTCGCCGACTCGCGGACCGCCCGAGCCAGCTGCCTCGCGGCCAGCTCGATCTCGCGCACGGCGCCGCGATCGACTCCGGCCACACGCTCCCCTGCGGCCACCCGCTCGACCAGCCGCTCGCGGGCGACCAGGTCGCCCAGCGGATCATCATGCCCAAGGCATCGAGCGAGTTCTTCCCGATCCACCCGTTCGGCGGGGTCACGCTCGCCCACGATGGCCGCCCAGGTCGCCGCCCGTGACGCCACGGCCACGGCGTGAGCCGCCAGGAGGAATCGCGCCAGCCGCGGGTGCGCAGGGATTGGGGCCAGCTGGCGGCCAAGGTCGGTGATGGCGCCGGATGCGTCGATGGCCCCCGTCACGCGCAGGGACGATTCCGCATCGGCGAGGCGCTCCACCGGAGGCGCGGTCACCCAGGGGAATGAATCGACCTCGTTCCAGCCGAATGCGGCGAGAAGCAAGCGAGCCTCCGCCAGTTCCACGCGCTCCACCTCAGGCGCCTCAAAGGGCGCGCGCCTCCCGTGGGCTCGTTCGCTCCACAGCCGAACGCACCGACCGGCCCGCACGCGCCCTGCGCGGCCACTCCGCTGCGCCGCGCTGGCCTGGCTGATGGGCTCCAGGCGCAGCGTGTTCAGTCCACGACGCGGATCAAAACGGTGGACCCGCGCCAAGCCACTGTCGACCACCAACGTGACGCCGGGAATGGTCAGCGACGTCTCCGCGACGTTGGTGGCGACGACGATGCGTTGCACCCCGCCCTCCTGGATCGCCTCGTCCTGCTCGGCAGGCGGGAGCGAACCGTGCAGCGGCAGGATGCGTGCCCCACGGTCGTTGACGATGGCCTCGCCCCGGAGTGATTCCACGCATCGATCGATCTCCCCCTTGCCGGGAAGGAAGATGAGGATGTCGCCTCGCTCGCCCGACCGCAGGGCGGTCGCGGCGGTCCGCGCGGCGACACGCCACGACGGCTCGTCATCCCTCGCGGGCGGCTCGTAGCTGATGTCCACGGCGTGCAGCCGCCCGGGGCTTTCCACGACGCGCGCACCCATGCCGCCCGCAAGGCCTTCCGCGTCGATCGTGGCGCTGGCCAGCACCAGCTTCAGGTCGGGCCGCGAGGTGGATTGCAGGTGCCGAACGAGGCCAACGGCCAGGTCGGAGGAGAGGGATCGTTCGTGGAACTCGTCGACCATCACGATCCCGATGCCGCGAAGCCCCGGATCGTCCTGGATCATGCGCACGAAGAGTCCGTCGGTGACAAAGAGCAGGCGGGTCTCGCGACTCTCGCTCCGTTCGTGGCGCGTGCGGAAGCCAACCCGGCCCCCCACTGGTTCGCCGAGCATCGCGGCCACGCGCCTCGCCGCAGCCCGCGTGGCGATGCGGCGGGGCTGGAGCACCACGATGCTCCCGGGCACGATGGACGATTCCAGCAGCATTCGCGGCACGGCCGTGGTCTTGCCCGAACCCGTCTCGGCGGACAGGATCAGCGACTGGCCCGCGCGCAGCGAGTCCAGGATCGCGTCGCGGAGGGCCTCGACGGGCAGGAGCGGCTCAGCCACGTGGGCTGTCTACCACGACTTGGCCGATTCAGAAGACCGGCGAGAAGTGGCCTCGGACGTCATCAAGGAATCGGGCGATCTGCCCCTGCTCTCGCGGGGTGGCCGTCCCCTCCACCTGTGAACTCCAGAATCCGAGAAACGTCATCGCCCCCCCGCTGTCCAGCGCCGGGACCGCGCCGATTTCGCCGGCGCGCTCGCCCTCCCGAGTCGCCTGCCGATCAATGCCGCCGAGGATCTCCTTGTCGGTCTTGGTCGATTCCTTGCCGGTCGCGGCGCGTTCGGCGAATCGGACCCAGTCACACGTCCACTTCTCGATGTAGGCCTTCCGCTCCTTCTCGGGCACCGCGAAGTATCCCGCGGCGCCGTCGGCAAGCGCATCCTTGGCCAGGATCCGGACATTCTGCTCCAGCTGCGCACGGGCCGGCCCGGCGACCCCCGCCAGGAAGGCCGCCATGGTCGCGCTCTCGCCCGAACTCAGGCCACGAAACCGGTCGGCAAAGGAGAGCAAGAAGTCGAGCCGTTCCTTCAGCGGGAGTTGGCTGAAGTCATCGATCGTCAGGTACGCCAGCACGTCGTCCACCGGCGTGTCGAAGATCGAGGGGGGCGGCTTGAACCGCGCATCCCACCACGAGTACCCACCCACGATCCCCGCCAGTCCCAGCACGGCGGCCAAGGCGGTGACGTGGAGACGGCGGTTCCTGGCCCAGTCTCGGTTCATGTTCATTCGAAGCCTCCACCGGGAGCCTGGGGCACGGCGTCGTCCAAGGTCGCTTCACCGGTGCTGCCGTCCATGAAGACGCCGTTGCGTGGCTCGCGCGTGCCGGGATGGTTGTCCAGGGAATCGATCATGAGCGGGAAGAGCCGCTGGTTGTCCAGGTTGTAGAACGAGGTGACCGACCGCGCCTCGATCTCCTCGCGGAGCCGGGCGCGCTGGGAATCCGCCAGCGTGGGCTGCGAGGCGAGGGCCTGGAAGACCTCGATCTGGATCTGCGGCACGTACCGGATGAGTCCGGGCAGGTAGGTGTAGCTGGTGCCGACGTCGATCGACTCGTCGCTGTAGTCGGCCGGGCAGAACCACGTCGTGCTGTCCTTCATGATCCGACCGTCAAGCTTGTTGGGCAACCCGCCCTCGGGACCATTGGCCGTGGCGACCGGGATGAACTCGCACATGGGAAGGCTTCCCTTGTGGCTCGACCTCCAGCCGTCGATCGCCGTGTACGTGTCGCGGAGGTTGCTGAGGCACTGCACGTTCTTGGACTCGAACCGGACCGTGGCGACGACAGGAACGAGGATCCCCACCAGCGTCGTGATGATGCCAAGCACGACCAGCACTTCCACGAGCGTGAACGCTCGTGCCCCGGGGTTCCGTGCGCTGGTCGTCGACGTCGGCACGAGACCAGTCTAGGCCGCGGCGACAGGGGTTCCAAGCATGGCCTCGACAAAGGCCGCGGGGTCGAAAGGTTGCACGTCCTGAGGCGTTTCCCCGATGCCGACCAGCTTGACGGGGATGCCCAGCTCATCATGGATGGCCACCACGACGCCCCCCTTCGCGGTCCCGTCCAGCTTCGCCAGGAAGATGCCGGTGACGGCCGCGGCCTTGGAAAACAGCTCGGCCTGCCGAATGGCGTTCTGCCCGCTCGTGGCGTCCACCACCAGCAGCGTTTCGTGCGGGGCACCCGGGATCTTTCGCTCCAGCACTGACCGCACCTTGGCCAGCTGCCGCATCAGGTGCTCCTGGGTGTGGAGGCGCCCGGCGGTGTCGACCAGCAGCACGTCCACGCCCCGCGCCAACGCCGCATCCGCCGCATCAAAGACCACGGCAGCGGGATCCGCGCCATCCTTGCCGCGCACGATGTCGACGCCAAGCCGCTCGGACCAGATCGTGAGCTGCTGCACGGCACCCGCCCGAAACGTGTCGGCCGCGGCCAGCAGCACCGACTTGCCCGACGCGCGCAGCGAGGCGGCAATCTTGGCGACGCTCGTGGTCTTGCCAACGCCATTGATCCCCACGACCAGGATGACGGTCGGCGCCTTCTCCGCGAACCGCAAGGCCGTTTCCCCTTCGCCCCATCGCGCCTGCATCACTCGCTTGAGATGGTCGAGGGCGTCCTCGCCTCGCTCCATGCGACCGGCGGCGAACTCCCGGCGAAGTGAATCGGTGATCTCGCGCGAGGCCTTGACGCCGACGTCCGCCGCAATGAGGAGGCCTTCGATATCGTCCAGCGTGGCGGCGTCCAGTCGCTTTCCGTGGAGCAGCGAGTGCAGCCTGCCGCCAAGCGCCTCCGCCGTCTTGGCCAGCCCCTGCCGAACGGCATTCCACGCCCGGCGGAACATCAGGAGGGAGTTCCGGGCTTCGCCATCTGGTCGAGCACCGCGTTCACGAACGCCGCGCTCTTCTCGCTGGCGTACGCCTTCGCAATCTCGACGATGTCGTTGATGCAATGCGCGGGCGACACGCCAGCGACCGTGATCTCGTACCAGCCGAGGCGGATGAGGTTTCGGTCGACCCGCGGCTGCCGGTGCACGGGCCAGTCCAGGCTGAGGGCCGCCGTGGCCGCATCGGCCTCGGCCCGCCGCTCCCAGACGCGCGTGGCCAACGCAAACCCCTCACGGCGCTCCGACTCGTTCCCCGGGCTTTCGCCCGACTGCAAGGACCGGATGACGGCGTCATGCTCGCCGTCCCGCCCCGAGTCAAACTGGAAGAGGGCTTGCATCGCGCACGTCCGCGCGTTTCGCGTGATGGTCACGACGTGCTCCCCCCGGCCGTCGGGGCCGCGGCGATCGACCGGATGGCCTGGAGCGATTGCAGTGCCGCCAGCATCGCCTCCTCACCCTTGTTGCCTCGGTCTCCGCCAGCGCGTGCCCTGGCCTGCGCCAGCGTCTGGCAGGTCAGGACGCCAAAGGCCACCGGCTTTCCGAAGTCCAATCCCACGCGAGTCAATCCGTGGGCGACCGCGTCGCATATGTATCGATCGTGGCTCGTCTCACCCGTAAGGACGCAACCAAGGCAGACGACGGCATCGACGTCGTCGCGCGCGGCCAAGGCTTGGGACATCACCGGGAGCTCAAACGCGCCCGGCGCCACCACCTGCAGCAGGTTTGACCCAGCCCCATTGTGCGCCACGAAGCACTCCCGTGCCCCGTCCGCCAGCGCGTCCACGATCTCCGCGTGGTACCGAGCAGCGACGATGGCCACGCGGACTCCTTCCGCCGACGCGCTCGTCGCCGAGAGGTGATCAGATGGAGCTGCTGCAGGCCGTGCCATGAGGGGCGAGGATGGTAGTCGGTCCGCGCCTTCCGGCCGCCGACAGGCCTCGTGTGACAACCGTACGATTGCCCCGTGCCCGGCGACCGCATCACGCCATCCCTTCGCCTGCTGCAGGCAAGCGCGTTGGCGGCCTCGATGCTGGCCGTGACTCACACGCTCGCGCAGGCGATCGAGGAAGTGCCAATCACCGGCGACTCGCTGGGTGGATTCGTGCTGCCGATCATGCCGATCGACAGCGACATCTCGCTGGATGCCAACCAAGCCTGGACGTGGACCGTCGGCGACACGCAGCGGCTCCTCCTCCAGGGCGATGTCCGGATCGCGTGCGGCTACTACTTCTTCACCAGCAAGGTCGCGGTCGTCTGGATCAACCGATTGCCCACCGCGACCGGCCTGGTCAACCAACTGGCGGTCTGGTTTCCGGAAGCGACGGAGCCCACCCGCCGCGCCGGCCTCGGCGCCTCCGGGACCGACCTGCTGATCACCGCCAGCGCCCGCGGCAAGGTCCTCCTCGACTGTCCCGTGATCGCCGAGGAGATCCCGCGAAACAAGCCGGCGCTGCAAGCCGCAACCCTCCGCTTGCAGGACTACCTGCGCCAGCTGGCTGGAAGTGAAGCCACGCTTCGCACCCAGCCGCTCATCGAGGCGGATGAGGCACCGCCACCGGTCCCCCTGGTCGTGGGCGATCCCGTGATCGGGCCCATCGCCGCCGGCGCCGACGTGGCCGACCCGGCCCACCCCCGGACGGTCGCCCGAGCCGGCGCGGCACGAAGCCCGATCATCGCACGGGGCAGCATGATCGCGTTCGGCGGCGATGACATCATCGCCGAGGAATCAGGTGATGCGATCCAGGTGCTGGGCCACGTGATGGTGGACGTGGACCCAATGTCCATCGCCGGGACGGGTCGCGCCCTCCAGATGCGGTCGGAGCGTGCCGTCCTCTTCCTGAAGCCGGGTTCGATGAAGCAGCTCCGCGAGTCCAGTGTCGAAGTGAATGCCGAACTGGTCGAGGGGATCTACCTGGAAGGCGACGTGTCCGTCACGGACTTCAAGTACACGATTCGCGGCTCGCGCATCTACTACGACTTGGCCAACGATCGGGCGCTCATCGCCGACGCCGTGCTCCGGTCCAGCCTCAAGGATGGTTCGCCCGCCGTCACGCGCGCCCAGGAGATGCGGCAACTTTCCGCCGACGAGTGGTCCGCCGAGCGCCTGACGCTCTCCGCAAGCGAGTTTGCCAAGCCTCACCTGGCGATCGGCGCCTCTCGGGCGATCGTCCGGCAGGAAGAGACCCTCGACGGCACGTCGCTCGTGGCCGAGGCCGAGGATGTCACGCTCCGTGCCGGTGGGGTCCCCTTCTTGTACTGGCCCAAGATGCGAGGCGAGCCGGGCGCCTTCCCCGTGCGGCGACTGGCGATCGGCGACCAGAAGTACACCGGCACGCAAGTCTCCACCGCCCTGGACCCCTTCATCCTCTTCGGCCTGGACGAGCCCGAGGGATGGAAGGCCTGGATCCCCATCGATTACTACGCCAACAACGGCATCGGCGCCGGCATCAACATCCAGAAGTCGGGCTCCGGCCGCGGCAACCTGTCGCTCTACGGGTGGAACGACTTCCAGGAGCAGGAGCAGACCTACAGCGGCGTGCTGACGACCAGCCCGAACCAGTTCCGCGGCGAGATCCTGGGGGACTGGAGCTCCGAACTTGGTGACGGCTGGCGAACGCAGCTCCAGATGGCGTATCTCAGCGACGCGGCATGGACCGCCACCTTCCGCCAGGGCCTCTACGGGCAGCGCCGCGAGTACGAGAACTCCGTGTTCCTGGAGAACACGTCCGAGAACGCATCGACCCAGTTCCTGATGAAGGGCGCGGTGAATGACTTTGTCTCGACCGGCTGGCAGATGGCGTCGCGTCCGTACCAGGTGCAAAAGCTCCCCGAGGGCATCTACCGCCGCGTGGCGGATTCCATGTTCGATGACCTGACGTGGACGCACGAGTACCAGCTTGCCGGCATCGACCTGGAGCTGCAGCATGCCTCCGCCCAGCAGAGCGGCGTGCGTCGGCAGGCGATCAGCACGTCGACCGCCTTCAGCAGCACCGAAGACATCGCGGACGCCTACTCCGCCGCCGGGTACGACGAGAACTGGCGCGCGCGAGTCATGTCGCGCCAAGAAGTGTCCCTTCCGTTCCAGATGGGAGCGATGCGCATGGCGCCGTTCCTCTTCGGGCTCGGCGCCGGCTACTTTGGCAGCGAGGAGTTCCAGTCCTACGGCAGCCAGACGGGCGAGGGGCGCATGCTCGCCGGCGGCGGCGTCCGCGCGTCCAGCCGATTCGCGATGACGCACGACGGCGTGGAGATCCCCATCCTGGACATCCACCGGCTCCGCCACGTCTTTGAACCGTACTCCACCCTCTACGCCGCCTACGACACCGGCTCTGCTTACGACTATCCGGTCTACGACCAGGAGATCGAGGCCATCAGCGGCAACTGGGCGACGCAGTTCGGCGTGACGCAGCGCCTCCAGACGATGCGCGGTGCCCCAGGCGACTGGCGGAGCGTGGACATGGTGGTGCTGGACACGGGCCTGGTCTTTGACGGCCTGGACTCCGCGGGCCCGCGTGACGACTCCGAGGCGGGCTCCGATGCCCTCCAGTGGCGGATGAGCCCGACGCCCGCCTTCTACTCGTGGCGGCCGGAACTGAGCCAGCGAGGGTCGCACATGTACCTCAACGGCACCTACGAGGTCAGCGACGCCGTCAGCGCGTATGGCTCGCTGGTCTACCTCTTCGACGCCAATGCCTTCGCCGACGCGAACGCCATGCCCCGAAAGTCATTCGGCGTCAGTGTCCGGCAACGACCCGACTTCACGATCTTCGGCGAGTATCGATTCATCGACGCCTTCAACCCCGGGACGCCGGGGACCTTCACCTACCAGAACGACGAGTTCCTCTCGACGGGCTTCGCCTACGAGATCGGCAAGAACTACGACCTCGGCGCCACACTGCTCTGGGACGTGATCAACAGCGACTTCCGCGGCTGGAACACGACGCTGACTCGCGAGTTCCCGGACTTCGACTTCGGCGTCGCCGCCGGGTACGACGAGATCCAGGGGGAGTACTCCATCTCGTTCGTGCTTCGCATCGGCCTCCCCGGCCGACCACGGTCGACCATCAACGTCAATCCCGACCCGGATCCGAGCTGAACAGCTCGCCCGTGCGCTCGCGGAAGGAAATCCCCGCATGCGTGGCCCCCAGGCGCGTGAGGCATCGACCTTGCCGCGTCCTGGCCACGAACCCGATCTGCAGCAGGTACGGCTCGACGACGTCTTCCAGCGTGCCGGCGTCTTCGCCCATGCTGGCGGCGATTGCCTCGACCCCGACGGGTCCGCACTCGTAGATCTCACCGAGCACCCGCAGATACGAGCGATCGAGCGCATCCAGCCCCCGCGGGTCCACACCCTCCAGCTCCAGCGCGTCGGCGACGATCGACGTGCCCAGCCGCCCGTTGGCCCGGACATGCGAGAAGTCACGCACGCGCCGAAGCAGGCGCAGCGCGACGCGGGGCGTCCCCCGGCTGCGCGCGGCCAGCGTCGCCTGCGCATCGGCGGGGAGCGCCATCTCCAGGCGTTCCGCGGCGCGAGCCAAGATTTCGGCCAGCTCCCGCTCCGCGTAGAAGCCCAGGTGGTGACGCAAGCCAAATCGATCCCGGAGCGGCTGCGACAGGAGCCCAGGCCGCGTGGTGGCCCCGATGAGCGTGAATGGCTTGAGGTCCAGCGTGACCACGCGTGCGTGCATGCCTGAATCGACGGTGAAGTCGATGCGGCCATCCTCCATCGCGGGGTAGATGTATTCCTCGACCGTGGGCGGGAGTCGGTGGATCTCGTCGATGAAGAGGATGTCGCGGGACTCCATCCGGGTCAGCGTCCCGACCAGGTCGCTGGCCTTGCTGAGGGCCGGACCGCTGGTCACGTAGGCCTTCGTCCCCAGCTCGCGCGCAATGATGTGCGCCAGCGTCGTCTTCCCCAGCCCCGGCGGCCCGTGCAGCAGCAGGTGCTCCAGTGCCTCGCCGCGATCTCGTGCCGCACCCAGTGCGATCGAGAGCCGCTCCTTCAGGTCGCGTTGCCCGACGTAATCCACCAGGCGTTCCGGCCGCAGCGACGCGGCGATCGCAGACGTGGGCTCCTCGTCGGTTGCTTCGGCGGTGATGAGTCGCTCGCGTGCCATGCGTCGAAATCCACTCGCGTCCGGGCGGGGGGAGGCGCGCGCCTAGAACTGCACCTTCGGCGCGGCGCGGTCGCCCTCGCTGGTCTCGAAGAACGGCATCGGCTGGAACCCGAAGAGTCCCGCGATCAGGTTGCTCGGGAAGACGGACAGCGTCTCGTTGAACGCCGCGATCGTCGAGTTGTAGCCGGTTCGGGCCCGCGCGATCCCATCCTCGGTCGTGCCCAGCTCGCCTTGGAGCTGCAGGAAGTTCTGGTTGGCCTTGAGGTCCGGGTACGCCTCCGCCACGGCCATCAGCCTCGAGAGGACACCGCTCAACTCACCCTCGGCCTTCATCCGCTCGGCAGGGTCGCGAGCACCCATCGCCGAGGCGCGCGCGCGCATCACGCTCTCAAGCGTGCCACTCTCGTGCTTGGCGTAGCCCTTGACGGCTTCCACCAGGTTGGGGATCAGGTCACAGCGGCGCTTGAGCAGCGCGTCGATGTTCGCAAAGGCCGTCTGCGCACCGATGCGCTGGCGCTGCAGCATGTTGTAGACGCCGATCACCCATACGGCGATGAGCAGCAACGGGACAAGGATGATGGCGGCGACGATGGCGATTCCACCCATGATCTAGCAACTCCTGGCAGGTTCCTGCCCATGCACCTCGCGCGAACACTCCAGGCCGGCGCGCTCGACCAGCCGCAGGAATGCGGTGACGTCACGATACCCGTCCGTCACCAGCGTCGCACCAGCGGCTCGGAGCGCCCCGGCGCGGTCGCCCTCGGCCAACCCGACGAAGCCACACTGGAGCCGCTGCGCCGCCAAGAGATCCCATCGACCATCTCCGACGTACACCACCGGCGTCCCCTTCGGGTGCCCCGCGCGCCCCAGCGCGATCTGGATGATTCGTTCGCGGGGGTCGGCGTCATCGGCGCTGGCGAAGGCAACGCCGGCACACTCAATCCCCGCATGGTCCAGCTTCAGCCGTGCCGTCCGTGACCAGCCGCCTGTTGCGATGGCGACGCCCCACTTCGCCGCCACCAGGGACCCGACGATCGACCTCGCCCCGTCGACTGGTTGGACATGCCCCTGCTGGCCAGCGTCGGCCAACAACGCCGCGTAGGCATCCAGGACCTGCTCACCCTCCTCCGGACTGGCTTCGCGGCCGCGATGGCGTTCCCCGATTTCACGCACGATCGATCGATCCGTGGAGTGCCTGTACGACGACCAATCCGTCGAAAACTCCTCCACGCCGAGCACCTCCCGGATGGCGACGCGGTACCACGCCTCGTCCAGCTCGTGGGTCCGCGTGAGGGTGCCGTCGACATCAAAGACGACGGTGCCGCGCGCGTTCAATTCCAACTCATCCCCTTGGGCCACGACTCGGGGTGCTGTTCGTCGGCGCGGCGAATCAATCGGTCCATCCCGCAAAGCGCATTCCACACCACGCGAGCACGGTCTCGCGGACTGGCCAGCGAAAGCAGCCTGTATCGATCCTCGTCTTCCCGCACCAGCATCATCCCGGCGATGTCGATCGCGGCCTCGGATGGCACCTGCCCGTCCCGGAGCATGCGCAGGGCCACTCGCCCGTCATGCAGCCGGTTCAGCCTTGAGTTGGCCAGCAGCTCGCAGAGGTCCCGCACCGCCGGCTGCGCGACTGGGTCACCGGCATCCGGGATGGCCTCCAGAACCGCGCGCTGGTACGGCACGTCGTCATCCGGCTGGACCAGTGCGAGGATCCGGGCCCGACAGGCTCCCGCCAGCAGCAGCGAATCGCCGCCCCCCACGCGTCGCTGCCGACGAACCACCTTGGTGACGCACACGGCCTGCCGCATCGAAGGGTGCCCCGCTGCCGTGGCGCGCCCCATCGGCAGGCTGGCCACGGCGATCGATCCCCCGCGGAGCGTCTCGTCGTCGCCGCAACCGGCCAGGACGTCATCGGCCATGCGGCGACTCCGCCCATCGATCACGTTGATCGACAGCGAAGCATGCGGAATGATCATCACGCCCGGCACGGCCAGGATCGGGATCGGCGAACTCAGGTCGACGGTGGCCATCAGTCCCACGCACCTATGGTAGGAAGGAAGCCTGCAACAACCATCATGGGATCGCCCACTTTCCATGCTCCCCTGGCCACGACCCTGGCCCTCGGCACACTTGACTGGGTCGATGCCCACGTGTGGTCCATCCTGTTTTGGCTCTGCCTCGCATCCACGGTGGTGGCGTGGTGGGGTTGGCAGCGAGACCAGGGGAGGTGGATCATCGTCGGCGCGAGTGGATTCCTTGGGGCGGCGATGGCGCTGGTGGCATCGTGGATGACCGTTACTCCCGCGGAGCACGGCGAGCGAGTCGTCCTCCGGCTGGTCGCCTCCGCCGTGGATGGGAACGCGAGCGCGATGATGGACGGCCTGGCACCGGACGTGACCTGGCACCGGGGCACGACGGAAAGCCATGCGGAGCCACAGGCGCGGGTCGTCCGGGCGATCGAGCGAATCGCCACGACCGATCGCATCTCCTCCAACACGGTCACGATGCTGGATGGGGAGTCGATCGATGCCGACACCGCACACGTCAGCCTCGCGTGCCTGACCCAGACGCAGCGATCGATGGGCCTGGTCGCCACACGATGGGAGTTTGACGTCACCCGCTCGCCCGACGGCCGATGGCTCATCCATCGGATCGTGTGGGCGCGGCTCATGGGCCAGGAACCTGGCCCCGGCCACCTCTAGCGTGCGGAGTCCCTACGCTGCACAGCCGTGACTGCCATTCCCGACGACGTGATCGACCTCCGCTCCGACACCGTGACCCGCCCCACGCCGGCGATGTGGGATGCCATGCGCTCCGCACCGCTGGGCGATGACGTCCTTGGCGACGACCCGACCGTCGAACTCCTGGAGCGAACCATTGCCGACCGGACCGGCAAGGAGGCCGCGCTCTTCGTGCCAAGCGGCACCATGGCCAACCAGCTGGCGATCCGTTGCCACACGCAGCCAGGTGACGAGATCATCGCGCACGACACCAGCCACATCATCCACTACGAGACCGGCTCGCCCGCCGCGCTGAGTGGCTGCATGGTGCGTGCGGTCGGGGGCCCCGACGGCACGTTTGACGGCGTCACCGTGCACGGGGCGGTCCGCGACCAAAACATCCACGCGCCCCGTTCCCGGCTGGTCGTGATCGAGAACACCTCCAACCGAGGCGGCGGCACCGCCTGGCCGATGGAGACGGCGCGCGAGGCAAGTGCCGCCGCCCGGCAGCACGGCCTCGCCGTGCACATCGATGGCGCCCGGCTCTTCAATGCATCGATCTCCCAAGGGTACGACGCGCGCCAGTTCGCCTCGGTCGCCGACTCCGTCTCCATCTGCTTCAGCAAGGGGCTCGGCGCGCCGGTCGGCAGCGCGCTCTGCGGGTCCGAGGCGCTGATCTCACAAGCGCGGCGATTCCGCAAGATGTTCGGGGGCGGGATGCGGCAGTCCGGGCTCTTGGCCGCCGCGTGCCTGCATGCACTGGAACACCATGTGCACCGCCTCGCCGAGGATCACCGGAACGCGCGACACCTGGCATCGCTGCTGCAAGGCATCCCGGGGATCACGCTGCTTCTCCCACCCGACCAGACGCCATCGAACATGGTCTTCTTTGACCTGCCAATCGACTCGCCTCTCGCCCGCCCGGCCGCGGCGCTCTGCGCGCGGCTTGAACGCAGCGGCATCCGGTTCCTGGCCGCCGGCCCGGCACGCGTTCGCGCGGTCACCCACCTGGACGTCGCCATCGATGGCATCGAACGTGCGGCGGGAGCCGTCCGGCACGCATTGTGCCAGGCGAGCACGTCCACCTAGCCCTGCCTAGGATGGCCTCAACTTCCCTCCGTCATCATGCAAGACCCACGGTTCGGTCGGCTCGCCGACATCCTCATCAACCACTCCTGCCGGCTCAAGCCGGGCGAGCACGTCCTCATCGAGTCATTCGACGCCCCGGACGGGATGGTGGAGGCACTCATCGACGCGGCGCGCCGTGTCGGTGGCCATCCGCACATCGCCGTCCGCTCGCAGCGGCTGATGCGTGCGATGAACGAATCGGCCTCCGAGGAGAACCTGAAGGTCTGGGCAGCGTGCGACCTCTTCCGGATGGAGAGGATGCACGCCTACATCGGGCTGCGCGGCGCCGACAACGCCAACGAGATGTCGGGCCTGGATGGTGCGCAATTGCAGCGCATCGGCTCCCTCTACCAGCACCCCGTCCACCTGGAGCGGCGCGTCAAGCACACCAACTGGGTGGTGCTCCGCTGGCCAAGTGCCAGCATGGCCCAACTGGCCAAGCGGAGCACGCGCGCGTTCGAGGATTTCTACTTCGACGTCTGCTGCGTCGATTACGCCACGATGGCCGTGAACGCAGAGCCCCTGGCCATGCGCATGCGCACCTGCGACAAGGTCCACATCCTCGGGCCGAATGACACGGACCTCCGCTTTTCCATCAAGGACATCGGGGTCGTCCCCTGCACCGGCGCGCGGAACATCCCCGATGGCGAGTGCTTCACGGCACCCGTGCGCGACAGCGTGGAGGGCGTCGTCCACTACAACACGCCGACCATCTACCAGGGCACCTCGTTCTCCAACGTGCGCCTGGAGTTCTCCAGGGGCAAGATCGTGAAGGCCACCTGCGATGGCGACAATGACCGCCTCAACGCGATCTTCGACCTCGACCCCGGTGCGCGATACGTCGGCGAGTTTGCCATCGGCTTCAACCCGAAGGTAATGCACCCGATGCAGGACATCCTCTTTGACGAGAAGATCGCCGGCAGCTTCCATTTCACGCCGGGCCAGTGCTACGAGGAGACGGAGAACGGGAATCGATCCCAGGTGCACTGGGACCTCGTGGCGATCCAGCGTCCTGATTACGGGGGCGGGACCATTGCCTTCGACGGTGAGGTGATCCGCCGGGACGGCGTCTTCCTGCCAGCCGACCTGAAGCCGCTCAACTACTAGGTTCAGCAACTGGGTTCAGCAACTGGGTCCAGCAACTGGGATTCGCGCCGGTTCCGCGTGAGCCAAGCGTTCGACGAGCTAGGCTCCGCACATGGACAGTTCGAAGGCATCCCACTCGCGCCGACCGGCGGTGACCTCGGTTGTGGCGGCGTTCGTTGGCCTGGCCAGCGCATTGGCCGCTCAAAGCCTGATGGTGGGGTGTGAAGAGGGAGAGCACCCGCGCGACCGAGCGGCCCGCCTCCAGGCTGCCGAGGACGCGAAGAAGGCGCAGGCCGAGACGGAGGCCAATCGACTGCGTCCCAGCGAGTCAAAGCCCACCGCCCACGGCGGGAGCCAGTCATCCCTTGGCAAGGCGCGCGACAGCGCGCTGCGCATCCAGGACAAGGCGCTGGAGCGCGACAAGGCGCTCGGCGACCTCGCCGACCAGGTGCAGCGCGGCGGCGGTTGAGCCGATCCGCACCGCAGGCGGGATTGGGTCAGTTGGTCACTTGATGGACGGGGCGGCCGGTGCCGAGGGCGCCCCGGCGGCCGGAGCGTCGGTGAACTCGAGCAATTCAACGTCAAAGACCAGGCGGGCCTTCGGCGGAATCGTCGGCGGGCGGCCACTCTCGCCATAGGCCAACTCGAAGGGGATGACGAGCTTTCGCTTGCCGCCCACCTTCATCGACTGCACGCCCTCGGTCCATCCCGGAATCACCCGATTGAGCGGAAACTCGATGGGCTGCCCACGATCGACGCTGCTGTCGAACTTGGTCCCGTCCAGCAGGTAGCCCGTGTAGTGAACCTTCACCTTCGAGGTGGGGCCGCCGGGTGCGGCGCCTGTCCCCTCGACGAAGTCGAAATACTGCAGACCACTGTCGCTGGCAATCAGCTCGCCCTCAAAGTCTTGGCCTGGGAATCGACCCACGGTTTCCTCCTTCAGAATGGAACCATCAACGGCGCTGATGGTCAGGATGTGTCGCTTGCCGGACTTCAACACCTCGCCGACGTAGGCGGGTGGCTCGGCGAAGAAGTCGGTCCGGATCGACTGCACGGTCCCTCCGAGGGACGCCAAGATCTTGAGCGCGTCGGCGGTGTTCTTGATGGGACCGATCACCGCACCGCTCGTCCCGTCGACGATGGCGCGCTTCGCCACGCCACCATCGGAAAGGATGACTTCGTAGCTCACCTTGCCATCCTTGGTCGCCGCCGAGGCGGACACCAGGGAACCGTTCAGCGCAGCCTGCGCGCGCGCAATGGCGTCCGCAAAGGACACCGCGGCGGACGAGAGCTCTTGCTCCGTCTCCGCGATGTCCGGTGGCATGTCGGTGTAGTTCTGGGCAAACCCGATGCGCGCGCCACAGAGGGCAAGCGCCGCGGCCGGGGCGATGGCAAGGGTCATGAAGCAGGCGTGTCGCATCGGCGGACTATAGTGGGACCATGAGGGAACTCGTCACCCGGACTGACCTGTCCAGCACATCGCCGGCAACCGTGGGACTCACGCTCATCGTCGCGTGCTGGTTTGGCCTTGATGCGAATGCGCAGGGGCAGCAGTCGCCCGAAGCACCCCCCCTCCCCTCATCAACGCTTCGACGTGGCCAGGAGGCACGAGAACAGTCATCCGTGCCGGAGGCGGTGCCCGAGGCGGCAAGCAGTCCCGCCCCACCCGCTGCGCCTGCCGCGGCCGAGTCACCCATCACCGCGCCTGCCGCGCCTGCCGCGGCCGTCACGTCGCCGGCCAACACGCCCGCCGTGACGACGGATGCTCCTAGCGGGCCGTCACCTTGGGCAGGGTGGACACGGGTCCAACCTCCACCCGCCAGTGCGCCCTTGGTGAGTGTTGCGCCGGGCGCATTCCCGCCCTCCAGCGCCAATGCAGCGGTCCGAATGCACTTTGCTTCCCACGGCTCGCGTACGACCGATCAGGCCGGGGGTTCGAACCAGAGCGACGCCGTCCCCAACGGGCAACCGTGGTGGTATGCGCGGACCATCGGGCCGATTGCCACGCCCAGCGACAACGAATACTCCTACTTCGCCTACACGCCCCCGGCCTCGCCATTGACGGCGACCGGCATGGACCCAAAGTTCTGGGCGCAGGATGGCACGGGCTACGGCCAGTTCGGCTGGGATCCATATTCGCTCGGTGGCGCGACGTGGGTCGGTGGGTTCGATTGATCCGGGGTGCGAGTGCCCCTACGGCCCGCACCGGTTCGCTCAGCACGACTCCACAAAAAGAGGCACCGCCAGGATCCCCCACGTTTGGAGCCTCGACGGTGCCCGAACGGAGGGCCGTTGTCGGACGTGGTGAGCGGCGCGCATGAGTCGCACCGCACATCGCCCGAGCCGCGATCGACCGCCGAGCCAACCTGGCGTGACGCACCGAACGCTCGTTCCTGCCGCTTTGGTCTGGCGGCCGCGGTCACCCGCGCCCTGCCACTCCCCACACCTGTGACTGTAGCGGCAACTCGCCCACAGTCAAGCGCGGATGCAAGAAAAAACAGGCCGGCCGCTGAGGCCTGCGCGATCAGGCCTCACCAGAACAGAGTTCGATGGCCTGCCGAAGGCTCGTCTCAGGGTCGTGGCGCGGAATGAACTCCTGCCCGATGAAGCCCGCGTACCCAGTCGCCACGATCGCTCGCGCGATGGCGGGGTAGTACAGTTCTTGGGTCACGCCGATCTCGTTGCGTCCGGGGACGCCACCCGTGTGGTAATGGGCGATGTAGGGCGCGGACGACTTGATCGTGCGAATGACGTCACCCTCCATGATCTGCATGTGATAGATGTCGTAGAGGAGCCTGAATCGCGGCGAATCAACCTGCTTGCAGAGTTCCACGCCCCACGGCGTCCGGTCGCACTGGTAATCCTTGTGGTCCACCTTGGAGTTCAGGAGCTCCATGATGACAGTCACATTCGCCGCGTCGGCTGCAGGGACGATTCGGCGCAGCGCCGCCGCACAGTTCTCAAGCCCCTCGGCATCACTGATCCCCGCTCGATTCCCGCTGAAGATGATCATGTTGGGGATGCCCGCCTGGCCCACCAGCGGCAGGAGGCGTTCGGCTTCCTTCACGATCGCGTCGTGGTTCTCCACCCGGTTGATGCCCTTCTGGATCGAGCAGGGCCCGTTCGCAACAGCGCAGGCCAAGCCATGCCGCTGGACCGCAGGCCAATCGCCCTCCGAAAGCAGCTCGATGCTCTGCGCGCCGCACCGTTTGGCGATCGCGCACAAGTCGTCCAGCTGGATTCCCCCATAACACCATCGGCAGACGGAGTGCCTCACCGAGGGAGCTGCGGGCGTTGTCGTTGCTGCTCCACCAGCACCGGAACCCGTCACCGCCGAATCCTGCGCCCCCAGGCCGCCAGCACCCGCCGCTCCGGCGAGTGCGCCGGCAGCGAGCCCCGCCGCAAGAAAATCACGTCGAGTCGGATCGGCTGTCATGTCACCATGATCGCACAGGAATGCCTCCGGCAGCTCATCTCCACCAAAAAAACAAGGGCCTCCCCCCGTGACCCGAATGGATCACAGGGGGAAGCCCTTGAACTGAGCCGTTGGGGCGCTTTCGCACATGGTTACCCATGCGCTATCCGTGTAAACACGGACGAGGTTGCGTTGACGGTTGCAGGCTGAAGGTCTCCCTTCGTTGCCTGTCTAAGTATCCCTTAGAAAGGAGGTGATCCAGCCGCAGG
>SXGR01019020.1_pt1 | contig 25821 bp, 23 predicted proteins | sample 3174711 | NCBI WGS metagenome assembly SXGR01 (sample SAMN11356860, study PRJNA531348) | freshwater metagenome | isolation source: freshwater sample F1-60 | place: China: Fuxian Lake, Yuxi | collected 2017-12-25
GAATAGCCGGTGCCGAAATCGTCTATCGCGACACGCACGCCGATGGCCCGCAGTGCGGTGAGCGTAGCTGCCGTGCGCACGGCATCTTTCATGGCGGCAGTCTCGGTGATTTCCAGTTCCAGCAGGTGCGCGGGGACTTGCGCATCGGCCAATATCGCCGCTACCTGCGATACCAGCGCTGCATCCGCGAATTGATGCGCTGACAGGTTTACCGCCAGCGGCGGCGCCCAGCCGTGGCGGTCAAGCATGCCACGCAGCGCCTTCGCCGCCGCACGCAGCACCTGTTCACCAATCGGCGCAATCAGGCCGGTGGATTCCGCCAGGGCAATAAACAGATCGGGCCGCACCATGCCACGCGTGGCGTGGTTCCAGCGCAGTAATACCTCGGCACCGGCGATCTTTGTGCCACCGTCCGGCGACAAGGCCACCTTGGGTTGGAAGACGGGGTACAGATCACCGGCGGCTATGGCCTGCTTTAAATCACGCGCAAGGCTTTGGCGCTCGCGCGATGCCTCGGCCAACTGCGCCGAATAAAACAAGTAGTGCGCGCCATCGGCGGCGCGCGTTCCCGCCAAGGCCAATTCGGCCTGATTGAGCAATGTGCGCCCGTCCAGACAGTTTCCTTCGGAACGTGCGATGCCGATGCGCAATTGTGGCGACACGATATGCCCATCCCCCAGATCAAGCGCGCCAGCCGCTTCGAGCAACACCGCTTCCGCCAGCCGCGACACGCCGATGGCGTCGCAACCCAGCGTGTCGTTGATCAACGCGAAATGCTCGCCGCCGAAATGCGCGGCGAACTCGCGTGGCGCGGCGTGACGTAACTTTGCCGCGATGCGGCCGAGCAGGTCATCGCAGCGCTGCGGACCAACACTTGCCTGCAACGTGCTGAACTGCGCCAGCTCGATCAGCAGCAATGACACGCGGCGCGCGGTGTCACCGCGCACCCGTGCAAGGCCGTCGACATGCTCGATCAGCGCGGCCCGATTCGGCAGCCTTGTCAGCGGATCGTGCCGCGTCATGAAACGCGTACGTTCTTCAGCAATTTCATGGTCGCGCCGTTTCGATGCCGCGACGCGTTCGAGCAGGGCATTATGCGCGGCGATCAGTTCGCCCAGTTCATCACGCCGGTTTAATGTGACGCTGAACGCATCGGCGCGATCTGGCGAAACGCCGGCGGCCAGCGCGCTATCGCGCAATTGCAGCAGGGGGCGCAGCACCCAGCCGTGCAATACCAGCATGGTGCCTACGGTAACCACCAGCACGATCAAGGCAACCAAGCCGCCGATGCGCAAGAGGTATGAAACAAGACCGCTGGAGATGCCGCTGGAATCAATACGCACTGCTGCGATCGGGCTGCCCGGCGCGTCACTTTTCCAGGCCACCTCCAGTTTGGCGCCGTCCGGGCGGTTCGCGGTGGCTTCCGCCACGCGGCCGGCGCTGGCCGCAAATGCAGGCGGCGGCGTCGCGCCCACCGTGGTTACCCGTTCGCCATTTGGGAGATAGATTGCAATCGACTCGATGCCGTACATGCTCACCAGCGGGGCAAGGTCACGTGTAAGCAGGCCGCGGGTCTCCAGTCCGCGACTCAACAACAAGACCGGCTCAACGGTAAGTTGCGCGGCGTGCGTCAGCCGCGCAATCTCGGTGTCTTTAAACCGGGCCGCCGACGGTATCAGGATCGCGCTTTCCACTGCCAGAATCAGACCAAACACCACCAGCGTGATATGCCAGCACAAGCGGCATGAAAACAGATTGCGCGAGGCGAATCGCGTCGATAGCGTGCCCCTGTTCAGTCCTTGAGCGCGAGTCATGCGAGACGTTGATTAAAGCAACACGGTGCCGCGCCGCCGCCTACTTCGACGCCGCGCCTGCCAGCCCATCCAGCGCTTTACGCAAATTGCCCGCGACTGGCCCGCACTCTTTTGCGCCATGCCGATGGGTGAGGTATTGAGGATCGTTGTAGCCCAGCCACACCTGTCCGGCGGCGTCTTCCCAGGCCAGCGCTTTCAGCGGCAAGTCGATGCCTGCCGTCTGTGCGCACTCCATCAGCGGCGTGCCGCCCTGTGGGTTACCGAAGATCAGCAATTCCGTGGGCCGCAAAGTCTTGCCGATCTTTTGCGCGCCGGCGGCATGATCGATACGTGCAAAAATCGTCAGCCCGCGCTCCCTGGCCGCGGATTCAAACCGGGTGATGGTGTCTTTCACGCTGTGCGCGCTTTTAATTTCCACCATGCCGTCCGCGGCGTGTGACATGCTGGTAAAAAGCATCGTGACCACCGCAATACCGTTTGAAAGCTTCATGTAATTTTTCATACTTTTCTACCTTGGGTTGTCTTCGTTTTGTATTGCATGCTGATGCACGTCCTCAGCACCGGTCACAAGGCAAACGGGGCTTGCCGGGACTGGCGGACGTGCGCTGTTCGCGCACCGCCAGCACATAAAAGGCGAAGTAACCGGCAAACACGATGCCCGCCAGCAGCCAGCCCCAGTTTTTTGAGAACCAATGAATCCATGTACTCACGTCAATCATTTATCGCTCCTTCCCGGCGTGCTACCAGCGCAACAACCAAGGGCCTAGCGCCGCGCCTGCTGTGGCCGGTATCAGCATGCCCAGCAAATACCAGATGCCGATAAATGGTGCGGCCATTTCCGGGCAATACAACGCATAGGCCAGCGCGCCCAGCGCACCAGCCAGCAACCCCGCAGCAGCCCCCGCCTGAACGGGCCGTGTCGGGGCCAACCCACGCATTGTCCACAGCACCGCCACAAACGCGGGCAAGGACAGCGCAGCGATGTAAAACGGGCATACCTGCCACGAAATACCCAGTAGCAAACGGGGCCGGTTCTCCGGCACAGCAGTCAACAACACAGCCGCAGCCAGCAGCCACATCAACAGTATCGGTGCTGCCAGCAGCAGCGGCGCCCGCCCGCTGCGCGCACCCGGGCGCGACAAGCGCTGCGCGGTCACTAAGGCTCCTGCCAGCAATGCACCCGGAAACGCCAGTTTGATCCAAAACATGGGCAACAGTACGGCCTGCGCCATGTCACGCCGGAAACCCAGCCAAAGCACCATCAGCAGTAAGGTGACGCACATGCTGCAGCCCAGCGCGTAAGCGTAGCGGCGTTGCGCCGCGTGAGCATCAACGGCGGGTACGCCCCGTGACAGTATCTGGATCAGTTGCGCGGTTTTCATGCGTTACGCCGGATCAACAACGCCAGCTTCTTTAACCCGCGATGTACCGCTACCTTGACAGCGGATTCAGACAGGCCGGTGCGTTGCGCCGTTTCGGCCACGGAGTATCCTTCAAGCTTCATGTATTGAATCGGCAGCCGCTGGCCATCAGGCAGCTGCGCCAGCAAGCTCGCCAGATCGCGCCGTGCGTCACCTTCCTCGTGTTCTGGCGCGCTGAATAAAGCAGCCTCATCCTCCGGCACATCGTCCAGCGTTTGATGCAGCGCGCCGCGCGTGGCGTGCCGCCGAAGCATGTCCACCATTTTGTAGCGGACGATGGCGTATACCCACGCCGTCAACGGCTGCGACGGGTCATAGGTGTGGCGCTGATTATGTAGGGCGAGCAAAGTTTCCTGCGCCAGATCCTCGACGTCGTCGGGAAAACGCGTGAGCCGTCTTCTCAGAAAAGCACGTAAAAACCCGCTTAACTCCGTTAAAAATTGCTGATAGGCCGCGTCGTCGCCTGACAATCCGCGGCACAGCGCATCCCGCAACCGGCTTTCGCTTGCGTTCATGCAGTCTCTAAGGGGAATTCGCCCGGTGGGGCCGTTTGGTTACAGGCGGCAGGAAATTTTTTCACGGCGCATTGTGCCCCAGCTGTAACCTTTCGCCAACGCGCGGCGAACTACGGGATATCGGGCCAAAGTATTGTGGAAACGCCCGCCCATCCGCGCACAGACTCGAAAGAATCCAGAAACATGTCAAAAACCCAAAGAACTCCTGGTTGCGGATCGTGACCGCGCGCCCTGCATTTCACGATCACTGCACGTCTGCAGGGCTTGCTGCTGCAAGCTCGCTGCGGGTTTCGCCAGATGCCGCGCTGCTTGACCGGTTGTGGCGGCAAGCGCATGAGGCTCGCGAGGAACCCGTTCTCGATACTGCCGCATTGGCCGGGTTTGCGCCCGAAAAACGCGCCGCCGTAGTCCTGTATCCGCACGCAGCGGCACGCTGGGCCTGGTTCGCAAATGGTGCGGCGGCGCTTGACTGGGGACAGGATCACCGCCGGGCGCACGTCGGTAGTGGTACTGCACACAGCACCGGCGTACTGATTACACGGCTGGGCGGCGCGGTTCAGTGGCAGCCGCTGGATGCCGTCAGCCATGCCTTTCTGAGCCTTTTTTCCGATGGCGGAATCATGGCGCAAGCCGAGGCGGCAGCACGCGCGGCCAGCGCTGATACAGACAACGCCCGCATCGCGCAATTGGCGGTTACGCTGGCGGCGGCTGGCGCGTTCAGCCGCATGAGTGTAACGCGCATGGCGCGCAGGACGCGTATGGCGTTACCCAGGAGGTGGAATTTTTCAGTTAATAAAATTCATTTAAAAACAATTACTTAGAAAGCATTCGCGATTTTGCTCTGGCGCTGGTAGTGTCCTGCGAGCGGCTGCGACCGAGTAAAATAGATGGAATACGTACGAACGTGCGCTGCCGCCTGTGCAAAGCGGGCCACGATAACAAGTCATTGGAGATGTATCCATGCATGCCACGCTGCCGCTAATGGAAGTCAGCGAATTCCCCGCGATACGCCGCAACCGGCTCGACACCTTGCAGGTCAATCTGGGTTACAAGTGCAATCAAAGCTGTTTGCATTGCCACGTCAATGCCGGCCCCACGCGTACGGAAATGATGAGCCGCGAAACGGTGTTCGAGGTGATTGCCTTCTTGAAGGCGGCTGGAATTGCGACCTTGGATCTCACGGGTGGCGCGCCGGAACTGAATCCGTATTTCCGGCTGCTGGTGAAAGCCGCCAGCGACATCGGTGTGCGGGTGATGGATCGCTGCAATCTGACGATTCTGCACGAGCCGGGGCAGGAGGATTTGGCGGATTTTTTGTGTGAGCACGCGGTCCATATCGTCGCGTCGCTGCCGTGTTATCTCGAAGAGAACGTCGACAAGCAGCGCGGCAAGGGCGTGTTCGATGGCAGCATGCGCGCGCTGAAAATGCTGAACGACAAAGGCTACGGCAAGCCGGGGTCACCGCTGAACCTTAATCTCGTCTACAACCCGCAAGGCCCTGTGCTGCCGCCGGCGCAAGGGCCGTTGCAGAGCGATTACCGAAAGCATTTGCAGACCCATTTCGGCATTGAATTTACCGAGCTCTACGTGCTGACCAACATGCCGATACAGCGTTTTGGCAGCACGTTGATTTCCAAGGGCCAGTTCGCGCATTACATGGACCTGCTGAAAAATTCGTATCAGCCGGCGAATCTGGAATCGGTAATGTGCCGTTCGCTGCTGTCGGTGGATTACAAGGGCTACGTCTATGACTGTGATTTCAATCAGATGCTTGGCTTGCCGATGGCGTGGAAGAATAGGCAGCGCACGCATCTTCGCGAGTTGATGGGCGCCAATATCACAAACAATCCCATCGTGGTGAAAGATCATTGTTACGGCTGCACCGCCGGACAAGGGTCGAGCTGCGGCGGGGCGCTGGCGGCGTGAGCAATCGATGAACGACGCACCGGCGGCTCGATGAGCGACAGCCACGAAAGCCAACGGCCCGGACGTTCCTGCCCGTTGCATTACCGATACGCCCTGGCTGATTTTGCGCGAGCGCCTGATTTCACTGCACCTACGCTGTATGTCATTGGCGGGCTCTACGGTAACGTGCCCGCGCTGGAAGCGATATTCGAACTTGCTGCAAGCGAACCCACGCCAGTGACATTCGCTTTCAACGGCGATTTCAACTGGTTCAATGTCGACGGCGTAACGTTTCAAACCATAAACACTGCAGTGCTGCGCCATCACGCGATTCGCGGCAACGTCGAAACCGAACTCGCGGACGATGACGACAGTGCCGGGTGCGGCTGCGCGTATCCCGATTACGTAGATGACGCTGCCGTGGCGCGCTCCAACGACATTATGGCGCGGCTGCGTAGCACCGCACGGCAGCACACGGATTTGCGCGCAAGGCTCGGCGCGCTACCCATGCATCGGGTCGCCGAGGTTGGCGGCTTGCGCGTGGCGATTGTTCATGGCGATCTGCAATCGCTGGCTGGCTGGTCGCTGGCGGAAGAGTTTTTGGAGCAGCATGCTGTAAAAAATAGTGTTATAAAACAATTACTTATGTCGAAGTGCTCGGTCGTTGCCAGCAGCCATACGTGCCTGCCAGTGGCGCTGTCGCTGCGCACCGCTGCCGGTAACCGCATGGTGTTCAACAACGGCGCGGCAGGCATGCCAAACTTTCGCGGCATGCATTTTGGCGTGATTACGCGCATCGCCGTCTCGCCGGCGCCGGCAGCCGCCAGACCACTCTACGGCGCGCGCACTGGTGACATTCACATAGATGCCATGCCCGTGCATTATGATCATGCACGCTGGCAGCGCGAGTTTCTGGCCAACTGGCCGGTGGGCAGCGCCGCGCACCAGTCGTATTTTCAACGTATCACGCATGGCCCGGATTATGCTGTCACGCAGGCCAATCGTCTGAGCGGTCGTAGTGCAGGTTATCGCCCGGGTGTAAGCATTGGTGTTGCCGCACGACTCACTGCCGTAGCCTGAACCGTCGTCTGAAATATCACCGGGAAGCCCCATGAACAAAAGCAAGCTGCTGGTGTTTGCGCTGATCGCCGCTGCGATTGCGGCGTTTTTCATTTTTGACCTGAAGCAGTATTTCAGTCTCGATTACTTCAAATCGCAGCGCGAGGTGATCGATGCCTATGTTGCTGGCAAGCCGTTGCAGGCGGGGCTGATTTTCTTCGTGATTTACGTAGTGGTCACTGGCCTGTCGCTGCCGGGTGCTGCGATCATGACGCTGGTGGGCGGCGCAGTGTTTGGGCTGTTGTGGGGCACGGTGCTGGTGTCGTTTGCGTCGAGCATGGGGGCTACGCTGGCGTTTCTCGCGTCGCGCTTCTTGTTGCGTGACTGGGTGCAAGGCAAGTTCGGCGACAAGCTAAAACCCATCAACGATGGCGTGGCGAAAGAAGGCGCGTTTTATCTGTTTGCGCTGCGGCTGGTACCGGCGTTTCCCTTCTTTGCCGTCAATCTGCTGATGGGTCTGACCAAGATTAAAACGCTGACCTACTATTGGGTGAGTCAGCTTGGCATGCTGGCGGGCACCATTGTGTTTGTTTATGCCGGCACGCAGTTGGGCGCCTTCAAGATCGGTGCAGGCTTGATTTTCGCCTTTGTGCTGCTCGGCATTTTTCCGCTGATCGCGAAAAAATTCCTCGATGCGTTGAAAGCCAAAAAAGTCTACGCCAGGTGGCAGCGCCCGGCGTCGTATGAGCGCAACGTGGTGGTGATCGGCGGCGGCTCGGCGGGGCTGGTGACGTCATACATTGCTGCGGCGGTGAAAGCCAAAGTGACGCTGATCGAGCGTCACCACATGGGCGGCGATTGTTTGAACACCGGGTGCGTGCCGTCGAAAGCGCTGATCCGTTCGGCCAAGCTGCTGTCGCACGTAAAACGCTCGAAGGAATTCGGCATCCGCTCCGCCAGTGCGGAATTTGATTTCGCCGAAGTGATGGAGCGCGTGCAAAAAATCATCAAGGACATTGAGCCGCATGATTCGGTGGCGCGCTACACGGGCCTGGGTGTGGAGTGCATAAAAGGCGAAGCGAAAATACTTTCACCGTGGGAGGTGAAAGTCAGGGACAAAACGTACACCACCAAAAACATCGTCATCGCGGCCGGCGCGCGGCCCTTTGTTCCACCGATTCCCGGGTTGGCCGAAGCCAATCCACTAACTTCAGACAATGTATGGAACCTGCGCAAGCTGCCCAAGCGGCTGGTGGTGCTGGGCGGCGGGCCGATTGGCAGTGAACTCACGCAGTGCTTCGCCCGATTTGGCTCTGAAGTCACTCAGGTCGAAATGCTGCCACGCATCCTGATCCGCGAGGACCCGGAAGTTTCCGCGCTGGTGACGAAACGTTTCGAGGCCGAAGGCATCAGCGTGCTCACCAACCATAAGGCCAAGCAGGTGATCGCAGAAAACGGCGAAAAATTCCTCGTCGTTGAAAACGATGGTGTGGAAAAACGCATCGCCTTCGACGAAATCCTCTGTGCTGTCGGTCGCGTGGCAAATCTCACTGGTTATGGCCTTGAAGAACTTGGTATTCCCGCGCAGCGCGTGGTCGACGTCAACGAATATCTCGAAACCATTTACCCGAATATTTTTGCGTGCGGCGATGTAGCCGGCCCCTACCAGTTTACCCACACCGCTGCGCACATGGCGTGGTATTGCGCGGTGAATGCGTTGTTTGGGGATTTCAAGAAGTTCAAGGTCGATTATTCGGTCGTGCCGTGGTGCACCTTCACCGACCCCGAAGTGGCGCGTGTCGGCATCAACGAGACGGAGGCTAAGGAGAAAGGCATCCCGCACGAGGTTTACACCTACGGTATCGACGATCTGGATCGCGCCATCGCGGACGGTGAAGCGCATGGCTTGGTGAAAGTGATCACGCCGCCCGGTAGGGACAAGATTCTTGGCGTCACCATCGCCGGGGAACACGCAGGCGATTTGCTGGTCGAATATGTCGCGGCGATGAAACACGGGTTTGGCTTGAACAAAATACTCGGCACCATGCACATCTACCCAACGCTGGGCGAAGCGAACAAATACGCGGCGGGTGTGTGGAAGAAGGCACAGACCACCGAGCAACAGTTGCGTTTCGTGACGGCGTTCAACCAATGGCGGCTTGGTGCGGGTGGTGTCGGTGCTGTAATGAGTGCGGCGTTCGGCCTGTTGGGGCAGGGCACCAAAGCGGCGCCACAGCCGGAACATCATTAATTTTTCATAAAATCCAATAAGGAAATTATGTATATCAAACAAATACTTACGATATTTTCCCTGTGGCTGTTTACAGCAGCTGCGGCGTTCGCCCAGTTCGATCAAAGCCACGCGCAATGGACCGCCTTGCTGAAAAAACACGTGGTGGTGCTCGAAGCCGGCAAGGCGTCGCAAATGCGCTACGCCGGCATGGCCGCCGACCGCGCGCAATTGAAAACCTATATCGATGCGCTGGCGGCGGTGAGCGAAGCCGACTTCAAGAGCTGGAACAAAAATCAGCAACTCGCGTTTTTGATCAACGCCTACAACGCCAACATGATTGAGAAAATTCTGCTGCGCTACCCCAACATCAAATCGGTGTGGGATTTCGGCAAGCTGATCGGCAACCCGTTCAGGGACAACTTCATCAACCTGTTTGGCCGCAAGATGACGCTCGACAACATCGAGCATGACACCATCCGCGCAGCGGGCGTCTACGACGATCCGCGCATCCACTTCGCGGTGAACTGCGCCTCCATCGGCTGCCCGATGCTGCGTGAGGAGGCGTATGTGGGTGATCGCGTCGACGCGCAACTGGAAGAACAAACCGTGCGTTTTATGTCCGACCGCTCGCGCAACCGCGCTGCCGCCGACGGTAAGCTGGAAGTGTCGAAACTGTTTGATTCCTCGCCGTGGTACGGCAACGATTTTCGCAAGGGCCACAAAGGCTTCAAAACGCTGGAAAGCCTGTTCGCCAAGTACGCGAATCTGCTCACTGACAACGCTGCGCATCAGCAGTTGATCCGCGACGGCAAGGCTGCGATTTCGCATCTTGAGTATGACTGGGGCTTGAACGACGCCAGGCGCTAGATCGGATATTCGTGCAATCCGCGTGAGCCATACCCTCAAGCTGGCGCGTTTGCTGGAAGTCTTGCGCGCCGGCGAAGCGCTCGCCGCGGACGTTGCGCTGCGGCAAGCACAACTGGCCCGCGTGAACTGGATGGCGCGTGCCCTGCAGAAGCAGGCCGCACAGGAGCGGGGTCATGCCGCGATGGCGTCTGCTGCGCTCACGCTGACCGGCATGCGGCGCGCCCAAAAAAGCATGGACGGCGTGACGGCCCCACTACGTGCACGCATCGAGCACGATCTTGAAACGGGCAACCTGGCCGCTTCGCTTTTGGGACTGCAAGGCGTGGTGGAGCATCTGGGTGAAGCGTTGCTGGAGTCAATGGGCCGTTATGAGCACCCCGCTGGCGTGATCCTGCATGCGCTGCGCGTCAAAGTGCTGGCGCAAGAGCGCGGACACCTGTTGTTGGGCGCGCGCTGCCTGCAGGCGCTGGCATCATTCGGCAGGGACGAGGAGCCGGAACTATTGGACCAATACCGGGCGCTGGGCCGCGACGCTGCCATTCGAGTGGCCACGTTGCTTGACGATGCCCGGCTCGATGCCAACGTGTTCTGGCGCAACGTGGATGAGCGCTTGACCCACTGGCAGAGCCCGTCCTGCGACCGGCAAGTTCAAACGCCGAACGCGTGATCTCCCTCATTATTCCCACGCTCAACGAAGAGCGCGCACTGCCTCAAACGCTCGCGTGCGTCGCCCGGCAAGACACGGCGCACGAAATCATCGTCGCCGACGGTGGCAGCAGCGACGGTACGGAAGCTGTCGCGCGCAACGCCGGTGCCGGGGTGCAATTCATCCGCTCGCCACGCGGACGCGGCCCACAGATGAATGCGGGCGCGCGTCTGGCGCGCGGCGACTGGCTGTTATTTTTACACGCCGACACGCTGCTGCCGCCGGGCGCACTCGCTGCCATCGAAGGGCTTCCGTCCACCGTTGATGCCGGTTGTTTTCATCAGGCATTCAGTCACGACCACCTGCTGCTGCGCGCGGTATCACGGCTGCACAACTGGCGCTGCAAACGCACGCGCATCATGTATGGCGATCAGGCGGTGTTCGTGCGGCGCAGCGTGTTTGAGGTGCTGGGCGGATTTCCTGCAGGTGATCTGGAGGATGTGAAACTATCCGAACGGTTGCGCGCCCGGCGCACACCGGTTCTGCTGCCGGCGGTGGTGGTGACCGACGCGCGCAAGTTTCTGGCGCACGGCATTGTGCGCAGTACCTTGCGCATCGTGCTGATTTTACTGTGCCACCGCTACCGGCTGCCGCTCGCGGGGCGGCGTTTTTTCGAGGCGGTGCGATGAACGCAGTCCGCTTTGCCTTATGATTCCGGCTTGACATGCCACACCGCGATTCACCGTGCTCTCCATCATCATCCCTTGTCTGAACGAAGCGGCCGGCATCGCTGAGGCGCTGGGGGCGCTGGCACCGCTGCGTGCGCGCGGGGCGGAGGTGGTGGTGGTGGACGGCGGCAGCAGCGACCACACCATCGAGTTGGCACGCCCGCTGGCCGATCAGGTGGTCACTGCCACGCGCGGCCGTGCCATGCAGATGAACGCGGGCGCGGCACAGGCACGCGGCGACGTGCTGCTGTTCCTGCATGCCGATTGCCGGCTGCCTGCGCGCGCGGATGATCTCATCATCGATGGCTTAAATCGTGCACAAAAAACCTGGGGCCGCTTTGATGTGACGCTCACCGGCAGCCATCCGCTGTTGCACGTGATTGCTGCGATGATGAACCTGCGCTCGCGTGTGACCAGCGTGTCCACCGGCGATCAGGGGCTGTTCATCACGCGTTCGCTGTTCGAGGCTGTTGGCCGCTTTCCGCAGATTGTACTGATGGAAGACGTGGCGCTGACCAAACATTTGAAGCACTACGGCGCGCCGCTCAAGCTGAGGCATCACATGACGGTGTCGGGGCGGCGCTGGGAAAAACACGGCGTATTGCGCACGATGCTGCTGATGTGGCGCCTGCGCTTGCAATACTGGCTGGGCACAGACCCCGGCAAGCTCGCCCGCGCGTATCAACCGCACCGGCAGTGAGATATTCATGAGCGACACCACCTGCGAGGCACTGACCATCGTGTTTGCCAAGGCGCCGCGCGAGGGGGAGGTCAAAACGCGCCTGATTCCGCACTTGGGTGCGGCGGGCGCAGCGGCGCTGCATCGCAAGCTGGTGCAGCAGACGCTGGCCATCGCAGTGGATGCCGGTCTCGGCCCGGTGGAACTGCACGCAGCCCCCGACACGACCGACGCTTTTCTGCAGGCTGGCGCACGGCGCCACGGCATGGCGCTGTTGCCGCAGCACGGGGCCGATCTGGGCGCGCGTATGTGCAAGGCCTTCAACGAAGGGCTTGCGCGCCATTCGCGCGTTATCCTTATCGGCACCGATTGCCCGGTACTTACGCTACAACATCTGCGCGATGCGTGTGCGGCGCTCGATGACCGTAACGATGCCGTGCTGATCCCGGCGGAAGACGGCGGTTATGCGCTGATCGGCCTGACGCGCTGTGACGCGCGGCTATTTGAGGCCATCGCATGGGGCGGCGACACCGTGCTTGCCGCCACGCGCGAACGGTTGCGCCAGCTTCAATGGCGTTGGCACGAGTTGGAAACACTGTGGGATATCGACCGTCCGGAAGATTATCGCCGCTGGGTGGAGCTGATAATTTGCAATGAAAACAAATACTTGGCGTAAGGCATCCGCAGCGGCGCTGGTGCTGTCGTGCGTCGCTGCCGTGGCGTGGGGCCAGTCGGAAACGCTGATCGCCGCAGCATTTTCCACGCTGAAAGCAGGCATGCCGCTGCCGGAAAATTGGAAGCCACTCGGTGTGTCGAGCAGCACGCCGCGCACGCGCTACACACTGGTGGCCGACGGCGGTTTAACGGTGATGAAGGCCGACGCGAACGCCTCTGCGTCGGGCTTGAGCCGCGACATCCGCGTGAATCTTGCCGAATATCCGGTGCTCAAATGGCGCTGGAAAATTTCGAGCCTGCTCAAGAACAGCGACGTCACTACCAAAGACGGCGACGATTTTCCCGCGCGCGTGTATGTGATGTTTGACTATCCGCTGGAGAAACTGTCGTTTGGTGATCGCACCAAGCTGCGCTTGGCGCGCGCGCTGCATGATCCGAATCTGCCCGCCGCGACAATTTGTTATGTGTGGGACACCAAGTCGCCGGTGGGTACGCTCGTGCCCAGCGCCTACACGAATTTGATGCGCATGGTCGTCGTCGAAAGCGGCGGCGCACGCGTTAACCGCTGGCTTGAAATGGAGCGCGATGTCGCGGCTGATTTCAAAGCGGCGTTCGGGGAGGAAGCCCCGCCGGTTTCAGCGGTTGCCATTGCAACCGATACCGACAACACCGGCGAGTCGGCCACGGCGTTTTTTGGTGATATTTCGTTTAATAAACAGAAAGTTAGCAAATAGGGGGGCGGGCAGGGGAACCTGTATCAGGAAATCGCGGTTGCCTTTTCCCGGCACATGGGGAAAAATATGCCCCTCTTTTCGTCCCAAAAGTCTTGAAAATCAGTACCTTAGGCCATAGCTACCCTTGGCTTGCGAAATCCGTTTTCATTTCTCCGAAGCCCGTTGCTGGCGCAGCTGTTTTAATCGACCCTGGCTTGTTCGTGACCCTTTGATTTACTGATTCTCTGATTCTTTTCCGTACGCTCCTGCATGTCTGATCTCTCACAAGTCGCTGCGCTTAAAAACTCCGCCGCGTCGCAATTGCCAGTCTCCTGGTATTTCGATCCCGGCATCCATGCCATCGAAAAACGTCTGCTGTTTGACGCCGGTGTGAACTACGTTGGCCACGAACTGCTGACGCCGGAGGCTGGCGACTTTCACGCGCTCACGTGGGCGGGAGACGCCCGGGCGCTGGTGCGCAACAGCGACGGGGTATCGTTGCTCAGTAACATCTGCCGCCACCGACAGGCGGTGATGCTGCGCGGTCGCGGTAACGTCAAACAAATTGTTTGTCCGCTGCACCGCTGGACTTACGCGCTGGACGGAAAGCTGATGGGCGCGCCGCAGTTTCCCGGCAATCCGTGTCTGGACCTCGCGCAAACGCCGCTGAGCCAATGGAACGGTCTGCTGTTTGCCGGCCCGCGCAACATCGCCGCCGACCTTGCCGCGTTGGGTGTGGCGCGCAATCTGGATTTCAGCGGTTTCATGTTCGATCGCGTGGAAATCGAGGAATACGCCTGCAACTGGAAAACCTTCATCGAGGTTTATCTCGAGGATTATCACGTCGAACCGTTCCATCCGGGGCTGGCGGGCTTTGTCAACGTGGCCGACCTCAAATGGGAATTCGGTGCCTGGTACAGTGTGCAAACCTGCGGTGTGAAGCACGGCCTTGCGCGGCCCGGCAGTGATGTGTATCGCCGCTGGCACGACCAGGTCAACCGCCAGGCCGAAGGCAAAACGCCCGTGCATGGCGCGATCTGGCTCACCTATTTTCCCGGGTTGATGGTCGAGTGGTACCCGCACGTGCTGGTGGTGAGCCACATCATCCCGCGAGGGCCGGAAGCCTGCACCAATGTGATCGAGTTTTATTACCCTGAAGACATCGTGCTGTTCGAGCGCGAGTTTATTGAAGCGGAGCAGGCTGCTTACCGCGAAACCGCCATCGAAGACCGCGAAATCTGCGAACGCATGACTGCGGGCCGGCGTGCGCTGTATCAGCAGGGCATCACGGATGCGGGCCCTTACCAGTCACCGCTCGAAGATGGCATGCGGCATTTTCATGAGTTTTTGTGGCGGGAGATCGGGCCGCAATCAAGGCTTGATCACGGGTGTGAGAGCGGGTGCTGACGGGGGCTGTGGCACCGATTGCGCGTCATACCAAATCATGCCGATGGCCTCGTGCATGAATGTCGAACTCGAATACAGACTGGCGAGGCTCGGTAAAAAGCTTCGCCACGTGTGCCGCGTTCCACCGCGAAAGGCGGTACCGGCCGGCAGTACCTGAAACCCCGCGCGCTCAAAAATTCGCTTCGACCGGGCCATGTGCGTGGCGTGTGTGACCAGCACAATGGTACGCACGCCGTTGGGCGCAAGCAGTTGCATGCTGAGCGTCGCATTTTGCAGCGTATTGCGTGCGTGCTCCTCGCTCCAGCGCACGGGCACGGAAAATTCAGTTTCCAGTGTCTGCTTCATAAACTTTGCCACGGAATTTTCGCCACCCGCCCGTCCCGGCCCGCCCGTTACCAGCAGCGGCAATCCCGTGCACCGGTGCAAGTGTGCTGCCAACCGCACCCGCTCCAAAGAGTTGCTGCTGACGGTGTCGCCGCCAAAATCCGGCGTGCCGTAGTAAATGCCGCTGCCCAGCACCACAATGGCCTGTGCACCTTTCATCTGCTCCACCGGCGTATGGGCATTGCGTTCGAGCAGCCCCATCAGCGTGCCGCTCACGCCATGAAGCGACAGTAACCACAGCACCGTAAACGCTCCGCCGAGCAGCCAGCGGCCCAGGCGCGGTCTGCGCTTGAGAAGCAAAAATCCCACGACACCCACAATGAGACAGTTTAGCGGCGGCAGCAGAAAGAACTCGATCATCTTGTGACTGATCATGACGGCATTTTGAGTTGTGCGACAGCACCAAAATTAATCAATAAAAACAATTGGTTACAATAAGGCTCTGCGGGCCGCCCGAATGCTGCAATGGTGATTTAGATCAGATCGCTTTGCAAAGGAAATCTTTTCGATTACCTTTGAATCCCCGCGCAACCACCCCGCAGGTCATTCGATGAGTTTCACCACGCTGATTGCCGTAGCTGATCTTGCCGCGCATGTGCAGGACGCCAACTGGGTCATCTGCGATTGCCGCCATGACCTCGCCAACTACGAAGCAGGCCGCCGCGCGTATGCCGCAGGGCATTTGGCGGGCGCGCGGTTTTTGCATCTGGATGAGGATTTGTCTGGCCCCAAAACCGGGGTCAATGGCCGTCATCCGTTGCCGCATCCGATCACGTTCACACTGCGGCTGGCCGCGCTGGGCATCGACAACAACACACAGGTGATCGGCTATGACGCCATGGGCGGCGTGTTCGCCTCGCGCCTGTGGTGGATGCTGCGTTGGGTGGGGCATCGCAACGTAGCCGTGCTCGATGGCGGTATCGATGCCTGGGTGAAGGCGGGGCATCCGCTTGCCACCGAGCCACCGGTGGTGAAGCCGGCACGCTTTAATCCCAACCCGAGTCCGCAACTGGCCGTGGGCGCGAACGACGTTGCCGCGAATCTGGATCACAAAAAATTGCAGATTGTCGATGCACGCAGCCCCGACCGTTTTCGCGGCGAAAATGAAACACTCGATCCGGTGGCCGGTCACATCCCGGGTGCGGCGAATCGATTTTTCAAGGATAACCTTGCCGCCGATGGCAGCTTCAAACCGGCAGCCACACTCCAGCAGGAATTCGCCGCACTGCTCGGCGCGCGTACACCGAAAGACATCGTGCATCAATGCGGCTCGGGTGTTACCGCCTGCCACAATCTGCTGGCGATGGAAGCGGCGGGGCTGGGCGGCTCGCGGTTGTTTCCCGGCTCGTGGAGCGAATGGGTGAGCGACCGCAAGCGGCCGGCGGCGGTGGGCAACCCTTAGTGCTGTGGTGTAGCGAGCCATGCGCGCATTGGCCGCCGACGCGATTCTCCTGATTCATTTTCTGTTCGTGCTGTTTATCGTTGGGGGGCTTGCGCTGACATGGATCGGCGCGTGGCGCGGCTGGCGCTGGGTGCGCAGCTACGCGTTTCGATTTGCCCATCTGGCGGCGATTGTTTTTGTCGCGTGTGAAGCGCTGATCGGCATGGCCTGTCCGCTGACCATTTGGGAAGACGCCCTGCGAGGTGTGGCGAACGAAAAAAGTTTCATCGCGCGCTGGGTTCACTGGTTCATGTTTTACAGCGCACCGGAATGGGTATTCACCGTGCTGTATGTCGGCTTCGCGTTGATCGTCGCGGCGACGTTTTGGTTTGTGCCGCCAAAAAAACGTAATTAAAACAAATACTTATGATTTCTTGCGTGGGTGGCTAACGGCCAGCCGCCGCCACTGGCTCGGGCGTGCCGCACCTTAGGAATTGCCCGTGTCCCTTGCGTGGTGCGGGCTCACCATCACGCGCCACTACCACGCCGCGCGAGATCGTGATGACTGGCCAGCCGCGCACGGTAATGCCTTCGTACGGCGTGTAATCGACGTTGTGATGCAGCATGGCATTGCTGATACGTACTTCACGTTGCGCATCCCAGATGGCGATATCCGCGTCGGCGCCAATAGCAATGGTGCCCTTGCGCGGATACAGGCCATAGCAGCGCGCGGGGTCGGTCGCGGTCAGCGCGACAAACCGGTTGAGCGAAATACGCCCGCCGTTGACGCCGCCGGAAAACAACAGCGGCAGGCGCGTCTCGATGCCCGGTATGCCGTTGGGGATGTGGCGAAACGGCACGGCCTTGCCACCGGGTTTTTTTCCCGCCGGATCGTCATAGCGAAACGGCGCGTGATCGCTGGAAAACACGGTGAACAAACCTTCCGCCAGCGCGTTCCACACCACTTCTTGATTCGCGGCGTCGCGCGGCGGCGGGCTGCACACACATTTGGCGCCTTCGTAACCTGCGCCTCCAAGATCATCTTCTGTAAGGTAGAGATACTGTGGGCAAGTTTCAGCCAACACGCGCAAACCGCGCCCGCGCGCCCAGCGTATCTGCTCGATGGCCTCCGCGCCCGACACATGCACGATCAGCACCGGCACGTCCACCAGCTCCGCCATGCTGATGGCGCGGTGCGTGGCTTCGCGTTCCACCACCGGCGGGCGTGATTGGGCGTGATAGCGCGGCGCGGTGTGACCGGCGCGCTCCAACTGCTCGGTGAGCCACGCAATGCAATCGGAATTCTCGGCGTGGATCATGGTCAGCGCGCCTTCGCGCCGCGTCAGCGCCAGCACCTCCAGCACCTCGCGATCGTTCAGTTTCAGATCGTCGTAGGTCATGTAAATCTTGAACGAAGTGTAGCCCTGACGGATCAGCTCCGGCAGTTCCTCGCGCAGTACGGTTTCGTTTGGGTCGCTGACAATCAAATGAAACGCGTAATCGATCAGCGCCTTGCCGGCGGCGCGCGTGTGGTAATCCTCCACTGCGGCCATCAGCGATTGCCCCTTTTGCTGCGCGGCGAACGGAATCACCGTGGTGGTGCCGCCGCACGCCGCCGAGCGCGTGCCACTTTCAAAATCGTCCGCCATGCGCAGACCATCGGGCATGGGCTGGTCAAGGTGGCAATGCGCGTCAACGCCGCCCGGCAGCACCAGTTTTCCCGTGGCGTCGATTTCTGTGGTGGCCGTGCCCTCGATGTGCGCGGCGAGCGCGGTGATGCGCCCGTTGGCGATGCCGACATCGCATTGCATGGTGTCGGCGGCAGTGGCTACCGTGCCGTTACGCAGGATCAGATCGTAGGCTGCCATTATTGAGCCTTCGCAGGTTTAGTGAACCTCGTCAAACAATCGTCCCCACCCCTTGACCACCGAAGGCTGCACGCCGGCAATACGCAGCGACTGCCACAGCGCAGTGCTCACCGTGTCGTACACCGGTATCCCGTGGCGGCGCTCCCACTCCGGCACGAGGTGTGCGGCATTGAGGTTCGTGCAGAAGGTGGAAATCGCCTGCGGGCGCGCGGCGGCAACTTCAGCGACCATACTGTCAAGCAGCGCGCCTGTGACTTCGGAAAACGAAAAGTTATCGCGCAGTTTCAAGTGCCGTTCGGCTATGCAGTCGAAGCCTGCATTGCGGTAGGTGCCGATAACACGAGCTTGCACATCGTCGAGATACGGCGTCACCAACGCCATGCGCTTTGCACCCGTAAGGCGCAGCGCTTCGTTCAACGCCAGCGTCGAGGTGGTGGCGGGAATACCTGTCGCCTCGGTAATGCGGCGGCACAGACGTTCGTCGGCATCAAAGCCCAGCCAGCCGCCGGAAGTGCCGTTCCACGCAATCACATCGACCTTGGCGTGCGCCAGCAGCATCGCGGCATCGAGGATTTTGCTGTCGTCAAACTGCGCCAGCACGTTGGTGTCGAGCGCGATTTCGGTGACGGGAAAGCGCGAAAAATGTACGGTGACATTCGGCACGCTGGCCACCATGGCGCTTAGCAGCGGCTCCAACCGGGTGTTGGAGGACGGCGTCAACATGCCTAGCAGCACGCGGTTCATGCGTGCCTTCCGGTTGCCATCCGCAGGCCTGCGGGCTTATTCCGTTTGTATCTTGGCATCGCGTATCACTTTGCCGAAACGCTCGATCTCGGCCTTGACGAAAGCGGCAAAATCGCTGGGGTCTTTACTGGTGATAATGGTGACACCGTTGTCCTGCAGGCGGTTCACCACGCCCGTATCACGCATTACGTCCTGCGAAACCTTGTGCAACTGCGCGATCACCGGCGCGGGCGCGCCCACCGGCACGAACAGGCCTTGCCACGACCCCACTACCATGTCGAAGCCCGCTTCACGCATGGTCGGCACATCGGGCAGCGCCTTGCTTCGCTCGGGTGCGACGATGGACAGCATGCGCAGCCGGCCCTGCTTGGCGAACGGCATGGTCGAGGTAAATGTGGAAAACATGAACTGCACTTCGTTACCCAACAGCCCGATGGTGGCCGGCCCTGCGCCGCCCTTGTAGGCGATCTGCGTTGCGCTGGATTTCACCATGTCCAGAAACATCAGCGTTTCCAGCGTGTTGGCGCTGCTGGGCGCGGGTGCGCCATAGTTCAACTTACCCGGGTTGGCGCGCAGATAAGCCGCCAGATCTTTGGCCGATTTCACCGGCAGTGACGGGTGCACTACCAGACTGCCCGGCACATCGACCAGTTGGCTGACCGGCGCCAGGTCTTTTAGCGGACGGTACTGAAACTTGGTGTAGTACACCGGGTTGATCGCCATGGTGCCCACGTTGCCCAGCAACACGGTATGACCGTCGGCGTTGGCGCGCGCGGCGACTTCCACGCCCAGGTTGCCGGCAGCACCTGAGCGGTTGTCGATCACCACCTGCTGGCCAAGTCGCGACGCAAATGCCGGCTGAATAATGCGCCCGACAAAATCAGAAGCGCCACCCGGCGCAAAAGGCACCACCATGCGTACAGGGCGGCTGGGATATTCCGCAGCAGCGGCAACGCTGCACACGGCAACAAGCGCAGCCGCCGCCGCGAATTTCATTCTCTGCATTACGGTCTCCTTGGGGGTTTTTTTCTTGCACGCCGCTTTCATGCGTCGTGCGAGCGCCGCACTATGAGTGCGTAGCACCGGCGCTGCGCCCGAACCTTGCAGACGCAGCTTAAAAAAATCAATTAAAACAAATACTTACATATGGGCAGCAATCAAGCCAACGAATCCGCCCAGATGTTACGCGCCCAGCCCCAGGCGTAGCTGCCTTCCAGCTCGCTGGGCCCGGTGGACAAGCCGCCGGCGCCTTTGACCACGGTCATGGTTTTATCCGCCGCGTTGTAGGCATGCACCGACGCCACGTGAATCACATTCTTCGCGTCAACGAAGCTGTAGCACGTGTTCATCATCATGGGTTCCGGGTTTACTGGACGGCCTTTGATCAGATCGATCACCGCCGCCGCACACACTTTCGCGTGCTGGTTGGCCATGCTCGCGGATTTGGGCATCAGGTTTGCTGACAATGTGGCATCACCCAGCACATGCACGCCGGGCACCTTGATCGATTCACAAGTCATCCAATCAATGCCGCACCAGCGGTTGTTCGCGGTGATCAACCCGGCCTGCCGTGCGATGTCGCCGGCGCGTTGCGGCGGCACCACGTTGAGCACATCGCCTTTCACGTCACCGAATTGCAGCTTAATGGTGCTGCCCTTCACATCGACATCGGCGATCTCACTGTTGGGCCGGTAATCGATCATGCCTTTATACTGGCCGCTCCACACCGCCTTGAACAGACCTGCCTTTGATACCACGTCCGGGTTGCTGTCGAGCACGATGATTTTCGATTTCGGCTTGGCGCGCTTGAAGTAATCCGCCACCTGGCAAATGCGCTCATACGGCCCCGGCGGGCAACGGTAAGGCGCCAGCGGAATGTGCATCACAAACACCCCGCCATCGCGCATGGCTTCCAGTTGCTTGCGCAGCGCCAGTGTTTGCGGCCCTGCCTTCCATGCGTGCAGCACCTGCGCCTGTGCGGCGGCGTTATTCAAACCGGGAATCGTGTCGTACATGAAATCCACGCCCGGCGACACAATCAGCCGGTCGTAAGCCAGCGTTTCGCCGCCCGCAAGGCGCACGGTTTTTGCTGCGGCGTCAATGCCCACGGCGTTGTCGCGCGCGACACGGATGCCGCGATCAGCGAGGCCGCCGTAGCCGCGCGTAATCTCGTTCATCGTGGTGCTGCCCGCCAGCACCAGATTGCTGATCGGGCACGAAATAAAACTGGATTCACGTTCGACCACCGTCACATCGATATCCGGCCCCCACATTTTTACGTACTTCGCTGCGGTGCCGCCGCCGATGCCGCCGCCGATGACGACCACGCGCTCCGCGCTGCCGCCGCCGGTTGTGGCACAGCCTGCCATCGCCGTTGCGCTGGCCGCCGCTGTCCATTGAAGAAATTCACGTCTGGAAAATGTCATGATGTTCTCCTCCGGCTTAATAACCGCCAGCGCGCGCGGGCGCCGAGCCGGGTTTGACGTTGGCAAAATAATCGGCAATCAACACAAACTGCGCGTCGGTATACCCCTTGGCGTGCTGATGCATGATGGTGGCGGGCCGCTTGCCGTCACGAAAATCCTTCATCTGCTGCACCATGACATCGCGGTTCATGCCAGCTATGCTGGGCGGCACCCCGCCCACGCTGCGCCCGTCGGTGCCGTGGCAGGTCGTGCAGGTGGCCGCCAGCGCGCGGCCGGCGTTGGGGTTGGCGGATTGCGCCTGAGCCGTGCCTGCGCTGGCGAGCAGCGCGGCTGCGGTAGTGGCGGTGGCCACTGAGGACCAATTAATTTTCATGACGAACTCCCTTTCGCACGGATTTGACGAATCGGACGGCAGTATAACAATGTAACTCTGTTGATGCGGGGGCGCTGGGGTGAGAAAGGCGCGAGCCCGCATCGGCATCGGACGTTCCGCATATCTCATGGACATATTTCACATAAGTAATTGTTTTAAGTGATATTTTTTGCATGCACCGCTTTTCGTCCCGCACGTTCCTTACCGCAAGCGCGAATCCTGTATTCACGATTCCGGCGGCAGCCCGCCCCGCGCGCCGCGCCGATTAGTCCATACGGGCTATATACCCCCGTTCCCCTAGTGTATAAACTCACAAAAACCCGGTAGTTGCGTTTCGTTGTGCGCAAAAGAGCTGCATCACGGCATCTGCGGCACGTGAGTTAGAAACAAGGCGAAATACAGACCCCATGACTAACACCCTGATCTTCATCGACGCCCGCATCAGCGGCTATCAAAAACTCCTCGACGGCATGCCGCAGGGCGCGGAGGTGGTGCTACTATCACCCAGCGAAGACGGCCTTGCACAGATCACCAGCGCGCTGGCCGGGCGTTCGAATCTGGATGCGATTCATCTCATCAGCCACGGCAGCGAAGGTGCACTGTATTTGGGTGGCAGCGTGCTCAACAGCACAACGCTGGCGGGTTACACCGCGCAGTTGCAGCAGCTGGGTCAGGCGCTGGCGCCCAGCGGCGACTTGCTGCTGTACGGCTGCGACGTCGCCAGCGGCGACGCGGGCATGGATTTCATCACGCGCTTATCCGTGATCACCGGCGCGGATGTGGCGGCGTCCACCGATCTCACCGGCGCTGCCGCGCTGGGCGGTGATGCGGTGCTGGAAGTTGCCACCGGCAGCATTGAAGCCAGCGGCGTGCTCACGGTAGAAATTTTAGTGCAACTGGATACCTTGCTGGCGGCGCCGGTGTTGGGTAACCCCGTTGCTGCAACGCCCACTTATACCGAAAACGGCGCGCCGGTCGTCATAGCGCCAAATCTCACGGTTGCCGACATTGACAGTCCCGCGGTCGTTTCCGCCACCGTCCGTATTACCAATGCGCTACGGGGCGATGTGCTCGCGGCCAATGTAAGTGACACGCCCATTGCCCAAAGCTATAACGCATCTAACGGCACGTTGCAGCTGACTGGCAACGCCACGATTGCGCAGTATCAGCAGGTGCTCGCTTCCGTGACGTTTTCTTCCACAAGCGACAGCCCTACGATGTTTGGCCAGAGTGGCAGCCGCACCATAGAGATTCAGGTTAATGACGGCTCGACACAGACCGGCCCGTTGTTTGGGACGGGGATTGATTACCGAGCGGGATCAGAGCCTCAGTCTGTCGCCGCCGCCGATATTAACGGCGACGGTAAACAGGATCTAGTGGTGGCGCATTATTTTGGCCCCGACAACGTCTCGTTGCTACTCGGCAATGGAGACGGCACGTTTCAGGCGGCCCGCAAGTTCGCAGTAGGGGCGAACCTGCAATCTGTGGCCATTGCCGAACTTAACGGCGACGGCAAACTCGATCTTGCAGTGGTAGGCGGCACCGCAAGTAGTGGCAATGTCGCAGTGCTGCTTGGTAACGGTGATGGCACGTTTGGTGCGGCCAATAATTACGTGACTGGATCCGATCCCCGATCCGTTGCCATAGGCGATCTGAATGGCGACGGCAAGCTCGATCTGGCGGTGGCGAACAGTAGCTCTGCTAACGTATCGTTGCTGCTGGGCAGTGGCGATGGCACGTTTGGGGCGGCCAATAATTACGTGACTGGATCCAATCCCCGATCCGTTGCCATAGGCGATCTGAATGGCGACGGCAAGCTCGATCTGGCGGTGGCGAACAGTAGCTCTGGCAACGTATCGTTGCTGCTCGGCAATGGCGATGGCACGTTTCAGACGGCCAGTAATTTTGCGGCGGGAGCAGGCTCCTTTTCTGTTGCTACAGCCGATCTGAATAGAGATGGCAAACTTGATCTGGCGATAGCGAATGTTTCGGATGCCACCGTCTCGGTTCTAATCGGCAACGGCAATGGCACGTTTCAGGCGGCTAGTAATCTCGGTGTGGGAATTAGCCCCCAATCAGTTGTCATCGCGGATATTAACGGCGATGGCAGACTTGATCTGGCAGTGTTAAACCAAGGTTCCAACAGCGTTTCGGTACTCAACGGTAACGGCGATGGCACGTTTCAGTCAGCTGGTAGTGTCACGGTGGGCGGCATGGCGACGTCCGCTGTCGTTGGCGACTTTAACGGCAACGGTGGTCTTGATCTGGCGGTAACTTCTGTCTTTAAAGTCGGTGTTTCAGTGTTGCTTAATATCAGTACCAATTTAAGCAACGTGCAACGAGCGTCAGTATCCGTCAACGCTGTCGATGATCGCCCTACGGGTTCCGTCACTATCAGCGGCACGGCCACCCAAGGCCAAACATTAACCGCGACGAACACCCTGGCGGATGCGGATGGCTTGGGCAAGATCAGCTATCAATGGGTCGCCGCAGGCGTTGCCATAGCCGGGGCCACGGCCAACACCTTCACGTTGACGCAAGCACAGGTCGGCAAAACCATCACCGTCACTGCGGACTACACCGACGGAACAGGCAGGTCAGAAGCCGTCACCAGCAGTGCCACCGGCGCCGTCGCCAACGTTAACGACGCCCCCACAGGCGGTGTCACCATAACCGGTCTGCCAATAGTAGGCCGGACACTGGCGGCTTCGAACAACTTGGCCGACGCAGACGGACTGGGCGCGATCAGCTACCAATGGAGCGCTGCTGGCGTGGTGATAACGGGGGCAACCGCCAGCACCTACACCCTGACCCCGGGCGAAGCGGGCAAAGCCATATCTGTTACCGCAAGTTACATAGATGGCCAAGGCGCGGCAGAGAGCGTTGCCGCCACTGCCACCGGGACGGTGCAAGGCTCCACGCAAAGCGGCGGCAGCGGTAACGGCACTGCAATGGCATCAGTGGTGTTCGGTGATTTCGCTGCGGATATGCGGCTGTCGACCTCGGGGTATGGCATCGCACCTCTGCAAAACTTTCAGTCATTTGTGAACAGCTTTATCGCGGTGCGCGAAGAAATCCTGTCGCTAACGCCAACCGACTTATCGGTCCGGAGTTTCGACGCTGCCGGGAACTCTGTCGTTGCTTCGGCGCAGGGTAACTTCACGACGGGATTCATAAATACTTTCATTTTCCAGGGTGGCGAAATTACATATACGCTTCTCGGCAATTTTCAAGTTCAATCGAATGGAACCATAGTCGGTTTTGTTTCGGAAGTGCGCTACGACCTGTTGCGGGATGGCAGTTTGGTCAGCCGGTTTTCGGGAATTAGCGTTCCATCTGCCATGGTGTGGAGTGATGGAAATCTACCCCCCTTGCAACCAGACAGTGATTATCTGAGGGGAAACGACGCTATCACCGGCAGTGTTGGGAATGATTATTTGCTTGGCTATGCAGGTAGTGACTCGATTTCCGGTGGCGCCGCAAACGACACTATTGACGGCGGCGCCGGTATGGATTTTATGGAAGGCGGCGTTGGAGATGACACTTATTTGATCGATAGCGCTATTGGTGAGTTCGCTCACGAACTTCCTGAACAGGGTGCCGATACGGTAATCAGCTCAATATCTTATGTGTTGTCCCTAAATCTTGAGAATCTAACGCTGACTGGCAGTGCGTCCGAAGGTATCGGCCACAACGGTGCAAATTCGATCATCGGCAATGTGGCAAACAACACTCTGCAGGGGCTGGACGGAGATGATTACCTCGATGGTGGCGCTGGCATTGATATTTTGAACGGCGGTGCAGGCAATGACGCGTACACCATCGACAATGGCGCTGACAGCATAGTAGAAACCTCAGGCACCGACACCGTGCATGTTTTCATACCGTATGTGCTTGCCGCTGACCTCGAAAATTTGGTGCTATTGGGCACCGCCTCGTACGGCGTGGGCAATGCCTCGGACAACAAGATTTTCGGCAATAGC
>SXGR01209245.1_pt1 | contig 25821 bp, 26 predicted proteins | sample 3174711 | NCBI WGS metagenome assembly SXGR01 (sample SAMN11356860, study PRJNA531348) | freshwater metagenome | isolation source: freshwater sample F1-60 | place: China: Fuxian Lake, Yuxi | collected 2017-12-25
AGACGTTCCAGAACCTCTTGGTCTTTCGCTTTGCAAACGGCATCTTTGAGCCGCTCTGGAACCGACGCTACATCGATCACGTGCAGATCACGGCAGCCGAAGATCTCGGTATCGGCACGCGTGCCGGCTATTACGACCAGTCGGGCGCGATCCGGGACATCATCCAGAATCACGCCATGCAGTTGGTCGCGTTGACTGCGATGGAGCCGCCCGCCACCTTTGACGCCGACTCGATTCGAGACGAGAAAGAGAAGGCGCTGAAGTCGATTCGCTGCGTCGGCTCAGCGCGCGGTCAGTACACGGTGGGCGATGTCGATGGGAGTCACGTCCCTGGGTACCTCGAAGAACCCAACGTACCCCCGACGTCGACGACCGAGACGTACGCCGCGCTCAAGCTCGAGGTCAACAACTGGCGCTGGGCCGGCACACCGTTTTACGTTCGCGCTGGTAAGCGCATGCCGCGTCGCTCGACGGAGATCACGATCGCCTTCCGCCCCGTGCCGCATATGCCCTTCTCGGATCCGAAGGTCGCCCAAAGCATCCGGCCGAACCTGCTGACGCTTTCGATCCAGCCGAACGAGGGCGCATCTCTGCGGATCGAGGCAAAAGCCCCCGGTGCCGAGACTCAGCTTCGTCCCGTCCGGATGGACTTCCTCTACGGCGAGACCTTCACGCGTGAGACGCCCGAGGCGTACGAACGGCTCATTCTCGACGCGCTGCGTGGCGACGCAACCCTGTTTACGCGGGCCGACGAGGTCGAACAGGCATGGCGGATCGTCGACCCGGTGATCGGTTCGTGGAAGGAGAATGAGGTTCCGCTCGAGCCCTATGTCGCAGGGACGCCGGGGCCAGATTCTGCAGAGGCGCTAATTAGAGCGGACGGCAGGAAGTGGCGCCGACTATGACGCGCGCGATCTCCACGTCGAAGGAGCTTGAAGCCGGCTTGCATTGGCAGGCTTCTGATACGTCGACTGACGTCGTCGCCGACTCGCTCGGCCGCCTGCTGCGCCAGGCCGAGCGAGTCGGCGACGATCACGTTTCGTTGCGCACGATGAACCTGATCGTCGCTCCCGATCCGCACCGAGCGACTGCGCACCGCGCCGGTACGCGCGAGACCGCGCTCCACCCGGCCCGCATGATCCGATTAGTCGAGCACACGGAAGACCGACTCGACGCGGAGGTGCGTGTGCGCATGATCGAAGTCGGTGATGCCGGTATGCACGTGCTCGTCGAGGACATCAGTATTCACGCGAATGCCAGCCGTCTCGCTCATGCACGCTCGCTGGTGGCTCCGTTGCTCGCCCGCGGGCTTCCAACGGTCGCCTGGCTGCCTGGCTACAACCATGGCGAGGTCGCGCTTTCGTTGTCTGAAACAGCGCACGTCACCGTCTTCGATAGTGACCGCGATCCTGACCCCGCCCGCGCCATCACCTTCGCCCACGAAGTTGCACTCAAACATCCGTCTCGCGATCTCGCCTGGCTGCGCACACTCGAATGGCGGCGACGCATCAGCGCGAGCTTTCAATCCGAGCAGGCCATGGGAACGCTTGCGTTTGCACCCTCGGGCGACGTCGTCGGCAATGTGCACTCGCCATCGGCCATGCTGCTTGCCGCCTGGATTGCGGTGCGCGCCGACGTCAATGTGACGCTACGACCTGGCGCAGGCAACGCACCCGTTGAGGGCGTCTCCGTTGCCGGCATTACGATCTCTCCCGGCAGCGGCGATCCGTGCAGTTCGGGCCAACTTCAGGAAGCCCTCGACACGGTCTATGCCGCACCGCTTGGGTATGAGGATGCGTTGCAGGCACTGCACCGGGTGGCCATCGTCGCATGAGTGAGCGGACGGTTCTCGCCGGTGATATCGGCGGCACGCATGCTCGCTTTGCGCGCGTCCGCGCAAGCGCCGGGCCCGTTGTGCTGGAAGATCAGCGCGTCTACGACGTACCTGGCTCGGCCTCGCTGGAAGCCCTCGTCGCGCAGTACCTGCTCGATCATCCGGGTGAAGTTGCCGTCGCAGCGATCGGGATTGCGGCCCCCGTCGTCGGTGGCAAGGCAAATCCAATCAACCTCCCGTGGGTGGTTTCCGAGGATGAGGTGCGGTCTGCAATTGGCCACGCCGACGGCTTCCTGCTCAACGACCTGCTCGCCAATGCGTGGGGTATCAGCGAGCTCGGACCAGATCAATTCGAGGAACTCCAGCCGGACACGATTGGACTCGGGGGCAACCGCGCAGTCTGCTCCGCGGGCACGGGTCTCGGCATCGCCGGAATGGTCGCGATCGGCGACCGCTGGCAGCCATTCGCCAGCGAAGGCGGCCACATCGACTACGGCCCACGTGGAACTGACGAGGATGCGCTGTTGCTGTACCTCCGCGAGCACTACCCCGACTGGGAGCACGTCAGCGCCGAGCGCGTCGTCTCGGGCCCTGGTCTCGTCCACATTTGGGAGTTCGTCACACAGACAGGACGCGCACAGGCCGGCGCCGACCTGTTGGCCGCGATCGCCGCTGGTAATCCGGGAGTTGCGATCTCACAGGCAGCCCTTGCAGGCTCCGACCCCAGCGCCGATCTCGCGCTGGAGATGTTTGTGCACGCGTACGGCGCGCAAGCCGGCAACCTCGCACTCGTCTTGCTCTCGACCGGAGGCATGTACATCGGTGGCGGTATCGCTCCGCAGATCCTGCCGATTTTTCGTCGCGGCGGCTTCTTGAAGGCGTTTCAAGCCAAGGGACGGTACGACGGCCTACTCGAGAACATGGCGGTCCGTGTGATCCTCGACGACCTCTGCGCGCTGCGCGGCTCGGCCCGCTTCGCCCTCACCCACCTAGATGAGCGAGGCTAACCATGCAGGTCCGTAACCTTGATCGGGACGCGGAGCCCTTCATTACTGGGGACGGTTCGACAATTCGCGAACTCCTCAACGTCGTGCACCGACCAACGCGGAATCAGAGCCTCGCGGAGGCATCGTTGCCCGCGGGCACGGCGACAGTGCGCCATCACCACGCGGTGGCCGAGGAGATCTACTTCATCCTCGAGGGTACAGCCATGATGGAGCTCGACGGCGAGCAGCGCGAAGTGGCACCGGGCGACGCGATTCTGATTCCACCCGGCGCGTGGCACCAGATTGCTGCACATACCGACCTTCGTCTGCTGTGCTGCTGCGCCCCGCCCTACCGGCACGAGGACACGTACTTCGACTGAATCGGTATTCTGCAGGCACACGCACTGGAGGGAACAACTGTGGCTGGCATGGGCATCGATGGAATCAGCGAGATCCTCGGCGATAAAGCCGACGATCTGCTTAGACACACCTGCACGACGATCGATAAAGATCGTCTCCACCTTCCCGGACCCGATTTCGTTGAGCGCGTGATGCGCGACAGCGATCGCTCGGTGCCAGTGCTGCGCAATTTGCAGACGATGTACAACGCTGGGCGCCTTGGTGGCACCGGCTACCTCTCGATCCTGCCTGTCGATCAGGGCATCGAGCATTCGGCTGGCGCCTCCTTTGCCAAGAACCCCGACTATTTCGATCCGGCCAACATTGTTGAGCTCGCGATTGAGGGCGGCTGCAACGCAGTGGCCTCGACCTTGGGCGTGCTTGGCTCGGTGTCTCGCAAGTACGCGCACCGCATTCCGATGATGCTGAAGCTCAACCACAACGAGTTTCTCAGCTATCCGAACGGCTACGACCAGATCATGTTCGCCTCGGTCAATCAGGCATTCGAGATGGGTGCGGTCGCGGTCGGTGCCACGGTCTACTTTGGTTCGGACGAGTCGAAGCGCCAGATCATGGAGGTCTCTGACGCCTTTCAGGCCGCCCACGAGTTGGGCATGGCGACTGTGCTGTGGTGTTACCTCCGCAACAGCGCCTTCTCAGCCAAGGATGGCGGCCCCGACTATCACGCCGCAGCCGATCTGACGAGCCAGGCCAACCACCTCGGCGTCACGATTCAGGCCGACATCATCAAGCAGAAGGCGCCAGAGACGGCCGCTCCTGGCTTCCTCGATATCAACTTCGGCAAGACCGATAAGCGCGTCTACGAAAACCTCATGACGCCCCACCCGATCGACATGACCCGCTATCAGCTCGCTGGTTGCTACATGGGTCGCGCCGGACTGATCAACTCGGGTGGTGCCTCCGGCGACAACGATCTGCACGACGCAGTCTCGACGGCGGTCGTCAACAAACGCTCAGGCGGCATGGGCATGATCTCGGGCCGCAAGGCGTTCCAGCGACCGCGTGCCGAGGGCATTGCTCTCCTCAACGCGATTCAGGACGTCTACCTCTGCGACGACGTCACAATCGCGTAAGCCCGAGGCGGACATCACATCCGCGCGGTTGTGATGTCCGCCTGGATCAACGGTCGCTGGCCAATACGAGGACATCACAACCGCGCGGATGTGATGTCCGCCTAGTCTGGCACCAGCCGATCGAGCGGTCGGGCGAGCGCGAGCACAACGAAGGTGGCGACCAAGGCAATTAGGCCGAGCATGCCGAAGAAGGCTGCGTGACCGAGCGAGTCGTAGAACTGGGCGAGGCGGCCACCGATCGCATCGCCGACGCTCGTCGCGAGAAACCACACGCCAAGCGTCTGCGAGACGCGATTCGGTGGCGAGAGTCGCGTGGCAGCCGCCATCCCAACCGGGCTCAGCATCAACTCGCCGACTGCCAGGATCGCAAACACGGCGATCAACCACATCGCCTCAACCTTGCCGTTAATCGCAGCCTGCGCCGCAAAGACCATCACGCCCATCGAAATCGCCACCAGCAGGAGACCGCCCGCAAAATTGTAGGCCGTGCCGGGTTGCTTGCCACGAACACCGAGCGCCGTCGAGATGATCGCCATCACCGGTGCCAGCGCGATGATCAAGAGCGGGTTGACGGACTGGAACCAGCTCGATGGAAAGCTCTTACCAAGGACGGTGTTCTCCGTGTCTTCCTGCGCGAAGATCGCGACCGTCGATCCGGCCTGGTCGTAGACGAGCCAGAACACCGCTGCCGCACAAAACAACACCAGCAATACGAGCATGCGGTTGCGCTGCTCCGCGTTGCCGCGCTCGGCACGCAGCGTGCGCGTAAACCATGCAATCGGCACAAGCAGAGTGACGAGCGTGATACCCAACTCGATCGCGTTTGCCGAAACCTGGAGCACCAGCGGATCGAGAAACACGAACGCCTCTGCCATGACGACACCGATTGCTGCGCCGACTCCCTAGCGCCTGCGCTCGGCATGCGTGAGCGGATTTTCGGGCGCCGCGCCAAGCGACCCCATGCCACGCGTGCCAATCCCGTACTGCACGAGCGCGAGGATCATGCCCACCGCTGCTACTCCAAAGCCAAACTCCCACGACACCTCTTGTCCGAGATAGCCACAGATCAACGGCGACAGAAATGCGCCAAGATTGATGCCCATGTAATAGATCGAAAAACCTGCGTCCGAGAGGACGTGGCGGAGCATCGCACTTCAATAGCGATGGCAGGTGCCCCACGCGCGCTAGGATTGGGCTCGAATCCGAGACCGACGAGGACAGATCATGGCCGACACACCAAAAACACCACCTCCCCCGAAGAAGCCGTACACGAAGGATGGCGGGTCGCGTCGCAACCTCTGGCTGATCGTCGGTGTCGCCGCTGTCGTCGCCGTAATTGCTGCCGGTGTGCTGATCTTCGTCTCCCAGCAGTCGAGCGCCCCCAGCAGCAACGGGGGCGGTGCCAGCGCGACCGACGTCGCAGCCGGCAAACTGAAGGGCGTCAACGAGGTCACGGCACGCTTTGAGGGTATCCCTCAAAACGGCAACACGCTCGGCGATCCAGCCGCGCCGGTGACAATCGCGGAGTACGCCGACCTACGTTGTCCTGCCTGTAAGGCTTTCGCTCTCGATTCGATGCCCCAGGTGATCACGGACCTCATCGAATCCGGTAAGGCCAAGTATCAGTTTCGGATCTGGCCCATTCTTGGCACGGATTCCGTGCTGGCAGCGCAGTGTGGCATCGCAGCCCAGCAACAGAACAAGCTGTTTGAGTATGAGGACATCTGGTACATCAACCAGCAGGACGAGATGACCGAGTATGCAACGCCTGCCTTCTGTAACGGCATTGCCACGGCGCTCGGTCTCGATCTGACCGCGTTTGATAAGGACCGCCAGAACGAGACTCTGTGGAGCCCGGAGATCCAAGACGTCCAAGTCATCGCAGCACAGCAGGGCTTTGATGGTACGCCGTCGTTCGTCATCACCGGCCCTAAGGGCGACAAGGTTCTGGGTGGCTCGATCCCGACGGCCGCCGAGATCGCCGACGCAGTCAACGCCGTCTCCTAGCGCGTGGAGGTCCCCAGCGTCGACGCGGTTGCCGAATCGCCGAGTGCGATCTGGCGCCGCGTCGAGAGGGCGCTTGAGGACTTGGGTGGCGGCGTCGTTGAGGCCGAGGTACAGAAGTGCTTCCGCGCTTTTTCCGGGCACGTCTATCTCGATCTGACCGACGGCGAGGCGCTCGTCAAGTGCGTGATCTGGAGGGGCAACGCCGACCGGATTGCCGAGCTGCCGCACGAGGGCCAACTGATCCAAGCACGCTACTCGAAAATTCGTGTCTACGCCAAGAATGGTTCGGTCTCGCTCGATGTCAACGCGATTCGCGGCGCCGGCGAAGGCGAGCTGCTCGCACGCGTCCACGAGACTCTCGCACGATTGGTAGCAGATGGGTTAACCGACCCGGAGCGCAAGCTGCCACTACCCCGCTTTCCTCGCCGTGTCGGACTCGTGACGGGCCGCGGCTCGGACGCTGAGGCAGATGTCATCCGCGCCCTTCGGGATCGCTTTGCACCAACGCGGATCGCCGTCTCCTACTCGCTTGTTCAGGGCATTAACGCCGTGCCCGAATTGATCGACGCCCTGGCACGGCTCGACATGGAGCCCGACGTGGATGTGATTATTCTGGCCCGCGGCGGCGGCAGCGTCGAAGACCTGCTGCCCTTCTCTGATGAACGCCTCTGCCGTGCTATCGCTGCGCTCGGAACACCGGTCGTGACGTCAATTGGCCACACCAAGCAGCGTCCGAACTGCGACCACGTCGCCAGTGCCGCCGCCGAGGTACCGGCCCGGGCCGCTGAGCGCGTCGTGCCGAGCGCAGCTGAGCTTGTCGAACGGATCGACCGTCGCATCGCAGAGCTGATGGGAGTCGCATGGGGCACTCTCGCGACAGCCGAGGCTCAGATCGACCGCAGCGCGATGCGTCCCGCTGGACAGGCCGCATTGATTGCCCGTCTCGGACGCATCGACCTTGCCGGACAGTCACTCTCCCATGCGCTCGTGACCACGGCGACGACGCCGCGCGAACGGATCACGCGGAGTGCCACAACGATGCTTCAGGCGCTGCAGGCCGTCCCCCGCGCAGCCTCGCTCGATGCCGTCCGCGAACGCCTTGGCCGCGCGACTGGTGCCCTCCACCACCAGCTGGAACTCGGTGCGACCTCACTCATCGGCGTACTCAACTTGGTGCGGGCCCGGGACTGGCGCGAACGCGGGTTCGCGTTGGTTCGCCTCGCAACGGGCGACCTCGTGTCCAGCACCGACCGCCTCGCTGCCGGACAACATGTGACCATTCAATTGAAGGGCGGAAGGCTTGCTGCAACCATCGAGCACGTCCACCCCGACGAGACGGAGACCGAGCAATGAGCAAGCCACAACACGTGTCGTTTGAGAGAGGCCTTGAGCGACTTGAGACGATTGCGGAGCGACTCGGCGAGGCCGAACTGAGTGTCGAAGAAACAATTGGTCTCCTGCGCGAAGGCAAGGGCCTGGAGCAGGCACTCCGCGGCTATCTCGAGACGGCAGAGCACGATCTGCAAGAGATCGAGGCTGGGCGAGGACTGACGGAGTTTGTGATCGACCGTCCCGCCGATCCACCAAAGTCCTAGTCGCGATCTGCGCACGGTGATCTCATCTGTCACGCTTCGGTCGATGGCTGATCCGATTATTCGCTGCGAACGTGTCACCCGCACCTTCGGCAATCGCACTGCTCTCGACAACGTCACGTTGACCGTCGAGCCTGGCCGCTGCTTCGGCTTTCTTGGCCCAAACGGCGCTGGCAAGACGACGCTGATTCGCTGTCTCCTCGGGCTTGCTCGCCCGACGAGTGGCAACATCGTGGTGCGCGGCTTCGATATCAGCCGCGAGCCCGCCGCTGCACTCGCCCGCGTCGGCGCGATCGTCGAAGAGCCCCGCTTCTACGGCTACCTCAGCGGTCGCCAGAATCTCGAACTGTGGGCAGCCTACGTTGGTGATGACGCAATCTCCCGCGTGCCCGCCTTGCTGTCCCGCGTGGGGCTCGACGCGCGCGCCGGCGACAAGGTTTCGGCGTACTCGCTCGGCATGCGCCAGCGCCTTGGCGTTGCGCGAGCACTTTTGTCCGATCCAGAGGTGCTCGTCTTGGACGAGCCCACGAACGGTCTCGACCCAGATGGGGTCGCCGAGTTTCGCGTCCTGATCCGCTCGCTCGTCGAGCAGGATGGCCGCGCAGTCTTTATTTCATCGCACCTCCTCGATGAGATTGAAAAGGTTTGTGACGACCTTGCGATCGTCAACCAGGGCCGCGTGATCACGTCGGGAACGTTGGCCGACCTGATTGCTGCCGGTGGACGCGAGTTGCGGGTTGAATGTGACGACGCAGCACGCGCCGAAGCGTTGTTGCGCGCGCTGCCGACGGTCACGGCCGTGACCGTCTCAGCCGACGGCACGCTGTCGGTGCAGTTGGCTCCCGATTCGATCGAGACGCGGGCCGGCGTCAATCGCAAACTGATCGAGGCCGGGCTCGCCGTCAGCCGACTCGAACCTCGCGAGGATTCGCTCGAGGAGCGCTACTTAGCGCTCGTGCACGAGGCGGGGCAGGCGTGATCGCCGTCGCCCGCGCCGACCTGCGCCGCATGCTGGCTCGTCGCGGCCTGATCCTGGCGAGCGTGCTCGTTCCGGTCGCGATTGTGCTGGTGCTCGCAGCCGTCTTGATGTTCCTGCACGTCCGCAATGCGGTTGATCACCCAACAGTGGGTGGCTCGTCGTTTTTCTCGTTTGTTTCGCTGCTCGGCATTATTTGGGTCGTGTTTGGCACGGTGATTGGTGCGATCTTTGGCGCCGAGGATGTTGCCAACGGCACGCTGCGGTACATCTTGCTGACCGGCTTTTCGCGCCTGCGACTCTTCCTTACGAGAATCCCCGTGCTGGCAATCGTGGCGATCGGTGTGGCGCTTCCGGCCTTCGTGCTCTTGCTGATTGGCGCACTGATCCTGCCGCACGCAGGCGAGCCGAGCGTGACGGCGAGCGAGGTCGGACGCCTGCTGCTCAGCCTCGTACTCAACGTCGGTATCTACGCCCTGATTGCGTACGGCATCGGCGTCGCGATTCGCTCGACAGGTGGCGCGATTGCCGTCGCGCTCGGACTCAACCTGATTGGTATCAGCCTGTTTAACCTGATCACTCTCGCCGTGCCAGGCGTCAAGCCATGGCTGCTCGATTCGGCACTCACCCGCGTCTCCGACGGTGGCGATACGAGCATTGCTATTGCGATCGTCGTGTTGATCGTCTGGCCTGCTGTGTTTCTCGCCATTGGCCTCGTTCGCGCGTTGCGCACTGAGGCCTAGTGCAGCACGTTTCGCCGGAGATCTCGCCGGGCTGCTTTGCCGCGCCACTCACCTCACTCGGGCGCGACACGGTGCCGGCAGGTGAGCACTTCGTTCGCAGCCACTTCGCCGTACCCCAGCTCGACGCGGATCTGCATGCAGTTGAAATCACAGGGCTCGTCAAGCGCTCGGTGCGCTGGACGCTGAACGACTTTCGCAAGCTGTCGCAGATCTCCACGCACGTGACGCTGGAATGCGCCGGGCATCGCCGCCTGGAACTCGACTCGACACTGCTCGGCGTGCCGTGGCAGTTCGGCGCGGTCAGCCATGCTCGCTGGGCGGGTGCGCAGCTGGCGGACCTTTTTGAGATCGTACGCCCGCTCCCCGAGGCGACGCACATCGTCTTGAGCGGAGCAGACGCGGGTGATGTTGATGGCCGCACGGACTCAGAGGCGTTTGCGCGCGCAATCCCTCTACGCGATCCCGTGGTGCGCGAGATCATCCTCGCCTGGTCCATGAACGGAAAGGGGTTGACGCCCGAGCATGGCGCCCCACTCCGTGCCGTCGTCCCCGGGTGGTACGCCGTGTCGTCGGTCAAGTGGCTCAGCCGCATCGAATTTGTCAGCCACGAGTTCGACGGCTTCTTTCAGGCGGTCGACTATCGCGTCAAGGAGGCGGGCGAAGAGGGTTCGGGTCGCGAGCTCACCGTCATGCCCACGCACTCGCTGATTACGTCGCCCAGCGAGTCCGAGACGATCCCCGCTGGCGCGATAGTGGTGGCGGGAACGGCCTGGGGCGGCGTCGGCGGCATTGGGCCCGTCGAACTCCAAGTCGACGACGGGGCCTGGCAGCGGGTTCGCACGGAGCCTGGCCCGGGCATTCACGCCCCGACGCAGTTTGCGCACACGATCGACCTTGCCCCCGGGACACACACGGTGCGCGCGCGTGCCACCGATCGCAAGGGCAATACGCAACCTGACTCGATCCCGTGGAACAGCCGTGGCTACGGCGTCAATACCGTGCACACGCTGACGCTAAACGTCATCTAGCGCCCCGCGTGAGCGTGCTTTGCGACGCGGCCGCCACTGCACCTGCCAACGCCTCGGCGAGCGGCAAGCCCTGCGCGATATTCGCGGCGAGCGTCCCGCAAAGACAATCGCCAGCACCCGTGGTGTCGACGGCGTCAACGATCGGCGCAGCGATGCGTTGCGCGCCATCGGCCGAGCACAGCAACGCACCCTGCTCCCCAAGCGTGACAATCACCGCGGCCCCGGTCAGTTCTTGGAGCAGCACCGCTGCCCGCTCAGGGTCGCTTTCGCCCGCAAGATCGGTCGCCTCGTGTTCGTTGGGTACGAGCAGCGGGTGGCAGGCGAGCAGTCGGGGTGGCAGCGGCCGCGATGGCGCTGGATTGACAACAACGCTCCAGCCAGCCAGCACGGCAGCCTCAGCCGCTTGACAGAGAACCGGGTCGGGCGCCTCGAACGACAGGAGTAGCGTGCCGTGAGCGCCAGCGAGCGCCTCCGTCGGGAAATCCTCTACGAGGCGATTCGCACCGGGAGCGACTGCAATCTGGTTTCCCCCGTCGGCCGCCACGGTAATCAATGCCACACCGGTCGCAGCGGCGCTGGTCTGACGCACGTGGGTCGTGTCCACCAATTCGGAAGTGAGTTCAGCGAGGGCAGCTGCACCGTCGGCGTCGACACCAACGCACCCCACCAGTTGCACCTGCGCTCCCGCCTTCGCGGCCGCCACTGCCTGGTTCGCGCCCTTGCCGCCACCGAAACGCTGGAAGGAGCCACCCGAGACGGTCTGTCCCGCCTGCGGGAGGCGCTCAACGGTCACCACGAAGTCGACGTTGACGGAGCCGACGACAACCACGTTGCCCATCGGACTAGGTTTCTAACGTCACGAGAGACGCGAGAATTTCGGCGTTCGTCAGCGGTAGTGCACCGTATATCTGCTCGGCATAGGCCAGACCCGTTGCGTTGTCTTCCGGTGTAAAAGCGGTAATGCCATCCGTGGCCAAGACCACGCGATGGCCAGCGATGAAGGCGTCGCCCGCGGTGTGCTGCACGCAGATGTGCGCGTGCTGGCCCGTCACGATCACGGTCTCGACGCTACGTTGGCGCAGATACACATCGAGACCCGTCTGGTGAAAACCCGAGCAGTAGCGCTTGCCGAACTCAACATCTCTAGGCTCGGGTGTCAGCTCTGGAATCACCTGCGCACCGGGCGTTCCGGCCAATGCATGCGGCCCCCACAACTGTTCTTCGGCGTCGCCAAGGAGATGCGTGTCGTTGACATAACAGATGGGCCATCCACGCTCGCGCGCACCGTGGAGCAGTGCCGCGAGTGGCGCGATGATTGCCTCTGAGGGAGGGTTGGCGAGCGCACCTGTGATGAAGTCGACGAGCATGTCAGCGACGATCACTGCGGGTCGAGAAAGGGGTTCCATCGCACAAAACCGTACCAATCTGTAGCCACTTGGTGCATCTGTGATGAATCTGCGGAACACGTGTGGCACCATAAGCAGAGTTGCTCCCGACCACGAGGTTGTCTCCGCATGCAGATGCGCACCACTCACGCACGTCGAATGTTGATCACACTCGCCGCGTGCGTTGCCCTGCTCGTGCTTCCTGCCCTAGCGAGTGCCAATAAGAATCTGCGTGTGGGCTTCCTCGACAACTCGTACGCAACCGCCTATCCAACCGATTTCTGGGCCGACGCCGTTGCACTCAACGTCGGCTTCATGCGCTGGGATATTCAGTGGAAGCACCTTACGGCGGGCGAGCCGACGAATCCGCGCAACGTCGAAGACCCCGCCTACCGCTGGGCTGCGAGTGACGCTTTTGTGCGTGCGGCTGGTGCCCATGGTCTCCAGGATCGCGTCATGTTTACGCTTTGGGCGACGCCCGCGTGGGCTTCGTCTCTGAGCTTCTCTGGCTCAACGGCCGACATGCCACGAATCGATGCGTGGCGCGCCTTTGTCCACGTGGTCGCAAAGCGCTACTCCGGCACCTACACGCCCCCTGGCGCGAACACGCCACTGCCCCGAGTGATCTCGTACGAGACGTGGAACGAGCCCAATGCGTACTTCGCGTTGCGCCCACAGATCGTCAACGGTACGGCGGTCTCGCCGGCTAACTACGTCAAACTGCTCAACGCACTCAAGGCTGAGGTTAGTGCAGTCGTCGCCTTCAAGCCGACGTTTGTCGCCGGCGCGCTCTATAAGCAGGGTGGGCCGCGCAGCGTCACGCCGATCAACTTCCTCCGCGGCATGGCCGCTGCGAAGGCCAAGTTTGACGTGCTGTCGACACACCCGTACAACAACACACCACGACTAGGCCTCAAAGACGGGCTCGACCAGAGCAAGACGAATCCGAAGTTCATCGGCATCGGTAACTTCGATACCTTCATCACGTTGTCCAACCAGATCTTTGGCAAGAAGCGGCCGATCTGGATCACCGAGTTCGGTTGGCAGACGCCCAGCAGCGGCAAGAGCCAGTACGTCGCCACCGTCAAGCAACAGGCGCAATTCGCCCACGAGTCCTTGCTGCGCTTCAAGCAACTGCCGCAGGTCGAGCGCATGGCGTGGTTCCTGCTCCGCGACGATCCACCGGGGAATGGAGCGTTTTACACCACGGGATTGCGCTACTTCGATGGCCCGAAGAAGCCCTCGTTCAACACCTGGGTGTCTGCAGCCAAGAAGCTGCAGCGATCGCCGATTAGGTAACTCGTTATCGTTGGTGGGGCGGATCCAGGTCCGCCCCACCAATACCAACGAGGACTCTCGTTAGCTGGGCGCGGCTCTCTATGCTGTGGCGACCGCGAATGCTGACCATCGATGCACCGCAGCAACAGCACTCCGAGCCAGCCCACTGGTTCCAGACCCACGCTCACCGTAGCGCGCTGCGCCACGACACCATCGTCGCGTTGGCCGTTCGATGCTAGCCACCTTCACGATTCTCGTCGTGCTGACGACCGTCGCGAGCCTGATCTACAACGCGATCCCGAGCCAAGTCATCTGGCTGCGACGCGGGCTGATTCTGATCGTCTCAGCGACGGTCATTTACACGTTCAACCCCCGCACGCTCGCAATTGCCATTCTGATAACGGTTTTTGCCTTCGGTGTCTACCTCTTCGCGCGCCGATTTCCAGCGCACTCTTGGATCCCTTGGCTGGTGATGGCTCCACTCGTGCTGAACGCCATCAGCGAGGTCGCCTTCGACCGTAATTGGGGCGATCTGCTGCCCTTCCCAACTGGATCTCCCGTCAGCCCGATGATCACGCAACTGGCCACGCTCGGGCTCTCGTTCTACTCCTTCAAGCTCTACATCTCGATCAAAGAGGGTCTCCATACCGATCGCCTACGCGTGCGCGACATGTTGACAGGAGTGTTGTTCTTTCCCAGTTTCCCAATCGGGCCAATCGATGGTGCCGCCGCCTTCAACGACGCGGCGATTCGTCGCCCTGCGAACCCTCGCCTGTGGCTGCTCGGACTTGCCCGCATCGGCATGGGTGGTGCGAAGGTCTACCTCGTCGCCGACTGGCTCACGAACGCACTGCCGGTCGCCCTCGGCTTCCACTCACTCGAGTTTGTACAGACCCATGTCTTTACGAGCCCCGGGCGCGCGCTCACGTTCATGCTGCTGAGTTTTTTGCTGCTCTACCTCAACTTCTCAGGCTTCTCGGACATCGCCATAGGCGCCGGCATGATGTTCAATCTACGCCTAACCGAGAATTTCCACTACCCGCTCCTGAGCAACTCGATCCAAAACTTCTGGCAGCGCTGGAACCTCTCACTATCCTCGTTCATTACGACGTACCTGTTCAAGCCACTGCTGCGCGCGACGGGCCGCCCGGTGGTGTCCCTGATCATCGCTTTCACGCTAATCGGACTGTGGCATCGTGTGTCGCTGGGCTACCTCTTTTGGGGCGTTGCTCACGGCACAGCACTCGGCGTGGCGCTGTGGTGGCGGAAGCGCGGTGGCAGGCCACTGCCGATTCCCAACAGCGTCCGACAGCTCGGTGGAATCGCACTGACCCTGCTCTTTGTCTCGTTCGTTTCGACGATCGCAAACATGCCGAATTGGCATCGCACCCAACAATTCTTGGAGGCCCTCGTTGGACAGTGACCACAGCCAGCAGCCACTTCACGAGCGTGCGTGGGCGTTCGCGCAGGAACACGCATTGTGGATCCAGATAGCGATCGGCATCGTCGCATGGATCGCGATTGCACTCGCTTTCCCGCTCACCTCCACAACACCGATCTATGCCAGATACTGAGCCTATGTCTACGGACTCTTCGTCGTCGCACGGACGCTATCGCCCGACGCGCACCAACATCGTCTTTGGTGTCTTCGGGCTGTTCTCTGTGGTGCTCGTGGCACTGCTGCTGTGGTGGTCTGACACGGCACCAGCACGCTACGCCGTCATGCCCTGCCAGTACAACGCGATCTTCGAAACTGCTGGCCCAGTCGGCGCCGTCGCGCTCGGCTCGTCACGGGTGCAGCACGCTGTCTCGTCCCCTATCCTCTCAGCAGAGTTGGCGGCGGCTGGTCACCCAGACAACGTGATCAATCTCGCGCGAGGCGGTCGGGGACCAGAGCAGCTCTATCAAATGCTGCTCGACGTGGATCGGCAGCGCGGGCTGCAAGGCCCAATCATCGTCGAGTACTCGCCGCAGGACACGGCCTTTTGGCGCAACACGCCGCTCTACTACCAGTACTACCCAGGCTTCGGTGCGAACGCCGAGTTTTCATCACTGACCGAGAATTGGCGCGCGAAACCACGCGAGCCTGCCTACAGCCGTCTCCGCGATCTATTCGGATTGCTCGAGTATCGGCTCGATGCAGCGATCGAGAACAGCACGAACGGTAAGGCCAGCCGTAATCGCGTGCTGGCTACCGCAGAGCGGAACCACGACACTACGGTCTCTTGTCTGACCCGCCAAAGAGCCCAAACTGCAGGGCACCGCAATCAGCTTCGCCGTGTCTATGCCAAAACAGTTCGCGCCTACGGGATAGACCCCACACCTGGCGACGTCCCATCGGTGCCGAGCCAACTGCTGGTGATCAATCAGGATGCTCAGAACCACTACCTCGCCCTGATCATCTCGCTTGCCAAGCGGCGCGGCGTCCCCGTCTACCCGATCGTCGTCCCAGGATTCTTTGAGCCGGCTCCCTCGCCGGCAACGTTCGCAGAGTTCAAAGCCCGCTTCGGTATCCCGCTGCTCTATCCAGATTCCCAAGAGCTCGCCGCCTACGGCGACACGACACGATTCTTGGACGCCTTTCACCTCAACCAGGCCGGCAGCGAGGCCTACACCGACTGGCTCGCCAGCATCATCGTGCAGGCGCCCACCAGCTAGGTTGACCCAACAGGCCGGGAGGATCTGGTTTCTGACCTGTTCCTGATCGAGCGCCCAGCGCTGAACGTCAAACAGCGGTACGACTACGGGCAGCCAGTTGCAGTGCCGGCTGTGGCAGCCAAGACCATCGCTGGACTCAAGGTGGGAAGCGATGTCGGATCCGTCCCGACAGGCACGACCACTTGCACGGTCGCCGCAGGGAGCGTGTCTGCCATTCGATTGACCACGAGACACGGCGCCGATGGAAGCATGTCGAGTGCCAGTAGCGTCCCTAGCGGAGCAGTCGCTTTCGGCGCGGTTACCGTTTTCCAAGGCACGAACTCGCCTTTCTTGGAGTAGCCGAACCGATCGTGGTACGTGCGGTAGCGCACTCCCACCCCAGCCGACCAGGTGCCGTTGGGCTTCTTGTAGGTTGGGCGCCCACGCTTCGTTCGCCAGCCACCGTCGCGCCAAACCGGTGCCCCCTTCGACCAAGTGCCGTCTGCGCGCTGCATGGTCTTTGTGCCGGCTGCATTGACCCACCAGCCGCCACCGAGCGCCACAATCGTCTTACCTTTTCGCGTCACGCCAACCGAGCGCGCCACGACACCGTTCGTGCCGTAGAGGAAATCCTCTTGAAGGTTCTGGTTCTTGAGGCCGGCCACAGCCGATTTTGCTGCGCTAGCGGTCTGTTCACCCGCGGGTATCAGATAGGCCAGATTGAGGTTGCCAAGCGGTCCTGGCGCGAGCGCGACTGGCGGCGGACAGTCAACGCCCTTCGGAACGAGCGTGAGATCGCCCTTCGCTGGCAGTTTCAGCGTCTTATCGGGCGGGATCAGCACGTCGATGTGTTTACCGATAATCGCACCACCTGTGTCATCCGCCGAGAAGCACCCTTTCGACGGCGTGTTCTTGAGCGCCTCGATGTAGATCGTGGTGCCCTTCGGGATCACCGACCGATCCGTGGCAATCGAACGCCACGGCGTCACGTTCGTGCCAACACCAATGCCAAACGTATCTGGGTAGCCACGGAAGTTGAGATCGTCGGGCTGCCCGAGAGCGACCGCTGCACGGTTGCAGACGACCGTGTACGCGGCCGGGTTGGTGGGCGGCGGGTTCTGCCACGTGCCGTCAACGTTGGCAAACGTTGGGCGCTTGTTATCGGTGGTTGTCGCTATCGGCGCGCCCGCCGCGTCGATAGCCCACCAGACGCAGCCTCCCGGGCGCGAATAGGGCGAACCATTTGTGAAGCCACTCGCAGCGGTTTTCGTCTCGGCACCCTCCTTGTTGACCCAGGGGCCAGCCCCACTGCGCCAGTGCAACAACACCCCGTCATCCCCGGTGCCTGTGCCCTGCATCGCGATGCCCCGCGCGGAGTAAAGGAAGTCTTCTCGGTAGGCGACCTTCAAACCGGGCGCGACCATCTTCTTGGCGGTAAACCAACCCTCGGGCGCAAACCAGTAGTAGGTGATCCAGTATGAGCCGAGTGCTTGAGGACGCGGCGGCAAGGTTTGCGCCTCAGTGCTGCGTGTGCCGATCAGCGAAATGGCGCCAGCAAGCAGACACGCCGCAACCGGCAGTCGAGCCGCGATACCAGCATTCAGTCGCATCGGCTGACGGGTTCGCGTTGGGGCCGCGCACCCCTCTTTTTCGATCCTGCACACACCCCTCATAGTGCCCTAGGTTCAGGCCGAGGGGCCCTGCCGTCACACTTTCGTTGTGACCCTGCTCGCTGCCATCGCCATTGCTCTCAGCTGCATCATCGTGGCCGAGCCCCGGTTGCTTGGTCGCCGCTGGCCGCCCACCCTGCTGGCTGCGGGTGCCGGCATCGGGATTGCCTACGTCATCATCCATCTGCTGCCCGAGATTGCGATCGGCGCGGAGATTGTCCAGGGCTCTACTGAAGGCCGGCTCCCCTACGCCGAGCTACACGCCTACCTCGTGGTTCTGATTGGCATGCTCGGCACCCTTTTTCTTCGCGGGCTCCAGAGGGGCCTCCATGGCATGACGCCCCATCCTCGAGTGCGGATTCTTCAACCCGCACTCTCGGCACTTATCGTTGGCTACATCCTCGCGGTGCGCGACGATACCGAGGTCGGCTCGATCCTGCTCTTCACGTTCGCGATCGGCCTCCACATCACGCTCAATGCGCACGGCCTAGCGGTCAAACTCAACTCGCCGCAGGGCGGGCTCGTGCTGGCCGGTGCGATTGCGGTCGGATATGCCCTTGGTGTCGGCTGGGAGGCGCCAGAAGTAGTCGTGGCAGGTCTTGTCGCACTGCTCGCCGGTGGTGTGATGACCCGCACGATCCACGAGGTGCTCGATGAGCAGAGCCACCTCGTCGCCTTAACCGTGGGCGCCACGCTCGAGGCGGCACTCCTGCTCGGCGTGACCTAACGGACGAGCAGCAAGGCTTCTTCGAGCGTCGTAGCAGAAACAGCCACGGGCGGAACACCGCTGCACTGCGGCGTCGGAGTGGCTCCATCGAAGAGTGCTCGCAGCCACGGAACAATCGTTGGCGCCGCCGTCGTGCTGGCGGCGACATGACCAACCCCGCCCAGCCACAGCATCGTCAGGTTCGACCCGGCTGCACACCACGTCTCTTGAAGTGCAGCATTCGACTCGGGCGGAATCACGGTGTCGGCAGTGCCCTGAGCAATCAGCAGCGGGAGCGTCCCAGGCAGTGGCTTCGGCGTCTGCTCGGCGGCAACCTTAGCGATGCGTGGATCGTTCATTGGATTGCCATTGAAGTACGGCACGCCAACGGCCGCTGCTGCAAAGCCGAGTAGCGGCGGTACCGGCACGCCCTCGCCGAGACAGGCATCGGCGATTTTGCTCGTCCAGCGATTACCTTCGCTGGTAATCGCTTCGTCGATGTTGAGGTTCGGGTACGCGGCCGTCCACGACGTTGCAACCTCAGCACCTACTCCCCAGCCAACGCCGGTGTTCCACTGCTTACTGATGATGATTGGAAGATCGGCAGCCGGAGCGGCAGCAGCAACGCCAATCAGCGTTCGCTCCGGCATTTCCTGGGCGGCAAGTTGTCCCGTCCAGAGGGCTGAATGCCCACCTTGGGAGTGCCCGAAGACAGCCCATTCCTTGCTCGGGTCGGCTCCAGGAACCTGCTCGAGTGCCCGCACAGAATTGACGATGTCGAGTGACTCGGCCTGACCGATCAAGAACAGATTGGGTCCGGCCGTCCCAATGCCGGCGTAGTCCGTTGCCACGACGACGAAACCAGAGGCGATTGCCTGCGCGTACCACGCATTGGGCCCAATCGGGTCGGTGCGACGCGAAGGTGCACAGCCACGACCTTGCCCGATCGTGCCGTGCGCATAGGCAAGCACAGGGCGACCCGCTACCGGGGCGGGAGCGATCGGTACGAAGACCATGGCTCCGGAGACCGCAGCGGTTCCGTCTGGCCGTTCGGTGCGGTAGAGGACACGGAACGAGGACGCACCCGCAACGGGCGCCGTTGAGAGCGTTTCGACGCGGAAGACGGTGCCTGGCTTAGCCGCGTCGACTCCAGCGGGCGTGGCGTAGAAGGCGTCGAGAGCATTTTGCTGTCGAGAATCCGCAACGCGATGGGCGAGCGTGGACAATCCGATTGCCAGCGCGACAACACCGATCACGACGAGGATGACCTTTTTGAGCGACACCACACGAGAGTATCAGCGTCTTCGCCCTCTTAACGTGAACCACGCGGAACCTGATCGAGACGTGATGTGAGACGATCCGTCCTGTGAAGCACACTCCGAAGACCCAGCCTGTCGCGTACATCGAGATTCCGAAGGGGAGCCGCAACAAGTATGAGTTCGACGAGACCTACAGCACGGTCGTTTTAGATCGCACGCCGCGTGGCAGTACGCACTACCCGACCGATTATGGCTTTCTGCTCAATACGTTGGGCGAGGACGGCGACCCACTTGACGTCCTGGTGCTTCTCACCGAGCCAACCTTCCCAGGCTGCCTGATCCCCTGTGACCCGATCGGCGTCCTACATATGATCGACGAGGCGGGCGACGATCCAAAACTGCTGATGATTCCGCACGACGATCCGTCGTGGTCGCACAAAGAGCATGTCGAGGACATCAACCCGGCGTTGCTCGAGGAGATCGCGCACTTCTTCTCGGTCTACAAAGACCTCGAGGAGCACAAGAAGGTCGCAATCGACGGCTGGGAAGACCACGATGCTGCCGAGGCGATCATCATCGACGGCCGAGCCCGCTTCGCAGCCGCGAATCCCGAGAACTAGACGCCTCGTCGGCCCGCGTCGCGCCTCAGCGGCGGCTTGTTAGATCGAAGAGGACATGACACGTGCGCACTTGTCATGTCCGCCAACTACGCGAGCTGCTCGTCGAGAGCTTCCATAGCCTCGAGCTCGGCACCCTTCGTCTCTTTGACGAAGCGCCAGACGTAGAAGAACGATAGGACGGCGAAGAGTGTAAAGAGGCCGTAGGCGATCCCGAGGGATGCCTTGGCCAGCTCGGGGAACGTCTCGGAGACGACGAAGTTCGCAATCCAGTTGGCCATCACCGTAATGCTGAGGGCTGCTGCGCGAATCGAGTTCGGGAACATCTCGCCGAGCAAGACCCAGACGATTGGCCCCCAGGTTGCGGCGAAGAAGGCGACGAAAAGGTTGAGCGAGACAACGGCGACGATGCCGAGGTTGTCAGACAAAATCGGGTTACCAACCGTCGACTCGGCAACGCCAGCGCCCGCCACGATTTTCGGTGCGGTGATGAAGACGACAGCGAGCGTTCCGAGCGTGACGGCCATCCCCAGGGAACCCACGAGCAATAGAGGCTTCCGCCCAACGCGGTCGATCAGCAGGATCGCGACAATCGTAAAGACCACGTTGACGATGCTGATGATGGTTGAAGTTGTGAAGGCCTCTGATTCATCAAAGCCAACAGACGCCCAGATCAGGTTCGAGTAGTAGAAGACCGCGTTGATGCCCACGAACTGCTGAAACACGGCGAGGCCGAGGCCAAGCCAGACGATTGGCAGCAAGACGTGCTTCTTCGAGCGTAGGTCGCTGAACTTCTGCTCGACTTCTGCGTCAATCGAGGAGCGGATGCTCTGGATCTTTGGCATCACGTCGCCCACGAAGATTCGCTCGAGTACGACCTTGGCCTCGTCAAAACGATCGGCTTCGACGAGGTAGCGCGGCGATTCAGGCAGCCGCGCAGCCAACAGCCCGTAGATCGCGGCTGGGATGACCATCAGGATGAACATCCACTGCCAGGCCTGCAGGGGGCCAATGTCGTTCGATGCACTGCCATCGGCGATCGTGACGATCACCTGATTGACGAGCTGCGTCGCGAAGATCCCGATCACGATGGCGAACTGAAACAGCGAGGTGAGCCGGCCACGAACGTCGGCCGGAGCGATCTCCGAGATGTACATCGGCGAGACCACAGCCGCCAGACCAATGGCGAAGCCACCGACGACGCGCCACAGCATGAAGTCGGCGATACCAATCGGCAATCCGGTGCCAATTCCCGCGATCAGGAAGAGCACCGCGGCAACCAGCATCACGCGGCGTCGACCAAACCGCTGGGCCAGCTTGCCACCGACAAAAGCACCAACGGCCGAGCCAAGCAGCGCGATCGAGACGACAAAGCCTTGGATGAAGCCATCCGTGATGTTGAATTCCGCAAAGACGGCCTTGTTGGCACCGTTGATGACCGAGCTGTCGTAGCCGAAGAGGAACCCGCCGAGCGCGGCGACGATTGCGAGGGCTACGACCTTGCCGACGTGGTACTTACTCGGCTCTGTGTCGGCCTGCGTTGCGCTCGCTACGTTCATCCTTGATCCCATCGCTCGACGCGGCTTTCCGGTTCGTCCTCTGCCGCAACCGTATCGGGTGGGCACCCCGGTGACGAGGGTTATTAAGCCAAGATTCGATTGCCACGGCCCGGTGCCGCGAGGCCCCGTCCGGCAGTTATGCCTCGCACCGAGCCGCCGGGGTAGGCAGTGCGCTGCGCACCTCACCACCGTCGAACTGCACGGTCATGACGAGCTCGACCGAAGCATTCAGTGCGAGCCCTTGACAGCCAAGCGCCGCTCGCGCGCAGAGACCGCCTTGGCCAAACACCTCGACCAAAAGCTCAGTTGCCCCATTGATGACCCGAGGCTGCTCAATGAAATTTGGTGTGGAGTTGACGTACCCATTCAGCGTGATCATGCGCACCACGCGATCCAAGGACCCGAGCGCAAAGGCCATCACCCGGAGCGACTCGACGCAGGCGAGGCGCGCAGACTCTCGTCCCTCATCAATCGACAGGTCCGCACCGAGGATGCCAGGGAGGTAGGCATCGCCGCCCGTGGTCGCGACAGTTCCAGACACATAGAGCAGATCACCGTGCGCGACGTGCGAGACGAACTTTGCGCCCGATGGTTCGGGCAAGCCGTACATCGTCTCGAGATTGACGTCGAGGAGCCCTAGCTCTACCGCTCTCTGATGTGCACTCATCGCCGCCCCCTGTTCGCTGCTGAAGATGATCGCATGCCCACTCCGCTCGGGTAGGCTCCTGGCATGAACATCCTGCCGCTTGACCCCGACCAATTGCTCTCGACGACGCGTGCCGTGCGCAAGCGTCTCGACTTTGATCGACCCGTGGAGCGCGAGGTGATCGAGGAGTGCATGGCGATGGCACTGCAAGCACCAACGGCCTCGAACTCACAGCCGTGGCGGTTCGTCATCGTCACGGATGCCGATACGAAACTCGCTATTGCCGAGCTGTACCGCAAGAGCTATACCGCTTATGCAGGTCCGATGCCAGACGCCGAGGCGCTGGCGACCCCGCAGGGCCGCATGCGCACGTCGTCGCAGTATCTCGCCGACCGTTTTCACGAAGTTCCGGCGTTCGTGATTCCGTGCGTGTTTGGTCGACTCAACGAGTTGCCCGCCGATAGCCAGTCGGCGATGTACGGCTCGATCGTGCAGGCCGGCTGGAGTTTCTGCCTCGCAGCGCGCGCCCGCAGCATGGGAACGTGTTGGACAACGCTTCACCTGACCTACGAGCGCGAGGTCGCGGAAATCATCGGCATCCCCTTCGCCGAGGTAACACAGACGTCGCTGATCACGCTTGGCTACACCCTCGGCACCGATTTTAAGGCTGCGCCACGCGGAGACCTGTTAGAGGTTGTGCGTTGGGATCACTGGTAACCCAGCCTTCACGAGCGGTCGGCCGCGCGATCAGAGCCATGCCGTAATGAGGTATTCGAACTCCATCGCGGATAATCGGGTTCCACGTTAGAGATCGACGGGACGGTTCTCGGCCACAGACCGTTTGATCGCGAGTTCCAAGCGGATCGCGGCCAGGCCGTCGTCGATTGTGACGTCCGGGCGTTTGCGATCGCGCACGCACTCTACAAAGTGGCGGATCTCGCCAGCGAATCCGTGCAGATGCCGCGGATCAAGCGCGTCGAGCGGCAGCTGATCATTGGGTTCCCAGATCTCAGGTGTATCTGCTCCGTCGATCCACGCGGTCACACGCCGCCAACCATCAACAAACACGACGCTGCGGTGCCCTGTCAGCACCACGCGTTCGTTGAGCCGTTCGAGGCAGTTCAGTTGCAACGTCCCGATCGCACCACTATCGAAGCCAACGAGACAGGCCCACGCCTCCTCCTGTGGCGGCTCCCTCCCCTCAACGAGCGCCGACATGTCGCGCCAGGCCGAGCCGACGACCGGGAGGTCGAGGGCACTGGGCGTCCACTCGCGCGTGTCTCCCGGCATCTGCGAGGCGCGCGCGGCCATCACCCACTTGACGTCACCGCCGAAGAATCGTGCGAGATCGAGGTGATGACAGCCAAAGCCGTTAAGAAAGTCGTAGACGGACCGTGGTGGGTACTCACCGAATGTCCAGCGTCCCTCATACGCAGTCAGAGGCCCAAACTCGGGACGCTGTGCAATAGCAAGTGCCCGCAGATACGGCTCGGAAAAACGCTTCATAAAGCCGACCATGACGCTGCGTCCAGCCTTCGCAGCAGCCTCTTGCAACGCAATGCAGTCCTCAACGGTTTGGGCTGGCGGCTTTTCGACGAAGACATCGAGCCCCGCCTCGAGGCAGTCGATTGCAACGGCAGGCTGGATCCGCGGATGCATCGCCACGATCACCCCATCAAGGTCTTCCTGCTCGAGCATCTGTCGGTGATCCGTATAGACGCGCGGAATACCAAAATCGCGCGCACACCGGTTCGCGCGCTCCGCATCGATGTCGCAGCACGCAACCAGGCCCCCAATCGCACCGCCCTCCGCCAAATCACCAATCGCAGCGCCAAGGATCTCCGGCGGGTTATGCACCGCGAGCCGGAAGCACGGGTAGAGGTTCTGGATGGCGTGGCTGCCACAGCCGATGATCCCGATGCGTGTCAGGCGCGTCACAGAAAAAAGCCTAGCGTGTAGCCGAGCCACCTGCTCGTTGACAGCCCACCCCTGATGGGGCAGCCCGCCTTCAACGTTGATGGATGAGTATCGGCTACAGGTATCGGTCCCAGAGCGCGAGCACTACGGGATAACAGCAACGCGGACGATCCCACCAAAACCACGCTAGGATTGCGTCGTGCGCGCAGATGGGTACACCAATGGGCGGGAGGCATGGCCGACTCCACGGACGCTCGTTGGCGCCGACTATTACGCGTCCGAGATCTTCGAACTCGAGCGCGAACGCATCTTCCACGCGGGTTGGTACTGCGTCGGGCGCGAAGAAGACATTGCCAGTGGTGGCTTTGTTGTCGTCGATGTCGTCGGTGAGAGCGTCGTTCTCGTCCGCGACCGGGAGGGTGTGCTGCGTGCGTTTCTCAATGCCTGCCGCCACCGTGGCGCCCGCCTCTGCGATGGCTCTGGCTCCGCTGGTCGCACACTCGTGTGCCCGTACCACGCCTGGTCGTACCGCCTCGATGGCGCGCTTGCGGCTACGCCAAACGTCGCCGACGATGAGTCTCTCGATCGCGCGAACCTTGGCCTCATCGGCGTTACCCTCGACACCTGGGATGGCTTCGTCTGGGTGACACTGTCAGCTACCACTCCCCCACTGCGTGATCAGTTGGCGCGCCACGCCAGCGACGATCCGTTCCAGTGGGAGCGGTACGGCGTGGGCGAACTTGTCGTCGACGCCAAGAGGGTCTACGACGTTGCCGCCAATTGGAAAATCATCATTGAGAACTACAACGAGTGTCTGCACTGCGTCAACGTCCATCCCGAACTTGTTCGGATGGTTCCGCTCTACAAGTCGGGTGATGTGATCGAGCCCGCTGAGCCAGATTGGAACGGCAATCGTCTCGCCCTTGGTCTGCACTCGTTCACGCCGACCGGCGAATCGGGTCTGCCACTTTTGCCAGGCCTCGAAGAGAATGACACCAACGCTTTCTATGGCTGTACATACCTACCAAACCTGATCGTCAACTATCACACCGACTGCGTCTCGACGTTTATGCTCAGCCCGCAGGGACCAGACCGCACGACCGTCACCTGCCATTACCTGTTTCGCCCCGAGACCGTCAGTGCGCAGGGCTTTGATCCCTCCCCCGTCGTCGACTTTCGCCACCTGCTTGCAGGACAGGACTGGGCGGTCTGCGAACGCACCCAACAGGGCGTGTCATCGCGCGCCTTCAAAGACGGTGGCGTCCTGCCGTACAACGACCGCTACGTCCACGCGTTCCACGAGCAGTATCGCGAACTCCGCGACGGCTGACCGTTCACGCCCGAGACAAAGAACAGCAACGCTGACCCAATAATGATGCCGTTGAGTCTTCGATACCGCCAGATAGCGATTGACCTGACAGTCGCTGACCTGACTGACGCGCCACTAACCAGCCTGCGCCAGTGGCGACAATCAAAACCACCGCCAAT
>SXGR01482934.1_pt1 | contig 25821 bp, 26 predicted proteins | sample 3174711 | NCBI WGS metagenome assembly SXGR01 (sample SAMN11356860, study PRJNA531348) | freshwater metagenome | isolation source: freshwater sample F1-60 | place: China: Fuxian Lake, Yuxi | collected 2017-12-25
GGTTGTACCAGGAGCGGTCGAAGAACACGATTTCACCTGATGTCGGGAGGTGATCGATGTAACGCTGGAAGTACCACTGTCCTTGTTCTTCGATGGTGGGTTTGGCGAGGGCCACGACACGTGCGCCGCGAGGGTTGAGGTACTCCATAAAACGCTTGATGGTGCTGCCTTTCCCTGCAGCATCTCGACCTTCGAAAATGATCACCACCTTCTGCCCGATTTCTTTCACCCAGTTCTGGAATTTCACGAGCTCAATTTGCAGCAGGCGTTTTTCGATGTAGTACGCCTTGATGGACATACGGGAATCGAAGGGATAAGCGTTATCGTGAAAGTACCGCCGGACCATCTCCCGTGTAATGGTCTGGTTGACGTCGTGGGGCTGAGGGTTAAATAGGGGGCCAGTGTCTTCTTCGACTTCCAGGGAGTCGATGAGGTAGTCGGTCCACTCACGCTTCTGCATGTCGTCGCGATCGCGCATTCCTTGGGTCCGATCAGATTGTCCGGTTGAATTGTTACGTTAGTTCGCGGGCTGCATCAACCCGGAGCCATTGATTCGAGCTACTCCGGCTTGCGTAACAGGAATTTGATGGAGTCGCCTCGATCCGTGAACCGCGTCGCCAGCGACAACAAGCCTTTGCACCAACCGGGTGGCCACTCGGCGCGATGTTCCCGACCGTGTTTCTTGTCGGCAAGGCGAACACCCGTTGTCCAGATGCGTTGTACGTTGAAACCGGTGCGGCGCGCGAGCTCGCGCACGTTAGTGGGCGTAAAGAGTTGCACGTGATGCATGGGCTCGAGATAGCTCCAGCCCTCTCCGAGAAACGTTCGGGTATAACTCTCCCAGTTCACCGTTGCCGCATAAAACACGCCACCTGGACACAGGATGCGTAGTGCTTCCTGCAATGTGGAGAGGGGATGTTCGACGTGTTCCATCACCGCGTTTGTATAGACCACGTCAAACGAATTCGCTTCGAATGCAGCGGATTCGACAGTACCGGTGATGGCGTTTAAGCCATGCTGTTCCCTGGCCCAGTGCGTTGCGGCCCGCGAGATGTCTACGCCGGTCGCCTTCCAGCCGTTCTTCTCAGCGGCAACCAGCGTTGCCCCGGCGTTACAGCCGATCTCCAGAAAGGCGCCAGTTTTTCGATATCGCTCAAACGGCTTGAGTGTGTGCTGGTTGATCGCCAGTCGCGCATCGATCTTGGCGGTGTATTTGGCGAGGGCTTCCTGATAAGCGGCTTCGTTAACGTCTTCGTACTGCGCCGGCAAGGGCGACGCGAAGATCGCAGCACAGGTTAAACACTCGCGGTAGGCGGTTTCCCCATCCCGCATCAAAAGCTGATGGTTGTCGCCACCGCAAATGGTGCAATGGCGTTCAACCAGTGGGGGGGTGATGCTGTTCATTCGTGGATGATAATCACTTGAGCTGAGCAGTGCCCTTAGAATGGTGCCTTCATCCGAGAATTTCTTGCCGTGCCAACATTCGAACCACTGCTCTGGTATGCCCGCCACGGACTTGGATCTGCGTTGCGTTACAGTGCGTACCGCAAGTTCTGCAGGCGGCATCGAGGTGAACACCGCACGGTGGTTACACGAGATGGCGTGACCCTCGAGACCATCCTCGGTGATTCCGTTGACAACGCCATCTATGTGCACGGCGAGTTTGAACCAGTGACTTCAGCGCTGTTTCGAAAAGTAGCCCCGCAGGTCGATGCACTAATCGATGTGGGCTGCAATATCGGTTATTTCGCAACGCTGTTTGCTCTTCTAAGACCGAGCGCGAAGGTGGTCGCCATCGATGCAAATCCACAGATGGTGGAACGAACCCGTCGCAACGCATCGCTGAATCACGGTATGCAGATAGAGCTGCTTGCCGAGGGTCTCGCTGCGGAACCCGGACGTCTAATACTCAACGTTCCGCGCGATCGGCACAGCCTGGCTTCATTTGCCTATGCGGCTGGCGATGAGAAAGCAGCCGAGGTCGATACCCTTGAGGTGCCGGTCACAACATTGTCCGCAGTGCTGAAACGATCGTGCTGCGAGAAAGGCCTCTTCGTGAAGATGGACACCGAAGGTTTTGAACATGCGGTGCTGTCCGGTCTTGAGCTCGAGGATGTGGCGCGCATCGATGTTCTGCTGATGGAGGCCAACTTCAATAACCTTAGAAGAGCGGGTGTTGCCTTGGATGCGCTGCTCGGATTTTCCTGGATGGATCAGTTCCAGTGGTTTTCGGTGGATGATGCGGCAGGTCGGTTAGTGCGTGCAGATCGAGCCACGCTTTTGGCTGACAAGCGGATCAACACCAACGTCTTATTCCTGCGTTCTGGGCTCTCGATCGAATGACGTCCAGATCCCGTTGGGTTCATATCCTGAGATAGATCGCGTTGCCCCACATCAGCATGCCGCGTTCGTTGTACTTCGGTTTAAAGATATCGTGTAACAAAAACCCGCATGTACGGAGTTCTGCGTCGAGATCGGCGAACACAGCACCGCCCTCGTAGAGGCTGTTGAACATGACCTCGGTGTAAACCAAACGAACGGATGAGGTGAGCAACTGGCGAGCGCCTCGCAGTGCGGCCAGTTCACCACCTTGGATGTCGAGTTTGATTAGTTCGATGGGTCGGTCGGGAACGTTGTTAAGCCAGGAGTCCAGCGTCACCAAAGGGACTTCGTGGCGGGCGATCACTTGTGATTCGTGGCTATAACTATCTTTCAGCGTCTGGTTGGGATTCAGTAGAGAAGTCGTGCCGGGTGACGCCGTAATGTTCAACGTCGCAGTCCCATCGTGATCCCCCACAGCCAGAAACTGTGGACACATTCGAGGGTCACTTTGGGCCGCCTGGTTGAGCACCTCAACATAGTCAGAGTGGGGTTCGAACAACCATGCTTTTGCAGTCGGGAATTGGCGGAGCAATCGACCCGCCACTCTCCCGTAGCTGGCACCGACGTCAATGATTCCGTGAACAGCGTTTTTCGGCAGTAGTCGACCCATGGCGGTGTAAGGATCGTCGAGTGTTACGACGTTGTTGCGTGTGCGCAGCACGGCGCGGGCGAGAAACCGGCGTAAGGGACCCATCAGCTTTGTCCGGTGATGGCGGCGAGGAGTGCACCGCGGGTATGTATGAGGTTGTTTGAGCGGAGGATGTGCGTTCGCCCCGACACGCCGCGTGCGAGCCGTTCGGCAGGACGATCGATGAGTTGGAGAAGTGCGCATAACCAACCATCATTCGTCGCAACATCTAGACCGTTTTCTGGTGTGACGATCTCAGCACCTGCGCCAACGACGTTGCCGACGACAGGTACGCCACAGGCAAGGTATTGAATCGCCTTGATGGGAGATTTGCCTTTAGCGAATTCCCCGTCGTCAAGCGGCAACAGTCCGATGTCGAGGGTCTGGCAGAATGTCGCCTCTGTGCCCGGAGCAAAAGGCTGATAGGTGAAGGGCACTGCGAGATCGGGTCGTTCACCGGAGTAGATAGCGAATTCAACCTGTGGTCTTGCGCGATGCACTTCTTGTAACACAGGTTCAATTGCCTTGAGATAACGGAGATTTCCAGGGCGGCCGGCCCAACCAATACGAATTCGGCCGTCTTCGGGTCTGGCCTTAGGCTTCCAGGATTCCACATCGACCGCCATGGGAATCACTTGTACGGATGAAGTCACCCGCCTCGCATAGTTCGCAAGGTATTCACTCGAGGTGGTCACCACATCCGCTGCTTCAAACCACCAGTCGAGGCGTCTGCGGACGCGCGCACCCACGAATCGCCCGTAGGGTTTACGTGCCCGTGTCCAGATTGCGTCATCAAAGTCGAACACAACGCGGCGGGACGCTTTACGCAGACGCGAGGATGACCATGCCGACAGTCGGCACTTCTGGTTGAAGAGCACGTCTGCTTCACGAGCCTGCCTGGCAGAGACCTTCTTGCGGTTAACGTATTGGAGGTGCACACCTTGTGTCGCCAACCAGTCGTCATAGTTCACCACCCGAAAGCGAGTGCTGCCTTTGTCGAGATCGCGGCTGTGCATGACGAGAACGTTCATCTTGATTCGCGAGTCCGGTCGTCTGTGCGTGGTGAGTGCGCTTGAGGGTTTCGATGTTCGCAACCTTTGCCGGGCGGTACCAGAGCTCTTTGTTATGATGCTAAAGAATCCTTGAGGATTGTCGTGAGTGTCAGCACCTGAGCTCAAGCTCGCCTTTTGCCTTTACAAGTACTTCCCTCATGGCGGCATGCAGCGGGCATTCATCCGCATTGCCAAACTCTGCCTGGAGGCTGGCGCACAGGTCACTGTGTTTGTGATTCAGTGGCATGGAGAAGTTCCCGAAGGTCTGGAGATTGAGAAGTTCGAAGCCACCGGGATGTTCAATCACACCCGTTACGAGCGTTATCAGCATTGGCTGCAGAAACGACTGCGCCGCGAGCATTTTGACTGCGTAGTTGGGTTCAACAAGATGCCCGGGCTCGATGTGTATTACGCGGCAGACACCTGTTATCTCGAAAAGGCGCTCACTGCGCGTAGTAGTCTGTATCGAAGTACGCCTCGGTTTCGCCATTTTGCAGCCTACGAACGGGCGGTGTTTGAACCGACCGCTTCAACGCGTGTGCTCATGAGTTCACCGACGCAGCTCGACGTCTTTCGTCGCCACTACAGCACGCCGCTTGATCGCTTCCATCGTCTGCCTCCAGGCATCGCCAGAGATCGTATGGCTGCGGAGGATGCACCTGCACGACGTCAGAGAGGCCGATACAGCCTCGGAATTCCTGACGATCATCTTCTGGTGTTGTTGATCGGCTCGGGCTTCATCACCAAAGGGCTCGATCGGGCATTAGATGCCGTGGGTTCGCTGCCACCTCTACTCAAGACGAAAACACATCTGGTAGTGATCGGAACCGATGACCCACGCAAGTTTCTCGCGTATGCCGAGCGTCTCGGTATCAGTGAGCGGTTCCAGGTGTTATCTGGGCGAGACGATATTCCCGATTTGTTGCAAGCGGGCGACCTGTTGATTCACCCTGCTCACTTTGAAAATACGGGAAACGTCTTGCTGGAGGCGATCGTTGCCGGCCTTCCTGTACTGACAACCGACGTCTGTGGCTTTGCACATTACGTTCTCGACGCCGGTGCCGGTTGCGTCGTTGATTCACCCTTCCGACAGGAAAACCTCAATCGGCAGTTGGCGTCGATGTTGGCGTCTCCAGAGCGGGCGGATTGGCGCCAGCGTGGTATCACGTTTGGATGTGCCGCAGACGTCTACAGCCTGCCGCAACGCGCTGCGGAGGTGATTCTTGAAGCGGCGCGAGATGTGAAACAGGAGACAGGTGCGTGAGTGGCAAGTGATGGAAAAGTCCTCGATCCACCAACAACTCGATTTGAGCGAAGACCTCGCTAAAGCCTGGCAGGGGACCGATGCACTTGTGGTTGCCTTCGAACTGCAAGGCACCGTGGTGCGCCGTGTTGCGGAACGCTCGACGATCCGAACACAGATCGATGGTCGAACTTATTATGTGAAACGGCATGGGGGAGTGGGCTGGACTGAAATTCTGAAGAACCTCTTATCCATGAAGCGACCGGTGGTCGATGCCAGCAACGAGTACATCGCCATTCGGGAATTCGCCGCGGCCGGTCTGCATACGCTGACAGTGGCGGGGTATGGCTGCCAAGGTTTGAATCCCGCGACACGTCGTTCGTTCCTGGTCACTGAAGAACTTACCGGCACCCAGAGTCTTGAGCAGGTGTGTTTGCGGTGGATCGAGTTCCCCCCGTCACCCGCAGTGAAAAGGGCACTGATCGAGCGAGTCGCATCCCTCGCAAGTCGTATGCATGCCACTGGTTTTGTGCACCAGGACTTCTACATCTGTCACATGTTGCTTGCCGGTGATGATCAGGAGATGTGTTCACGCAGCGTCTCAGCGCCGATTTATATCGTCGATCTTCATCGCGCACAGAGGTACAAGCACATTCCCTTGCGGGCGTTGGTTAAAGATCTGGGTGGACTCTACTTCTCAGCGCTGCAGATCAGCTTGACACGACGAGACGTTCTTCGGTTTTTGCAGACCTATTTTGAGTTGCCCCTACGGGTAGTCCTTAGCGAACAAGCGAGGTTGCTTGTGATGTGTGAGCGTCGAGCGACTCGGCTTCATAAGAAAGCAAGGCGGAAGCATATTTTGCCGCGACAACTTGCCGGCATTGACTTGTGACGGGCGACACCTGATCACCACGACTCCGATTTTTTTTCAGGAAGCACCCTGTGCTTTTCTTGGATGCGGACGGTGGCTTGGAACTCAATGGTGCTCCTGGGCAACTAAATGGCGTTAGTTCCATAGGCGTTCCCTGATCTCGGGTAAATTCAACAAAACAGCAGCAAAATCACGGTCCTGAGTGTCATTTCAGTCCGGAATTAGTGCTGATTTGAATTGCGACTTTACCGCTAGCAGATTAAATGCGGCAGGATCTCTCAGGTGTCGACGAATCGACCAATATTCCCCACGTTGATGCTACTGACAGTGGTTGCCATTACTGGCGCTTCCGCTCAGTGGGTGCTGAACTTCTATGAGCGCTCGCTTCGCGCACAGTTTCCTGTGCAGGGCGTCATTCAGGGCAATCCAGATGCGAACATCGTCTTTCTGGGCGACTCGAGAGTCTCGGATTGGGCAGAACATGACCGCCTGAAAGAACTCTATGTCGGTTTCCCTGAGGCGACGGTTTCACAGATCAGGAGCCGTATTACTGACATCGATTGGCCGGATAGCACCCAAACCATTGTCGTTCAGGCCGGAGTGAACGACCTGCGAATACTGGGAATACGACCGGAAGAGCGGGACGTCCGAGTGGCGGCCACCTACGACGATACGACTAGACGCGGTATCGGCTTCTCGATCCTCGAAGTTCCGTTCAAAGCGGATCAGGAGAAATATGATGCTGTTTCCCCAAAGACATCTGACATGCAAGCGTTGGTGTACTCGCCCATTGGCGATTTCGCGGCTCGACCCGGGGAAGCGATTTATTGGGACCTGCCTGGTGGACACTTTACGCCGCTTGGCAATCAAATCGTCGGGAGCGGACTCGCAAAATACCTCGCAATGAGCTGCCGTGGGGACGCAGGCAGAACTACATCAGAGAAGTGACGGTGTATCACTGCCTCTGCACCGCATCATGATCCAAGTTCTTCGGTGTTCCACCCTGACTTCCCTTCAATTGCTCGTATGGCGATTGATTGGAAAGCCAAGCCCTCATGCTTAGAAACAGCAACCGGGAGAGGTTTGATGGCCGCTGTGTCCAAATGGCTGGAGGGATTAACGCCTTGGGGTGAAGCCTGTCGGGTTCTTTCGGTACCTGGCATCGCCAACCCGCCAAGAGGTTGATTTGCTGACAACTTGAGTGAGGGGAGAGGCAGGCAACGGCCACTCCCTCGCTCACTCTATTTGCTGTGAAAATCAGTAGTTTTCGGAGTTGATCACCTGGTAAACACGTTTTTGGAAAAACCAGCGACCGCCTTCTTTGACATAATCGTCTTCATAACGACCGGTAACGTTCCGTTTGGTGCCATCCTTCTGGTGTAAAAATTCCTGCTGGTACCAGGTTGCGTGTGCCGTGTTGGCGGTCACTGTGATCGGTCCTGCAGAGGCAAAAAAACCAACAAACGAAAACCCCGACATGGCGTTTTTCCACATCGGAACGAAGTTCTCTTTACCCTTAATTCCATCGCCAGTGCCCGGCAATGCCCAGGTCGCGTCGTCACGCCAGTTGGCTGCCCAGGCGTCTGCGTCGAAGCGCATGACGGCGTCGTTGTACGACTCAACGAGTTCACGGATGGCGAGGCGGTCTTCGACGGGTCCGGTGCTGATCATGAGTGGTATTGCTCCTTGGTTGTTTGGTAGTAGTTGGCTGTTAGATGAACGGTTCAAACAGTGAGTGGTTGACAAGTTAGCCGGAAGCGCAACGCTTTCACAAGGCCCGAATCGGACGGGTGTGGGATGATGGCCTGCAACGAATTCCGGTGCCAAAAAGTGATTTGGAGGTTCAGATCGATATGAATGCTGCCGATGCGTTGCAGGGTGCGCGTGTCCTCGTTACAGGAGGCCACGGGTTCATCGGTAGACCGTTGTCGATGCGACTCGGCAAGGCCGGTGCACAGGTCGTTGCACTCAGTCGGACTCCCCACCCCGACTCTGAGTACTTTCGGTCGGAGGCGGTCGATCTCTGTGATGAAGCTGCGGTTAACGCGCTTTTCAGTCGATTCCGACCCGATATCGTCCTGCATTTGGCGAGCTACGTCGTTGGCAAGCGTACGGAAGAGGTGGTGCTGTCCACGTTCCACAATAATCTCACGAGCACCGTTCACTTGCTGCTCGCAGCGCAACGGACCGGTTGTCGGCGCGTGGTGCTTACCGGATCGCTCTCCCGAAGATCGGTGTAGAGATCGTGCTCTTCTGACACTTCCTTGAGATTTTCGTAGGTCAGAATTTTCTGCGTGATTTTCTGGATGTGTTCCTGGACATAGCCGGTAACGGTAGTCTCAATGATGCCGTCTGGAATTGTTTGACGCTCGATCAACAGGGTCGATTCAGATCGGAAACTGGTCGGCAACAAAAATGCTAACAGCAACGCGATGATGATCGTCGTACCAAATGTAGTGAGGAAGTGGAACTTCCTGCGCGCCAGTGCTTGCAGATAGTCGGTCAGATCGAGATCAACAGGCATTGTTACCATGTGTTTTTCCGCTGGTGCGTCTCGTCGAAATCAGAATGGACGAGGGGGTGAATATGTCAGGAAAACGAACGCAGCGTTGCCGTCTGCGTCACGGGGTTGAAGTTTCTCTTCCAGCCAGCGGTTTCGGTATGCGCCGCCTATCTTCCAGGCTGGACTCATTGAAAAGCTCAGCCGAGTTTCGAGTTCCGCGTAGTCCCGGTCATTCGGGTTAACGCCGTTCTGGAGGTTGGAGTTGGTGGTGCTGAAGGATCCATGTACTTACAGGCTCAACCGCTCGGTTAGCGGTTGGTTCCAGCGAGCTTCGAACAGATCAGTTTCCACCACGTCGCCGAATCCCGTCGGCCAATTGGAACGTTCTGCGTAGAGGAAAAGCTGCCCCTTTTCAAGGAGCTTCAGAAGCGTTGCGCGATAGACTGGCACCGTGTCTTCGGAGCCATTGTCAGATTCCGCAAAACTAACGCCACCTTCGATGTCGAACCGCGCGGTTTCGGAGATCTATCTTGATATTCCTACAGTGATGTCATGACGGGTGACGTGCGGTGAGTTATCAGGCTCAAATTCTCGCATAGCCGTGGAACCAGAACCACGTTCATTGAGCTGGTGGTACAGGGTGAGACTGCCACCATACTGTTTGCTGTCTTCAAGGCCGATGAAGTTGTCCCCGCTGAATGAGGTGTCTTGGTACTCTCCGCCTAGCCGCAGCCGATTGCGATCTGAAAGCGTAAAGTCGACGTAGGGTGCAGCGACTAAAAGCTTCTGGCGGAGTTCATCTTCGATGTACCCGATTTCCAGATTGGGATCGAGGCTCGGATTCTGCCGTTGAGCGACCAACAGATCCTCCGTGGAACCTATAAGCGAGCCGGTGGCCAGGTCGATCGCGCCGTATCTGCGCAGTAGCTGGTTTGAATAAATGCCTGTCATGCCGTAACTGATTCGTTCGGAACGTTTTTCGCCGGTGAGTTGCGCGACGTCAGAGGTACCACCATCCTGTGTTGTGCCGCCGAACTCTGCCTGCCTGAGCGCTGCCGTTACTTGCACGTTGTGTGTTTCGGATGCATTACGCGTGACGATCTTCCCCTCGACCACGCCGGTGGTGGCGTCGTCTTTGTTTCCAACGTTGAGGGGGAGGTTGTCATCGAAACCTGCCTCGACGGAAACCTCGGGGTAGACGTCCCAGGCGGAGTGCGCTGCCGGGACAGCGACACCGAGCACCGCTGCCACTAGCAACGATCTGCGAAGAAGAATCCGTGCAGGTAAGTGGTGTTGTTTAGACATGTTGCAGTGAGGCTCCAGCCGTCGGCTCAAGGAACCAGGACGATATCGTTGGGTTTGAGGAGGATGTTCTGCTCAAGTTTTTTGCCTTTGTGGACTTGCTCATAGTTGAACTTGAACACTTCGACCCGACCACCGATGCGTCGCTGAATGGTGATGTTGTCTGAATCTGCGAATGCATTGGGTCCACCCGCTAGGGCAAGTGCCTGTAACACGTCAACGTACCGTCCAATCTCGAACTGGCCTGGTCGATTTACCTTCCCGGAAACATAAATCCGCACGCCCTTCAGCGTTCGAATCGAAACGGTTACGACCGCGCATCGGAGATGTACTCCTGCAATGACTTGGTAATGTCCTGTTGCAGGTCCTTCGTAGTCTCGCCACCCGCGAGAATGGTTCCGACAAGCGGCAAACTCACCGCTCCATCCGGTCCGACGGTGACTTTTTTGGTCAAGTCATCTTCTTTCCAGACGAAAATGTCGAGCACGTCTTCGGGTTGAATCTGGTACTTGTCAATTTCGAACTCTGGATCGAGGGTCGAATCATCTGCTGCCACACCAGAGGCAATTGTCGACAGCAGGAGTAAACAAGAGAAAAACCATCCAGCACTACGGTGGATTGACGAACGAACTTGGGGGGAAGGGAGAGAGTTTCATGCCTGATCCTTTGGAGATTCGCGCGATTTCAGAGGCACGCGAGGGCAGTTGGTCCGAATTGCTGCGGGCGCACTCTACCCACATGGCTTCGGGAATTGACTGTACTTGACGCTTTCCGGAGGTAGTGTGATCGGCATGTAAAATTCCTGCACATTTTGTTTACGGACACTCAGCCCCTACGATACCGGTCGAAGTTTGATAGCTGATTCCTCAGTGGCTCAACTACGGAGATCGATTCCGACGTGCACATCGAGTTTTTTGGTGCCGCCCGCGAGGTCACGGGTTCTTGTCACATTCTTCACCTCGGCGGTGACACGATCCTGCTCGACTGCGGGATGATCCAAGGTGGAATCGAGCGTGAGGCACGCAACGCAGATCCGTTTCCGTTTGATCCTCGTTGCATCGATGCGGTCGTCTTGAGTCACGCTCATATCGATCATTGCGGACGCCTTCCTCTCCTGGTGAAACATGGCTTCAAAGGATCTGTGCACACTCACCAAGCCTCCAGGGCGCTGACGTCGATTCTGCTTCGAGACAGCGCCAACCTTGCCGCGAGTCGTGCGCGACATGCGGAGTCATCACCTGACGAGACCTCGAAGGAAGGACCGCTCTACGATCTGAGAGATGTAGAACGCACGCTGCCGATGTTGATCGGTCATCCGTATCGGCACTGGTTTGATGTACTTCCCGGTGTAAAAGTCCGCTTTCTCGATGCCGGGCACATTCTCGTTTCCGGCGTGGTTGAAGTGCATCTTCATCAAAGCGACACCCACCGTAGAATCGTGTTCAGCGGTGACCTTGGTCAATATGATTCACCGATTCTGCGGGACCCGGAGAGTCCTCGTGAAGCGGATCTGGTCGTCATGGAATCGACCTACGGCGATCGACGGCACAAGGACCGAGCCCGCTCCCTGCTGGAACTTGGCGATCTCATTCGTGATAGCGACACGAATCGATCAACCATCGTTGTGCCGGCGTTTGCGGTAGGCCGTAGCCAAGAGCTTCTGTATCAGCTTGGAAAACATGCTGGCGAATGGGCGCTGCATCGCTGGGAAATTTTCCTGGACAGTCCACTCGCCATCGAGGCAACTGCCATCTACTGGCGCCACCAACATTTGTTTGATGAGGAAGCTGATGCGCTGCGCCGTGAGTTTGAGTCGATGCCGGAACTTCCCAATTTACATTTCGCACGCACGGCTGACGAGTCGAAACGTATCAGCCGCCTCGGAAAGGGCGCGATCATCATCGCGGGAAGTGGTACCTGCGGTGGCGGCCGCATCTTGCACCACCTCAAGATTATGTTATCAGACCGAGAGAACCATGTGCTTTTCACCGGCTACCAGCCACCGGGCGGGTTAGGCCGGCGATTGATCGATGGTGCTGACAAGGTCTGGATTCATGGTCAGTCGGTTGAGGTCAACGCTCAAATACACACCATCGGAGGGTTATCGGCGCATGGCGACTATGAAGATCTGCTCCGCTGGTACAGGGGCATTCAAGGAAAACCGCCGGTTTACCTGGTTCATGGCGATCCCGCAGCCATGCAGGCTTTACAATTCCGGCTGACGACTGCGGCAGCCAAAGTGCACATTCCCGAACCTGGAGAACGTATCTCGTTCTGACAGCCGGTCCACTTGGAATTTCATCAACAGCGAGACAGCATGAACTACGAAACGATCAAGATCGAAAAAGACGGGGCAGTTGACTGGCTGACCCTTAACCGGCCAGAGAGCCTGAATGCCATCACTACCAAAATGGTGACGGAGCTGCGCGACTACTTTGGCAGCCTCTACGAAAACGAGTCGGTACGAATTGTTGTGATGCGGGGGGCAGGGCGAGCGTTTTGCGCTGGGCTGGATATAAAAGAAGCAGGTGTTCGCCGCAGCGGTGACGACTACGTGCCTTTTGGTAACGGTTGGGGATTTCAGGGTTACCTCGCCGAGGTCTACATTCGCATGCGTCGTTGTCCTCAGCCCATCATCTCCCTCATTCACGGGCCAGCGTGTGGTGGTGGATTCTCGTTTGTTCTCGCGTCTGACATTCGGATCGCAGGAGAGAGTACGCGTATGAACGCGGCCTTTATCAAGATCGGGTTATCTGCCTGTGACATGGGCTCGAGTTATTTCCTGCCACGGCTGGTAGGCACTTCGATCGCGTCGGAGTTGATGCTGACTGGAAAGTTCATCCACGCCCCACGCGCGCTGGCATGCAACCTCGTATCGGAAGTTGTGCCGGATGATCAACTGGTTGCAGCAGCGAAGCCGTACATCACCGACATGTTGCGTACGTCACCTATGGGTCTTCGACTCACCAAGGAAGGGCTCAGCATGGCCATCGATGCGCAAGGACTTGAAGCAGCTATGGCCATCGAGAACCGGAACCAGATACTCTGTTCACGTACTAACGATGCGAAAGAGGGGATGAAGGCCTTCCTCGAAAAACGGGAGCCGGTTTACACCGGTACCTGATTTCTTCAGCTATTTCTGCGTGATTAAGGCAGCGGCATGGGCGGCGATGGCCGTGTCGTCCATGCCAAGCCAGTCGATGAGGACTTCACGATTGTGTTGGCCCAGCTGCGGTGCTGGTCCTCGTACTTTCGATTCGGCTGCGGAGAAGCGATACGGTGACTGGGGGATCTGCCTTACCGCGCCATCCGGATAGTGGATATCCGTCAGGATCCCACGATGCTGCACAGTCGGTTGATTGACGATTTCCGGCCCACATCGAACATCGCCCCAGGCAATGTTCATTTTGTCGAGCGCGTCGATCACAGCTTCTCGTGTCTTGCAGATCTCCGTGAGAAATCGACCATACCAGGCGCGGCGAGCAGCGATTTTTTCATTCAAAGGCAAGCTGTCGTTCTCATCCTTCGCGCCGATGTGACGCTCTGCCATGCGCCACAGATGGCGGAAATCCCCCGCCAACATCATTGGTCCACCTGCGGTTTGCCAGACTTCGTTGGTTTGAGTTGGCGCACCGTCGCTGCGCTCACCTTGAGTCCTCTCAATCTGATAATGGAGGCGGTCGTCGGTTACGACGGTGGCGTCGACCATCGCCAAGTCAATGTGTTGGCCTAGACCGGTGGTGTGACGCAAGTGCAACGCGGCCAGCACGCCGACAAGACCGTGCAGCGCGGCATTGGTGTCCGCAACCGACAGGGTGAGGTCCACAGGGTAGGCCTTGGACATGTCTGCCTGACGTTGCAACAAACCGAGTTCCGCCTGTATCACGGGTGCATACGCGGCGCGCTCCGACTCAGGTCCTGACTGTCCGAATCCGGAGATCGACAACATGATGAGCCGCGGATTGAGAGCGTTCAGTTGTGAGTAGCCGAGTCGAAAACGCGGCATCACATCGGGACGAAAATTCTCGATGAGAATGTCCGCTTGTGTGGCCAACCTTGTTACCAGTGAAACGCCCTTGGGTTGCTTCAAGTCGATGCCGATGTTGCGTTTACCTGAATTCTGCTGCGCGTAATATCCGGACGCGCCTCCGATTACAGCGCCCCAAAGTCGTGTAACGTCACCTTCAGGGGGCTCAACTTTTACCACGTCCGCGCCGAGATCAGAGAGCATGCGCCCCGCAAACGGACCCGCAAGAACGCGGGACATGTCGAGCACCTTGAGGCCGGCGAGCGGAGACGGTTTGTTGGTGTTCATAGTTTTATCTTGGAGAAAGCTGTGAAGCTCGCATCACGCAGTCGGCGTACTTCCGCGGGACCATAAGGCACGGTATCAATAAAACGATGCACGTCACTTTGGGTGACTGCGTGGTTGCGCATCCAGGTGGCGCACATCTTCAGATCGATCACACCGTGAGCGTCGAGCAAAGCCGCCGAATCAACCAAGGTCTTGTTATCACGGTAGTTTGACCGAAGAAAAGCCGCGGCTTCTTCATCGTGCAGGACGATGACCAGCGGATCAGGCGTGAGATCGCCCAAATCCGTGGTGAGATCAGCAAACAATGAACTCAAGTCGTCGAGGGTGACGTCGGCGATATCGATGTAGTAGCGGTAGCTCGCATCTTCTGCATGCGCGGGGAAGCCCAGGAGAAGGAGGAGCAGGAAGTTTCGAAACAGTTTGTGCATCTTGATCTCTGGTTGCATGCGTCTTGAAGTGCGTCCGCTACGAATCTTCGAGTACAAACCGCGCCCCTTTTTCCGCAATCATCACCACTGGCGCGTTGGTGTTACCCGAGGTGATGCTTGGCATCACTGAAGCGTCAATGACCCAAAGTCCGTCGGCACCTCGCAGCTTAAGCCGGTCGTTGACCACTGCGTCGTCATCGTGGCCCATACGGCAGGTGCCTACCGGATGGAAGATAGTGGTGCCTAGCTCACGTGCGGCCGCCTCTAGCTGTTCACCGGTCTGGATCTGTGGGCCGGGTTTAAATTCTTCCGGTGAAAAAGGTGTAAGCGCTGACGCTGCCATGATGCGTCTCGTGAAACGTAATCCTGCAACAGCCACGTCAAGGTCGTCTTGCGTCGACAGGTAGTTGAGTTGGATGGCCGGTGCTTCATCCGGATCGGCAGAGCGTGCTCGGACATGGCCACGACTTTTGGGTCGCAAGTTACAGACGGATGGCGTGATGGCATCAAAAGGATGCAGGGGTTCGCCAAACCGCTCGAGCGAAAGAGGTTGGACATGCCACTCGATGTTCGCCGAAGGTCTGTTCTCATCGGAGCGGGCAAAGGCCCCGAGTTGGGACGGCGGCATCGTCAGCGGACCGGTGCGCAGCGCGGCGTACTCCAATGCCATCAATGCCTTGCCAAAAAAATTGCCGGCTCTGGAATTCATCGTGCGGGTGTTTTTGACTTTGTAGATCGTACGAATCTGCAGATGGTCTTGCAGGTTTTCGCCGACGCCCTTCAGTGCATGGACCACCGGCACTCCGAGTGAACGAATGCTCTGCGGTTCGCCAACGCCGGAGCGTTGTAAGAGGTGGGGAGAGCCGATGGCGCCCGCAGCGAGGATGATTCCTTTGCGAGCTTTCAACCGATATTGCCCGGACTGCCGGGAGCGCACGTCAATGCTGGATGCGCGTGGCTTGCCATCACGGGTTTCAAAATCGATGCGTTCAACCAGTGTTTCGATCTCGACTCGAAGATTGGGACGATGCAGTGCAGGGTCGAGGAACGCCGACTTGGCGCTCCAACGTACACCACGACGCTGATTCATTTGAAAGTACGCGGTGCCGAAGTTGTCGCCGCGGTTGTACTCCGCGATTTTCGGAATGCCACATTGCTCAGCGGCATCACGCCAGGCATCGAGAATCGGCCAGTTAACGCGTCGCTCCTCGACACGTAGCTCGCCACCAGCGCCATGCCACTCATCCGCACCGTGTTGGTAATCCTCACTCTGACGGAAGATCGGCAACACATCGTTCCATCCCCAGCCTCGGTTACCGAGTGTTGCCCAATGGTCATAGTCACTGGCCTGACCACGCATATAGATCATCGCATTGATGGATGAACACCCACCAAGGACCTTACCTCTCGCGTAGCCGATGGAACGACCGGCAAGACCCGGATCGGGCTCTGTCTTGAAGCACCAGTCTGTGCGGGGGTTGCCGATCGTGTAGAGGTAGCCGACCGGGATTGGAATCCAGAAATAGTTGTCATCGGAGCCAGCTTCGATGAGCAAAACCTGATTCTCTTTATCTGCCGACAACCGGTTCGCGAGCACACAACCCGCTGTCCCGGCACCCACGATGATGTAGTCATATTCCATGCCGGCGAGCATACCACTGTCGTAAACTCAGGCGCCGGAGGGAGACCAACATGCCATCAGCACTCGAACGCACAGCTGCACTCGTGCCGCTCATCTGTGAGCATGCAGACGCTTCAGAGGCGGAGCGACGCTTGCATCCTGCGATAGCGGCGGCGTTTGCGAAGTCAGGACTCTACCGACTCGGGGTGCCGACATCTGTGGGTGGAGAGGGTGCCGACCCCGTGACGCAGATCGAGGTCATTGAGTGTGCGAGCCGCGGAGATGGCGCCGCCGGGTGGAACTTGATGATTGGCATCGAAAGCTTCGGTCTGATCGTTCCCGGCTTTCGAGAGTGTATGGACCTGGTGGCGGATCCACTTGAAGTGATTTGTGGTTCGACAGCGGCGGTTGGTACTGCAACGCCTGACGGCGAGGGTTTTCGTATCAATGGTGTTTGGCAGTTTGTCAGCGGTTGCCACAACGCTGGGATCTTTGCCGCGACAGTTCCCAATCCGAAAGGTGCTGGCAATCGTTATGCGGTGCTGACCCAAGGACAGTGGGAGATTCTCGACACGTGGCATGTCGGTGGTATGCGTGGTTCAGGCTCGCATGACGTTCGTGTGGTGGATCAATGGGTGCCGCGATCCCGAATCGTCGCACCCATCGGTGGTGTGAAGTCAGACGATCCACTGCTGCGTTTTCCGGTCGGCGCGCGACTCGCCTACAACAAGGTGGCCGTGGCGCTGGGAATTGCCCGCCATGCGCTCGATTTTTTCACCGAGCTTGCTGAAGGCAAACAACCCAGGTTCACGAGCAGCAAGTTACGCGAGCGGGCGCATGCGCAGTCAGCTGCTGCTGAGGCGGAAGTTCGTATTGTCCGTAGTCGTGCCGCGTTGATGGAGCAGGCAGTGACGATGTGGGAAATGAACCTCCGTGGCGACCAGATCACCACACGAGATAGGGCTGTCTTCCAGATGATCTGTTCTGATGGTGTCCGCGCCTGTGTCGAAGCGGTCGATCTGATTGCAGATGCGGCCGGTACCAGTGCCAATCAGATTGGCAGTGCCATCGAGCGGGCCTCCCGAGATGTTCGGGTGGTTAGACAACACGCTTCTGTGGCGAGTCATCACATCGCCGACGGTGGTCGTGCGCTGCTCGGACTCGCGCCTCAAGGTTTGATGCTCGGTGGGCTCGCTCCGACTTCTCATAAGGAAACGTAATGCGCAATATGTTCTGCACGTTTGTGTGTGTTTTTTTGTCAACCACGCTGGCTGCAACGGCGTACGCCGCTACGTTCGCCGAACGACTCGGCTATCCCTCGGGCGCACGTGTCGTCATTCTCCATGTAGATGACGGCGGTATGTCGCATCAGTCGAATGTCGGCGTGATTCGTTCGTTGACAGAAGGTGTGGCCAACTCGGTCAGTGTGATGATGCCGTGCCCCTGGGTTCCGGAATTACGCACGATGTTCGAGGCGCACCCCGGTCTCGATGTCGGTTTGCATCTCACGCTGACGTCGGAGTGGAAGGGTTATCGCTGGGGACCGTTGGCGTCACGCGACAAGGTCAAAGGACTGATTGATCCGGAGGGCGCACTCTGGCCGAGCGTTGAAGAAGTCGCACGCCATGCAACGCCCGAAGAAGTGGAACTTGAGATCCGGGCGCAGATTGCACGCTCCCGGGGTTTGGGGATTGAACCGACACATCTCGATTCTCATATGGGCACACTCTTCGCACGTGACGACTTTCTTGAGCGGTACATCAAGGTAGGTGCGGAAGAAGGAATACCCGTGATGTTCCCTGGCGGACATGTGACTGCGTTAAAAGCGCAACTGACGAGTGACCTGGGTGAGTCCGCTGCGACCGAGCGCGTCGCGCGAGCACAAAGTATGGCAGAGCAGGTCTGGGCTGCAGGATTACCGGTGTTGGACGATCTACACAACACCAGCTATGGCTGGTCGGAAGCGGGTGACGCCAAGGCGTCGGACCAGGAACTCGCCGATGCGAAGGTGAACCGCTACATCGCGGCGCTGAAGGCTCTTCAACCCGGTGTGACCATGATGATCATGCACAACACCGATTCGGACGCGAATTTTGCTTTCATCTCGGATTCAGGACCGACTCGGCGAGGTGACATGCTGGCCATGCTCGATCCACGACTGAAGGACGTCCTTCGTTCCGAAGGAATTGTGCTGACAACCTGGAGAGAGCTCGGCGAGCGGCGTAAACGCTTCCATGAGTGACGTCTCTGCTGCCGCCTGTATTGAGGACCTTCGTCTACTGCATCAGCGCCGAGTGCCGCGGATGTTCTATGACTACGCGGATTCGGGGTCGTGGACAGAATCGACTTACCGCGCTAACGAAGAGGACTTGAAGCGAGTTCTTTTCCGGCAACGGGTTGCCGTGGATATCGCCAGCCGTTCCTTGCGGTCAACCATGGCGGGTCAAGCCGTGTCGATGCCCGTGGCGTTGGCACCAACAGGATTGACCGGCATGCAATGTGCCGATGGTGAGATTCACGCAGCGAGAGCGGCAGAAAAAGCCGGCGTGCCGTTTACACTCTCGACCATGAGCATTTGCTCCATCGAAGCCGTTGCAGCGGCTGTGACGCAGCCTTTCTGGTTTCAACTCTATGTGATGCGGGATCGTGACTACATCTCGAGACTGATCCGACGCGCTGCAGCAGCGGAGTGTTCAGCGCTGATGCTGACCCTCGATCTGTCGATCATGGGTCAACGCCACAAGGATGTCCGTAACGGTCTTTCAACACCACCTCGCTTCACCGTGCGCAACCTTGTTGAAATGGCCATGAAACCGTCGTGGTCATTGCCGATGCTGTTCACGCGCAACCGGACTTTTGGAAACGTCGTCGGTCATGTGCCGGGGGTCGAAAAGCTGCGTACCCTTGGGGCCTGGTCCAATGAACAGCTTGATCCGACGCTTTGCTGGGAAGATGTGAAGTGGGTGCGCGATCAGTGGCCTGGGCGGTTCATTCTCAAGGGCATCATGGATGCGCAAGACGCAGCGCTCGCGACCTCGATTGGTGCCGATGCGCTAGTAGTTTCCAACCATGGAGGCCGGCAACTCGATGGTGCGCCTTCATCAATCGCCGTGTTACCCGATATCGTCCGGACCGTTGGCAGCCAGATGGAAGTGTGGATGGATGGCGGGATTCGTGGCGGGCAGGATGTGGTGCGAGCGTTAGCCCTCGGTGCACGTGGCACGCTGATCGGTCGGGCGTTTCTTTATGGACTCGGAGCGGGAGGCGAAGCTGGCGTGATCAGAACACTGGAGATCATTCGCCGGGAACTTGATCTGACGATGGCATTCTGTGGCGTTACCGATGTTCAGAAGATCGATTCTTCGATCATCTGGAATCATGAATCGACCGGTTAGCATGTGGGAGCGGCTTGGAAGAGAGTGTTGTCAAACACCCTCCTCCTTCGTGCCAGGGATGGCACAGCGAAAATCGATTGCGTAAGCGATTGATTTTCGTAGGCAAGGAGCCTGGGCGCGCGGCAAATGTCCGCCGTTGGCAGACTTTTGCGACAGCCTCTTGGAGGCCGCTCTCACCATGTAGGAGCGACTTCTTCCTTACCAGTTATGGGTCTGCCCGTTCCACTTGAGGAACGTGCCGGTATTTGACGCATTGGTCTCGGAGATCACCTTGATGATGCCGGCAGCACTTTCTTCTGCGGTGATCTCGGCGTTCGGGCCACCCATATCCGTCTTCACATGACCAGGATGCAGGAGACGCAGGGCGATGTTGTCCTTGGCAAGGTCCACCGACAACATGCGCATGACCTTATTGACCGCCGCTTTCGACGCGCAGTAGGCGTAGAACACCGGCCAGTTGAGATCAAGGGCTCCCATCTGGCTCGTGATCGTCGCTACACGAGCATTCGTGCCTTTAGCCAGATTCGAACGGAAGGTTTGCACCATGCGCATCGGGCCCATGGTGTTGACGTTGAACGTTTCCATCCAGCCTTCGTAATCCATGTCGGTGGAGGATTGTTTGTTCGGTGCAGGACCGGCGATACCTGCATTGTTGATGAGAATATCGATGGGTGCGTCACCCAGCTTGGCTTTGAGTGCTGCCACAGACTCGGCCTTGGAGACGTCCAGCTCCAGTACCGTGACCTTACCTGGCAGCGCCTTCAGTGCGGTGGCACTTGCAGGGCTGCGGCAAGCAGCGAGCACTTCATCGCCTGCTTCTGAATATTGTTTCGCGAGCTGCAGGCCGACGCCTTTGTTCGCTCCGGTGATCAAGACTCGACTCATAGTAGTTCCCCCTTCAGGCGGTTCGCCTTGTAAAAAAATTAAATGTTGAACTGATGTTCTGCGTTGACCCGCGCACGCTTGCCGACATATTCCTGCTTCGTCATGTCTTGCATGAGTCCCCGATCTCTCGTCACAGCCCAGGTGCGTTTGCCATCGTCGGTGCGCAGACCCGCGTAGGCACTTTCAAAACTGTCGCCGCCATACATGACCACATAACCTTCAATGGTGGCTTGGCCGATGAAGCCTGCATCGAGTTCGCGTCTCGGCAGACGGTCAACTTCCGCCTGAACGTCCTGGTACTGATAGGGTTTCATCGGTGGTTCGGTGGAATACACGCCAAAGGCATGTTTAGTCAACATGCCGCCGTTGGCGGTGATGAGACCACGTTTACCCGGTTGTTCACGCAGCACCTCGGCCATACGGGCGACGGAATGCATGACGTAGTTATTGAGCGGGCCGCCGTTAAACGTGAGCCCGCCAGTGACGGTGAGTGGTCTTGTTAGCGGTAAACCAATTTCCGTGGCACCGACTTGAACTGCAACTGGAAAACAACTGTAGACGTCCACATGGTCGACATCGTTGGCGCTCATTCCTGCGAGTTCGAGCGCTCTGCGTCCGGCGATGCGAATAGCGGGTGAAGAATGCAGATTATCGCGGTGAGATACCACATAGGTGTCGTGGGAGTCGGTACCGACATGGGGGAAGACCCATTTAGAACGAGGAATACCCAAACGTTTTGCCGTGGCGACATTGGTCAGAATCAGCGCTGCACCCATGTCGACGCTGTTGTTGGAGTTCATCAACTTCGGATAGGGGTAAGAGATGCCTCGATTGGACGCTGAGATTGTGCGAATCTCTTCCGCGCTCACCGCCTTTTGTAATGCGGCGTGGGGATTGCCCGCAGCGACACGGCTGAAGCCTGACCACAGTTCTGAGACTCGCTTGATGTGTGCGTCCAGTGATTCTTTGTTCTGGGCCCGCAATGCGGTCTCAAAGATCGGATACCACTGGATCGGCGCACGCAGCCCGACCTTTACCTCAAACTCATCGAACATCGGTTTGTCTTCGCCGATGATGCGATCAGGTGTTCCGGGGAGATCACTCCACTCAGCGCGGACACCTTGACGACGGGCCTTCGCGACGGAGTTACCACACTCACCCCCAGCGATCAGGATGATCTGGTGTTTGCCACTTTGTATGTCGAGACAGGAGTGGTTGATGGCCGTTTGAACGAAGTTACCGCCGTAAGGCGTCAGGACGGTCTCCGCGTTAGGTACGCCAACGGCTTCTGCGACGCGCTTGGCCGGATTCTTGTAAGGCCAGACGCCACGAATCACACGTACCGAAGTCGCTTCGGTTAAGAGCGCCTCTGCCCCCGCATCTGCTGCCGCGAGCCTTAGCGCATCGATCATCAGATCGACGGGCTCCTTGACCTCAGGCGTGTATTCGCGGATGCGTTGGTCAACCTGGGCAACGCCCACCAATACTGGTGTAGCCGACTCGTTCATGCCTCTCTCCTCCCAAGTGCTTCTTTGATCAGGATTTTAGCAACAGTGATTGTCCGTGAGCGGGGCCAGTATAGCCGCTGGCTCGTGTGGTTAAATGCCGGTTGCTTCGATCCGGGGACCTTCTTGCCCGCTTCCAAAATCCATCGGTCGCCCAACGGGTCGACGGGAGGACTCTACTACGGTTATGTCCTCATCGCCGCCGCGTTCACTGCGCAGTTTGTTTCCATCGGGATTCTCAGCTACGTCGCCGGCGCGTTCATGGAACCCATGAGTGCAGAGCTCGGCTGGTCGCGTGGGGAATACACCATCGCTCGATCCCTCGGCCAACTCGTTATGGGGATTGCCGGTTTTTTCATCGGCGTGCAGGTGGATCGCATCGGCGGTCGTCCACTGATGTTGGTAGGGACGGCGATTCTCTCCCTGGCCTTGGTCGCTCACTATGCCATCGACGCACTTTGGCACTGGATCGTACTCAACGGCATCGTTACCACCATGGGTTGCGCGCTTGTCGGCAACCTTGTCGTCAACGTCACGCTCGCCAAGTGGTTTGTAGAACGACGCGGCCAGGCGGTTGCGTGGGCGGCGATGGGTGTATCGCTCGGTGGAATTATCCTGACTCCAGCGGTCACCGTAGCGATCGACAACTTTGGGTGGCGTCTCGCATGGGTCGGTCTCGGCATTGGCACCTTCGTGTTGATGTTGCCGATCTCGCTGCTTATGCGTCGAGCACCCGAGGACCATGGTCTCCATCCCGATGGCAAGACTGCGGCGCAGATGGCCTCGAACGAAGGTGACAAGGCCCGACTCGATTACGAACGATCGATGACACGCGCGCAGGCGGTACGTACAGGGTCCTTCTATGCGCTTGTGGCCGCTTTTGGTTTTTTTTCCATCAATATCGTTGTCGTTCTGCTACATCTCGTCCCCATGATGACGGATGCAGGCTTCGATCGGAGTCAGGCGGCGCTAGGGATGGTGATGGCGTCCATCCCGGCGATGTTGTCCAAACCGATTTGGGGGTATTACATCGATCGAATCGCTGTGAAACCTTTAGCCGCAGTCAGTGCATCGATGACCGGTGTCAGCCTCGCGTTCATCGTCATTGCCATTGACGCGCACTCGCTGTTGGGTACCTATGCCGCGTTTTTTGTACTCGGGATAGCCTGGGGTGGCATGATTCCGCTGCAGGAAGTGATCTGGGGATCATTCTTCGGACGTCGATTTCTGGGTTCCGTGCGCAGCGCAGCCCTTCCGTTTGCACTCTTGTTAGGTGCCATCGCACCTTATCTCGTGTCGGTTTACCGCGATGCATCAGGAGAATATTCAACGGCACTGTTGGTGGTGGCAGCACTCAACGTCATGTCGGGTTTCATGATACACCTGGTGCGCCCCCCGAAGCCGATGCTTCCAGCTGCGCCGGCCTAAACCCGACCTAAACCCGACCAACGAAGTGCTTCAATGACTCCGGGTTGGCGAGTGCAGAAGTGTTTTTCACCTCCCGACCATGAACCACGTCGCGGACCGCGAGTTCGGCGATTTTGCCGCTCATGGTTCGAGGAATGTCGGGCACCGCGAGAATCAACGCTGGCACATGGCGCGGCGAAGCCTGTTCACGGATACGCTGACGAATGGACGAAATCCGTTCTTCCGTGAGTTCGAAACCTGCTCGCATCACTACAAATAGCACCACACGGGTGTCGTTTTGCCAGTCTTGGCCAATGCAGACTGCTTCAAGAATGTCGGGGAAGGTTTCCACCTGACGATAGATTTCCGCGGTGCCGATGCGTACGCCGCCGGGGTTGAGGGTTGCATCGCTGCGGCCGTGAATGATGAAACCTTGGTGCGGTGTGCTTTGAGCGAAGTCACCGTGCCCCCATACGCCTGGGAAGCGCTCGAAATAGGCGGCGCGATATCGTGGATGTCCGTCGTCCTTCCAGAATCCGGTAGGGGCCGATGGAAAGGGGCGGGTGCAGACGAGTTCACCCCGAGTATTCTGTACCGGCTGACCAGTGTCGTCCCACACCTCAACCGCCATGCCGAGACCGGCGCACTGTAGCTCGCCTTCATAGACCGGCAGCATGGGGTTTCCAATGACGAAACACGAGATGATGTCGGTGCCGCCACTCATCGAGACGAGGTGAACGTCGGTCTTGATGTCACGATAAACATAGCGAAAACCCTCGTGCGGTAACGTCGAGCCGGTGCTGATCAGCATTCGCACACGAGACAAGTCGTGGGTCTCACGAGGTCTCACGCCGCTGTTTTCGACGCTTTGCAGGAACTTGGCACTGATGCCAAAGACGGTGACCTTCTCGCGCTCTGCCAGATCAAAGAGATTGGCCGGACCCGGATGAAAGGGTGAGCCGTCATAGAGAACGATGGTGCAACCGGTGGCGAGTGCGGAAGCGAGCCAGTTCCACATCATCCAACCTGCCGTCGTGAAGAAAAAAAGGACATCGGCCTCACGGATGTCGAGGTGCAACCGATGTTCCTTGGCATGTTGTAACAAGGTGCCACCTGCACCGTGCACGATGCACTTGGGTTTGCCGGTGGTGCCACTGGAATAGAGGATGTAGAGCGGGTGGTCGAAAGTCAGCGCGTTGAATTCAAGAATCGGCGTTTCGTTTGATTCGAGAAGCGCTCCAAGTCGGTCGGCGCCTTCGGGTACCTCACCCAACACGTCAACCCAAAGCACCTTGGCGATGGAGGGGACATCGCGGACAACGTGCGCTACCTTGTCGACGATGTTGATGCGCTTGCCTGCGTAGTAATAGCCATCACAGGTCACGAGCAGCTTCGGCTCGATTTGACCAAGGCGGTCGAGAGCGCCACCAGCGCCAAAGTCCGGCGAACACGAAGAAAAAATCGCGCCGATACTCGAGGCGGCCAACATGACGATGACCGTTTCCGGGATGTTGGGCATCCAGGCGGCGATGCGATCACCTGGAAGGATGCCGAAGTCGCGCATGAACTTCGCGAGCCGCGCGGTTTGTTGATGAAGGTCGGCATAGGTGAGCGTACGCCGCTCGCCGTTTTCAAGAACACTGATCAGCGCGTGTTTATCATCCCGCCGTTTCAACAGGTTTGCCGCGAAATTCAGTTGTGCTCCCGTGAACCAGCGAGCTTCGAGAAAGTGGTCGTTCTCGAGAACGCTGGTTTCGTTTGCAGTGAACTGGATGTCGCAGGCATCGACTAATGCACGCCAGAACGTCGGCCGCTCATCCACCGACCACTGATGCAACCTGGTGTAGGTATCGAAAGGTTCCCCTGCCAGCCGAGCGGCGCGTTGAGTGAATTCGGCCAGCTGTGAGCTCCGCGCGGCCGCGGAATCGGGCCGCCACAACGGCTCAACCGAACCTGTCATAGAGACATATTTCCAAAACACGCACGGAGTTCATCGACGAAGATCTTTGGCTGTTCAAAGGCTGCGAAGTGGCCACCTTTCGGAAGTTCATTCCAGTGAACGATGTTCGAGTAGTGCTTCTCTGCCCAGCGTCTGGATGCACGAAAGATCTCTTTCGGGAAGTGGCTGCCACCCATGGGGGTCGTGATGGAATCGCGCGATGTACCACTGCCAAAACTCTCCCAGTAGAGGCGGGCAGAAGAGGCGCCTGCCGCGTTCAGCCAATACACCATGACGTTGTCGAGCATCTCATCGCGACCCAGGACGTTTTCAGGGTGACCGTCA
>SXGR01333297.1_pt1 | contig 25793 bp, 25 predicted proteins | sample 3174711 | NCBI WGS metagenome assembly SXGR01 (sample SAMN11356860, study PRJNA531348) | freshwater metagenome | isolation source: freshwater sample F1-60 | place: China: Fuxian Lake, Yuxi | collected 2017-12-25
CGACCTCGGCGTGGAGATTGCCCTGGAAAAAGTGCCTCACGTCCAGAAGAAGCTGATCCAGCAGGCCCGCAGCGCCGGTAAACCCGTCATCACCGCGACCGACATGCTCGACTCGATGCGCAACAATCCCCGACCGACGCGTGCCGAGGTCAGCGATGTCGCCAACGCGGTCTACGACGGGACCGACGCGGTGATGCTGTCGGGCGAGACAGCCGTCGGCAATCATCCCGTGGAAACGGTGCTGTGCATGAAGCGCGTTTTGGAGGAGGCGGAAATCAATCAAGGAGAGGACGGGCCGCGCACGGTGTTGGTGCCGCGCGCTCAGTTGCTCGATTACGTCACCCACGCGATTTGCAAGCTCGCTCACGAGATTGGCGCCGAGGCAATCATCGCGCCGTCGATCAGCGGCGCCACGGTTCGTCTCGTGGCTCGGCATCGACCCAAGCAAACGATTATCGCGATCACGCCCGACCCGGCCGTCGCGCGCCGACTCGCTGTCGTCTGGGGCGTCGCGGCGGTTCCGGTTCCGTTTAATAATGAGACGGGGCACGATTTGCTCGAAGCCGCTGTGCAAGCGGCTTTCCGGGCCGGCTGCGTCAAGGCCGGGGCGCTTGTCGTCGTCTCGGCCTGGCATCCCACTGTCGGTGGGCCGGGGTTTCCGACGATCCGCGTCGTGCGCGTCGGCGCGGATGGGCGCTCGTGCGAGGCATGACTTTGCAGCTTGGCGTTCGTGGGGCGCCATGCGGATGCTAAGCCGCAAGCGGCAATGCGGTGTTCAAGCACATCGCATCCCAGCGATTACGATCGAGATAACCGGCGAACGGCCCACGTCCGCACAGCAAACGGGCAGCGCGATAACGCAGCCGGCGCGTCCATGTCGTCTCCGGCTCGCGTGCGTATTCGTTCATCAGATTACGATAATATTCGTATTGCGCCGCCGTGATCGCCGGGTGTTCCTCGCGAAAGGCGATCGCCCACACGTTGGCCGGCCGGTTGCGCGGCCCGTGCCAGCCGATAATCTTGCTCGGATAGCGTTCCAGCAGCGATTCATACGCGGCTGGCGTGAAGCGCCAATAGTCGTGCGGGAATTCGTGAATGCGAAAATGAAACGGCGTCGAGATCACCAACGCGCCGTCCGGCCGCAGCACGCGATGCACTTCGTCGAGGCCGCGCCAAAAACAACGCACATGCTCGAATGTGTTGAGCGCCAGCACCGTGCCGACCGACGCCGACTTCCACGGCAAGTTTTCGACGTTGGCGACGCGATCGACCCCGGGACCGGGCCGCATATCGACGCCGACGTAGTCCGTGCCCGGAAAGAGCGCACGTAGATTGGCGATCCCTTCCTGGCCTTCCACCTGGTAGGCGCCGATCTCAAGAACGGGTTGCGGCAACTCGAAGGTCTCAACGATCGCGCGTGTGACGCCGTGGAGGAAATGATTCATCGGTCAATCGAGGTTGAAGTTCAAATGATTGTCGCGATTCGGCTTGACCTCGCATTGCAGTTGCGAGAGGGTCGGTTCGCGATATTTGGATTCGAGATACGATACGTCCGAGCCGATGCTGACACGATACCACCCGGCGGCGGCTCCGGGCTTGTCGTCGGTCTTGAGATTGTAGCTGCCGTCGCTTTCGATCTTGCTGACGGCGACGCGACCCGATTCGCCGCGGCTGGTGTCGGGGCTGAAGACGATGATGCCGCCGGGAATTGGCGCCCCCTTGTAGAGAACCTTGCCCGAAACGCTGTTGAGCGTCGCGTTTTTGGATCGGCAGCCAGCCGCCATAACGACGCACAATGCGAGCGAGACGAACATCAGCATCCGTGCTGGGAACATGGCTTTTTCTCGAACGTGACAGGATCGCATCATCCCGATCCGCGGGGGAGATTAGCAAAATTAGCACGGATTAACAAGGCGTAGTTGAGAAAGCAAGACATCCGAGGCTGCTCACTCGACGGCCCCAATCCAGCTCACGCAAAGAAAACAAGATGACTCCGTGGCGGCTATCCTCCCAGCCAGCGCCGATGGAACACGGTCTGCCTATCCTCGCTATTCTTTGTGCCTTGGCGACTTGGCGTGAGGTCATTTTTGCCCTGGGCCGGAAAATATGGTCCTCCCAAGACAATATGACTGGAACCTGCTCTTGATTTCCTTCCACCCCTTCGCTAAAAGCCCGACTCCCAAATGGAGAACCTCAGGCAGCGATGCTTGAAAAGTCGCGGCGGCGGCTCGGAGCGGGACCTGATCCATCGCGCGATCCATCACGTAAAGGAGTACAAGCCGTGAAGAAATTGATCCTGATCATGACCGGGTTCGCCGTGCTCATCACCGGCGCGTATTGCGGCAACTATCTATTCGCTCAGGCCCAGCCCGGCGGCACGGGCGCCCCGGCCCAGCCTGGCGGCGGCGCGGTCGCCCCGGCCCAACCGGGGACCAAGGTCGCCGTCGTCAACATCGGCCTCGTTTTCAACGAGTACGTACGCGCCAAGGCGTTCAAGGCCGATCTCGAACGTACTCTCGATCCTTACAAGAAAAAAGCCAAGACGCTGACCGACGAAATGAAGAAATGGGCCGACGACATGCGTGCCCCAAATTTCAAGCCAGAAAACCGGGCCCACTACGAAGCCGCCATCGTCAAGCACCAACGCGAGCTTGAAGACATGGAGCGCACCGTCAAGGATCTGCTCGGCAAGAAGCAGGAAGATAACCTGGTGACTCTGTGGAAGGAAGTCAACATGGGCATCGAGGGAGTCGCCAAGGCGTACGGCTTCCAGATCGTCCTTGGCTTCGGCGATCCGATGCAAAAGGAGATGCTCGGCCTGTTCCCGAACATCAACCGCAAGATGCAGGCGATGGACCTCGGCAGCACCGTGCCGCTGTATTTGCACAGCAGCGTCGATCTCTCGCAGGCAATCGCCGATACGCTCAATCGCTGGGCCAATCCTGACCCCAAGGGAATCCAGCCCGCGAGCAAATAACGTCATGGACGGCGGAACGAATTGCGGTTGCGTCGTTCCGCCGTGAATTGCTACTTTATCAGTCGTAGTGCAAGCGTTGCGCTTGCACCGGAATCTCTCGGTGCATGCGCGACGCTTGCACTACGAATGCTCAAGGATGGGCTCATCGTGAAACGCATCGATCATCGCTGGCAGCAAACCATCGCCGCGCCGGCCAACGTGCAGGGCATCGGCTACGTGACCGGCAAAATCGTACACCTGCGCTTTCGACCGGCGCCGGCCGACACGGGCATCGTCTTCGTGCGTGTCGATATTGGTCCGCGGGCACACGTTCGCGCTCATGTCGACAACGTCACCGGCACCGCGCGGCGCACCACGCTCGGCACACAGCCCGTGCAAGTCGGACTCGTCGAGCACGTGCTCGCGGCCCTCAGCGGTCTGCGCATCGACAATTGCTACGTCGAACTTGACGCTCCCGAACCTCCCGGCCTCGACGGTTCCGCAAACGCCTTCGTGAAAGCATTGAAAAACGCAGGCACCGTGCTACAGGACCAATGCCGGCCGATCTGGACGGTCGAACAGCCTATCTTCTACGCAACGCCCGAAGCGACCATTGCGGTTCATCCACTCGAAATACCGGAGTTGCGCGTCAGCTACCTGCTCGACTACGGCAAGAATTCTCCGATTTCGTGGCAGGTGTGCACCCAGGCAATCGAGCCCAGCGCGTTTGCGACGCAAATCGCGCCATGCCGAACCTTCGTCACCGAGGCGGAAGCAATCGCCCTGCGCGAACAGGGTCTTGGCTCGCGAACGAAAGTCTCGGACCTGCTCGTCTTCGGACGCCACGGACCCATCGACAACAAGACACGCTTCGGCAATGAGCCGGCCCGGCACAAGATCCTTGACATCGTCGGCGACCTCTCGCTGCTGGGCTGCGACCTGCGCGGCCACGTCGTCGCCTATCGTTCGGGGCACGAACAGAACGTCGAGTTGGCACGCCTGATATCACAACACATGCAATCGGCCGCGACCAGGCAACGCTGCGCCGCGTGACGAAACGACCGCTTCAGACGGCAAGATGAGGGACCGGAGCATGAAACGGATTCGCGCAGCGGTGATCGGCGTCGGGCATCTCGGCAAGGAGCACGCACGCATTCTCGAAGGACTCGCCGATGTCGAGCTCGTCGGCGTCGCCGATGTTAATCTCGATCAAGCCCAGGCCGTCGCCCGCCGGCATCACACCAACGCCTTCGCCGATTATTGGCCGTTGCTCAATCTTGTCGATGTCGCCACCATCGTCGTGCCGACGTTGTATCATCTCGACGTGGCCCGCGATTTCTTGAAGCGAGGCATCTCGGTGCTGGTCGAAAAGCCGCTTGCCCTGAACGCGGCACAAGCGCAGGAGTTAGTTGGCCTTGCAGACCAGCACGGCGCGGTGCTCCAAGTCGGGCATATCGAGCGATTCAATCCCGCCTACGAAGAACTTTGCAGTCGGCCTCTCAAACCGAAGTTAATTCGCGCTCAGCGTATGGGGCCGTTCACCGGGCGTTCGACCGATATCGGTGTCGTGCTCGATTTGATGATTCACGATCTCGATCTCGTTCTCGGCCTGGTGCGATCGTCCGTGCGCAGCGTCGAGGCCGTCGGCATGAGCTGCTACGGTGGACACGAAGATCTGGCAAGCGCACGCATTCAATTCAACAATGGCTGCGTCGCCGAGTTGACCGCGAGTCGGGCGAGTCCGACGGCGGCGAGGCAAATGCAACTGTGGGGCGCGGAAGGGTATGCCGAGGTCGATTTCGCCGCGCGGAAGCTGACGCTCGTGCAACCGTCGGAGCAGGTGCGCCGGCAAGGACTTGATCCCGCTCGGCTCGACGCGGCGTCACGTGCCCGTATCCGCGAGGAATTGTTCACGCGCCATCTCGAGATGCTGACGATCGACGGCAAAGCACAGGATCAACTGACGTGCGAGTTGCAGGACTTCATAGCCTGCGTGCAATCTGGCAAGACGCCGCGCGTGTCCGGCAAGGACGGCCTGGCGGCACTGCAAGTCGCCGACCAGATTCTCGGCGCGCTGCGTGAGCATTCCTGGGACGGCTCTCTGGCGGGACCGAAGGGGCCGGTGCAGTTGCCGCCGCCGGCGGGCCTGCTTTTTCCCCATCGCGTCGATCAAGACGTGGCGTAACGCATCGTCTATCCTGTTGGTGCAACGGATGCGCGGAGCCGCGCACGAAGTAACCGGGCTGACGGCGCCGCTTACTTCGTGCACGGCTCTTCGGCTTGCCTGGCGCGCCGTGCGATCAGTGCGGCGACATATCCTCCCTTGAATCCGCTATCGATATTCACGACGACGACATTCGCCGAGCAGGCATTGAGCATCGTCAGAAGCGGCGCCACGCCGGCGAAGGCGGCGCCGTAGCCGACGCTGGTTGGCACCGCGATCACCGGACAATCGACCAGTCCGCCGACGACGCTCGGCAGCGCCCCATCCATGCCGGCGACGACGACGATGGCGTCGGCCCCCACGAAGTCCTGCTGATGACGCAACAGGCGATGGATGCCCGCTACGCCAACGTCCGCCAGAAGCTGCGCGTGCGTACCGATGGCCTGGGCGGTCACGAACGCCTCGCGCGCGACGGGGAGATCACTCGTTCCCGCAGTGATAATCATGACGCGGCCGACGGGCTCGATCGGCCCGGCGGGCAGCCAGAACGTCCCGGCGATGCGGTCTTGCTCGGCGGACGGGAACTCTTTCGCGAGATGGTCGGCTTGGGCATCGCTCACGCGCGTCGCCAAACAGTGTTGTTTTGCATCGCTCAACTTGCGGACGACGGCTTCGATCCATTCGCACGTCTTGCCCTGGCAGAAGATAACTTCAGGAAAGCCGCAGCGCTGCCGGCGATCGAGATCGACGTTGGCGAAGCCGAGGTCGGCGACTGCGCGTTTGCGCAGCTTTTCCAGAGCTGGCTCAATGCCGAGCTTGTTAGTTTGCACCTGTTCCAGGAGTTCACGCAGATCGACGGGGTCCAAGGCATCTCCAATTTGCCGCTTGCGGCTTTGCGATCGTTCGATGTCACGCGGTCACTTGCGCTCTACCGCAAGCGGTGTGAAGGACTTTAGTTTTTGTGGGAAAAGCGCCGATCTTTTCAAGTTCTCTCCCGCATGATCCGATTATTACCTACAACCAAAATTCTCGGAACAGCCTGCGCTGCGCTGCTTTTGGGGGAGGTCAAAGATGACTGCGGGACTGCTCACCACTGTGGGAATGTGCCTGATCCTGGGCCAGGCATCGAATGAGATCACCTACACCAAAGAGCGGAATCACGACATCCCTGTAAACGTCCAGGAAGCGCGGCGCGGCGAGATCAAAGAGCTACTCCTCTACGCCTCGGCCGACCAGGGCCGGCAATGGGAACAGGTGGCGCGTGTCCTCCCCGATAAAACGGCGTTTGCTTTCTATGCGAACAAGGACGGCGCCCACTGGCTGCGCGTTGCGCTCGTCACGAAAGCCGGCGTGCAGGAACCCGATAACCGCACCCTGATGCAGGGGCCGCTCGAAACTCTGAAGATGGTGATCGATACGCTCAAGCCAATCGTCAAATCGCTGCAGGCGCAGCGCGACGGCGACCACATTCACGTCACCTGGGACGTACAGGAAGAAAACTTCGATTTTCGGCCCGGGGGCATGAAACTCGAATATCAAATGAAGGACGCGCCGACAGCGCCCTGGACGTCGATCTCGTTGGTTCCAGGCTTGAAAGGACACGCGAATTTCCACGCGACGATGAAACAGGCGATCGTCATTCGTTTGACGGTGCGCGATCTGGCGGGCAACGAGTCGGCGGGGTTCGCGGAGACGGCGGGAACACTCGCGGCGGCGGGATTCACAGCGCCGAACGAGGCGCCGCCCAAGAACCCCAATCCGCCGTCGTTGCCCCAAGAATTGGAGTTGCCGACCAAGCCGCCGCCGTCAAAGCCGATTGACGACGTCAAGCCGCCGATTTTTCCATTGCCGACGAATCCGTTGGAGGGGATCAAGACGCCGACGATTCCGCCGCCGCCCGTCGAGACAAGCAGCCGCAAGCCGTTGACGCCGAATCCGGCCAAGAGCATCGCACCGCCGGGGTTGCAAGAGCTTCCGAGTGAAAAGGTGGTTGCTGACACGCGCACGCCGCCGCCGATCGATCCACCCAAGACGACGTCGGGAGGGATTCCGCCACCGATGTTGAACGATGGCCCGGGGGTTGGGCCCGTCGCGAAGGCCAGCCCCGCGCGCAAGCCGTTGCCGCCACTGCAGTACGTCAACAATCATGCGGTCACGCTTGAATATGAGCTGAAGCGAGTCGGCCCATCGGGCATCGGCGGTATCGAGCTGTGGTTGACCAAGGACGACGGCGACACCTGGGAGCAAGTCGCTGACGATGAGGACGCCCAGGGCGGCGCCGTCCAGAATCGGCAGCAGCGCAAATACGAATTCCGCGACAACAAGACCGACGTCTTTCTTCCCGATGCCGTCTATGGCCTGACGCTCGTCGTCAAGAACCGCGCCGGCCTGGGACGCAAGCCGAGGCCCGGAGATGTGCCGGAGATGCGCATCGAGATCGACACGCAGCCGCCGGCGGCACAGCTTTACAAGCCAGTTGTCGATCCGCAACAGCCCGATCACGTGCTATTGCGCTGGATCGCGGAGGACAGGAACCTGACGAGTAATCCGATCGCTCTGGAATTTGCCGAGCGCCGCGACGGGCCGTGGGTTCCGATCAAGACCGAGCTGGAGAACACGGGTCGATTTTCTTGGAAGGTGACGAACGCCATCCCGGTGCAAGTCTATCTGCGATTGCGCGTGCGCGACAAGGCCGGCAATGAAAGCATTGCCGTCACCGCTCAGCCACAGTACGTCGATTTGATGGAGCCCGAAGGCGCGCTCATTCGCGTGCAGCCGACGAGCAAGTAGCCTTGAGTGACAGGCTTCAGGCTTGTCTTTCCTGACGGCGAATCAGAATTTTGCTGGTCTGCGTTGCCAAACTGGAGTTTGGAAACGAGGGCAAGATCGGCGTTCGGTTCGCCGCAATTTTCATTTCGCGATTGCACATTCCCCAGTTCTCCGCGCATAATACAAGTAGCTTCCTTGATGTTGCACACCATCCACGCAGGAGTTGCGCCATGCCGAGTCCCATTCGACGCGCCCTATACTTGATGGCCATCGTCGGCCTGATCGCGTTCGCCGTTTCGATGCCCGCGAATGCCTGTCCGTTCTGCGACGAAAAAGGTACGACGCTGGTCGGCCAATTCGAGGAAGCGCGTTTCGTGCTGCTGGGGACTTTCAAGAATGCCCGCCTTGCCTCCAGTGGACTCGACCGCGGCGAAAGCGATTTCGAGATCGAACAGGTGCTGAAGTCGGACGATTTCCTCAAGGGCAAGAAGATGCTCACCGTGCCCAAGCACATCCCCGACAGCAAGACGAAGTTCATCATCTTCTGCGACCTTTATCAGGGCAAGGTCGATCCGTACAAGGGAATGCCGATCGTCAATGACGGGGAAATGGTTCGTTATCTCGAAGGGGTCATGAAGATCAAGGAGAAGTCGCAGCCGGAGCGCTTGCGGCATGCGTTCGATTTTCTGAACAGCCCGGAGACTGAAGTCGCCCTCGATGCGTATCGGGAATTCGCCAAGGCCGATTACGCCGACTACAAAGACATCGCGAAAAAGCTCCCCGCGGACCGCATCGCGAGCTGGCTCCAAGATCCCAAGACGCCTCCCTTCCGCTACGGGCTCTATGCCTCGCTCCTGGGCCATTGCGGCGGCAAGCAGGATGCCAAGCTGCTTCTCAATATGATCGAGGACCCCGAGAAACGCAAAGGCTCCGGCCTGCACGGGCTTCTGGCGGCCTACACGATGCTCGAACCCGAAAAGGGCTGGACGATGCTCAAGGACATGGTACACACCAAGGAAAAGAAGTTCCTCGTTCGCTATGCGGGCCTGCTGACGATCCGCTTCCTCTGGGAGTATCGCACCGATCTCATCCACAAGGACGAAACGGTGGCACGCAACGAACTCGTCAAGGGCATCGCGGGCGTGCTCCAAGTCAGCGACATGGCCGACTTCGCGATCGAGGATCTGCGCAAATGGCAGCGCTGGGAGTACAGCGATCAGATCCTCGGCATGTTCGGCCAGAAGGGGCTTAACACGCCGTCGATCCGCAAGTCGATCCTGCGTTACGCCCTGCAATGCCCGTCGAAACCGGCGGTAGAGTTCGTCAAGACGCAGCGCGCCCGCGACATGGAATGGGTGGATGAAACGCGCGAACTGCTCGAACTGGAACCACGCCCGGCGGCGACGACGCCGACGTCGAAGAAATAACTCAACGCCGTTTGCGGCTGAGCGTACGCAATCGCGCATTACTCCCCTCTCCCCTGTACTCGGGGGAGAGGGGCCGGGGGTGAGTGGGCGGCACCCGCGAAAAATGCCCCCCTCACCCCAACCCCTCTCCCCTGAGTACAGGGGAGAGGGGCTTACAGCCGCTAACCGCAAGCGGCAACAGCGGAAAAATGGAGTCTTCCGAATGCGAAAAATCCTCGCTTTCACTTTGTTATTGCTCTTGGCCCCCTCCCCGGCACCGGCGTGCAGCCTGTGCGGCAATCTATCGCGCGCCGTGTCGCTCTTGCACGAATTCGAGCAGGCCGACGAAATCCTCTACGGACGCATCGCCAACCCCAAACTGGAAGTCAAGCCGGGCGGCCTGGCGGGGAGCGGGACGACTGAGTTTCACATCGAGAAAGCCGTCAAACACAATCCGTTACAGCCTCGCGGACAGATGATCCTCCTATCGCGTTATCTACCGATCCTCGATGCGAAAGATCCACCGCGTTTCGTCATGTTCTACCGCAAAGGGAGCGTGCAGCCGTACTCCGGCCGGGAGGTCAAGTCGCCGCTGCTGCTCGATTTCGTCGCCGCGCTGCAGAGGTATCGTGACAATCCGACCGAGATGCTGCTCTTCGCGGGCAAGCATCTCGACCATGCCGACCCGCAAATCGCGGACGAAGCGTTCCTGGCATTCGCGCGGGCGGACGACAAGCTGATTGGTCAGGTCGCCCGGAAGCTCGCGCCCGACAAGCTACGCACGCTCATCAAGGCGCCCGAACTTGAGCCTGAGCGTTTGAGCATGTACGCCTTTCTCCTGGGTGCATGCGGCGACGCGAGCGATCTCGATTTGCTGCGTTCCTTCCTGAAGGACACGCGGAACTACAAGGCGTTCGAAGGAATCCTCGCAGGGTACATCACGATGCGTCCGCAGGAAGGCTGGGCTTACATGCACGAGTTGGTCAAGAACGAGACGACGCCATTTCTCTTGCGTTACGCGTCGCTGCGGACGATGCGATTCTTTTACAACGCCAAACCGGAAGAGACGGGCAAACAAGTGATGCACGGGCTGGGTCTGGCGCTCGAACGCGCGGATGTGGCCGATATTGCGATAACCGATCTGCGCAAGTGGCAGCGCTGGCAGCACACGGCGCTGATTCTGGCGTGCTATGACAAAACGAGCCATCGCGCGCCGATCGTCAAGAATAGCATTGTGCGTTACGCGCTGGTCTGTCCGCAACCGGAGGCGCGCACCTTCATCGAACAGGTACGCCGACAGGATCCGGAGCTGGTGCGCTATCTGGAAGAAGAACTGAAATAATCGCCGCGCAGTTTGCGCCATTTCGTGAGAAATTCCTCCATGCATCTATCTCTTCAATCGTCTCCCCTCGCCGAGATTGCCGTCGATTGGCTTGTCGTCTGCCTGTGGGAAAAGGAAGCTCTCACCGGCGCTGCGGCTACCATCGACGCCAAGCTGGGCGGGCTTGTGTCGAAACTCTGCGAACAAGGCGACGTCGCCGGCAAAGCGAAGGAGTTGACGCCGCTCTATCAGTGCCCTGCCCTGGCCGCCAGGCGTTTGCTTCTCGTCGGTCTGGGACAGCGAGACAGATGCGATTTCGCGGCGCTCGTGTCGGCCCTTGGCGCCGCCGCCAAGGTGTTATCGAGCAAGCCGGTCCAGCGCATCGCGATGGCGCTGCCCGAAGGCGTTCCCGGCCTTGGTGCGGATGTTGTGCTGCGCGCCTGTGCGCACGGCTTTTATCAAGGCTCTAGCAGCGCCGGGATTCGCAAAAGCACGAACGACCGCACGCCACCCACTGAAGTTTGCTTTGTCGCATCGGCGTCGGGCGCCTCGCTGGAGCCAAGCGTGCGCCGCGCCGAGATCGAGGGACGCGCTGCCAACCTTGCGCGCGAACTGGTCAATATACCGCCTTGTGATCTGTATCCCGAATCGTTTGCCGAGCGTGCACTGGCGATCGCCGGCAAGGTCGGGCTGGACGTGAAGATTCTTGACGAACCCGCCCTACATGCCGAACGAATGAACTCGTTGCTCGCAGTGGCATGCGGGTCCGAGCGGCCGCCACGGCTCGTCGTTTTGCAACATCGCAAGGGGGGCGCGAAACCGACGCTCGGCCTGATTGGCAAGGGCGTCACCTTCGATTCGGGCGGGCTTTCGCTCAAGACGACCGATCAGATGGTGGACATGAAGTGCGACATGGCCGGCGCCGCCGCGGTCCTGGGCGCGATGCAGGCGATCGCGGAACTGGCGCTGCCGGTCAACGTGCTCGGCGTGATGGCCCTGGTCGAGAACATGCCGAGCGGCAAGGCGATGAAGCTCGGCGACGTGCTCAGGGCTCGCAACGGCAAAACCATCGAGGTGCTTAACACCGACGCGGAAGGCCGTTTGATCTTGGCCGACGCGCTGGCGTATGCGGTCGATCTCAAGGCCAGCCACCTCGTCGATCTGGCGACACTGACGGGCGCCTGCATGGTCGCGCTCGGCTACGATGTCGCCGGCCTGATGAGCAATAACGACGCCTGGAGCCAAAAGGTGTTGGCCGCGTCGCAAGCGGCGGGCGAGAAAGCGTGGCCGTTGCCGATGTTCGCGCATTACAAGGAGATGATCAAGAGCGACGTGGCCGACATGAAGAATACGGGCGGCTCGCGCTACGCCGGCGCGATCTCGGCGGCCAAGTTCCTGGAGGAGTTCGTGGGCGAGACGCCGTGGGTTCACCTTGACATCGCGGGGCCTTCGTGGGCGGAGAAGGAAAACGCCTCACGCGACGCGGGCGGCACGGGCTGCTTTGTGCGAACGCTGATCGAATTGGCGCGAACCTATTGACATCCTCGTTCCGACGCTCCGCGTGGGAACGTGTGGCTGTCGATTTACTTCAATAGGGCCGTGTTCACCATCCAGATATCAAGCCCCCCCTTGCCGCCGGGGCGATCGGACACGAAGTACAACTTCGTCCCGTCGGTCGTGAGCGCGGGGTGCATGTCGCCTTTCTTGCTCTTGGGATGATTGAGAACGGTCACTTCTTCGGGCTTGGACCAGCGATCGCCGATCTTGCCGCGTTTGCTGCGAAAGATTCCGATCCTGCCGCTGTCGAGAGGCCCTTGCAGATACATGGTCCCACCCATGCCGACGATGGCGGCGCGATGAAACCCCGCCGGAAAGCCAACCTGTTTGGCGTCGCCGATCGGGCCTGGCGTTGGCCCGTTGGCGTAGAAGAGCTTCCAGCCTTCGTCGGTCTTGCGGCTAAAGTAGATTTCTTTGCCGCCGGGTATGATCCATGGATAGAGTTCGTCAGCGGGGGAATTGACATTGCCCGGCAAGAAGAGTGGCGCCAGCATGCCGGACTTTGTCAACAGATCGAAGTTCTTCAGCTTGGCGAACTTCGGATCTTTCACCTCGTTGGCGGCATAGTAGTATTTGTCCTTGACCATGAACGGGCTGCGTTCGTCGGCCGTCTTGTCGAACATGAACGGCTTGCCCTGCGGAAACGCCGTGCTGCCGACTGGTCTCTTTGAGAAATAGATGTCGTAGGTGCCGAGTGCGTTGGAGGCATAGAGCAGTGAGGTTCCGTCCGGCGACGGAAACGGATCTTCCTCGTCGGAGTCCGTGTTGAGCCTGTCGAGATTGAGCGCCTTGATGGCGACATCCCCCGCGTCGGCCTCACGCCGGCTGTTGAATGCGAGAAGAATGGTGGCCGCGACGAAAATAAGAATCCAGTATCGCATAGCGCGCTCCGGTCCCGGGATGAAGTGAGGATAATGTATGAAAAGGAAATGAGCCGCGCTCGAAGTAAGCGGCAGGAGTGATGTTCGCTTATTTCGTGTGCGGCTCTTCGGTTGGCTGATAGGAAAACACGCGCACGCACTCCTCGACACTCAGCTCGCGATTAAGCTCGGGTTCGAGAAACTCGATCCGCAAGATCGAACGCAGGCGATTTTCGTTATCCGGCCCCCACCATTCAACGCGCCACGGCCACAGCGTTCTCGCATCGAGGTAGACGTTGGCGTGTCGCGCCGGGATCGTCATGGTCTTGTCGGAAGGGTTGACGTCGAAATGGATCTGAATCACCGGTGCGTCGTCGAGCAGGCCAGTCTGTAGCTTGGCGTTTTCGAGAAACGGCAACAGCTTCTGCAACATCGCCAAGGGACCGCCGCAGCCTTTGGCGGTGAGAAACGCCTCGCGCTCGGCGGTGCTCTCGGAGCGAGCGGGAAGCTGCTCGACGTTTACCTTCGCGGAGGCTTCGTCGCATTCAAGGACGTGGGCGGCCACCTCGCCGTCGCTGACGACGGTCCAACGCCGCGCGCCGGTCCGCATGGACAGGCGAGCGCATTGATTGGGGCCGCGCTGCAGCATCCCCTCGGCGACACAGCCACATTCAGGATCACTCATCGTTTGCCGAATCTTCGTTTTCAGCCAAGGCGTTTTCCGCGCATCCAACTTATCGATGGCTTTACGCACGAGTTCATGAGCGCTGACGCCTGAACCGATGATGTCGTTGTCAAGTGGCACGGGCTGCGGAAGGAAGGCTGGTTCGCGATCTTGCGTCGGCGCGGCAATCGGGCCGGGCCAGGCGCCCGTGAGAAGGATCGTTATTCCCATCGCCACGCAAACAAAAAGCAGTAGCCGCGCAAGCATGTCAAACTTTTCCGATTTTGACGAAAGTCCCGTTTCGATTTCCGCCGAGTATTTCCAGTGGGGACCGTTGTCGGTTGGTTAAAAGGGGAACGTTCATGAAGCGACGAATCATCGAGGCGGTTTTGCTGCTGGGAACCGTCGGCGGTTGCGTGAACATGGATTCACCCCCGGAAACCGGTGGGCCGCGAGCAAACTTTGGCAAGGGCGTCGCACCGCCATCGATTCCCGGCGTACAAGGGCCGTACGGCCAGGCCGTGCCGATGATCGCCCCGTATAACACGAGCCCACCGGTGAATCAATACGCAGCCATGCGGTTGATGTCGACGAACCAGCCGATGAGTTCACTGGACATGATGCAGGGTGGAATGCCAATGGTGGGAGGTCCTCCGGGAGCGATGACCCCCATGCACACACCCCCGCAAGGACTCATCACGCCGCGCGGGATTCCTCCCATGCCAGGCATGTCGCCCGGATTCGGCGGGATGTCCATGCCGCCGGGAGGAATGGGCAGCATGCCGATGATGGGCGGACCGATGGGTGGCATGCCAATGTCGCCAGGAGGAATGAAAGGCATGCCGCCGGGCATGATGCCTGGAGCAATGGGAGGAATGCCACCGCCTGGTATGATGCCCGGAGCAATGGGCGGAATGCCGCCGGGTGCGATGGGGGGAATGCCACCGGGCATGATGCCGACGGGTGCAATGGGAGGCATGCCGCCGCCCGGCATGATGCTCGGCAAGATGGGACGAATGTCTCCCGGAGCGGAAATGATGCCGAGTGGAATGCCCATGCCGCCGGGCGGAGGCCTCATGCAAGCAAGTCATTCCCCGGGCGCGAGTCCGACGGGCAACGCGCTACCGGCCCAGTTTTCCAATAGTGCGCCGGTCGGCTCGACCTATCCAGCCCAGCGCACGCAGGTGTTCATCAACAAGCCGGCGACCATGCAAGTCTACTGGTTCACGCAAGGCCCCGACGGCAAACCGAATTACTCGACGACGCCGCTGTTCACGCCGGGCCGCTACAACTTCGCGCAAGGTGCGATTTATCGGTTGAAGCTGACGCACATTCCAGGCCGTCCGTCGCTGGAGTTGTATCCGACGCTGGAAGTGGTGCCAACCAATTCGAAGACGAGCGAGTTCCTCGCGCACAACAGCGTACCGCTCGAGTTCAGCGAGGACGATTTCAAGCAGGTGGTGGATAGGAATTATATCGTAAAGGTAATTTACCTGCCCGATCCACAGTACCAAGATGCCGGCGGCGCCGGTCCCGACGAAATCGTATCGACGCGCCTGGAGCCTGGGCAGGACCCGATTCAGGAAGCGCTGCGGCGCGGCAGCATCCTGCTGGTAATCCGCATCGGCAACATCGACCAGGGCTTGCAGCACTCGCCGCCAATGTCGGCCACGGCGCCGGGCGGACCGCCGCCGAACCTGTCAGCGCCGCCGGGCGGACCAGGCGGTCTGGGCGGCCTGCCGGGGGGGGCCTACACGCCGCCGCCGAGGCTCGGGTACCCACCGACCTATCAGGTTCCGCACAACGTGAATCCGATACCGCCGGGCGGGGGCGCCAATCCGACCTTCAATCCGGATCAGCACAAGCTGCCGCAGGTCCCCAGCCAACCCGAGCCGCCCAATAAGCTGCCATTCCCAGGCATCGGCGGAAACCCGCCGCAGAGCAACGGGCCGAACCTGAATGGCGGCGCGTCGGAACGAAAAGACCCAAGCGTGGCGGCGCCAAGGGACAACAGGCCGGACCTGCCGCTGTTGCCTGAGCCGTCGGATGACTTGGGGCCGATCGGGCCGGCGCTACCGACGCTGCCGTCACGTCCCATCGAGCGAGACAGGGAGGTGACATTGCCAACGCCAACGCCCATCGCACCGGCGTTGCCAACGCCCATCGTACCAATGACGCCGACGGTGCCGACCGCGCCGCTGCTGCCGACGACGCCGCCGTTGCCGACGGAACCTCTAAACATGGGCAATGATCCGGCCGTGCCGCCGTACATCACGCTGCCGCCAATCGACAGCAATCCGGGCTCGGGTCGCGAGCTGCCGCCGATCCCGCTCCCGCCGGTGCCGGCTGGGAACGCCAAGTGAACCTTATTGTGAGTGGCCAAGAAGTTAGCCACGGATGGACCACGGAAAAAACACGGATAAGAAAAATTGAATAAGTGGGATTCGATTGATAGTGGGTTGGTCTGGATCGTCGCCCTTACGCTTCGCGTGTGGTATTCGTCACGCGGAGCGTGACGCCTACGATCTTGCTGCAAACGGACCCACCTACGGGTTTCTTCGTTTTTATCCGTGTTTCTTCCGTGTTCCATCCGTGGCTAATTTCCGCCATGGAGTTCATCATGCGACAGCCTCTTCGCTGTTGGTTTGTCTGCGCGTTGGCGTTCGTCTTGATCGGCGTCGCGTTTGTTATGGCGCAGTTGCCGCCGATGGCTACGCCGCCGTTGCCGGCTCCGCTCATGTATCTACGATTCACTGGTCCGAAGAACACCAAGATCACCATCTACCGCGGCTTCGATCAAGGACAGACGCTCGAACTCCCTTGTACCGTCGGCTTCCGCCCCGGCTACGTCTATCGCTTTGCCGTGACTGATGTGCCGAGCTTCCCGCGTCAAGTCTTCTGCCCGTCGCTTGAAGTTCGTGGCACGCTCGCCTTGCAGCCGAAACTGCGCAACGCGGAGTTCCCCGCACACATCAACTTCAGCGAGGATGAATTCTTCAAGGCGCTCAACGGCAAGCACATCAAGAAAGTCGTCACGCTGGAACGCCCGGACCTGGCGATTCCCACCGCGACCAAGCCGGACGAGCCGCTCGAAATCGTGGTGCCGAAGGATCGTGATCCCTATGTCGAGGGGGCCGAGCGCGGGCAACCCTTGGTGACGTTCCAGTTGGGGCAGCGATTTCTCACGCCGCAAGAGCTCAACGCGATGGCGATTCCCGGAACGGTGTTGCTGCCCGGCGAGCGCGTCCTCGGCACGCCGCGATTCGGGCCGCCGCTGATGTGGAACTGGTATCCGGTCCACGATCCGCTGCACGGGCCGCGCCATCCGTCGGAGTTTCACACGCTCTGGGACGGCGGCGACGTCGGCGTCCCGGCCGGCGTCACGCGCGGCGGCAAGCTCAAAGGTCTCGATGCGACCGACACCATTGCGGAGTACACCGATAGCAAGGGCAACAAACGCATTGCCGCCTCCAATCGCGTCGGCGTCTGCGTGCCCCGATTCATTATTTTCAAGAGCGAAGCCGGTCTCGGCGCCACCGGCACGCGCTCGGCCATCAACAACAACTACGTCATGCAAACTCCATCCTCGGCTGTCGGGCAAGCGTCGGTCAAGGAGGACTTTCGCCTGACGCGCACCGACGGCCTCGGCACGCAGATGCGCCTGAGCGGCACATTCGGCTCGATGACGGCGTCCGTCATGGGTCGGCAACAGGGGTTGGAGGTCAAGGCATTCCTGCGCAGCGTCGAATCGGTGGACGCCATTGCCGCCGGGCCGAGCAAAGCCGCCGAGCCAGCGGATGGCCCGCTCAAGATCATCAAGTGGCCCGACAAGAGCTGCGTCAACGTCGGCGAAATTGTGACCTTCTATCTGAAGTACACCAACACGGGCGGCCAGCCGATTTCCGACATCAACGTCAATGACAGCCTGATGCAGCGTTTCGAGTACGTCAAAGGCAGCACCAAGACGGACCGCGACGCCGTGTTTACGATCCAGCCCAACGATGTCGGCTCATCGACTCTGCGCTGGGAGTTCGGCGCCCCTTTGCAGCCGCGCGAAAGCGGCTTGATTAGCTTCGAGGTGCGCGTGCGGTAATCGCACACGTTCGTTTTGCATATGTGCGGGCGTGAACACGAAGCTAATAGCGCCAATCATTGAGGCTGTGGAAATGTCTGGCGATCGGTTCTCCGCCGATTGATGCGGAAGCTTCGAGATTGCTGATCGCCTTCACGATATCCGCGTCGCTCATGTCGCGATCCGGATCGTTGTCCTGGTAAATGGCGAGGATGCCGGAGTGCCGTGGGTCCAAATCGTGTAGGTTTTCAAAATCGGACGGGTTCTTCGTAATAACGGCCAGGCCATTCGCAACGGCGAAAGCAAAGTGGGCGTGGTCGTTTGCACCTTCCAGATCACTGTCCGCCGGTCTCATGACATGGTGGCCGGCCTGACGCAGCAGGTCGGCCAGGAGGTCGGAATTCGCGCAATCGTCAAGATACAGATTGAGTGACACGGGCCTTGCCTTCCCGCTGGTGCATCAGTCGTTCAATCTCCGCCTCGACGCGCAGCAAGTCGCTGTTCTCCACAACGTAGGCGAGTGCCTCGCGGACCGCTTCAATGGGCAGGTGATAATTTGCGGCCGCTTGTTCCTTGTTCATTTGATTCGCATTCATTGCGCCAACGAGTTGACGAGCCGTCAAATTGCGGCCCTTGACATAGAGTTGTTTGCGCCAGGAGTGTTGACGCCGAACGAGAAACTGCCACGGCTCAATCTCTTCCTCATTCAAGTCCGAACACTGTTTCTGGTGAAGAATCGCCTCAATGCGCGAGAGGCGATCTTGGATTTCTTCAAACCGATCTGGTATTGTTGTGGCCATTGTCAAGCCCTGTCACACACTTCAAATTGGTACGTGTAGCTTATCGTAGTGCGGTCATCCATACAATACCGTCGTTTCCAAACTTCTTGGCCAACGAGGTCAATCCATGAAAACCGGCATGAACCTGCTGCTCTGGACCACGCACGTCACCGATCAACTTTTTCCGCTCATGGGCAAAATCAAGGCGACCGGCTTCGACGGCGTCGAGATCCCGCTCTTCGAGGGAGACGCCAATCACTACAGGTCGATCGCCACGGAACTGAAGAAGCAAGGCCTCGGCTGCACGACTGTTACCGTGGTCGGCCCGGACGCGAATCCGATCAGCCCCGATGCGAGCATCCGCAAGGCCGCGGTCGAACGGCATCGCTGGGCCATCGAGATGACGGCGATCCTCGGCGGCGAGAATCTGTGTGGTCCGTACCATTCGCCGCTCGCGGTCTTCTCAGGGGAACCGCCGACCGAGGACGAGAAGAAACGCTGCGTCGAGGTCATGCAGAAATCCGCCGAGATCGCCAAGCAGCACAAGGTCATGCTGTGCGTCGAATATCTCAACCGCTTCGAGTGCTACTTCCTGACGACGGCGGCTCAAGCGAAGGAGTTGGTGCAGCGCGTCAACCATCCGAACCTCAAGACGATGTACGATACGTTTCATGCAAATATTGAAGAAAAATGCGCAGCGGCTACGATCAAGGCCCTGCACCCGCACTTCGGCCACGTCCACATCAGCGAGAGCGACCGCGGTACGCCGGGCACGGGCATGGTTCACTGGGACGAGACCTTCAAGGCCCTGCGCGAAGTGAAATACGACGGCTGGATGGTGATCGAAGCATTCGGTCGAGCATTGCCGGCGTTGGCGGCGGCGACGAAGGTGTGGCGCGATTTGTTTCCGTCGCCGGACGAGGTGTACACGAAGGGGCTGGCATTCATGAAAAACAAATGGTCGCAATTTGCGTGATCCACGATGTGCTGAAATCCCAAAATTGTGCGTGCCTCCATCCGAGGCTTGCGAGCGTTCGACGACACGTTACAATGACGATGTGACAAGATTGTTATTGGAGCCATGTATCATGGCGGTCGAGCGTTCTTTCCTCTGTACGAATTGCGGGCACGAACTGCACGTTAACGTCCGTATCCTGGAAGGCGTGCTCGCGTGCCCTGCCTGCGATTGGCGCGTCACTATTCCACCGAGCGATGGCGCGGCCAGGCCTGATCCGCAGGCGATCACGGCGAACCCGGTTCCCTGGGAACCGACCGCGAACAACGACATCGAACCGCCGCTGCCTGACATCCAACTCAAGCCGGGCACGCTCGGCGAATCGCTGGCGGTACCGGCTCTTTTGTTGCCGCTGCTTACGGCAGGGTTCATTTACTTTGGTAAGCTCGACGAGAAAACCGCGGGCCAGGTCCTCATCTGCGGCACGGTGCTTGTCACCGCGATTCTTCTCGCCAGCGACGCGTGGTATTTGGGCGCTATCGACGCGCAGGGGAAGGATCGCGGCACCGGCACGCCGCTCTTCTTCGGCATGCTGATCTTGTGGATCGTCTTTTTCCCGATGGCGTTTTTTCGCCGTCGCCATTTCGGCCGACCGAATCTTGGACCGCTGGCGATCGCGGTCGCGCTTCTTTTCACGCTCTCCCCATTTGTTGGGGGATTCGCCGACAAGAATCGAGGCGGCTGGGGCCCGTTCGGGATTCTGGTTCCAGCGCGCGACGATCTGCCGCCGGCTTGCGACTCGCCCGACGTGAAGGTGCTGCTGGAGGACATGATCCACAAAGGCCCTCTGGCCGGGCAGATTCGCTCCATTGGCCGCTATCGCGAAGTCAAGCTGGACGAAGTCGCCAAATCGCGCCGCGGCCGTTGCGTGGTCGACACGGACCTGCAGAAGATCACGGTGGGTTTCGAGGTCTCGTGGATCGACGCGGAACGTCGGGCCTATCAAGTTCGCGTTCTTGCCGGCGACGAAGATCCGCGCGGCTTTCTCGGCATCATCATGCAGCCCATTCCGCCGCTGCGGCCCCGGGTACTCGGCGCCCGTGAAGGCGGCGTGCTCGTGACAGAGGTGCGTCAGAACGAACCAGCCGACAAGGCCGGACTACAACCGGGCGACGTGATCGTACGCATCAACGACAAGACCTTTTCTGGCCCGAATGCGGTTCGTGCGATCCAGGACTTCGTCATCGATCTCGAACCGGGAACCGAGGTGAGGCTCGAAGTCGTGCGCGGCGAGGAGCGTTTGCACCTGCCGCTCAAGCTTGGACGCCGGCCCGAGGAATTGCCCTGAGCAGGAATCCGCGGCAATAAGGTATGTAAGATGTAGAAGGATGGAGATAAGGAAACCGCCATGCCAATCGTGACCATTCCCGACGCGACATTTGAAAGACTCGCCAGGCAAGCTGCTGTTCTCAATGTAACTGTCGAACAGATGATCGCTCCCTTGCTTGAACGCTTTGCGGAGGGAGACAACCATGGACGCACATCACTCTCGTCAGCGCCCTTCGACGACTGGGAAAAACACTTCCAAGGCTGGATGGCAGATGTTCAGAGTCGAGTAAATCGTTACCCGCCGGGGTTCGTCATGGATGACAGTCGCGCGAGCATATACGAAGGTTGCGGCGAATGAACATCCTTCTGGATGCCAACGTGCTGCTTCGTCTGGCCGACCCGACCAGCAAATCGCATGCGATCGCGGCGATGGCCGTTTCAAAGCTTCGTGCTCAAGGCGATACGCTTCACCTCGTCCCCCAAAGCGTCTACGAGTTCTGGGCGGTAGCCACTCGTCCGATTGCGAATAATGGCCTCGGTCTATCCGTCGCGGAGTGCATGCGGGAGCTGGTTAACGTCGAAAGTTCATTCTCGCTACTCGACGACAAGCCAACGCTGTTCATCGAATGGAAAGCGGTCGTCACCGCTTTTGGTTGTCACGGAAAAGTGTCCCACGATGCTCGATACGTCGCTGCCATGCAAACGCACGGAGTAACTCACATTTTGAGTTTCAATGGCAACGATTTTTTGCGATATCCGGGGCTTGTATTGCTGGATCCAAATACAGTCGCCGCATCAACGCTTCCCGGCAATGTCCCTTGACTGTCGGGGGTATCACGCCGACAGTTCATCCTGCAACCGTCGAATCAAAGCCGCCGTGCGCTCGTCGTTCAAATGCAGCGGATTGATGACCAACGTCCCCGGCCCAAGCTTCAGATGCCCGACCTGCACCGATGGTTTGCCGCGGCGCAGCGAGCGGCACACGTCGAACGCCGATTTCTTGCCGGTCAACGTGATCTCCAGAATCGGATAGCTTTGCCCGTCGCTTGGCATCAAGTTGCATCGCGCCGGCGCCTTCGCCAGGGCGTTCGCGATCTGCTGTAACCAGCGGCCCATGTCCGCCAGCTCGCGATCGTATGCGCCGCTCGTGAACAGCTTCAAGGCCGTTAATAACGCGGCGATCTGCTCCTTCGAGACTTTCAATGCGCGGCCAATGCCGTGACGCGGAATGCCGGCGAGTTTTGATTTGTCGATGAGCGTCGCGGGCGGCTCCCACAGCTCGAAGTGATCGTCCATGTCGAGCATTTGCAGCAGCGCCGAGCCGATGAAATCGCGTCGGCCGCACAGGATGCCGGTCGCTTGCGGGCCGCGAATCGCCTTGCCGCCGGAGAAGGCGACGAGGTCCGCCCCGGTCGCGAGGATCGCCTTCAAGTTCGAGCGCGGCGGCAATTCGCCCGCGGCGTCAACCAGCACCGGCAAGCCGCGTGCATGCGCGACCTTCACCAGTTCGGCCAACGGTGGGGCAGCGTTCACGTCATAGACGTGCAACACGCCCGCCGTCTTCGGACCAAACGCGGCCTCGTACTCCCACGCTTCGGCCCGGCGCACGCCCGCGCCGGCGACGATCTCCTGAAAGCCGACCTCGACGAAGCGTGCCCCGGCGGCACGCACCGCGTGATCGTAGCCGTTGCGATGCTCGCGCGCCACGACGAACTCGTGCGGGAATTCTTCCGTGTGCGGCAGCTTCTCCATGCGGCCGAGGTTGTAGCCCGTCAGGATCGCCGCCGTGCCGAGCATCAGCCCCGCCGCGGCGCCGCTGGTGACGATGCCCGCTTCCGCGCCGGTCGCCTCGGCAATGACGCGCGACGCTGCTCCTTGCAGTTCATCCAACGGCACCGCATCCTGAGCGGCGGCGCAGAACGCGTCAAGCACCGCCTTCGGCATCGGCGCTCCCCCGAGCCGCGTGACGGAGCCGGACACGTTGATGATCGGCTCAAGACCCCAGTCGCGGTAGATGCTCATTCGTAGGCCCTCAGCGTAAGGAAAAAAAGCGTCGGCCGGATCTTCGCAGTTACTTTTTATTCTTTACTTTTTCCTTCGCTACTGCGCTTTCGCGGGAAATTGATTTCTGTTCAATGGTTCGCATGGTAGGATCATCCGGCTATCATCCAAGAGAATCCCATGCACGACTCCCCTGCCGCGCCGATTTCCGATATCGCGACCGAGCAACCGACGCGCGCGCGTTTCATCGTGCTCGGCTTTCTCTGCTCGATGGCGATCGTCCTTTACCTCGACCGTATCTGCATCGCGCAAGCGTTGGTGCCGATGCAAAAGGAATTCGGTTGGTCCAACACGCAATCGGGCCTGGTGCTGATGGCATTCACGTTGGCTTATGGACTTTTCGAGATCCCGACGGGCAGGCTCGGCGACCTCTACGGCTCGCGCGGCGTCCTGACGCGCATCGTGCTCTGGTGGTCCGCGTTCACAGCGCTCACAGGCGCGGTGCAGGATTTCAGCTACGAATGGGCGTTGGGCTCCATCCCGATCGTCTGCAACACGCTGGTGCTCATGGTCTTGATCCGTTTTTGGTTCGGCGCGGGCGAAGCGGGCGCCATTCCCAACTCGGCACGCATTCTGATGCACTGGTTCCCCGACGGCGAACGCGGCCGCATGCAGGGGCTTTATCAGGCATCGATGCACATCGGCGGCGCCGTCGCGCCGGTGCTCGCGGCGCAAATCATCAAATATGCGGGCTGGCGCTGGACGTTCGCGATCTTCGGCCTGATCGGCGTGGCGTGGGCGGCGATCTTCTTCTGGTGGTTCCGCGACAAACCGGCCCAGCACTCAGCGGTCAATCAAGCCGAACGGGAACACATCGGCGTGCGCGACGGCGGCGGAGCGCACGGGCACGGCGCGGTTCCCTGGGGCGAGGCGCTTGTCCATCCCAACGTCTGGCTCCTGGGCATCACGATCACGATGTCCGCGTTCAATTCCTACTTTTTTTTCTCGTGGTATTCCACTTATCTGCAAAAAGCGCGCACCTGGTGGGATGACACTGCGCTGCGTGAGATTCCAATCACCAATGATCAAGCCGGCTGGCTCGCGGCGATCGCCCTGGTCGGCGCCACCTGCGGTTCCTTGTGCGGCGGCGTCCTCGCGGATCGCATCGCCCGACATGCCAAGGATCGCTACCGGGCCCGCCGTCTGCTGTGCCTGGGCGCCTACGGAGGCGCAGCGTTCTTTCTTTTCGCCAGCGTCCAGGTCGATCCGCCGCTCCTTTCATCAATTCTGTGCGGCCTGGCCTGTCTTTCGCTGTTCTGCATGCTGCCGACCTGGTGGGCGTGTTCCTTCGAGGTCTCGGGCAAACACACCGGCGCGCTCTTCGGCTTGCTCAACAGCATCGGCGTGGTCGGCGCCATGGGCTCGCAGTATTTCTGGGGCGCGTTCGCCGACTGGCGCAAAGAACTGGGCTACACCGGCCGCGCTCAGTGGGACCCCGCGTTCTACGTGTCGATCGGCGTGCTGCTGACAGCGGGTTTGTTGTGGCAGTTCATTTATCCGCGCCGTGTGATCGGCGAATCCGATATTAGTCCAAACAAGCCATGATCCGCTTGCATTGGTCGATGCATCTGGAATACTTCACGCAGACCTGATGGCCATGACCGCCGTTGAATCTTGCCGCAGAAGAAAGTTTCCTTTAGGTGTCACCATCAGCAGGAGTATTTCATGAAACGATACTTCGTCGGCTTTCTCGCAGCGATTGCTTGGCTCGGTCTGTTCACGCCCGCGGCACAACCGCAAGCGGTCAAGGCCAAGGACGAGATGGACGTTCTCTTCATCGGCAACAGCCTCACCAACGGCAACGACTTGCCGAAGATGATCGCTGAGCTTGCGAACGCCGGTAAGCAACGACCGCTTCGCCATGAACGGGAATCGCCTGGTGGCCGTACCCTGGAAAAACACTGGAAGGATGGCAAGGCCCTGACGAAAATCCGGTCCCGTAAGTGGGACTTCGTGATTCTTCAAGACAACAGCCAGTCGCCGTTGTCAGGGCGTGACTCGATGTTCGACTACGGCAAGAAGTTCGATGCCGAGATCAAGAAGCAGGGGGCGAAGACGATCTTGTACATGACCTGGGCCTTACAGAACAAGCCCGCAGACCAGGCGGCGATCAGCAAGGCATATCTCGATTTGGCCGCGGCGTTGAAAAGCCAGGTTGCTCCGGTCGGCAGTGCGTGGGAAGCAGCCTTGCAGGCTGACAAGAAGTTGAGCCTGCACAGTGCCGACAAGAAGCATCCCACTCGGACAGGAACGTACCTGGCGGCGTGCGTGTTTTATGCAACGATCTATGGGCAGAGTCCGGAAGGACTACCGGGCAGCATCGGCAAGTTATCTGCTGAGGAGGCCAGACCGTTGCAGGCGGTGGCGTGGAAGACGGTTCAGGCAGAGAAGCGGTGACCTGAAGGCATGCGGAAACGCTAGTCCTCAAATAAGCGAAGTCGTCTTGTCATTGCAACTATTTTTTGCCTGCGTGCGCGGGCGCACCGTCTCGGACCCGCAGCGCAGGTGACAGTGGATCAATCTCGGCGTCGGCAATCGTCGTTCTCTCTTTCTGCTCATTCGCTCAAAGGGCCGTGGCTGATCGGAGCGTCCAGACTCCGACTTCAAATTCGCTGCGTCAACAACGCAGCGCGTCGAGCAGGCGGAAGAACATCGGCTGATGCGCGTTGTAGGCCAACACACGGTACACGATGCACCGTGCTTGCTTCACAATCTGGCACGGGATGGCGATCAGCGCGTTGATGAACGTCTTGAACTCAATGCCCAACAACCAGGCCTTGTCCGCGCGATGTTGGTCGGCCCAGCACCCCGTCTCCGGCAGCATCAGGGCCGCCCACGCTTTCATGTTCCAGGCCAGACTCGTCATCACCATGTACGCCCAGTTGCTCACCAACGTATCG
>SXGR01045728.1_pt1 | contig 25792 bp, 19 predicted proteins | sample 3174711 | NCBI WGS metagenome assembly SXGR01 (sample SAMN11356860, study PRJNA531348) | freshwater metagenome | isolation source: freshwater sample F1-60 | place: China: Fuxian Lake, Yuxi | collected 2017-12-25
GTCGTCGTCGTCAGCATCGTCCTCATCATCATCATCCTCATCATCCTCATCCTCGTCGTCGGTGCCTTCGAGCACGGCATTCGGAAGCAGGTCCTCAGTACTGTCGCCGGCATCGTCGTCGTCGTCATCATCGAGGTCATCGTCGGCATCGGTCGGCTCTTTGTCGGGATCACTGACGGTCTTGGTGCCGTCCTCATCCTCGCCGAATCCATCCTCGTCGCCAAACTCCTCGTCGCCGAAATCGTCCTCCTCCTCGAGATCAAACTCCTTTTCCTCATCTTCGTCGTACCCCGCGACCACAGGCATGCGCGATCGCCGGGACGCGAGTTCTTGCGCTGGCGCGAGCGACCAATCAAGTTTCGAGACTGCAATAGCGACCATTCGAATGAAACTCCTCTTCGTGCGGGGGTGATGGGGGCGAGGGAATATCTCCGCTGCACCGCAGGCTGTCAACCCCCGTGCGGAACGGGAATTGCCAGGGTCGACTGCGAACCGCTGAGCAGCAGCCAGCCATCCACAATCTGCATCCGTTCGATGCGGTTGTCGGTGAACTCGAGATCGAGCTCGAGCGCGGGTCCGGCAATGCGTCCGCCATCACCCCAGCCGAGTCGATGAATCAAAAGTTGCGACGCAACGCGAGCCAAGCCCACATCGCGGGGCTCAGTTCGGTCAGGCTGTTCAACGGCGACGATCACGGACGCGCAGGGTGATACGGTGTGAATCCGTCGCGTTCCGTGAAGACCCGACGACCCAATTGCTTCGCCGTGTAATGAGAAGAGATCGACTCCACCGCTCGTCCAAGCAACGATGCACTCCCCCACGCGGAACCAACGGCGCGGCCCTTCAGCAATCGGCCTTGGTTTGGTAGGTACGAATTTCGCATCATCAATCGAGCCCGTTTGCCAGTTGAGAATCGTCGTACGGTCTGTCGCATCGGCGACCACGAGGTTGAAACCAAGTGCATCACATCGAACACTTCCACGAAGTCGCGCGTTGATCGCATGCCAACGCATCCCCACTGCCGCGCCGACGATCTGCCAGCGGCCCACCCCTCGAGTGGTTCCGAAGGCGACCTCTCCAGCCCCGTGCACTTGAACCCACCGCACTGGCTCGTCGCTCGGCGCTGGCAACTCTGCGATCACCAATCCAGTGCGGATGTCCAATGCAACCAGCCACGAGGTGCGCGAGTCTGCCGAACTACGTGTGCCACTCACGACGACGATTGTTTCTCCTGCATCAGCACAGACAATCTCATCGAGTGAATGCTGCGCCAACCAGCGTGGAAGACCATCCCCCACCCCGAACGCAGCAAGTGCGCCATCTGGGCGGGCAACAACCATGTATTCGCGCCCACCCAGAACCATGCATTCACTTCGCTGTGCAAGGCCACCGCCACCTGGGACCGCGCCGGCGAGGTCGTCGAGCATCCACCGTCGCTCCCCGCCATCGTCGATCCACTGTGCAGCGAGCTTTTCTCGATCGCGTTGCTCGATCAGAATGACCCCATCGCGCATTGGAATGACGAATGGCATTTCCCCAAGCAGTTGCGTCGCCCACCGAGGCGCGAGGGTTGGTGTCGAGACACATCGAAGATGTCCATCTGCGACGAGATAGGCGCGACTTCGAAAGTCGAGCGAGGCGCCAACATCTCGTACCGGTGCAAGAACCCCCGGCAATCGCTGCGCCACAAGTGACGCAGACTCTGGCGAGGCGCCCTGCGTGCTCCCCCAACGGGATCGGCCCGCGACGAGCCCCGCTGCTGGCGAGGCTTCAAGAAACTGCGCCGCCGTGATTCCTCGATGCGACGCCAACTTGACGTTCGCGCCTGCAATGACCGCTGCATCACACAGTTGCGCGGCAGTGATTTCAAGGTCAGATTGACTCATGAGCGTGACGGCTCTGTCGAGAATCTCGGCAATCAGGTCGTCGTCCCCAGTCGAGATGGCCGTGTTCACCGCGGCAGCAGCATCACCCGCTCCGAGTGCGTTCTCTCGTGCACTCATGCGAAGCCCGCAAGCAGTCATCCATGCGCGAGCCGCCGAGTTGGTGCATGGATTTTGCGCTGAGAATGCCTCGAGTTGACTCGCTGTCGCCCCAGTGGGCGGGATCGCCTCGCTCTCAAAGGCTTGTGCAGGCGCTCTGGACGAGTGCGCGATCGCTTCGAGACGTTGGAGTGCTGCATCGGACCCGCTCTGGCGCAGATCGATGCTCCCTGTCGTGAACTGTGAGAGTGTTGCGTTCGCGACGGCCTCATTCTTGAGCACTGCCCTCCACGATGCAATCGCCCGCACCACGCGATCGGATCGTGAGAACCAATCGCCCTGCGCCAAGAGCACTGCAGCGCGCTCGCTGGAGTCTTCGAGCGCCGTGATGATCGCTTCAAACAGTGTGTCCGACTCATCGCGCCCAAGCAGGCCGCTCGTCGCCGCGCGTACCAGCAGGTCGACCAGGCGCGCGCGACGATCGCCCTCGTCCCGCACATTGTCTAGTTTGAGATGGGCCAACGCCGTGGCCTTTCGAAGCAGCCCAGCATCTTGTGATTGGAGCGCGAATGCGATCAGTCCCAGAGTCGCATCGACATCGCTCGCTTGCGACTCAACCGCATCGATGAGAATCTCGCGGGCGCGACGCGAGTCCATAAACACTTCGAGTGACGAATTCGTCGCAGCCGCGATTATTCCATCGCGCGCAACGATGTTGGCTGGCCCCTCACACGGAATCGTTGAGACGACGCTGCCATCGTCTCCAGCAAGCAGGAGTGCGCGAGACAGGAGCGGCACGATGAGCGCGACTCGTCCATCACTGGTCGATCCCACCTGGACGCGCCCCCGCATTCCTGCTCGACCGACAAGGGACGCGATCGAGTCATCTCCTGCAACACCCGTGAACTTCCAGATTGGGGTTCGAAGGTCGCTCACGCGAAAGGCATGAATGCCTTCCCCCACTGCGAAGATCAGCGTGCGACTTGCATCGGTCAGCAGGTACCGCGCAACCCCCCACGCGGTCCCAGCCCCCACGGGGATCGCGTCGAGTTCGCTTCCATCGTCAATCGATAGCAATTGCGCATGCGCTCCCCCTGGTGCGAGCGTGATCACACCTCGCGAGGTCACGATCGCGCCTCCCATCTCCCATGGCATCAGTTCGAGTTGCACATCACGAATCGGCACTGCATCTCGTCGAATCCAGTTGATTCGGCCGTCGATCGCATCGATCGACGCGGTCGTTCCAGCGCCAGTCGAGACGAACACCGTCGACTTGTCGACTACAGGCGATGTGTATGGGCGGGTTCCCGCAGAGCGGATGCCAGGTGCGGCGCCGACAGGGGTCATCCATTCAATCACTCCCGTGTCGAGATTGACTCCGATGACACTGGACACGGTTTCGAGGCGCGCTGTGACCTTCCGACACAAGAGCACAACCGTGTTTCCAACCACGGTCGGAGCGCCATATAAGAACAGGTCGCGAAACTCAGATTGCTCTGAGAAGCGATCGGGAGTCACCTCCCACATGCGCCGCCCCGTCAACAGGTCGAGGCACATGAGTCGCCCGCCTCCGCTTCGCTGAGATCCCAGCGCATGCCCTGAGAGGGCAAGGACGCGGTCGCCTGCAACGACGACCGCCTCGAGATCACCTGCGAGCAGATCACTTCTTGGCGCATTCGGTGCGCCCAGCAGCTGATACCAGCGAGGCAGGTGGGAATACGCCTCGTACGCGCGGAGCACATATCCCTCATTCACGAGCACGAGTGCGCCATCAACCGTGGGGATCGACACCAGCAACCGGCCACTTGACGATGCACCCTCCGAACCCGCGGCTGACACGAGTCCCTCCTCGATCGACTGCATAAGCCGCGAATCGAGCGACTGCTCGAGAGGCTCACTCCAGAGCAACACGGGGTCGGTTGGGATCGCTCCAAACTGCGCGGGAGCCAGAGGATTGGCGACTTCGCGTGATGTGGCGATCGGAGTGCTCGTGGCCTGCGCGAGCGCATCGCTGAGGGTTCGAAGCGCAGGGTCGCTCGAAGTCTTGAGCTCGTTGATGACCCTCAGCACCGATGCGGCATCGCCCCGCCCCCAGGCAGCCATCGCCATGAGCGCTGAGTGGATTGTTGGGTCGAGTGCATCACGATCGGGATGGTCTGCGATGGAGTTCAGAAGATCTTGCGCCTGCTCAAAGTGAGCTCGCTCGATGGCCCGTTGAGTCTCCCGAATGGCGCACTGGATTCCTGGGGCAGTCAACAGGCGCGTTTCAAGGAGGACGCGATCGTCGCCCGCGCGCGCAAGGCGCTCAGCCTCTCCAGTCTGCGACGATCGAAACCGCTCGAGTACCCGTGGGTGCGTCCGAAGAAAATGCTCCGCTGCCTGGCGGCCATCCACAAACACATCGGCCTGACTGCCAGAGCGCACGAGCTTCCGCCCAAACTCATCGAGAACGCGACTCACCAGTCTCGCCGCTTCAGCGGGGTTGTTTATGGCGTGATCCTCTGCCTGCGCAAGTAACTGCTGCGCGGTGGGCGAATCATCGACGGCGACGACTGCAGACTCTTGCGCACCCGCGCGAGCAGACAAGAATGCGCCACAGGCAATCCAGAGCACGCCTATGCACCACGGCGATCGAAGCACTCTACGGACGCTGCACTTCATGTCCACATCGTATGCCTCCCGTGGGTAGAGTTCGCACACATGCGCGCTCCATTGACCCTCTCTCTCGCCGCGATTGCCATGCTTGGAGGGTGCGTGACGAACCCTGAGATTCGAGTTCGCACGCTCGAGCAGGTCTCAACAGGTCCGACGGCAGATGAGTACGCACTGCACATCGAGCTGCGCAATCCGACCGATTCTCCGATGGTGCTCGACCGGTGGCAGTATTCGATGTCAACCAATCGTGGCAGTTGGCAGACGGAGTGGATCGCCAGTCAAACACTTCCAGCCCGTTCCGTCACTGAGCAGGTGTTGCCAGTGGTCCTCGTGCACGCTCCGGATTCAACAGAGATCACTTCGTGGCGCGTCACCGGAAATCTACGATTCCTCCGGCCAGGGCAACTTGCCGAAACGCTCTTTGATCTTGGGGTCAGCCGCCCCGACGCGGACTTCTCGGGTGCTGGCGGCTCGGTGTCGGTCGGAGCTGAGGCGCCGGCGGTGAATTCGGCAATGCCGACTCCATAACGTTTTCGGTGTCACCGCGGCTACGCGCCAGTTGAGCAAGTGCATCGTTCATCAGTCGCTGATGCAATCCGAGGCTCCGAGGATCGTCTGCTGAAAGCTCTCCCTCGTGGACTCGCTCATAGCCGCCATCTGAATTGAGGGTCCACGATTGCCGGACATCCCCGAGGGCATACTCCAAGGCCGCCCAGAGGGTTCTTCGGTGTTCCAACTTTTCGATCGGAGTCGCGGCTTCCACCCGCGTTTGAAGGTTGCGATACATCCAATCGGCACTGCCGATATAGAACTCACCGTCAAGAGGTTCGTCGCGACCCGCACCGAAGTAGAAGATGCGGCTGTGTTCGAGAAAGCGACCGATGATCGAGCGCACCCGGATGTTATCTGAGAGACCTGCAACCCCAGGGCGAATACAGCAGAATCCGCGCACGATGAGATCGATCTGGACGCCCGCATTGCTCGCACGGTAGAGGGCATCCATCACCCCTCGATCTTCGATCTGGTTCATCTTTGCGATGATCCGCCCACGCTTCCCACTCGTCTGCAACTGGGTTTCTCGCTCGATGAGTTCAAGAAACTTCTTCTTCATTCCCACGGGAGCGATCAGCAACTTGTTGAACTTCGTCTGCCGCGATCGACCCGTCATGTAGTTGAAGAGGCCCATGAGGTCTTCGGTGATGAGTGGATCGCTCGTCAGGATGCCGAAGTCCTCGTAAATGCGTGCAGTCTTGGCGTTGTAATTCCCCGTGCCGATATGGCCGTAGCAGCGAATTCCTTCGGCCTCTTGTCGGACCACAAGTGCGGTCTTGGTGTGCGTCTTGAGCCCGATGACTCCATACGCCACATGAATTCCCGCGTTTTCGAGTTTGCGCGCCCACTCGATGTTGCGCGCTTCATCAAACCTCGCCCGCAGTTCGACGAGCACCGCAACCTGCTTGCCGCTCTCGGCGGCTCGAATCAATGCTGCAATGAAGGGACTATCTCCTGAGGTTCGATAGAGCGATTGCTTGATACAGAGCACCTTCGGGTCATCCGCAGCTGCCTTGATAAAGCGTTCGACTGTGAGATCGAAACTCTGATAGGGGTGGTGCACAAGTATGTCACCCTTGCGAATCTGTGAAAAGATGTTGCCTCCAGCATCGTCGCCAATCTCTGGCGGAGCAAGTGGAGTCCAGCGCGAGTACTTCAGCGCTGGAAGATCAATGTCAGCGATCGACTCGAGGATGCCGTAATCGGTGAGACCCTTGGTCTCATACATGTCCTCCGCGCCGACATCGAGTTCTTCCATCAAGAAGCGGAGGATTCGTGGGCTCGCCCCCGCAGCAACCTCAAGCCTCACGACCCGAGCGAACTTTCGCTCCTTCAGCTTCTGCTCGACAGACTCGAGCAGGTCGTCCGAGTCTTCGCGCTCTGCTTCGATCTCAGCATCGCGGGTCACACGAAATGGAAGAACCTGGAGGATTTCCATCCCTGGGAAGAGCCCCTCGAGATTGTGCTCGATGATCTCTTGGATCGCGATAAATCGTCGGCCGTTTCGAAATGCGTAGAGCCGGCTCGGTGACTCAGGCACCTTCACTCGCGCGAACATCGTCTCGGGCTCTCCAGGCCGCCGGACAACCAGTCCGAGCGAGACACTCATGTTGGAGATGAACGGAAAGCGATGGCCAGGATCGACCGCAAGTGGCGTGAGGATTGGAAACACGTTCCGCCGGAACCACGCTTCGGCCTCGGCTCGCTCTGACTCGCAGAGGTCCGTCCACTCGAGCAAGTTCACACCGGCTGCGCTGAGTTGTGGAAGCAACTCGTCGCGAAGGATGCGCGACTGCTGCGCATCGAGATCGAGCACGCGGGTGCGCACCTTGTGCAACACCTCAGCCGGTGTCAGTGGTTCATACATCGACACTCCCGAACCGGACTCAATCGCATGCCGCAGCGCTCCAACACGCTTCATGTAGAACTCGTCCAGATTGCGCGAGTAGATCGACATGAACCGAACGCGCTCGAGCAGCGGTGTCGCCGAATCGCTGCACATTGCCAGCACGCGCGCGTTGAACTCAAGCCACGAGTGGTCGCGATTCAAGAACCGCGCTGGGTCGGCGGCCCCTTCTCCAGCCATTCCATCTGGCGCAGGATCGAGATTGGGTGAAAAGTGCTGCACTGTGGGACTCAGGGGCTCTCGCTCTTGTGCGAAGGTACATATCTCGCGGCGCATCCTGGCGCCTCGGTCACTCGCACCGACTGAATCCGAACGCGCGCGGCAATTCGCTGGCTCATTTCGATGGCGATGTGCTGGGCAACTGCTTCTGCGGTGGGATTTCGGCGATCGAAGGGAGGCGTTTCATTGAGGTTGCGAGAGGCCAACGGTCGCAGCACTTCGTTGAGCGCCGACTCGAGTTCGTGAAAATCACACGCCAGGCCATCCTCATCGACGGTCGCTGCCTCGACTACGAGGTCAACCTGCCAGTCATGCCCATGAAGCGGTTCTTGCTCGCCGCGAATTCGGATGGAATGCGCTGCTGAAAATGTGCGGCGCACTTCGAGTTCGAACATATTTTGAGTATAGCCCTCGGCGACTCGCACGCAGTGCGCGACGGCGGTTGATCAGCCCCTGCTAGAGTCCCCTTCGTGGAAGAAGCTCCCTTGATGCTGTCTGTCTCTGGTGCTCGCGGGCTCGTTGGAAAGTCGATGACACCTGAAGTCGCCCGTGATTTTGCACGCGCATTCACAGGCCATCTTCGATCCGTGCGTGATGCACGCTCGCCGTCGACGATCGTGCTTGGTCGAGATGGCCGAGCCTCTGGCACAGCGCTCGCGCGCGCTGTGGCGGATGGGGTGACTTCGAGCGGTTTCGATCTCGTCGACCTCGGCATCGTGGCGACTCCGACGGTTGGCTTGATGATTGGCCACCTCGGCGCTGTCGGTGGAATCATGATCACCGCGAGTCACAATCCAATCGAATGGAATGGACTCAAGACCCTTAACTCCGATGGGCTAGCTCTGCCAAGCCCAGACGCGAATGCTGTGATTGGCCGCTTTCGTTCGGGTGCTGCGGATGCCCCGTGCGCGCGAGGGTGTGCAACGACCCGAGACGATGGCAACGCGACACATGTCGCGCGTGTGCTCGCTGAGGTCGATTCTGCAGCGATTCGATCGAAATCTTTTCGCGTTGCGCTCGACAGCGTCAACGGGGGCGGATCGGTCGCGGGAGGATTGCTGCTTCAAGCGCTCGGCTGTGAAGTCGTACACCTCAACGCGCAGCACACGGGAGTGTTTGCCCACACACCTGAACCACTCGAAGTAAACCTCGGGCAGTTGATGTCGACTGTTGCAGGCGATGGTTCGATCTCGGTCGGGTTCGCGCAAGACCCCGATGCGGATCGACTCGCGCTCGTCGACGAGACTGGACGATTCGTCGGCGAGGAATACACACTCGCGCTATGCGCGCTACGACTCTTGCAGCGACACGGGTCGGGGGTGCTCGCGACAAACCTATCGACATCGCGGATGATCGACGCCATCGCGTCACGCTTCGCTGGCGCGCGTGTCGTTCGCACTGCGGTCGGAGAGGCAAATGTCGTCGCCGGCCTGAGGCCTGCGAATGGCATCGGCGGCGGCGAAGGTAATGGCGGATTCATTTGGCCGCGCATTTGTTGGGTGCGCGATTCGCTCTCTGCGATGGCGCTCGTCCTCGAATTGATGACACACGAAGGCAAGTCGTTGAGTGAACTCGTTCGAGGGATTCCACGCTATGCCATGGTCAAGCAGAAACTGGACTTGCAAGCCATCGGAGGCTGCGCCGCTGTCGCGCCAGCGCTCGATAAGGTGGCGGCCTTTTTTCACAGCGACCCTCTTGCACGAATTGATCGCACCGATGGGATTCGCGTCGACCTTGCGGCGGGATGGGTGCATTTGCGAGCGTCGAATACCGAGCCGATCATCCGCGTGATTGCTGAGGCGTCTGACGTTTCGGCTGCGAACGAGCTCTGCGCGCGCTGTCGGCGCGCGGCGGGAATTCAGTAGTTCGCCCACGAGTTCGTAGACTCCGCCGATGCTCACATTCGCAGGCGCGTATACCGCACTCGTCACACCGTTCACGCGCGATGGTTCTGCTGTCTCAATCGAGCGGCTTGAGCAGCAGATCCAGTTTCAGGCCGAGGGTGGCGTGCGTGGTGTCGTCCCATGCGGAACGACTGGTGAAGCACCGACGCTCGATGAGCGCGAGCACATCGCAGTGGTTGAGTGCGCCGTACGAGTCGGACGACCGCTCGGCCTGCAAGTCATCGCGGGTGCGGGGAGCAACTCAACGTCTCATGCGATCCATCTTCATCGGCTTGCGGCCTCGCTCGGCGCGCACGCAGCACTGCAAGTGGCCCCCTACTACAACAAGCCATCGCAGGAGGGGCTTTATCAGCACTTCATGGCGATCGCCGACAGCTGCGACCTCCCTGTCGTTCTTTACAACATTCCTGGCCGGAGTGCCGTCACGATCGCCCCCACAACGATTGAACGACTCGCGTCGCATCCCAATATCGTCGCCCTCAAAGAGGCAACTGGATCGATGGACTCAGCGAGTGAAGTGCGTAAGCGCTGCTCGATCGCCGTGCTTTCGGGTGACGACTCGCTCACGGCGAGTTTTGCGGCCGTTGGAGCCGTGGGAGTGGTGAGCGTTGTCTCAAACATCGTGCCGGACCGCATTGCACGACTCTGTCGGGCGATCGCGATGAACGACTTCGCTGCACTTCGAGCGCTGCATGATGGGCTCTTCTCGCTGTCGCGCGGACTCTTGAGCCTCGATGTCAATCCAGTCCCCCTCAAGTGTGCAATGGAGCTGCTCGGACGAGATAGTGGAACCGTTCGACTTCCTCTCGTTCGCGCGAGCGACTCAGTTCAATCAACTGTTGCGGCTCTGCTCGCCGAGGCGCAGGTCATGAGCCTCGAACCGCATGCGGGTCGCGCGTGAGTGCTTCCGAGCCAAACGATTCTCTCTCGGCACACCTTGATGGGGCTCCCGAACTACCGTTCAAGCTCGCAGTCCTCGTCTATCTCTACGATCATGAGAATCGCATCTTGATGCTGCATCGAGCCAAGCCACCGAATCCATTGATGCATTCTCCCATCGGTGGAAAGATAGAGTTTCACCGCGGTGAGTCTCCGCACGAGTGTGCGCTCCGAGAGATCTGGGAAGAGGCAGGCGTGACGCTGACCTACGACGACATTCGCCTCTTCGGGATCGTCTCAGAGAGGGCATACAGCGGAGAGCACCACTGGATGATCTACCTCTTCGAGTCAACCGCACCGATCGATTCGCGCGCCGTCACGCGCATGCAGTTTGACGAGGGACATCTCGAGTGGATTCCAGTCGATAGGGTCTCACAACTCGAGCTGCCTGAAACCGACCGGAGGGTGATGTGGCCGCAGGCACAGCGTCATCGAGGCGGGTTTTTCATGGTGCAAATCGATTGCACCAAACACCCGTTCGATTTTCGGATTGTGGAAAGCGCTCCAGGAGTGGCGGATTCTCTCAACGAAACGCGCAGAACGAACGCATCTCACTGACCGCGACGCGCAGTCCGACGAACAGCGACCTGCTGACAATTGCATGCCCGATGTGAAGCTCGTGCAATCCACCAAGTGCTGCGACGGGCGCGACGTTCTCGTAGTGGAGTGCATGCCCCGCATTGAATCGCATTCCAGCTGCGATGACACGCCTCCCCGCGTCGCTCACCTTGTCGAGCTCTGCGCGCGCAAGCGTCCCGAGTGCCCCTTCACTGTGATACGCATGCGCGTAGGGTCCCGTGTGAATCTCGCAGATCGCTACTCCAAGCTGCGCCGCGGCCTCGATCTGCCTCGGATCGGCATCCACAAACAGGCTCGTCTCGATTCCGCCGGAGTGCAGTGCCGCAACAACATCGACCAGCATGGCGGCGTGCTTGACAACATCGAGTCCTCCCTCGGTCGTCACTTCCTGACGCCCCTCAGGAACAATCATCGACGTGCGCGGGCGGATCCGCCGAGCCATTTCGACCATCTCGTTCGTCGCAGCCATCTCGAAGTGCAGCGGAATCGTGACTGCTGACTGAACGGCGAATAGATCGTCGTCGTGCACATGTCGACGATCTTCTCGAAGGTGCATCGTGATGCCATCGGCACCAGCGAGTTCGACCTCACGCGCGGCAGCGACAAGACTTGGTTCCCATGTGCGCCGCGCCTCCCGGACCGTAGCGACATGATCGATGTTCACGCTGAGTTGCGGCACGGGGCTATGCTAGGGATGTGCCATCCTTCGAAGTCAAACTCGGCGAATTGCAGACAGCTCTCTACGAACAAGGCGATCGTGTGCTTGGCATGGTCTCGCTTGCGATCGAGGCGTATTTCGAGCACGATGACGCGAAGGCGCGCCGAGTCATACACCTTGATGATGAAATCGACCGTGTCGATGTCGCGATAGAACGAGCGTCGATTCCCCTCCTGACGATGGGACAAACTGACGAACATGCGATTCGACAGGTACTCACAATTGTGAAAGTCAATAACGAACTCGAACGCATTGCCGATTGCGGCGTCACCATCGCCGAGCAGATCGCTGGGCACCAGCGCTTGACCGATCCCATGCCGCCGACGTTTCGAGTCATGGCCAACAGCGTGCTGGGCATGCTTCGAGATTCGAATCGCGCACTCGCCACCTCGAATGCCGACCTCGCGCGACAGGTCTTGCTCTTCGATGACACAGTCGACCGATTTCGAAGTGAACTGATGCTGCAAGCGCAGGAGCAGGTCGCCCTTGGTTCGAGCAGTGTGCGATTTGCGTTTCGGGTCGCCGGCGCGACTCGAAACCTTGAGCGAATCGCAGACCACTCGACCAACATCTGTGAGCAGGCGATCTATCTCTTGAGCGGCAAGATTGTGCGCCACCGTCCTGAGGGATGGTCCGACCCGGCAGTACCTGCACAGCCATGAGCGACGCGGACAGGCTGCGATACAACCAGGTGCGAGCTCGCCTGACCGCATTCGGACAGTCGCATGTACTGGCCTTCTTCGATCAGCTTGACGAGTCGGCGCAACAACGGTTGCTGACACAGTGCGAGTCGATTCCACTTGAGCTGCTTGCGCGCGAAGTGAATCGTTGGCGCGACCACCACACGCTTGAACGGGTGACGCATGCACCGATCGAGCCTGCCCGTGTCGTCGCTGCACGGGATGTCGATGTGGCGACCTATCGCGCGCTCGGAGAGCGGATGCTTCGTGAGGGACGCGTTGCATGTTTTACAGTCGCAGGCGGCCAAGGCACTCGACTCGGATGGGACGCCCCCAAGGGAACATTCGCAGCGACACCGATCCTGCGCAAGAGCCTCTTTCAGGTCTTCGCCGAGACGATTCGATCGGCGCGCCTTCGATGGCAGTGTTCGATTCCTTGGTATGTCATGACGAGCCCACAGAACCACGAAGCGACGCGCCGCTTTTTTGCCGAGCATGATTGGTTCGCGCTCGAGAACTCGACCGTTCGACTCTTTGAGCAAGGCACGCTGCCATCGTTGACGCCTGATGGAAAGATCTTGCTTGCGCAACGCGACGCGATTGCTCTGAATCCAGATGGACACGGCGGAGCGATCCGCGCGCTGAACGCCAGCGGAGCGCTGGCAGAGATGGAACGCGAGTCGATCGACACGATCTCGTATTTTCAGATTGACAACCCACTCGTCAAGGCGATTGATCCGCTCTTTCTTGGATTGCACGCTGCGCACCCAGAGAGTTCGGGCGAGGTTTCGAGCAAGGCTGTCGCCAAGCGCGATCAACACGAGAAGGTTGGGGTGTTCTGCAGACGAGCGGATCGCTCGATGGTGATGGAGTACAGCGACCTGCCGCCCAACCTTGCGCAGGCAACCCACGCTGACGGAACTCTCGTGCACAGTGCGGGGTCGATCGCGATTCACCTCTTTGCGCGCCGCTTTCTTGAGGAGATCGCACGCGCGGGCCACGAGCTTCCTCTTCACTGCGCCTCGAAGCGGGTGCCATCGATTGACCTCGAGACGGGACTCCTCAACGAATCACCCACGAGCAGCGCGATCAAACTCGAATCATTCATCTTCGACACACTTCCACTTGCCAAGCGCTCGTTGATTCTTGAAACATCGCGTGAAGAGGAGTTCGCGCCCATCAAGAATGCGCTGGGTGACGACTCACCCCAGACGAGCGCCCAGGCGCAATCTGATCGCGCCGCGCGGTGGCTCGAGCATTGTGGCGCCGCCGTGGCTCGCGATTCGCACGGCGGGTACGCGGCGACGCTCGAACTTTCACCATTGACCGCGCTCGACACGGAACAGCTCGCTCGCCATCCGAGACTTCCCTCGCGCGTTGACGCCGGGAGTCGTCTCGCGCTGTGAACGCCACACTGTGATCCCGATCTCCGATCACGTTGCGGACACGTTCACCCAGCATCCGAGATGTCAATCACCGTGCACGCGGGACGTGCCGGCATCCTCCATCGATCAACCTGTGGACGAACAAGCAAGTCGACGAGCATCCCGTTTTTTATCTTGGAGCAGAACTCTCGTTGTCTCCACCACGTGCAACGCATGTGCGCATCACTGCTTCCGTGGCCGGCGAGCGTGACATGGAAAGCGATGTGATCGCCATCTGCACCGAAGTGTGTGGCTGGCTGTGTCACGCGCGCACGTCGCATGAGCAACGTCGGAGGTGGGAATCCCATGCCAAATGGACCGAACGCCGCGAGCGACTCAAAGGTCGCGATGCTGACGTCACCCGGCTCGAGAATGGCGTCTGCAATGAGCGAAGGGTTCACACTGCCGTCACGGTGTGATGCGGCGTGGGAAGAGAACTCTTCACGAAACGCCTCGAGCCGATCGGCGCGAAGCGTGATGCCAGCGGCGGCAGCATGCCCTCCGTAACGGTCAAGGTGGTGGCGACAGGCGTGCAAACCATCGAGCACTGAATATCCCGCAACGCCACGCGCTGATCCGTACAAGAACTCCCCAGCACTTTCAAGCAGAATGACGGGCTTGTTGAGTTTGTCGCTCAGGCGCGCGCAAGCGATCCCGACGATCCCGCGCTGCCACTCCCCCGATGCGAGCACGCAGGCGCCAGAGGCGCGGCCGAGCCCCTCTTCGATTCGCTTCGATGCTGACTCAACGATCATTCGCTCCTTCTGCTTTCGATCTGCATTCAGGAGCCCGAACTGCGATGCGATCGTGCGCGCCTTGTCGCTCGCGCTTGAACAATCGAGTCCGAGCAACCCAACAGCGTCTTGTGCATTCCCGAGCCGTCCACACGCGTTCAAGATCGGACCGATTCCAAATGAGATGCGCTCTGCGTCGACTGAGTCGCTTACACCGATTCCTGCCTCGCGTGCGAGCGCGCGCAGCCCTGGAAGTCCGCTCGTGGCGATCCTGGGTGCGCCAAGCCGAACAATTGTTCTGTTGTCGCGCGCGGCATCTCCTCCGAGCGGAACGACATCGGTAATCGTTGCCAACGCGGCGAGTGCAATCGTTTCGGTTAAGAGCGTCCGAAAGACGGGCGACACCCGTTCATTCTCACACCACGCGCAGGCGAAGGCCCATCCAACCTTCCATGCGACTGCCGCGCCGCAGAGCGCGCTTGGCGTGGTTCCGAGCGCTGGATGGGCAATCGCCTCTGCCTGAGGCAGGATCCCATCGCTGCGAATCGCATGGTGATCGGTGATCAGCAGTTCGATGCCGAGCCGCCGCGCCTCAAGCGCCTCATCGAGCGCGGTGATGCCGCAATCCACAGTCACAACAACCTCGCACCCGATTGACGCAAGGTGCTCAACCGCGCTCTTTGAGAGTCCGTACCCTTCGGTCGCTCGACTGGGGATGTAGACAGTCACTGCGAGATCGTTTCGGGCAGCTCGAATGAAGTGCACAAGAATCGCCGCGGCGCACATGCCGTCTGCGTCGTAGTCGCCGAAAATGGCGATGTGCTTCTGCGTTCGAACTGCCTCCGCGAGCCGCGCCCCCACGTTGCGCACTCCCGCTAGTTCGTCAAGCGGGCGCAAGTCCGACCATGATGGCGCGAGAAACTGCGCAAGGTCGCTCGGTGCGATCCCCCTCGCTTGGGCGAAGCGCTCGACAAGCGTTGCCGACTCACTGCGAGCGGGAAGCGTCCACACTTTTGTCCACCCTTGCACGCGGTGAGGGTACGCACTGAATTCAGCCCCCACGCCGGAAGTGCGAGATGCACTTGTTATTATTTGTGTACTCCACAGCAATTCACCTTCGAACTCTCCACCATGCCTGATCGATACAAAAGTGTTCTGCTCTTTGGTGCTCCAGGTGCCGGTAAGGGCACCCAAGGCAAGATTCTTGGACGGATCCCTGGGTTCTTTCACCTCGCGTGTGGCGACGTCTTTCGGTCGCTCGACATGACGAGTGAGTTGGGGAAGGAGTTTCTGAACTACTCGTCGCGTGGCGAATTGGTTCCAGATGAACTCACCGTTCAGATGTGGAAGCAGAACATGCATGCCCAAACGGTGCTCAGTCTTTTCAAACCAAAGCAGGATCTGCTTGTGCTCGACGGCATTCCACGAAATGTGGCACAGGCGCAGGCTCTCACGAAATCACTTGATGTCCTTCGTGTGATTCACCTTCGATGCACCGATGAGAATGCCATGATGCTGCGCATGCGCAGGCGTGCTCTCAAAGAGAATCGCATCGACGATGCCGACGAACGGGTCATCCGAAACCGATTCGATGTCTATCACGCCGAGACCTACCCCGTGCTCGAGTTCTATCCCAAGTCGATCATCGCTGAGATCGACGCAATGGGATCGCCTGCGCAGGTGTTCCAGCGAGTGCTCGAGGTTGTGGTTCCGGTGCAGGACGCACACTTCAATCGTCCGGCGTGAGCGGATCGCGGGCGGCGCCTGCGTCGCTCGGGCGCTTCTTTGGAACAATCGGAGCGGGTGGCGGCGACTTGATTTTGACCGTGCGTGGCGAAAACCTCGCCTCGGCTTCTCGCAGCGCGAGCAACCGTCGCTCGAGGACCACGCTTCGCACTGGTGAAGCGAGTTGGTCTTCGAAACGGTCGAGGTCAACTGCCGTTGTGAGCGCGACGTCGAATTCCATTCGGTCATCGATGAAGCCACCTGCTGGATCGAGTTTTGGCTTCCCGCGTTCGTCACGCTGTTGGCGCGCGATGGAAAGCCGCACATGGTCACCTGGCATCTTCGACTGAACAATCTCAACGAGGTCGCTCGATGTGGCCAAAGGGCGATCGTCGATTCGCTCGATCCGATCTCCAATCTTGAGGACCCGCTCGGCAGGCATCCCTGGCAAAAGAAGAAGCACTTCAACACCCGGGTTACGTGGGTCACCACTTGGCTGCATGCGCAGTCCAAGCGCACCTCGCGGCAACGCGAGCACTTTGTCTTGCGCGATTGCGAGAAGTCGCTCGCACTGCTCGACGCTCAGCTCTCCGCGCGCGAGGATGGCGAATATGACTTCGGCAGGAACGCTCGACAAGCCGAGACGGGCACTTGCGGCTTCGCGCCGAGCGAACTCCTTCGCATCAAGTTCAGCGACGGCACTCAGGTCGTGATTCGAGAGTCGTACGGACGCAACCGTCTCAGGTGCCCAGAGCCGAACGACCTCGGGCGCAGGCGTGAGTGGAGCCTGCGCCAATTGGCCACCCCAAGGCTGTTGTTGTTGAATCACGAGTGGGTCAGGCTTCACCTTCACGATCACCGGACCGTTTGGCAGCGCACCTGCAGCCTTCGCAGCTGGAAGGGGCGGCTTTGCGTGCTGCTGCGCAGCCTCGGGTGGCTTGATGTCTTGGGCGACTGCGGCCGCAGTCAGTGCACCGACTGCGGCGGTTGCGATGCGCCACCGCACTGCGTGTCGGTTTGTGATCACCGTCGTGCCATGCATGTCGCACAAAGCGTAGCGATGGTCGTGCGCTGCGACCAGATCCAGCCAGTTTTCTGTTCAAGGAACCTGAGAATCTCGATTCCCATCCGACCGTCGAGCAGGCCACTGATCGCGATCCGCGGCACGCACTCGGCGATCGCCGACTGAATCATGAGCGCAGGCACAGCCTCACACTCCCTCGGCTCGAGCAGTACCTGCCTCGGCCACGCATACCCAGTGATGAATGCCTCAACACATGCAAGATTGAGCGCTGGATTCCACTGTGCAACCGGACGTGTTCCGACACTGTGCAGGCCAAACTGCAATCCGCCGTTGGCGATTTCAACCACGGTGCGAGCGAAGCGCGCTCCGTCGAAGTCGAGCAACGCAACTGGCGCGCCGCCGACGAAGAGCAGGTTGCCTGGATGAAAATCCCCATGAATCACCCCGCGGTTCGTGGACTCAGCAGTTGCCAGGAGCAGCGTGTCGGCGTGCGCGGCGGTCTCGTCGTAGCGCTCCCGAAGCGTTCGCTCGAGTTGAGCGAGCTCGCGCTCAGACGCAGTGGGATCTGCGGTCACCACCGCATGAGCGAGTCGTGACCACGCGGCCTCGACTGTCTTGCTGCGGTGATATCCCCCCTGGGGCGGCGGCACGCCCTCTGGCGTCCACCCCCTGAGCGTGCGATGCAATCTCGACAGCAGCAACCCGCTCTCTCGTGCCTCACCAACCGAACGACGAAAGCGTTCTCCCTTGAGGAACTCAAACGCCTCGTAGAGCCATGAGTCACGCAACACCCATGTCAATCCTGCACTCGTCTTGAGAGCGCGCGCTACTGGAAAGTGCTTCGATGCAAGATGCGCGTGAACCATGTGACTGAATGCGGTGCGCGCACGATCTTCGTCCGATGCGCCGCGGCGCTTGAGGAGGTGCAACGCCCCGTCTTCTGTCTCGATCACCGCCTTCGGAAACCGGCGGGACCCTCGGTTGAATGCGTGTGCCTTCACAACGCGCAGCGACGAAAACTCACTCATCACAGCCCGAATCTCTTGGGAGGTCAGCAGCGTGCGCTCTGCGCCCGCGCCACTATTGGGCATTCTGAGACTGCTCCTTGATGCGATCGATCGCAGTCTTGATCTCAACCACCTGTCGACTGATGTCGACATCACCTGATTTGCTCGCGATGGTGTTGGCCTCTCGGAGCAGTTCCTGTGCGACGAAATCCATCGTGCGACCAATTGGATCGGCAAGCTGTGGATTCAAGAGCGACTCATACTGTGCGAGGTGCCCAGCAAGTCGAACGAGTTCTTCCGCAATGTCACTGCGCTCGGCGAAAAGTGCAACCTCTCGCAGGAGGTCAGCTGGCTGGACCGATGTCCCGAGCTCACCGAGCATTGCGTCGACTCGTTGGCGCAGTCGCGCCTGGTAGGCCGCGGCGACCGCGGGAACGCGTAGTGCGATCGACTCCATGCGTGAGCGGATGATCTTGCCATACTCCGTGAGGTGCTCCCGCAGCGCGTCTCCCTCGCGGATGCGCATGGCGGTGACCTTCTCGCACGCCTCGTCGAGCAATCTTGTCACAGCGGGACGCACGCGCTCAAGAAACAACTCCCCTCCATCCTCAACGATGACGCCTGGCAGCATGAGCAGCTGTCCTCGCTCAATCCGGGATGCTTCTTCGGCACCAAGTGCCGCCGTGAGCTGTGTGATGTACTGGTTGAGGCGTTCGCCATTAATGCGGGCTGAAATGCGAGAGTCGGCATTCGAGATTCGAAGCGTCACGATCACACTGCCACGCACGAGCAGTCGAGCTGCCTGCGCTTCGAGGTCGGCTTCGAGGGCGGTGAAGTCCTCTGGAATGCGCAGCGTGCACTTGAAGTGACGATTGTTGACACAGCGCACCTCGACCGCGATGCGCGCGCCATCGAGTTCGACTTGGGCGGCCCCGAAACCGGTCATCGACCGGACCATGGCGCTTAGGGAGTCCCGCTGGCTGGTGAGCCAGGCTCAGGGGTTGGCACCGCGGCTGGCGCAGGCGCGGGTGAAGGCGCGGGGGCAGCCGTCGGAGCCACGAGGGGTTGATCAGCTGCAGCAACGCCACTCGCGGGAGCGATCGGAGCTTGGTTGGCGGCTGCGGGAGCAGCGGGATCGGTCGGCGTGGTCGCAGGAGATTGCTCAGCGGGAAGGAGTCCAGGCTCGATCATCTGCTCTTCGGTCGCTGGACCAGGCGTTGCGCTTTGATTGTCGAGGACATTGAGACCAATCGCCACCGCGAGATAGAAGGCGAACGACCCCATTGTGATGTAAGTCAGCACATCACCCGTGCGACCACCGAACGCGGTATCCGAACCGCCGCCCGATGCGCCACCAAATGCCTGCGCGAGTCCCCCACCCTGTGGACGCTGCACAAGAATGACCAGCACCAACACGAGGCTCGAGAGGATGAAAAGGACGGTGAGAATCGAAAACCAAGTGCCCATGAAGTTCTTCCAATTCGCCGGATCAGCCGGCTGCAATTCCGATCGTCGCCGCCGAACAGATGGAGAGGAAGTCGCCCGCCTTGAGTGACGCGCCGCCAACCAAACCGCCGTCGACGCCTAGCTCAGCAAAGATCGTCTTCGCGTTGCCAGGCACCAGCGAACCGCCATACACAATGCGGACGCCAGAGGCGAGTTCTGAATCATAGCGTGAACTCATGAACTCCCGAATCTCGTGGTGGGCTTCCCGTGCATCGCTCGCTGTGGCGGCGACCCCGGTTCCGATCGCCCAGACAGGTTCGTACGCGATGACGATTTCTCGCGCAAAATCAGCCGATAATCGGTGAAGCGCACTCGTCAGTTGGTGGCGCACGATCTCGTGGGCTCGACCTGCTCGGCGCTGTTCGAGTGTTTCGCCGACGCACAGCACTGCAGACAGTCCGCTTTCGAGCGCCATGGTCAGCTTCTCTTCGACGAGTGCTTCAGACTCGCCCAGTCGGTGGCGCCGCTCAGAGTGACCGACGAGCACCCATGCGACTCCGAGATCCATCAACATTTCGGCGCTGACCTCTCCGGTGAGCGCTCCGTTCGCTTCGCTTGAAAGGTCCTGCGCACCGAGCTCAATGGCGCTTCCCTGCAACGCTCCCCCGACCGATTGCAAATAGGGGAAGGGAGGAAAAACCACGACATCGAGGGAGCCAAGCCCAGGCACGCACTCTGCGCCCACGGTGCGTGCCAACGCCTCGCCCGAAGCGAGATCGGTGTTCATCTTCCAGTTTCCACCCACGAAGGGTCGACGACCACTCATGCGACGAGTCTACGCACTTCGCGGGTGCGCACCTCGAGTGCGTAGACTTCCTCCCCCATGCGCGCCGCAGATATTCGCACAGCGTTTCTCGAGTTCTTTTGCCAGAAAGCTGGACACACGTTTGTGCCAGGCAGCCCTGTCGTGCCATTCGATGATCCGACATTGCTGTTCACCAACGCTGGGATGAATCAGTTCAAGGATGTGTTTCTTGGGCGCGGCTCGCGCCCCTACACACGTGCGGTCAATTCGCAGAAGTGCATTCGAGCTGGCGGCAAACACAACGACCTCGAAGATGTGGGAAAGGATGTCTACCACCACACCTTCTTTGAGATGCTCGGCAACTGGTCCTTTGGTGACTACTTCAAAGAAGAGTCGATCGCCTGGGGATGGGAGCTGCTGACTGGGGTGTATGGGCTTGATCCAGCGCGCCTGTATGCGACCTACTTTGGCGGCGATCCCAAGAGTGGCCTCGAGCCTGACGACGAGGCGCGCGCGTTGTGGTGTCGATTGTTGCCTCCGAGTCGTGTGATCCCAGGCTCAATGAAAGACAATTTCTGGGAGATGGGAGAGACCGGGCCTTGTGGTCCATGCTCGGAGATTCACTTCGATCGGATCGGTGGGCGCGATGCAGCCACGCTCGTGAATTCTGGTGACCCCGATGTGCTGGAGATTTGGAACCATGTCTTCATTCAATTCAACCGCGAATCCGATGGAACTCTGAAGCAACTTCCCGCGCGTCATGTCGATACCGGCATGGGACTCGAACGGCTGGTCAGCGTCATTCAAGGAAAGCGATCGAACTACGACACAGACCTTTGGTCGCCGATCTTTCACGCAATCTGCCAGGTCACTGGCGCGCGGCCGTACGCCGGCGCTCTCCACGACCAGACCGACATTGCGTATCGCATCGTCGCTGACCATGTGCGGTGCTTGACTGCTGCAGCGTGCGATGGTGCTGGACCTGGAAGTGATGGCCGAAACTATGTTCTGCGACGCATCCTTCGCCGAGCCGCTCGGCATGGAAGGCAGACTTTTGGCGTCGATCGTCCATTTGTGTTCGAACTCGTGCCTGCTGTCGTAGAGACTCTTGGATGCGCGTTCCCAGAGATCGCCAAGGGTGGCGCGCGAGCTGCCGAGGTCATTCGCACTGAGGAAGAACTCTTCGGGCGGACGCTCGGCCGAGGGATCGCGCTCTTCGATGGCTCGGCGACACGCGGAGCGCTCGCCGTTCCGCCGCGCATTTGTGCTGAGGATGCCTTTCGCCTGCACGACACATGGGGGTTTCCGATCGATCTGACGCAGGTGATGGCGAGCGAGCGAGGATTGAGCGTGGATGTTGCCGGCTACGAAGTGCTCATGGATCGTGCGCGCGAAACGAGTCGTGGAAGTGCAACCGAATCACAAGCGATCGAGCTCACTCCAGATGCGATCGCCAAACTCGCGGCGCTTCATGTGCACGCCACCGATGACTCGCACCGCGATGCAGGTCGCCCAATGCGGGCCTCGGTCGTTGCCCTCTGGGATGGCCATGACTTCGTCGCAACCGCATCGCCTGGGCGTCCGCTTGCGCTGATCCTCGACAAGACCTGCTTTTATGCCGAGTCGGGTGGTCAAGAGGCGGATCATGGCGATGTTCGCACCGGTCACAGCGATGGTGGCGGCACGCTTGGAGATGGTCACGCGCTCGGCTCGCACGGGCGGTTCGAAGTGCGTGATGTGCAGCGATTTGGTGGGTACATCTTGCACATCGGACAAGTGCAGACAGGGATCGTTCGAGTGAACGATCATGCAGAGATTGCGCTTCGTCAAGATCGGCGTGAGGCGATTCGCGCGAACCACACAACGACACACCTGTTGAATCTCGCGCTGCGTGAAGTGGTTGGCGCAGATGTGCAGCAACGAGGGTCGCTCGTCGCGGCCGACCGCCTTCGCTTCGACTACACAGGGACCGCTGCTCTCTCTGCATCCGACGCGGCCCGAGTTGAATCGCGCGTCAACCAGGCGATCGCGAGTGATTTGCCCGTGTCCATCAAGACCGTTGATCTGGCGCGCGCGCGCGAAGTGCGTGGAGTGCGCGCCGTGTTCGGGGAGCGCTATCCAGATCCGGTTCGTGTGGTGAGTATCGGTGCGACGGTTGAGGCCCTTCTGTCGAAACCGAACGACCCACTCTGGAGCGAGATCTCGGTCGAATTCTGCGGCGGAACGCATCTCTCGTCGACGGCGGCTGCTGACGCATTTGTGCTGCTTTCCGAGGGCGCTGCTGCTGCTGGCATTCGCCGGTGCTTTGGAGTGACTGGCCGTGCCGCTCGAGACGCGCACGACTCGGCCGCGCAGTTGAACGCGCGCATTCAGGCGGCCGCATCGCTCGAGGGTGAATCGCTCGTTCTCGAGGTCTCCGAGTTAGCGCGACTTGAGTCGACACTTGCGCTGGGGATCGTTGCCCGCGCAAAGATCATTCCACTGATCGATGCCCTTCGTGACCGAGCCAAACTCATTCGCAGGCAACAGGAGGGGGCAACGCGGGATGGAGCGCTCGCGCAAGTACGCACGCTTGTGGATGCGCATGGCGATGCGACGAATCCACTCGTGGCGATCCTCGAAGGGGCAGATGCGACTGCGCTCATGGCTGCACTCGACTCAGCGCGCGCGCGCCTCAGCTCGACTCCAATCTTGTTCTTGAGCCCCGACACTGAAAGCTCGAAGGTCGCAATTGCAGCGACATGCCCCGCGGTTGCAATCGCACGCGGCCTCAAAGCTGGAGAGTGGGTGAGAGCCACAGCGCAAGCGTGCGGCGGATCGGGGGGTGGAAAGCCTGACACCGCGCAAGCGGGAGGGAAGGACCCATCGAAGGTGCACGAGGCACTCGCGGCCGCCCAAGCATTTGCCACTCGCTAGAACTCTGCGGGTTCGTCGATCTATGCTGCAACGATGAGCGACGCCATCAGCAGCATGCTGCACGAATCACGCGTGTTTGAGCCGAGCGCGCACTTTCTCTCGAACATAGGCCCGCTCAACGTGCCCGACATGGGTGCCTACGAGCGCATGTACCGGCAGTCGATGGACGATCCAATCACATTCTGGGGAACGATCGCACGTGCGTTTCGCTGGTACAGGCCGTTCACAGAGGTGCTTGACTGGAACTGCCCTGACGCACGCTGGTTCGCTGATGGGACCACCAATGTGTGTGCGAACTGCGTCGATCGACAGGTTGACGATGGGTTTGGCGACGACACTGCGATCATTTGGGAGGGAGAGCCATGCGCCCCAGAACCGGAGATTCGTCGCATCACCTACCGCGACCTGCAGCGCGAAGTCTCACGCACCGCGAACGCCCTGAAGTCGATGGGAGTTCGACGAGGCGACGTCGTCACGATTTACATGGGGATGGTCCCTGAACTGACTATCACGATGCTCGCGTGTGCACGAATCGGCGCGCCGCACTCTGTCATCTTTGGCGGATTCGCAGCAAGCGCGATCGTCGATCGCGTGTCGGACGCGAAGAGCAAGGTCATCGTCACATGTGATGGATCGTGGCGACGGGGACAGGTCGTTCCACTCAAGCAAAGTGTCGACGAGGCGTGTGAACGGCTACCTGATGTAGCGCATGTTCTGGTAGTTCGCCGAACGAACGCGCCAATCACGATGCGCGAGGGACGCGATCAGTGGTGGCACGAGGTTGTGACGAGGCAGGCCGATGACTGTCCATGCGAAGAGATGGGGGCCGAAGACCTGCTCTTTTTGCTCTACACAAGTGGATCAACCGGAAAGCCCAAGGGCATTCGTCACACAACCGGCGGATACATGGTGTTCACAGCCTTCACAGCGAAGACGACTTTCAATCTCGTGCCGGGGCGCAATCACGTGTACTTCTGCACCGCAGACATTGGATGGATCACCGGCCACTCCTACATCGTCTACGGCATGCTTCCCAATCGGGTACCGACGGTGATGTATGAGGGGGCTCCCAACTTTCCTGCTGAGGACCGATTCTGGTCGATGATCGCACGCCATCGGGTCACGCACTTCTACACGGCGCCAACGGCGATTCGCGCGTTCATGAAGTGGGGCGATGAGCACCCCGCGCGCCATGATCTGACGAGTCTGCTCTTGCTGGGAACCGTTGGTGAACCGATCAATCCCGAGGCGTGGATGTGGTACCACGACAAGATCGGTTTAAAGCGCTGTCCGATCGTTGACACGATGTGGCAGACCGAGACGGGGGGACACATCATCACTCCCCTTCCTGGGTGCACTCCAACTGTGCCTGGTTCGTGCACGCTGCCCTTCTTTGGAATCGACGCTGCGATCGTCAATGAGCGCGGCGAACCGCTTGCCCCAAATCAAGGGGGACTTCTGGTGATTCGCAAGCCATGGCCCGGAATGCTGCGCGGCATTCACGGCGATCGCGCCCGCTACATCGAAACCTATTGGTCCAAGGTCCCTGGCATGTATGTCGCAGGCGATGGGGCGCGTCGCGATGAACGCGGCTACTTCTGGATCATGGGTCGCATCGACGATGTGATCAATGTCAGCGGACACCGTCTGGGAACGATGGAAGTCGAGAGTGCACTCGTGTCGCATCCAGCAGTCGTCGAAGCAGCGGTCGTTGGAATGCCGCACGAGATCAAGGGCACTGGGATCGCTGCCTTCGTCACGCTTGCCCCCAGCAGCACTGGATCGGCAGACGCCTCTCTGCGCAAACAACTCGCTGAGCATGTGACACGCGAGATCGGCGCAATCGCCCGACCAGACATGATTCGTTTCACAGCACAGCTTCCAAAAACGCGATCCGGAAAGATCATGCGACGGCTGTTACGCGACATCGCAGCAGGCAAAGATCTCACGCAAGACACCACGACCCTCGAAGATTTCACCGTGCTCGCGAAGCTGCGCGAGAGCGACGAGTGAGCGGGCGATCGTTCATGGTGCGGTAAGCCGAAAGTCGACCGTGTAGGCCTGATCGGCCCACCGACGCATGTCACGCAAGGTCTCAATCGCAAGACTCTCAACCGCGCCGTCCGCCGTTGCAACGACTGCCTCGTCGCCGAAGCGAGCACTCACATTGCCGCACGACGCTGGATCATTCGGATCGTACTTCGCACCCCACTGCGACTGAATGAACCACGGGCTCTCCACTCGAAAATACCCCTGAGCAATCTGACCGTCGATTGTTGCCGCAGTGCGACTCGACACGAAGACGCTCACCCGTTGAGGATGCACGAACTCCGCCAGACGCGACACATAGAAGCGCGCGAGCGGATTCGGCGCTCCGCTTGGAAGCGTGCGCGGCTGAAATCCCATCCGTTCACTGTCGCCTCCGACCCATGTCGAATTCATCGCGAACGATGGATAGAGACTTGCGAAGTACAGCATTTCACCGTGATCTCCGTTCGCGAGACTCGAGAAGAACTCTCCGTGGTCGCCGACATAGAGCGCACGCATGTCACCTGCGAAATAGGGTGCGAGTCGCCA
>SXGR01546724.1_pt1 | contig 25782 bp, 15 predicted proteins | sample 3174711 | NCBI WGS metagenome assembly SXGR01 (sample SAMN11356860, study PRJNA531348) | freshwater metagenome | isolation source: freshwater sample F1-60 | place: China: Fuxian Lake, Yuxi | collected 2017-12-25
AGGCGTGCTCCCACACGTCAGTGCCGAGGAGCGGCGTGCCGCGCTCGCTTACGACATCCATGAGCGGGTTGTCCTGATTGGGCGTGCTGAAGACTTTGAGCTTACCGTTCGCGTCGGTGATCAACCAGACCCAGCCTGAACTAAAGCGACCGAGTCCCGCTGCGCGAAATACGGCCTTGAATTGATCGAGCGAGCCGAAATCGCGCGTGATCGCCGCCAGCAACTCTGCCGAGGGCGCGCCGCTCTGCCCGGGGCGGGTCATCGATTCCCAAAAAAATCTGTGGTTCCAGTGTCCACCGCCGTTGTTGCGCACTGCGTCGCCCGACTTTGAGATTTGCGCGAGCAGCGCTTCGAGAGATAGCCCGGACAGCGACGGCGCTGCGGCGATCGCCTTGTTGAGATTGTCGACGTAGGCCTGATGGTGCTTGCCATGATGGGTTTGCATCGTACGCTCGTCGATCACCGGCGTGAGCGCATCGTACGGGTAGGGCAGCGGCGCGAGCGTAAAGCCTTGCGCATTGGCGAACGCACCGCAGAGCGACAAGCCGAGCGGAGCGAGGAATCGAGCGAAGCTGTGGGTCATAGCAGTTTTTTCATGGAGAACACTTCAGTCCGACGGCGACGGTCAGACGACAGGGATACGGGCCAGACGCTTGCCGATCAGATAGCTGACCAGCACCACTGCCATAACTGCGCCGCCAAAGAATAGCTCCTTGCCTTGCGCCCAATCATCGACCGGAGGCAGGGTCATTTTGGCGAGCGCGAAGCTCGCGATCAGCAGACTGACTCCACCGACCGCAAGACCCATCACACGTGAGGCGACCCGCGCTAGCTCGTCCGCCCGCGCGATCAGCCGCGAGATCCACAGGCCGTTGATACCGTCGGTCACCAGCATGCCGAGCGTGAACAGTGCTCCGAGTATCAGCGCATGACCCAAGCCGCCGAATTGCTGCGCCGTCAATGAAAAGAGGGCTGCCTGACTCACGGTGTCGAAGGAGAGCGCAAAAAGTGCACCCACGATCGCGATCAGTCCCGGTGAGCCGGCCTTGCCGAGTCGACCCATGAGCTGACCGAGCAGCTTGCCCTTGAGCCCTACCGGGGCGACGACCTCGTCGGCGGGTGCGGTGACTGCAGCATGAACGTTGGCGACGCCAAGGGCGAGCAGGAAGAGGATGGAGATCCAGGATCCGCTCGCCTCGAGCCAATCGGGGGTCTCCCAGTGCGTGGTCGCCAGACTGACGAGCATGGCGATCGCCATGACCACGGCGCCGTGACCGAGTGAAAACAGGGTTCCGCAGTACCGCGCGAAGCTTTTGCGCGCACGGGTGTTGGCCCGCGTTAGGCCGTCGATGGTGGCGAGGTGATCGGCGTCGAATCCGTGTTTGAGTCCGAGCAGAAAAACCACCGCTGCGAGAGCGGACCAACTTGTGGGCAGGGCGTCCATGGGAGCGCGATCATAACCGTGGTTTGTTGCGGTCTGAAGAGCGTACATATACCGTTCAAAGATGCGCTCCATCGTGCGGTCTTTGATGTGGTTGTCGTTCGCACTGCTCGCGGCCTGTGGGGGCGGCGGGGGTGGGGGCGGCGCCGCGACCGGGATCGGCGGTGGCTCGAGCACCACCACGACCCCACCGACTACGGTGACTGTGCCGGCGGCCGAGGCGAGTCTCGGCGCTACGCTGCAGCGGCCAGTGCTGCAGTGCGGTTCCTCGGTCGACACCGTCACGGCCGACGCGGCGGCGGCGAGCGTGGCGGTGTTCGAAAGCGGACCCGTTAGGCCGCTCGCGCTCTCCGCGGACGGACAGCGCCTCTACGTCACTAACGCGCCGGCAAATTGCCTCGAGATCTACGCCATCGAGAACGATGCGCTGCGGCTCGTGAGTGCCGTTAGCGTGGGACTCGAGCCCGTTGCGGTCGCCGAGCGCAATGCCAACGAAATCTGGGTGGTCAATCACCTTTCCGATTCGGTGAGCGTGGTCAGACTCGACGGTACCCCCCGCGTGCTGCGTACCTTACAAGTGGGCGATGAGCCGCGCGATATCGTGTTTGCGGGTAACAATCGTGATCGCGCTTTCATCACCGCCGCGAATCGTGGGCAGAATCGTCCGGGATTCAATTCGACTTCATTGGTGACATCGGGTGCGGGCCGCGCCGATGTGTGGGTGTACGACGCTGCACAGCTCGACGATTCTTTGAACGGCAAGCCGGTGACGGTGCTGACCCTCGTCGCCGACGTGCCGCGCGCACTGGCGGTGAGCAACGATGGACGCACCGTCTATGCAGGTGTCTTCATGTCGGGCAATCGCAGCACGGTGTTGCATCGCGATGCACTCAACACGCCGAAGCCCGGCATCTCGACCAGCGCCGATGGCGTGCAGGCACCAGGCACGGGCCTCATCGTGCGCTTCGATGGCACGGCGTGGTGCGACGAGGCCCGAAACGATTGGTCGAGTCGGGTGAAATTCACTTTGCCCGATGAGGACGTCTTTGCCATCGACGCAGTGGCCGCCACGCCCGCGGTGACCGCGCGTTTCGCGGGGGTCGGAACGACCCTCTTCAATATGGCCGTCAGTCCTGCCGACGGCCGGCTATTCGTCAGCAATACTGACTCTTTCAACGAAGTTCGCTTCGAGGGCTCGGGTCAGCGTGGCAACAGCAGCGTCCGCGGTCGCATCGCAGAGAGCCGTATTTCTTTGATCACGCCGTCTTTGGGCGCGGGCGCCGCGGTACATCTCAACCGGCACGTGAATTTTTCCTCGCCACAGGGTTCAAGCCTGGCGGCTGCCGACAAGGCGCGTTCGTTATCGCAGCCCACGGCACTCGTTTTCAGCACCAACGGCGAGACGCTCTACAGCGCGGCATTCGGTTCGGCAAAGGTGGCAGCGCTGCCGACGACGGCGCTGGTGGCTGGCAACTACACGCCCGATGCTAGTCGGCAGATCGAGGTACCCGCGGGCCCCGCAGGACTCGCCCTCAATGCAGCCGGTACCCGGCTCTACGTGTACTCGCGCATCGCCCATGCACTGAGCGTGGTCGACCTCGCGAACCGCAGTCTGCTCTCGTATCGCAGCTTGTTCTCGCCCGAGAGCGCGGCGGTCAAGGAGGGTCGGCGTTTTCTCTACGATGCGACCTTGAGCTCGGCCAACGGTACGGTCTCTTGCGCAAGCTGCCACGTGTTCGGCGATCTCGATCACCTCGCTTGGGATCTCGGCAACCCCGACGATCGCATGCAGACCAACCCGAACGCTTATCTGCCGCTCAGCCCGCGTACCACACCGCGCTTCCATCCGCTCAAGGGCCCCATGACGACGCAGACGCTGCGTAGTATGAAAGGGCACGGACCGCTGCACTGGCGTGGTGATCGTACGGGAACCGCCCGCGCCGTGGTGCGCGGCCAGACCGAGACCCTCGAAGAGGCAGCGTTCAAGGAATTCAACTCGGCTTTCGTCGCTTTGCTGGGGCGGGAGACGCCGCTCAGTACGGCGCAGATGCAGGCCTTCACCGACTTCGTGATGCAGCTTGCCAATCCGCCCAACCCGGTGCGCGCACTCGATAATTCTTTGACCGCGGATGAAAGTGCTGGTCGCGATATCTACATGAACTTCCCGATCACGCTGCTCGGGTCCTGCGACAACTGCCATCGTCTGCGCCCGACCGCGGGCCAGTTCGGTACCGGTGGGCTCATGACCTTCGAGGGGGGGCGGATCACCGAAAATTTCAAAGTGCCGCAGTTGCGCAATATGTACACCAAGGTTGGTATGTTCGGCTTCAGCGGCGACAACAGCACACCGTCCGGCGCGCAGATCCGAGGATTCGGTTTCAGCAACGACGGCGCCGTCGACACACTCGACAATTTTTTCCGTGACCCCGTGTTTCTGTTCCCGCCGCCGGCTGCCGACACCCGCCGTCGGGTCATCACGTTCATGATGGCCTTCGACACCGACTTCCTGCCGGTGGTGGGTCAGCAGGTTACGTGGCGGCCCGGTGCGGAATTGACGGTCGAGTCTCGTCTGACGCTGCTGCGGGAGCAGGCACAGGTGAGCTCACCGCGCCGCGCCTGCGATCTGACCGCCCGTGCTAGCGTCGACGGCACCGCGTACAGCGCAATGTTGCAGTCGGATGGCAGTTGGTCGATGCGCGGCGGCGGCACGCGTACCGATGTGCAGCTGCGCGAACTGGCGACGGTGACGCAGCCCATCACCTTCACCTGCATGCCGCCCGGCACGGGGCGTCGTGCCGCGCTCGATCAGGTTTGATACGCGCTCAGCGCGCGGGGCGGTCTGCAGCGACTGCCTTCGGCGCCTCGAGCAGCTCGATCAGATAGCCGTCCGGATCTTTGACGTGAAAAACGCGACCGCGCATCGGCGATCCGCCTGCGGCGGTTTTCTTTGACAGATAGACCTGTGGCGGCTCGATGATGTTCGCGCCCGCAGCGCGCAACCGCTGGTGAATGGCTTCGGCGTCGACGACATCGAAGACCAGCACGGCGTCGCCCACGCCGGTGCGCTTGGCGTCGATGCGATTGTCGGTGGGCGTGGGGCCGGAGAACTCGACGAGGCCGATACGACCGCCTTCGCCCGAGGCGCTCGCCATGATCACGAGGCGCGTTCGCGTCGAAGCTGCGTTGAGCGGAAAGAAATTACCCTCGGGTTTACGTGGGTTGTCCATCTCCGTCTCGGTACGGAAGCCCAGCAATTCGTAGAAGCCGATCGCGACTTTGGCGTCTTTGACGAGCAGGGCGGTACGCAGCAGTGTCGGCTCGCCCGCCGGCAGCGCCGCGGTTTGCAACGCCAGAAAAAATGCGGCAATGGCCGACCAAAACAGGGACTTCGTCATCATCGGATTACCTCCACGCAGTCACCGACACTGCGACTCGTTGGTAAGGTAGCACCGGATGCTTTCCTACGCACTTCTCAAGTGGTCCATGCTCGCGTCATGGGATATTGGCTCGGTAGCGAGCTCGTCATCAACGCGCTCACGCACTACATCGCTCGTAGCATCTCGCTGTCGGCCGACAAGCGAATGCGCTTGTGGGATTTTTGATCGATGTCGATCCGCATGTGCGCAACGCCATGATCATGTCGGCACCACTCGTTTTTCCCCCGCCGCCTATCTGGGTCTCGTGCCGATTACGGGCGTCTTGATGGGCTTGCTGTGAATCGCGTCTGCGCTGTGGTTTTGGTACATGTGGCTCGTGTACTGGCGCTGCAAGTCACCCGAGGGCGCAGGTCTTGCGCGCTGGGATTGGCGCTTGCGCTACCTGCTGATCGTGCTGTTCGCAGCCGGCATGGTCTGCGGGATTTTCGTGCGCAACTACATCCGCGAGGCTTACCGTTCGGCGCTGCCGGCCATCGCCGCGGGTCGCGCGACCGCCGCCGACAACGCAGAGTTTGCCCTGCGGATGCGCAAGGGCACCTGGGCGCTGGTTGTGCTCTGGATATTGCTCTTTGCCATTGGCGCGCTCGGCGCGTTCAAACCCGCTTTTGACTAGGTCAGTTCGGCTAGAATCCGCGGCATGTATCCGAGCAAAATTGTTGTCCGCCTGAGCCGGCTGGTCGGGGCGGTCGCTATCCTCTCCCTGCTCTCGAGTTGCCTGTCGAGCGCCGGCCCCGAAGCGCCCGAGATCAGCGAACAACCCAAGGACCGTACCGCCTTCGTCGGGCAATTGGCAAAGTTCGACTTCGGCGCCTCAGGAAAGCCGCCATTCACCTTTCAGTGGTATCGCAACGGGGTAGCCATTGCCGGGGCCACCACGCAGGTCTATTCGACCAATCCGCTGACCATCGCCGACGACGGCTCAAAGTATTCGGTCAAGATCAGCAACGGGCAGGGCTCGGCGACCAGCAGCGAAGCTACGCTCACTGTCAAACCGCTGCCGACCATCACCGCGCAACCGACGGCGCAGTCCGTAAACGCGGGCTCGGCCGCAACCTTTTCGGTGACCGCGACGGGCGAGCAGTTGCAATACCAGTGGCTGCGTGACGAAGTGCCCATCAATGGAGCGACCTCAACGACCTATTCGATCACTGCGACAACGGCGGCCGACGACGGTGCGGTGATCACGGTGTTGGTTGGCAATCCGGGTGGTATCGTCGGTAGTCAGTCGGTGGTGCTGACCGTGCTGTCGACCCCGGCCATCACCATCCAGCCGGTCGCGCAGACCGTGGTCGAGGGTGACCCGGCCTTGTTCGCGGTCAGTGCCACGGGCGGTAATCTGCAGTATCAGTGGCGGCGCAACGGCAGCGCCATCGCCGGTGCCAACGGGCGTGTGCTGCGCGTCGTTACCACAGCCGCAGCGGACGACAACACCGCATATTCGGTCGCACTCACCAACGCGCAGGGCAGCGTCACCAGCAATTCGGCGACGCTGCGCGTGTTGACTGGCAGCGCGCGTGCGCTGCCAGTGGCGGCCGCCGAGATCTCGCTCAACAAGTCGGGGATCGCTGCGGCAGCGTTTACTTTGGTCCGTCGCAGTAACGGCTCGGTGGCGAGTTGGGGCTACAACACCGACGGTCAGCGCGGTGATGGCACGACGGGAACACCTAGCGACACGATCGGCACGGTCACGCTGCCCGCGGAACGCACTGCCAAAAAGATTTCGGCGGGCGGTTATCATGCGCTCGTACTGCTCGACAACGGCGACGTCTACGCCTGGGGTCTTAACGACAACGCCCAGCTCGGCTTGGGCGATGTGCTCTCGCGCACGGCGCCCACCAAGGTGACCTTGCCTCGGCCGGCTATTTCGGTGGCTGCCGGTCGCGCATTTTCTTTGGCCGTACTCGACGATGGTCGGGTGTTTTCCTGGGGCGCCAATACCGTCGGTCAGATCGGTGACAACACGCGCGATGCGGCCGCCACGCCGGTGCCGGTCAAAGATTTGACCGGCGTGACGCAAATCGCAGCCGGCAACACGCACGCGCTCGCGCTGCGTAACGATGGCAGTGTCTGGGCCTGGGGTGCCAACGCCTCCGGCCAGCTCGGCGAGGGCAGCTTCAAGCCGAGCCGCGTACCGGTGGCAACCGGGCTAGGGCAAATCGTGCGCATTCGCGCCGGCGGCGACGTTTCGATGGCGATCAGCCAGCGACGCGCGCTATATCTTTGGGGCGAGAACGCCGATGGTCAGCTCGGCCTCGGCAGTACAGCGAGCACCGATGTCGGCGTACCGAGCGCGGCTCTGCGCGACATGGTCGATGGCGCTGCGGGCGAACGCGGCAGTATCGCGCTCAGCAGCAACGGTCTGCTGGTGGCAGCGGGCGCTAATGACGCGGGCTCGCTGGGCGACGGCGGTACCACCGCGCGCAACAGCTTTGCGGTGGTCAGCGTCGTCAGTCAGGGTATTGCGGTCGACATCGGCGGCTTGTCGTTTGCCGCCGCCATCGGCGCCGACGGCACTACCTGGACCTGGGGTGACAACAGCTCGAAGCAGCTCGGCAACGCCAGCGTCACGGCGACAAGCACGCCGACACCGACCGTCGTGCCTGCATTCGACGCGATCCCCTAAAGCCGTGCTAAAAAAGGGTGCCAAGCGACATCGCATGAGGCCCCTTGTGCGCACCGCTTCGTGATGGGTGGGCCGGCCGCCGTAAGGATTTCTTCATGATCTTTCTCCGTTTGATTTCTTTTGGATCAACACCCACCCCGTGACTATCCGACCCTGCGCGAGATGCGGATATGCCGAAGTCATCGTTTTCTAAAAGAAATTGGATCCGCTACGACAAGGCCTGTCGCTGCACAGTCAAAGAATTGACGACTATTCACGGGTTAACGATTACGCGCGGGCATGACCGTCGCCGGGCGTCGTACCGAGGGAGGGGGATGTGGTCAGTCGGGCTTGTAAACCCGCCAGAGGCCATCTTGCCCGCGCAGTTGCCAACCGTCGGCGCGGGTCATTACCTCGATCAGGGCCGCCGACTCGGCGTCTGGCGTGCCATCGAAGCGCGTCGGGCGATACTTCATCTGAAAGTTGGCAATGACGCGGCGAGTGGCCTCGTCGAACTCGCCGTGGCGGGGCACCTCAAAGCCGATCGCATCGAGCCCCTGCTGAAACCAGCCGATGGTCGGCAAAGAGGCCTCGTGGGCGGGCAGGGCGGCCGCGACGGCGGCTTGGTTCGGCCACGGCACCAGACTTTCGTCTGCAAGGCGTCGCCACGGGAATTTGGGGCCCGGGTCGGTCTTGCGCTGCGGTGCGATGTCGCTGTGGCCCAGAATGCGGTGCGGCGCGATCTCGTGACGCTTGGCGATGTCGCGAACCAAGGCGATGACCGCATCGATCTGCGCCGGCGGGTAATCGACGAAGTTCAAGCCGGCAGCGGCGTCATCGCCGAGATTGACGATCTCGATGCCGATGGAGCTCGCATTGAGCTGGGTGTCGCCACGCCAAAAACTTTGGCCGGCATGCCACGCACGTTGGTCTTCTTCCACGAGGCGATAGATCGTGGGCGGTTCGAGACCCACGAGGTAATGGCTGCTGACGCGGCGTCGGCCCTCGGTACGTGTCAGAGCGGTCACCGAGCGATCAAAATCGAGCTGCGTGAAATGCAGGATGAGGTAGCGCACCCGGCTGTCGTGATTGGCACTGCGATATCGCGTGTCGATGGTGCGGCCGTCGAGGGTCATCGTCGAACAGGCTCCTAAGCCGATTAGAAATATTAGTATGATGGCGTTCCACCATCGTGGTCGGCTACGTCCCGAGGTTCGCATATGGATCGCACCGTCCTGCCATTGCTTGCCACCCTCATGGTACTCATCGTGAACGCCGCGGCCAATATCGTGCCGATCAACGGCTTCAACACGGGCCAGCTGTCCTATCTCTACCCGACGGGCTTTACCCCTCCAGGCTGGGTGTTCTCGATCTGGTCGCTCATCTACCTCGGACTGCTGTTTTTCGGGGTGGCGGCCTGGCGCGGCGGACAGCGGGTACGCAGTCGAATCGCCGCCATTCGTAACCCCTATTACCTCAGCGCGGCGGGCAACGCTGCCTGGATCTTCGTTTGGCACTACCGGCAGGTGGCCTTGAGCTTTGCCATCATGCTCTTCATCTTGGCGACCCTGATCGTGATTTTCACGCGGCTGCAGCGCCTGTCGCAGCCGACGACCGGCGAATATTTGTGCGTCGATGGCGTATTCGCCATCTACTTCGGGTGGATCACCACGGCGACGCTCGTCAATCTGGCGACTCTTTTCTTTGATCTGACGTGGTATCCGCTCGGGCTATCGATGGATCAATGGGCGCTGGCCACGGTCTGCGCCGCCACGGCCATCTACGTCTGGATGGGGGCCGTGACGCGCAGCGCCACGTACTGCGCCGTTTTCGTTTGGGCGGCGAGCGGCGTGTTTCTGGGCGACGAGCGCGTCACGGAGGGCGTACGCATCGTCGCGCTCACCGGGGCGGTGACGGTAACGGCGTGTCTCGCATGGACGATCTTCAGCCCAAGGCCGCGAGCGCTGTTTCGAGGGCCCTGAAGACGTCCTCCGCATCGGGCTCGTTGAAGATCTCGTGATACATCCGCGGGAAGCACTCTGCGCGCACCATGACCTGAGGCGCAGCGGATACGAATTCTTTGCTGCCGCGCGGGCTCACCGCGCGATCGTCACCGGCATAGAGCAACAAGGTTGGCGTACGCCATGAAGCGGCTTGCTCGCGTACGGCGGCACCTTCTAGGGCGACGAAAGCACCCAGGCGTGCACAGATCCGATCGTGCACGAGCGGGTCTGCGACGTACTCTGCAACCACGCGCGGATCGTGCGAGAGGATCTGCGGATCGAGTCCGTTACCGAGCCGCAGATTGGGGGCGAACTTCGGGATGATTTTCACGGCGACGCGTTGCCAAGCCGCCATTTCGACCGCGAGCGCCGGCGATGACATGACGAGCAGGCGCGGCGTGACGAACCCGCGCATCACGGCCGAGGCCACGACGAGCCCGCCCAAACTGTGACCGATCAGGACGAGTCCGGGCTGTGAGCCGACCTGACTCGATTCCGCCTCGAATGCGGCCGCCACTTCGCCGAGGTGTTCCGCAAGTTGCAGATCGCGGCTCAGCCCGCCTCGCGACCCGGTGGAGCGTCCGTGCCCGTATTGGTCGTAGGCGCGCACGGTATACCCGGCAGCGTTCAGTCGTGCGGCGAGGTGGGCGTAGCGCCCCGCGTGTTCACCGAGCCCGTGGACGATCAAGACGCCGGGTGCCGCGGGCCTGGCCACGCCGGCGGGCGCGGGCCAGTCCCAAAGGGCAAGGCGGTTACCATCTCGTGTGGTGATCGATGCGGGGTTCGACATGTTGTCGATGTTGCCTGAAAAACCAAAGCCCCAAAAACAGCAGCGCAAAAAAAGAGGCCCGGTCGAATGACCGGGCCTCGGCTGTCCCCCAACGGGGCGTGATCGTCAGAAGTTGTAGTTGGCGCCGAGGAAGAAACGACGACCGAAGAGGTCGAAGTTATCCGACGACGTGTTGCCGAGCCATCGAGCCGGCTTCTTGTCGAAGGCGTTGACCACGCCGCCACGCAGCAGGAGCTTGTCCATCGGCGAGTACTGCGCCGAGAAGTCGTGCGAGATGAACGATCCCGTCTCGTAGAAGTCGATATTCTGGTAAATGTCGTCGTTCCCGCCGAGCGTGTTGACGTCTAACAGGTACTGCGAGGCCTGGTAGTCCGCCTTCCAGCGAAGGTTGAAGTTCTTCGACACTCTCCAGTCGGTCGTCAATGCGAAACGCGTCCGCGGCAGACCCGTGTAGCCCTCGCTTCGTTCGTAGTAGAACGGGTTGGTCGTGTCGTTGTGTTGACGCCAGTCGAAGAGGTAGTTCCCGCTCAAGCTGAAAGTGACGTTATGGTCCGTCCGATACAGCAACTGATAATCGATTCCGCGGGTGTACAACTTCGCGTAGTTCACCTGCCCTTGAGTGAACTGCAACACCCCGTAAGGCGGCGTCGTGCCCGACCCGGCCGCACCGGCTCGGATGATGACATTACAAAATACGGGATTGACAGCATCTCCGCTTACGCAGCCATTCACGGCTTGTTGGGCGGTTACGGAGGCAGATGCATCCTGGATTTCGATGTCGTAGTAATCGACCACGATCGTCGCCTTGGGCAAGAACCGCGGAGACAGGATCATCGAAACGGTCGTCGTGTACGACGTCTCGGGGAAGATGAACTGGTTTCCTTGGATCTTTCCGCCCGGAGTGCTCGCGTAGCTGATCACGGTGCCTGCGGGAATGCCGAGCGCCAGGCAATTTTTCGTGCGATTCGCTCGAACTACCGCATCCGCTGTTGCGTTGATAACAGCAGCGCTGCATACGTCAGTGATCGATGCGAAGGTTTGTACCGCAGGTCCGAACTTTTGGCCGAGAGTCGGGATACGAACCGCGCGGCCACGCGTGGCGCGCAAGGTCAAATCCTCGATCGGACGCCAGACAACGTTGAAGTTGTACGTATCTTGTTGACCCTCAGTAGAGTAGTCGGAGGAGCGAAATGCCGCTCCGACCTCAAGCCGCTTCGCGGCAAACGCATTGTTCAGTAACGGCACGCGCAGCTCGCCGAAGTACTCCGTCGTGTCGTACTTAGCCGGTACCCAATCGTCGCCGGTGTTCAAGAACAAATATCGATTGGCGGTATCGCGCGAGCGGCCGATGCCTTCGGTCTTCTCTTCGCGGTACTCGGCGCCGAGCGCGACGCCGATCGGACCGGCGCCCCAGAAGTCCCAAAGATTGCCGGACACGAAGCCCAACGCGTCCTGCTGTTCGTTCTTCTCGCGCACCGCGATGGTTGCACGGAAGAAATCGAGGGCTGCCCGCGAGTAGCCGCCCTCGCCGAAGATGCGGGACGGCACGCAGTTGGCGATTTCAGGATTGGTCGGGTTGTAGTTGCCGCCACGGAACAAATCGGCAATCGGAATGCCGTTCGCGGCGAGCAGCTTCACGCGGCAGACGATTTCGCCCGGCTTGCCGTTGACTCTGCCGAGGGTGTCCACCACCGCGTCGGCCGAGTGCTTGAAGCGGATCGTGTCGACGGCGCTCTCGTAGTTCACGTTCTCGAGCTTGCCGTAGGTGTAGCTGAGTTCGTAGTTGACGTCGTTGATGAAGCCCAGCGACTCGGCGCCACCCCGCACACCGACGACGTAACGCGACAGCTCTTTTTGGTTGAGCTGCGTACGCGAGGGTCCGAAGATGCTGATGCGAGCACGCGGGTCGGCGACCGTACCCGTCTGTACGCCGGAACTGATCACCGGACGCACGTTGGCGAGGATCGCAGCGCGAACGACCGGATCGAGGTAGGCGTTGTCGAGGCCCGTGTTGAAGGCCGACGTGGCGATCAGGATCGGGTTGGTATTGGCCGGCTGGTTGACGATGCCGATGTCGAAGAAGGTCTGCTGCGCTTCGTCGTAGGTTTCTTCTTTGACGTACTTCAGTTCACCGAAGAGCTGCACGTTCTCGGTGAGATCGAAGTTGATGCCGCCCTGCCAACGATCCGCCTCTGCGTGCGGCAGACGGCTGAACTGACTGAACTCGGTGTTGACGTTCAGACCATCGCCGCCCACGTTGAGAGCACGAACTCTGGGGCTTGTGGGAGCGCCAATTTGATTACGGAGGGTGCCGAAATTGGCGAGACGCGCCGCACCGTTGTCGGCGAACTGCCAAGTCTTGCCCGGTTCCGGGAAGATGCAATTTAAGCTGATCGAGCCGGTGGTACCGAGCGGACACGACAAAGCGGGAATGTTCCGACTCGGATCGGCCGGCATATCGTTGACCAGCGTCAGCGAGCCACCGCGCGAGCGCGAGACGTTGCGGATGTCGCGGACGAGGATGTTGTCGACGATGCCGTCGTTCGGGGCGGTGACCGGGTCGAAGTCCACGCCAAGGAAGCCCCAGGCGTCGGCTCGCCAGTCGATGTCGGAGTCGAGAACTTCTTCGTTTTCTTCGTGCTCGAACGAGCCGTACACATTGAGGCGGTCGCCAAAAAAGTTGGTACCGCCGAGGAGGGATACGCGCTTGTTGGTCTGACCGTCGTTATTGATCATCGCGTTCGAGACGTCGACCTCGAGGCCTTCGAAGTTCCGACGTAGGATGAAGTTGACGACACCGGAGACGGCGTCGCCGCCGTACTGCGCCGAGTTCGCGCCCGTGACGAGTTCGACGCGTTCGATCAGCAGGCGCGGGATGGTGTCGATGTCGACGGCAAGCGTTCCAGGATTGGACCCCACGTGACGACGACCATCGACCAGCGTCAGCGTACGACCCGTGCCGAGATCACGCAGGCTGAGCAAAGAAAGACCGCCGTCGTTGAGACCCGAGCCCGTCGTGTCTTCGGGAACGATGGAGCCCGAGAGCGCCGGGATGTCGGCGAGCACGTCGATGACGCTGCCGAGACCCGAATTCACGACATCTTCACGCGATACCTGAATGAGTGGCGTCGGTGCCGTGGTCGGATCGCGCTTGATGCGTGAACCGGTGACGACAACTTCTTCAAGCAACTGGTCGTTAGGCGAGGCCGACGACTGGGCAGCTGACGACTGAGGAGCGGCGAGCGCAGCCCCCTGAGCCAGCACTGCCGCGACGAATGCCCCAACGAGAGCTCCGCGATTGGCGCGTGTCATTGTGATGGTCCGTACCTGTATTTTGGTTAACGAAATCTGGGCAGCACTAGTGAGTGCCAAACGACTCTGTAACGATAATCGTCCTTCAACGAATTCTCAACCGTAGATCGTTGTATTAAGACGACAAAAAAGGGTGGCCGTGCATCGCACGACCGCCCTCGATTTTGCGGCTACCTCACCCCCAGCGGGGGCGAGGCAGCAGGCCATCACTTGCCGCCGAAGTTCTTGCGAACCGTGAGGCCGTAGGTCCGCGGCTCGTTCGGGTAGCCCGAGAAGCTGCCCGACTGTGCCACCGACGGGAACGCCTGGATCAGGTAGTCGTTGCCGTTCAGGTTGCGACCCCAGATCAGGAAGTCCCAGCCATCGCGCGAGAAGCCGACGCTGGCGTTCAGCGTATTCACCTGACGCGAGGAGATTTGCGGGCAGATGCCATCGGCCGTCTGCACGTTACTCTGGTACTGGTAGTCGGCGCGCAGGAAGCCCGCCGTCTCACCCACCACGAAGCCCTGGGTGACGCCAGCCGAGAGGTTGTGCTTGGAAATGCCAGCAACGACCTTGCCATCGACGTTGGTCGGCGCCGCCGCGAGCACCGCCGGACAGGTGGCGAGATTGACGGCCTCGATCAGGCGATCGGTCTCGTATTTCGGATCGAGGTAGGAGTACGAGACGTCGAGCTGCAGACCGTCGGTGATCTTGCTCTGCGTTTCGATCTCGAAGCCCTTGGTGGTCTGCTTGCCGGCGTTGGCGAGCACGAACCCGGTACCCTGGAAGGCGTTGGTCTGGAAGTTTTTGATCTGCTGGTCGAACACCGCCACGTTCGCGGCGAAGCGCTCCCAGCGACCCTTCACGCCGAGTTCAACCACGGTCGCCTCTTCGGGGCTCGCGTAGCGTGTGCCGTAGCGAGGGTAGTACGGGTTGACCGCGCCACCAAGTGGTGAGCGGGCAGCCGTCGCCGGCGCGAAGGGCTTGCTGTCACGCGACAGGTTCCACGAGGTCGCCTTGTAGCCCGTCGAGACGCCGAGGTAGACGTTGAGGTTGTTGGAGAACTCGTAGGCTGCACGCAAGGTGTAGGTGGTCTTGCTGTCATCCGACTTGTCGACGAACGGCACGATCGGGTGCAGGAACTGCAGCGGGTAGAGGCCGAGCAGCTGGTTGCAGAGCGGACCCGCCGGGAACGCCGGCTGACCGGCAACACACGGCCGAACGCTCGCCGCGTCCGCCAAGCCGGCCTGCGCAGCGAAGGCGGCGAAGTTCGCCGGGGTCGGTGCGCGACCTCCGGTGAGAGCGCCGAAGATCTGCGCGAAGCCGATGTCGACGAAGTTGAGCGACGAGAAGGTCTCGGTTGTCACCTGACGGTAATTGATGTCCTTTTGTGTTTTGGTGTGGGCGATGCCACCCGTCAGCGTCAGGCTGTCGCTCAGGTCGAAATCGAGCTGACCGAAGAGCGTATAGGCCTCGGAATCCTGGAGGGTGTTGACCTTGTTGCCCGTGTTGGCGGCGAACAAGGTACCGGTCGGCAGACCGAGCGCTGCCTCGAGGCTTGGGAAGGTCGCCAGTCCTGCCGCCGGGTTGGTCGGGTTAGTCAGGATGCTGGCGTAGTTACGGAAGCCCGAGCCGATGAGGATGTCGTTGCTGTAGTCGACGCGCTCGTCGAAGTAATAGGCGCCGAGCAGGCCGCGCGCCTTGCCGCCACCGTCGTACGCCACGCGGAACTCTTGCGTGGTGGTGCCGATGTCGCCGAGGTTTCTGTTGACTGTTCCGAGCAGGCCGCTGGTGAAGTCGAAGTCGTAGTCGAAGTCGAAGTCTTGCTGCCGCGAAGCGGTGATCGAGGTGATCGTGAAGTCACCGAGATCCCAGTCGACGTGGACCGAAAGTCCGCTGTTCTTGACCGAATTTTGCGGCGCCTTGTTGGCGTACGTCGCACGATCGAAGGGCAGACCCGGCGCGTTGGCCACGCCAGGATAGATGCGGCCGCCCACGAACGGCGACTGAATGACGCCTCCTGTAGGACCATTAAGCAGGTTCGACACGCCGCAGCAGATTTCGTCGATCTCGCTGACGTCGCCGATGATGCGCACTTCGAGATTGTCGGACGCCTTCCAGAGCAACTGTCCGCGCGCATCCCAACGATCGCGGTCGTTGAGCAGGCTGCCGTCGGTCAGATTTTTGAAGTAACCGTCGCGCTCGTTGAAGCTGCCGGCGAGGCTGAAGGCGAGGTTGTCGTTGATCGGACCGCTGACCTTGCCCTTGGCTGCACGGCCGTTGTAATTGCCAAGCGTGATTTCGACCATGCCGGTCGTCTCGTCGAACGAGGGCTTCTGGGTCACGATGCTGATGACGCCTGCGGAGGCGTTCTGGCCGAAGAGAGTGCTCTGCGGGCCGCGCAGCACTTCGACGCGCGACACGTCGACGAAGTCGCCGATCGCACCCGCGGAGCGCGAGCGGTACACGCCGTCGATGAACACGCCGACCGAGGATTCGATGCCAGGGTTGTTGGCGCCGTTACCGAAGCCACGAATGATGAAATTGGTCTGCGTGGAGGTCTGCAGCTGCGAGACGCGCAGCGAAGGCACGATCGACTGCAGATCGCTGATGGTGCGGATCTGCGCACGCTCGAGCGTTTCAACCGGCGTTACCGACACCGCGACCGGAACGTCTTGCAACGTCTGTTCGCGTTTGGTGGCGGTCACCACGATTTCTTCAAGTCCCCCGCCCTCTTGGGCGACGGCGCCGCCCGCCAAGAGCGTGAGCGAAACCGCTAAACCTACGGCTGAATATGTCTTCATTGACAGAGCCCCTCTTAATTATACCGCATAATTTTTACCGCGCGCAGCGGGTCAGCCGTGCGCGGTGTTGTACATCAACGCCGATTCTAAACCCAACCCGCGCAAAAAAGCCCGAGGCCCCGCGCGCCTTCAAGGAACTGTTGTTTATTAGCAACACAAGCACTGGGTTACGGCGTACAGCGCCTCCTCGACCTCGTCGGTGCCGAGAGTGGGGAGTGCGATGTACTTGTGTCTCTGGTCCGTCGGGTCTTGGGTGCATCGGACCAACCCGGGCTGTGAGCAGGCGCTCGATCTGGCGCAGCGCGCGTGACCGGGCTCTTCGGAGGCGTGGCACAAACTGATGACGGAGAGCCGTCTTCGGGCGAGGCGCGCCCGAACCAATTAGTTCGGCATGCTCCAGGTTGCAGGACAGTGTCGGCCGGGGGCTCGACATGGTTATGGGGCCATGCGTTCTTGTTGGAGAAAAAAGACAGCCGCACCATTGAGACATCCCGCGATTTCGTGTGTACTACTAGTACCTTTGACTGCCGTTTTCTCCGAAGGAGTTGTCTATGCGCAACAAGCTAGTTGCTGTATTCGTTTCGGCTGCGCTCGCTCAGGCGTCGCTTGCTCAAAATGCCTCGCAGTCCGCGAGCATCGATGATCTCGAACAAGTCGTCGTCACGGGCACGCGCGTCGCGAACCGCTCGGCGCTTGAGACGGCGGTCCCCGTCGATGTGATTCCCTCCGATACGCTGACCAACATCGGCGTCACCGAAATCAACCAAGCGCTCTCGGTCGCGCTGCCCTCGTTCAACTTCCCGCGCCCGGGTCTCACGGACGGTACTGACACCGTGCGTCCGGCCACGCTGCGTGGTCTCGCACCGGACCAGACGCTGGTTCTTTTGAACGGCAAGCGTCGTCATTCGGCCGTGCTCGTCAACGTCAACGGCACCATCGGTCGCGGTGCTTCTGCGACCGACCTCAACTCCATTCCGACCACCGCCGTGCGCGCCATCGAGGTGCTGCGCGACGGTGCCTCGGCCCAGTACGGCTCCGATGCGATCGCCGGCGTGATCAACCTGCGCTTGCGCGAAGATCGTGACGGCGGCGAGCTCGGCGTCAGCTACGGCTTGCGTGACACCGAGTACGAGAATATTACGGACGTGGCGCGCAACGCTGCTGGTGCAGCAATCACCAACGCGACGTGGTCCGCTCCTGCCATCCTCAAGCGCAGCCGTTCGGACGGCGAGACGCTGACCGTGTCGGGTTGGAAGGGTTTCTCGCTCGGAGATTCGGGCTTCTTGACCGTCGCTGCCGAGTACAAGGACCAGGAGCGTACCGAGCGAGCCGGCTACGACATGCGTCAGCAGTACGCACTCGTCAACGGCGCCTTCGATCCGCGCGAGGCGACGATCAACCGTTTCGTGGCGTGGTATGGCGAACCGGAGATGCAGCAGGTCTCGGTGTTCGCGAACGGCGGCTACACGCTCTCGAGCGGTCGCGAGGTCTACGCGAACGCCAGCGTCATGAATCGCAAGGCGCTGTCGGCGGGTTTCTTCCGTCGGGCGCTGCAGGATCAGAACATCACCTCGATCTATCCTAACGGCTTCCTTCCGCAGATCGCACCGAACGTCAAGGATTATTCTTTGAGCGTCGGTACCCGCTGGGAGGTGGGTGAGTGGAATATGGACGCTTCGTTGGGCTACGGCTTCAACGAAATGTTTTACACCATCCAGAACACCCTCAACCGTACCCTCGGCCCCTCAAGTAAGACATCGTTCGATGCCGGCGGCTTCGACTACGCGCAGCTCATCGCTAACATCTCCGGTGTACGCGGTTATGACATGGGCTTTGCCTCGCCGCTCAACGTGGCGGTTGGCGTCGAGGCGCGTACCGAGCAGTACAGCATCACGGCCGGCGAGCCAGACTCCTACCGCGACGGCGGCTTCCGCCCAACGAGCGGCGCGGTGCTGCCCGGTGCACAGGTTTTTCCAGGATTCCGTCCGAGCAACGCCCTCAACAAGACCCGCGACGCCATCGGCGCCTACGTTGACGTCGAAGCGAACGTGACGGACGCGCTGCTGGCCTCGGCCGCGGTTCGCGGCGAGCGCTACTCCGATTTCGGCAGCAACGTTTCGGGCAAGCTCGCGCTGCGCTACGATTTCAACGAGTCGTTTGCGCTGCGTGGTTCGACCTCGACGGGCTTCCGGGCGCCGTCGCTGCAGCAGCAGCACTTCACCACCACGTCGACCAACTTCATCAGCGGGGTCCCGTACGATATCACCACGTTCCCGGTGACCGATCCGGTCGCTCAGGCGCTCGGTGCGCGGCCGCTCGATGCCGAAGAGTCGACCAACTTCTCGGTGGGCGCGGTGGCCCGACTCGGCGACTTCAGCCTGACCGTCGATGCCTACTGGATCAACATCGATAATCGCATCGTGCTCTCCGAGAATCTCGGTGCGGGTACCTTAGCCGCTGATCGCGCCGTGCAGACCTTCCTGCTTGCTCGCGGGTTCCCGGGTGCGGCGGGGCGTTTCTTCATCAACGGTGTCGACACAGAGACGAACGGCGTCGACGTGGTCGCGAGCTACCCGATCGTCACCGAGACGGCTGGCAAGTTCGACATCGCGGCGACCGCCAACTTCAACGACACCAAGGTCAAGCGCATTCCGGCTACCCCGCAGCTCACGACTCTCAATCCGGCACCGACGCTGTTTGGTCGCGTGAACGTGCTGACCTTCGAGAGCGGCAATCCCGAGAATAAGTTCTCGCTGTCGGCCACCTGGTCAATGGACAAGCTGGGTGCCACGCTGCGTGCGACACGCTACGGCGATGCGCTGTCCCCGGGTTCTGCCGCAGCCACCGACCTCGTGCTCACGGCGAAGACGCTGGTCGACCTCGAGGCTCGCTATCAGGTTACGGACAAGATCAAGTTGGCTGTCGGTGCGGACAACTTGCTCGACGAGTATCCGGACGCGTCGCCGCCGACGCTCAACTCGACCGGTGCGACGTCGTTCTCGAACTATTCGCCGTTCGGTCGTTCGGGCCGCTTCTTCTACGGCCGTGTGACGCTCGGTCTCTGATCGTTTGACATGCATGGAGGTCGCGCCCGAAGTCGTACTGTTGAACGGCTTCGCGGCGCCGACCGATGAACTGGATGCGGCGGTCGAGATGATCTCGGCCGCCGCGCCGTTTCGGCAGCTCAAAACCCCGGGTGGTCGGCCGATGTCGGCCTTCATGACAAGCTGTGGCGCCTGTGGCTGGTGCAGCGACGCGCGGGGGTATCGCTACGAACCTGCAGATCCCGTGACCGGCAAGCCCTGGCCCGCCGTCCCTGCCGTGTTCGCAGCGTTGGCGCACGCCGCGGCCGATGCGGCGGGCTTTGGTGTTTTCGAGCCCGACACCTGTCTCATCAACCGCTATTCACCGACGGCGCAGATGGGCGCACATCGCGATGCCGATGAACGCGACTTCTCGCAGCCCATCGTTTCGGTGACGCTTGGCACCGCCGCCACGTTTCTTTGGTATGGGCTCGAGCGCGGCGGATCACCGCTGCGCATCCGCTTGTTTCCGGGGGACGTACTGGTGTGGGGCGGTTCCGCCCGCAAGGGCTACCACGCCGTCCAGAAACCCGAGGGCGGAACGCGCCACAACCTGACGTTTCGGAAGGCGCTGTAGTCTCAGACCAGCACGCGTTCGATGCCGCCGTCGTTAGCGGCGGCCACGTAGTCGCGCATCCAGTGCTCGCCGAGCACGTGCTTGGCGATCTCGACGACGATGTAGTCGGCACCGAGCGAGCTTTCGTCTTCGAAGCGTTTCAGTCCCTGAAGGCATGAGGGACAAGAGGTCAGAACTTTGACCTCGCCCCGGAAGCCGTCGGCGCGCGCCGCGCGCGCACCTTTCTGCATTTCTTCGGCCTTGCGGTAACGCACCTGCGTCGAGACGTCCGGTCGCGATACGGCGAACGTGCCGGACTCGCCGCAGCACCGATCGTTCTTGACGATCTTGCCGTTGGCCTCCGCATTCATGAGTTGATTCACGACCTTGAGCGGTTCATGGCTCTTCATGGGCGAGTGGCAGGGATCGTGGTAGAGGTAGCGCACGCCGGTCACGCTCTCAAGACGTACGCCTTTCTCCATCAAATATTCGTGGATGTCGACGATGCGGCAGCCCGGGAAGATCTTGTCGAATTCGTAGCCCTGCAGCTGGTCGTAGCAGGTGCCGCAGCTGATCACCACGGTTTTGATGTCGAGGTAGTTGAGCGTGTTGGCGACGCGGTGGAAGAGCACGCGGTTGTCGGTAATCATCTTCTCGGCCTTGTCGAAATCGCCCGAGCCGCGTTGCGGATAACCGCAACAAAGATATCCGGGTGGCAACACGGTCTGCACACCGACGTGCCACAGCATGGCCTGCGTGGCGAGACCGACTTGCGAGAACAAGCGCTCCGAGCCGCAGCCCGGGAAGTAAAACACCGCCTCCGCATCGCTACTCCCGGAGCGCGGGTTGCGGATCACCGGCACGTAGTTGCGATCCTCGATGTCGAGCAAGGCGCGGGCGGTTTTCTTCGGAACACCCGCGGGCATGCGGCGGTTGACGAAGTGCACGACCTGTTCGCGCACCGGCGCCTTGCCGGTGGTGGCGGGCGGCGCCTGCACTTGCGGTTTCGCGAGAGCCTTGAGCACCTGATGACCGACACGCTGCGCCTTGAAGCCCCACTCGATCATGCCTTTGCGCACGAGCTTGATGGTCTCGGGGTTGGTGGCATTCAGGAACAACATCGAGGCTGCGGTGCCGGCGTTGAAGCGCTTTTTGCCCATGCGCCGCAGTAGATCGCGCATCGCCATTGACACCTCGCCGAAGTCGATGTCGACAGGACAGGGCGACTCGCACTTGTGGCAGACGGTGCAGTGGTCTGCGACGTCGCTAAATTCGTCCCAGTGCCGCAATGAAACGCCGCGTCGAGTCTGTTCCTCGTAGAGAAAGGCTTCGATCAGAAGTGAGGTGGCGAGAATCTTGTTGCGCGGACTATAGAGCAGGTTGGCGCGCGGCACGTGCGTAGCGCACACGGGCTTGCATTTGCCGCAGCGCAGGCAGTCCTTGATCGCACCGGAGATGGTACCGATGTCGGACTGCTGCATGATCAAAGATTCGTGACCGAGCAGATTGAAGCTCGGCGTGTAGGCACGGCCGAGATCACCACCCGGCAGCAGCTTACCCTTGTTGAAGCGACCGTCCGGATCGATACTCGACTTGTAGGCGCGCAGATCCGCAGTTTCTTCGTCGGTGAGGAACTCGAGTTTGGTGATGCCGATACCGTGTTCGCCCGAGATCACACCGCCAAGATCGCGCGCGATTTTCATGATGCGGGCGACGACGGCGTTCGCCTCCTGCAGCATCAGGTAATCGTCGGAGTTCACCGGGATGTTGGTGTGCACGTTGCCATCGCCCGCGTGCATGTGCAGTGCAATCCAGACGCGGCCTTTCAGTACCTTCTGGTGAATAGCATGAAACCCGGCGCGGATCGGTGCGTAGGCATCACCCGCGAAGATTTCCTCTAGCTGATCACGCAGCTCGCGCTTCCAGGACACGCGCAGAGAGCGATCTTGTAGCGCGGCGAACACGGTTTGCCCCGTTTCGCCCCAGTGCGCATCGAGATCTTCGAGCAAGCGCTTCCATTGGCGGCGCACGGTGACCACGAGTTCGCGGGCGCGCGCCCGGCGATCGCCGAGGATTTCGCTGCGCGACAGCGAGTCGAGCTCGGCATCGCCGGTCTTGCCGGGGCGCAGTTCGCCGCGAAGGTGTTCCTCGATGGCATCCGCCAGCCGCAGTTTATTTGAGATCGAAAGCTCGATGTTGATGCGCTCGATGGCATCGGTGTAGTCGCCGAGACGCGGGATCGGAATCACAACGTCCTCGTTGATCTTGAAGGCGTTGGTGTGTTTTGCGATCGCCGCGGTCCGAGCTCTGTCGAGCCAGAATTTCTTGCGGGCGTCGACGCCCACGGCGATGAAGCCTTCGCCGGCGCGACCGTTGGCGATGCGCACCACGTCGGACGTGGCGCGCGCGACGGCGGTTTCATCATCGCCGACCACATCGCCAATCAACACCATTTTCGGCAGTTGCGCGCGCTTGCTCTTGGTGACGTAGCCCACGGCCTTCAGATAGCGTTCATCGAGATGCTCGAGGCCCGCAAGCTTCACGCCGTGCATACGATCCGCGGTCGTCAGATGATCGATGATCTCGACGATCGAGGGAATGGCGTCGCGCGCTTGACCAAAGAATTCGAGGCAGACCGTACGCACATGCTTCGGCATGCGGTGCACGACCCAGCGCGCTGCGGTGATGAGACCGTCGCAGCCCTCTTTTTGCACCCCGGGCAGGCCGCCGAGGAATTTGTCAGTGACATCCTTGCCGAGCCCGGCCTTGCGGAACATGGCGCCCGTCATACGCAGGGTTTCGGCGCGCAGCACGCGTGCGCTCGTGATCGGCGAGCGACCGTCCTTCCAGACGAGACGCCATTCGACCTCAGCGGCGTCGTGGATCTTGCCGAGGTTGTGACCGACGCGCTCGACCTCGAGCCAATTGCCCTCGGGGTCGATCATGCGCCACCAGGCCAGGTTGTCGACCGCCGTGCCCCAGAGCACGGCTTTCTTGCCGCCGGCGTTCATGGCGATGTTACCGCCTATGCACGAGGCATCGATCGAGGTCGGATCGACCGCGAACACGAAACCCGCGCGCTCGGCGGCATCGGCCACGCGTTTGGTGACGACACCGGCCTCCGAAAAGACCGTGGGCACGGTCCGCTCGCGACCGGGTTCGCCGACCCCGGGCAAAGAAACGTGCTCGACCTCGGACACACGCTCGAGTTTTTCGGTGTTGATGACCGCTGACAATGGTGTGAGCGGAATCACGCCACCCGTGTATCCGGTGCCGCCGCCGCGTGGAATGATGCTCAGACCGAGTTCGATGCATGCGCGCACGAGGCCAGGGATTTCATCCTCGGCGTCCGGGCAGAGGACGACGAACGGATAGTCGACGCGCCAGTCGGTGGCGTCGGTGACGTGCGAGACGCGCGCGAACGCATCGAAGCGTATGGCATCGGCACGAGTGTGTTTGCCGAGCAGTCGACGTGCGCGGTCGCGCAGTTTCGCCGCACGCTTGAACGCATCCGCGAACGAGTCGACGGCGTTCTGCGCCGCCTCGAGTAACAGGCCCACCTTGCGATCGCGCTCGGCATCGAGACCGGAGAGCCCCGGCGTTCGACGCTTTTCGATCTCGCCAAGCCGATGCTCGAGGGCTTCGATCAACAGGCGACGACGACGCGGGTTGTCGAGCAAATCGTCTTCGAGGTACGGATTGCGCTGCACGGCCCAGATGTCGCCGAGCACCTCGTAGAGCATCCGCGCCGAGCGACCGGTGCGGCGCTCGCCGCGCAATTCGTCGAGCAGCGCCCAACAATCTGCTCCGAGCAGACGGATGACGATTTCGCGATCCGAAAAAGAGGTGTAGTTGTACGGTATCTCGCGGATGCGTGGCGCGGCGCTTTCCGGCGGAGGAAACAGCGGGAGTTCTGCGGCTACGGCGTTCATCGGGACTCCGACCATCCCTGTCGGGAACGTTATTATCCCATTGTTGGCCTATCATTTGCGACTTCCTGCAGACTTTTGAGACTTGATGAACCGCGCAGCCGAACAGAATCCGCAAGCCGAGCAAATGGCCGACGAGTCGATGTTGCGTACCCTGCGGCATCAAATCGAAGCGATCTGGCCGCAGGAATCGAAGCTACTGACTCGGTACGCTCTGCCGCAGGGGGCGCGCATCCTCGATCTGGGTTGTGGCAGTGGCGAGGTAACATTGCGTGTGGCTGTAATGTTTCCCGGTGCGGGAGCGGTCGTAGGCGTCGATCTGATGCCCGAGCTGCTGACCGCTGCGCGCGCGAAACCGCTGCCCGCCGCGCCGCCGGTGAGTTTCGAGCAGGGCGACGGTTTTGCGTTGCGTTTCCCGGCGGGCCATTTCGATCTCGTGCTCTGCCGTCACGTGACCCAGATGGTGCCGCAGCCCGAGCGAATGCTGGCGGAGATTCGCCGGGTGCTGAAGCCGGGCGGATGGGCGCACGTGCTCAGCGAGGACTACGGCATGCTGCACTTTCCGGAGCGCGAGGGCGTCGATCCCGATCGACTGTGGCATCAGGCGGTGGTGCCCTTCACCCGCGCTACCGGCACCGACGCGCGTATCGGTCGGCGCACGTTGCCGCTGCTACGCGAACTCGGTTTCACGCACCTCGGAATCCAATACCTGACGCTCGACACCGAGCGGGTGCCGCGCGCCGAACTCGCCGGCATTTTCACAGCGTGGCGCGACGGTTATACGGAGGCGATGGCACAACATTCGGTCATGACCGCCCTCGAGGTTCGCGCCGCCTTCGACGCCATCATCGCGACCGTCCAAGACCCGAGCGCCTATGGGGTTTGGCAGGTACCCGTGATCGCGGGACGTCGAGCGTGAGACTGGAACTCACCGTGCACCCCGCCGCCGCGGCAGAGGGCCGTGTTGCCGTGGAGTTGATCGCCGCACAAAACGTGTTGCACGTGGTTTACGACATCGAGGCGGTCGATTCCATTGTCGTGCCGCCGCTGCGCGCCGCCTCGGCACAGCGTCACGATGAGCTTTGGCGTCATACCTGCTGCGAGCTGTTTGCGGCCCGCGCAGCGTATGCATCGACGGCAGAGGGTGGGGCGTATCGCGAGTTCAACTTCGCACCTGCCGGTGATTGGGCTGCGTACGCCTTCGATTCGCCACGCCGCGGCATGCGCCCGCTGACGCTCGAGACGGCGCCTGGCATCCACGCGTCGCGAAGCGATGCCGCAGCGCCCGCCCTCCATGCGCCTGCGATTTCGCAGCGTCTCTCGATCAAGGTGGAGCTGCCGCGATCGGCCGTGGACGAGTGCCCGTTTCTTTGGCCGACGGTCATTCTCGAGACCACGCGGGGCATCGGTTACTGGGCCTTGCGTCATCACGGACCGCAAGCCGACTTTCATCGAGCCGAGAATTTTTTGACCGCCATCGGAGTCACATGATTAAGTTCGGCATCGATCGGTTGTTGGAGGACCCCCGTCTGCGTGCGCCGCTCGTCGGTCGCCGGTTGGGATTGCTTGCACACCCAGCCTCGATGACGGCCGATTTTCGGCACACTCTCGATGCACTCGCGGCAACGCCCGGCTTGCAGGTGACTGCAGCGCTCGGTCCGCAGCACGGGCTGCGCGGTGACAAGCAGGACAACATGATCGAGTCGGCCGATTTCATTGATCCGGCGCTCGGCATTCCCGTCTTCAGTCTCTATGGCGAGGTGCGCCGACCGACCGATGTCATGCTCGCGCATTGCGACGTGGTGCTGATCGACCTGCAGGATCTCGGCTGCCGCATCTACAC
>SXGR01066886.1_pt1 | contig 25763 bp, 15 predicted proteins | sample 3174711 | NCBI WGS metagenome assembly SXGR01 (sample SAMN11356860, study PRJNA531348) | freshwater metagenome | isolation source: freshwater sample F1-60 | place: China: Fuxian Lake, Yuxi | collected 2017-12-25
GGCCGCGAAGATGACCACCGCCGACTACGGCGTGAAGCTCAAGACCAAAGAAGTGACGGAAGTGCCCAACGGCATTACCTTCGCCGGCGGCGTACCGGTCATGCGCGGCGCGGAGTTCATCGGCGCGGTCGGCACCAGCGGCGTGCAGGCCATTCAGGATGAACAAGTCTCGAAGGCTGGCGCCAGCGTCATCAAGTAAGAGCCCTCGTCCAGGATCCTTCCGACCGGCCTCCCAGTCGTTACAATATTGGGATGGCCGGCCGGGAGTGTTACCACTGCAAGCAATGGATCGACGAAGGCACCGCGCACGACTGCTGGACCACCACCGAAGCGGCGCTGACCGCCGACCTGTCTGAAGACCTGCGCGAGGCGTGGCAGCGGTTGCGCGAGACCCTGACCGAGCTGGGCGATCAGCGCATCTATGCGTCTGGCACCTGCATCATGTTCGCGCGTGCAGCCGTCTACTGCTTCGTGCGGCCCAGGCGCAGCTTTCTCGAAGTGTCGGTGTTCCTCTCGCGCGCCCTCAAGTCGCCGCACATCAAGCGCGTCGAACGACGCTCGAAAGCGAAGGTCGCCAACATCCTGAAGATCGCCCACCGCGACGCGGTCGAATCCCCGCTGACCGACTGGCTGCGAGAGGCCTACGACCTGGAAGGCGCCACCGCAGTCAAGAAGAAGACCGCGAAGAAGGCGAAGCGCCCCAAAGTTTCGGCGAAGTTTCTCAGCTAAGCGCCAGTTGCAGCCCCGAAGAAGACCGCGAAGATGCCGCACAGCGTGTACTACCCGAACAACAGGTGACGGCTCGAATAGCGATCGGTCAGCCACCCCGATTTGCGTCACTGCTAGCGTGGCCGCCCCGGGATGGCGATGGCACCGGCGGCTTTCACTTGGTTCCAAATGCGACGGCCCACCTTGTCGGCCTCGGCCACCAAAGCCACTTCGTCCACGGTCGTGATCTTCCGATCGCGCATCACGAACTGGCCGTCGATCATCACCGACTCAATGTCGTTGGGCTGGCCGTTGTGGATCCAGGTCGAGACGATGCGTCCGGAGGGGACGAGGTGGGCGCGCACGGTATCGACGACCAGCAGGTCGGCCTTCTTGCCGACCTCCAGTGAGCCAATCATCTTCTGCTGATTCACCGCGCGAGCGCCGCCAAGCGTCGCGTCTTCCAGGATGTCTTCTGGCTGCGGCCGGACACCAGGGAACTCGTCGTCTCGACGAATGCGCTCGGTCAGCAGCGCAATGCGCATCACTTCGAACAGGTCGTTGGTGTTGTTGTCGGTGCCGTTAGCGATGGGGCAGCCGGCGGCTCGCAGCGCGGGAATGGGCGGGATGACGCCGCGATTGGCCGCCATCGCGGCCTGATGCGAGACGATCGTTCCTGACTTCGCAAGCAGCGCAATATCGCCGGCATCCACATAACGGCAGTGCGCGGCGAACAGTCGCGGACCGAGGAAGCCGTGGCGATCGAGAAACGCCGGCGGCCGCACGCCGTGATGCTTCACCATGAAGTCCACTTCCGCTCGGCTCTGCGACAGGTGGATGGTGTAGCCGAGATTGTGCTTCTCGGCGAAGGCGTGGACGGCCTTCAACAACTCGGGTGATGCCGTCTCGGCGAGCGCGGCAGCGGGGAATACGCTGATGCGCCCCTGGTTGGCACCGTGCCACTTGCTGAACAGATCGTTGATGCGCTGCATGCCCTCGTCTCGCAGCTGCGCCGAAAAAGTCGGCGGCACGCTCTTGGCCAACCCCTCGGGCGACATCGGACCCGCAACGTTCTCGCTGTCGCGGATCGATTCCGCGAACACCCAGCGCAGTCCCGTCTGCGCCAGCGCACTGGCGTTACGGGCAATGCCACCGGTGTTCTCGACCAGTGTCGTCGTTCCCGTGCGAATGCCTTCGAGCGCGCCGATGACGGCCATCAGCGTGCCCTCTTCGCCCTGCAGCAGGCTGGTCGGCTGCACGGCCAGGCGTGCCGAGTTGGGGAAGCCGAAGTCTTCATTGAAGCCGCGGCCCAGGGTCTGCGCGAGGTGCGCGTGACAGTTGATCAGGCCGGGGAATAACGCCTTGCCATGCCCGTTGTAGATCTCCGCATTGGGATTCGACTTGAGCACTTGATCGGTCGGTCCGATCGCCACAATCGTGTCACCAGTCACCGCGAGTGCGACCTCATCGCGCACCGCATCCACGGTGACGACGGTGGTGTTGGCGAAGACGACTGTTCGTGCGGTGGAGGGCTGCGCCTGGAGGCTACCTGGCTGCAAGAGAAGAGCGGCGGCGCCGGCGCCGGCGCCAGCCAGCAGTTGGCGTCGCGTCAGGTCAGTTGGCATGGCGCATTGTATGCGACGCAGACGCTGCCTCGACGAAGCCGTCTATAAACGCCGTAGTAGCATTGCGGATTCATGTCGGGAAGTATTCGCGTCGTGTTCGCCGCCCTCTTCCTCGGTTTCCTCGTCGGGCCCGTTGGCGCACAGTCAGTCAGCGTCGGCATGCCGCCACTGCTCGAAGACGGCCGGCCGATGCCAATCCCGCCTGCCGTGCTCGCGCGTAACGACCGCGGCATCACGGTGCGGGCGACGCGGATTACCACGCCCATGACTATCGATGGCCGCCTCGACGAAGCCGTCTACTCGCAGGTGCCTGCGATCACCGAGTTCGTCCAGCAGGAACCGCAGAACGGCGCCGCTGTCTCTGAATCGACCACCGCCTGGGTGTTCTTCGACGATGACAACCTCTATGTGGCGTGCCGGTGCCTGATGACTGACCCGCGGCAGATCGTCGCGAACGACATGCGCCGCGACAGCTCCAACCTCCGGCAGAACGACAACTTCGGCGTGTTCCTCGACACCTTCCACGATCGCCGCAACGGCTACCTGTTCTATGTCTCGCCGGTCGGCGGCATGTTCGACGGGGCGACCGCCAACGAGCGCACCAACAACGCTGACTGGAACACGATCTGGAAAGCGAAAGTGACTCGCTCGACTGAAGGATGGATCGCCGAGATTGCCATTCCGTTCAAGTCCCTGCGCTACACGCCGGGCCGCGCGCAGACGTGGGGCATCAACCTGCGCCGCACCATTCGCGGCAAGAACGAGTACGCCTACGTCGCACCGATCCGGCCCGAATGGGGTGTCGGCGGTTTCTTTCGCGCCTCGGCGGCGGCGACGCTGGTCGGTCTTGAGGTGCCGACGAGCGGCAAGGGCCTCGAGATCAAACCCTACGCTGCCTCACGGCTCACCACGGACACGTTACTCAAGCCCGCCGTTCGCAACGACCTGGCCTCCGACGTCGGTGTCGACGTCAAGTACGGGGTGACCAAGAGTCTCACCGCCGACTTCACCTACAACACTGACTTCGCGCAGGTCGAGGTGGACGAAGCGCAAGTCAACCTGACCCGGTTCAACCTGCAGTTTCCTGAAAAGCGCGAATTCTTCCTGGAAGGCCAGGGCATCTTTACGTTCGGTGCCGTAAATGGCGGGGGTGGTGGCAATGCTCCGACGATCTTCTACAGTCGCCGCATCGGCCTGCAGGACAGCACCGCCGTCCCGATCGGACTTGGCGGCCGTCTGGCGGGCCGGGTCGGACGCTACAGCATCGGCGCGTTGAATATCGGGACCGACGACATGTCGTCGCCCAAGGTGGCGCCCACCAACTTCACGGTCCTTCGCGTGCGGCGGGACGTGTTGCAGCGCAGCTCGATCGGCGCGCTCTTCACCAACCGCTCCGTCTCGACTGTGTCGCCCGGGAGTAACCAGGTCTTCGGCCTCGACGCCAACTTCGCGATGTCTTCGGACGCCAGCCTCGGTGGTTACCTGGCGAAGTCCAACACCGCCGGCCGCACCGGCGATGCCATCAGCTATCGCGCCAACTTCAATTACGCCGCGGACCGCTACGGTGCCCAGCTCGATCGCACCGTCGTCGGCGACAACTTCAATCCGGAAGTGGGATTTCTGCGTCGCATGCAGTTCCGCAGCAACTTCGGCTCGCTGCGATTCAGTCCACGGCCAAAGCGCAATGGGACGATTCGCCAGTACTTTTACGAGACCACTATCGACTACATCACCAACAACCAGAATGACCTCGAATCGCGGGGCGTGACGGCGTCGGCGCGGGTCGAACTGCAGAACAGCGACACCGTGGGCCTGACCTACTTCAACGAATCTGAGTTGCTGGAGCGGCCGTTTGTGCTGGCGCCGGGGATCATGGTTCCGGTCGGTCGTTACTCGTTTCAACATGTCAGGGCCGCGTGGAGTCCCGGTCAGCAGCACCGGCTATCCGGGTCTCTCGCGGTCGACGTCGGCGAGTTCTACGACGGGACGAAGCAGACGGCCTCGGTGAATGCCAGGCTGGGCATCACCAATCAGTTTGGCATCGAACCGAACGTCTCTCTGAACTGGCTGGATCGCCTTGGTTCGAGCGCCACGGTCCGCGTCGCCGGTGCCCGCGCGACCTACACCATGACACCCCGTATGTTCGTCGCCGCCCTCGTGCAGCACTCATCCACGAGCAAATCAATGGCTACCAACCTGCGCTTTCGCTGGGAGTATCAGCCCGGTAGCGAGTTGTTTGTCGTCTACTCTGATGCGCACGACACGTCAGATTCGTTCGGCCATTACGATCTGCAGAACCGCGGGCTGGTCGTCAAGATCAATAAGCTATTCCGGTTCTGAGCACGTCGCTACCGACGGCTTTGTTGCGACTGCAGCCGGGCGCGCCAGCGCGGCTGCACCAATTCGACAGCCGTTAGGACCAGCACGCCGTCACCAAGCGTTAGCGCCGGCGGGTTCGCCTTTCTGCGTGGCCGGGTGGAACGAGAGCCAGCTGTGCCAGAACTCCTGCGACGCCGCAATCGGCGTGAGTGCAGGGGCGGCGCCGGTGACTTCGTGGCCGGAGAAATCGTAGGAGCGGCCGTTGGCCACGAGCACGGGACCAGCGATGGCGAAGGCGGGCACGTCGACCGGGCGCTCGAAGGCAACGAAGCCCTGGCCGTCTTCCGACAGCGCCAGCACAATCGGGGTATCGCCGACGCGGTCGTTGATGATGTGGCGCGCTTTTAGATCGTTCCAGTCATAGGCCTTGCTGGCCAAGCCACGCTCGATGCCAATTACCCACGACTTGTCGTTCCACGAGCCGCGATCCGTCCGCGTGAGATCGCCGCGGCTCTCGCCGCGCTCGAAGCGTCCTTCGGTGTCGTAATCGGACACAAACGCTGGATCGGGCTGCATCACCATGGCATTTGGGTGCAGCGCGAGAAACTGGCGCAGCGTCAGCTGCACGGAACTGACTTCGGCCAGGCTCGTGCCCTTGAGCGGCCCGGTCACGGCCGTACCCGTCGCCTGCCGCCACCAGCTGCCGGTGCGGCTGTCCTCGAACATCGCGTTGAAAGTGTCCATGCCGACCAGGCGGAAGGTCTCGTGCTGTCCGCCGACGATCGGCTCGAAGACCCGGCCGGTCCGGCACACGTTGCAATAGGTCACGAGGATTGGCTTGCCGCCGATCGTGTCCTGCACCTGATGGTGATAGAGGATGAACCGGATCGGCCACGCCCTAGCTTCACCGTCCCGCGCGACGCCGACCACGACGCTGTTTTCATCAACGAGGTTGGCGCTTCGCGGCGCGAGGACGAGATGCTCGGGCTGCCTGAACATCCGCTCGGCCGTGAGAGCGTAGTTGGCGGCGTAGCCGACACCAGCGGTGCCGAGCAGGACGAGAACGGGAACCGCGCGCCACCAACCGCGCAGGGTGAAAGCGGCGCGGATGCCAGCGCCAATGCCGACGAGCGCCACGAGGCGGACCGCCCAGCGCCAGGTGTGCAGCGCGTACGCTGCGTCGAGGCTCTTGATGCGCTGGCTGCCCGGCATGGGCATGATGAAATAGACCTTCGCCAGTTCGAAGAGCGCGAGACCAACCAGGCCGAGATAGAAGAGTGTCTGCGCGCGCGATCGTGGTCCGGTAGACACCGAATCGAGTCTAGCAGAGCGATGTGGGACGGTATCGTCCGCGGTCTCGAACGTCACCAGGTCACGGCAGCCGCAATACTTTGTATTCGCAGCGTCGTAACGGATGACCTTGGTTGTACACCGGAGACTGACATGGCACGAATTGCCATCGCTTACGCGATTGCCGGCCTTGCGGTGTTACCCGCGGCCGTGCTGGCCCAGAATCCGCCGGCCCCTGCGCCCGCTCCAACGGCGCGCCGGACGTTTGAGAAGTTCACTGTCGATGGGCAGCCGGTCGATCGTCGCGCGCCCTATCGCAAGACCGTGGACGTCGGGGTGACGACCATTGCCAGCGGTCTCGAGATGCCGTGGGCCGTGGAGTTGCTGCCGAGTGGCCGCCTCCTGATCACCGAGAAGGCCGGCCGTTTGCGCATCCTGAACAAGGACGGGTCATCACTGCACACGATCACGGCGAACATGCCGCCGGTGTACTTCCGCGGCCAGGCGGGCCTGCTCGATGTGGCGCTCGACAAGGACTTTGCGACCAACCATCGCATCTTCTTCGTCTACCTGCGCAACATCGACGCCCAGAACTGCGCGCACGCGGTTGACAGCGCGATCCTGGACGAGAACGCCGGCACGATCTCGAACCTCTCCACCATCTTCCAGGCCGCCCCGTTCACCAATCGCGCGGTGTCGCAGTCGGGCTCGCACATTGCCATTGATCCGAAGGATGGCACGCTGTTCGTCGCGGTAGGCGATCGCTCGACCGGCGATCCACTGCCGTTGCAAGCGCAGTAGCTCGATACGTACCTCGGCAAGGTGATTCACATCCTGCCCGATGGCAAGCCGGCGCCGGGCAATCCATCACTGGGCCTGCCGGGCATGTGGACGATGGGCCACCGAACGCCGCAGGGGCTGACTTTCGCGCCCGACGGCCAGCTGTGGGAAACGGAGCACGGCCCGCGGGGTGGCGACGAGCTGAATCTGATCGAGAACGGCAAGAACTACGGCTGGCCAGTGATCGTGCACGGCATCAACTACCCCGGCACGAAGACCGGTGAGGCAATTGTGAAGAAGCCCGGTATGTAGCAGCCGCGCTACTACTGGAATCCGGTGATCGCGCCCGGCGCTTTGGCCTTCTATCAGTGCGACCTGTTCCCCCAGTGGAAGTCGAGCGCGCTCGTCGGCGCACTCGCGGGCCGGGTTTGCGAGCAACGCACAGTGGAACGCGAAACTAAATGGCACCTATCGGCTGCTGGTCGACGTGCGGAATGTGCCCCGCGTGGTGTGCCTTGAGGAGCGACCTAGTCCGCGATTCTACGCCGCAAGGCCCGCCACGTATTGGTGCCGCCATGCGGTGCCGCGCCTGGTCGTGAAGCCCTGCCGGTTCAGCGCGTCGGCAATCTGCCACAACATATAGCCCGCCTCTTTCAGTTCTCGCAGTAGCCCGACCACGCGCTGCTCAGGCCTCAGCGCGGGCGCTTCATCACGCGGCCGCCCTTCACGACCGTCTCCACGTACGCCAGCGCGGTGATGTCGAAGAGCGGATTGCCGTCGAGCACGATGATGTCGGCCAGCTTGCCCACTTCCACCGTACCGAGGTCGCGCTGCTTGCCTAGGATGGTGGCGCCCACCCGCGTCAAGGCCGATATTACCTTGATCGCTGGCATGCCCAGGTCGACGTGCACCTTGGCCTCACGCCACAGCGCCGAGGTGTGGAAGTTCATGGGCGTGCCCGAATCGGTGCCCATGCCGAGCACGGTGCCCGAGCCGGTGAACTGCGTCACGCCCTTGTCGCGAAAGATCATCTCGCGGTCGGTGCGGCCAAAGTAGCCAAGGGCGCGCCAATTGCCGAGCGACCGCTGCACCTCGGCGTAGATCGCGGGCGAGAGGTCCTTCTTCAGCCGTGGATCCTGGAGGCGCTCGGGAAAGGCGGCCGTGTCGGGATAGATCCACGCGCGGTGCGCAGCGGTGATCACGACTGGCCGGCCGGCATTGACGATGTCGGTGATGAGCTGCGCGCTGTAGGGCGGCGCCGTGCCTGCCGAGCCGGCGTGGGTGAGCACGTCGATGCCCATCTCGAGGGCATTGCGCACGTCGGTTTCGGCGTAGACGTGTGCGTGCACGCGGATGTTGCGCGCGTGGGCGGTGTCGGCAATCGCCTTGTAGTCGTCGCGGGTCAGGCCCGAGTGGGCCTTGATCACGTCGACGCCGGCGGCAATGAGTTTCTCCACCTCCGCCGCGGCCTGGGCTGAGCTCGTCACGGCGATGCCGCCGAACTGGTCGGTCATACCCCCGCCCTGGCGGGTGATCCACGGGCCGCTCATCGACATGCGCGGCCCGGGCACGGCGCCCGAAGCGATGCGGTCGCGCACGTCGAGGCTCTCGTCGAGTGGTGCGCCCAGGTCGACGGCCGACGTCACGCCGGCCTCGAGCAACTGCTTGGCGGCGATCTCCATCACGGTCGTGAGCGTGCCCGGCCCCTGCTTGGCGATCCACGGGAACCACTCGCCGTAGTTGCCGTGGCCGAGCAGGATGAGGTGCGCGTGGTGCTCGATCATGCCGGGCATCATCGTGCGGCCGCTCGTGTCGACGATCTGGTAGTCGGGCGGGATCGTCATCTCCGCGACCCGGCCCACCTTCACAATCCGCTCGCCGTTGATGAGGATGGCGGCGTGATGGATCGGCGGCGCCTCGTAGCCATCGAGCAGCATGCCGCCGACCAGCGCGATCTTCGAAGGTAGGGCCCCGGCTTGGCGGGCCTCGGGCACCGAGAGCGTAGCCAACAGCCCGGCGACGACCAGCAACAGAAGAGGGCGGATGAACGTGCGCATGGGCGTCGACCTCTGGCGAAAGCCGCGCCGGAAGCCGCCATGGCGGCGGCCTCCGGGCACGGGCATCAGAATGTGAACCGGGCGCCCAGCTGCACCTGGCGCGGATCGCGCGCGGCGTTGCGGATGAGCAGGGCCGACGACGCGATACTGCCGTTGGCCCCCGAGTAGTTCACGCGGTTGAGCGTGTTGTAGGTCTCGAGGAACATCTCCATGCGCGCACCGCGCGTGAGCGAGACGTCCTTGGTGAGCCGCAGGTCGAGCGACACGAACGGCTCAAGCTTCAGCAGGTCTTCAGAGATCGGCGCCAGGTTGCGCGTGGCCCGCAGCTCGTTGATGACGCGCAGCGACGCGGCCACGTTCTCGCGGCCCACGGTGATCGGCAGGCCCACCGGCCGGTCGTTCTGCACCTGGCCGTCGCCGTCGAGGTCGAAGCCGGCGGCGACCGCCCACGGCGTGCCGCTCAGCGCGCGCAGGATACCGCCGAACTGCACGCCGTAGGGCAGGTTCACCGCCGCCGCCGCCGACAGGTTGTGGCGCGTGTCCTGTTCGCCGTAGCCCACTTCGTTCGGCGTGCGCATCGTGCCGGGATAGTTCTGGTAGTGATTGACGCCGTCACGGCGCGTGCTCGACAGCGTGTACGACACGGTCAGGCTGTCGACGCCAGGTAGACGCGTGCGGAACTGCGTCTCCATCGCCTGATACCAGCTCTTGGTGAAGTTCTCGAGGCTCTTCACTTCAGTGAACTGCCTGACTGGCCGGGGATTGGTGGCCGTGATGCGGCCCGAGGCGGGCAGGTTGAGGTCGAGCGCGCCGAGCTGCTTGTAGCCATAGGCGTGCACGAGGTCGACGTCGAGGCCCGTGGTGTTGCTGATCTGCCAGCCGAAGCCGAGCGTGGTGTTCCGCGACTCTGGCAGCTCGTAGTCGTCGGGGATGAGGTAGACCGAGCGGGCCGCACCGGACGCCACGTATTCGGTGAGCGATTTGCCACCGAGCACGGCGCTGATGTTGGGGTAGTTCTGCAGCTGCGCCGGCTCCTGGATGCGCACGGCCACACCCAACAGGCGGTCCTGCGCCGTCAGGCCGAAGTAGTGCCGGTTGCGCGTGATGTAGCGTCCCCAGCCAGCCCGTGCCACAAGGCGGCCCGAGCCGAGCACGTCGTAGGTGACGCCCAGACGCGGCTGGATGTTGTTGGCGTCGGTGCCGCGATCATTCGACACAAACTGATCGAGCCCGCTGTAGACGGGATCGGCGAGCACCTGGCGGTAGACGTCGTTCATTCGCAGGTTGGTGTCGAGGTCGTAGCGCAGGCCGAGGTTCAGGCGCAGGCGGTCGCTGACACGCCAGTCGTCCTGAGCGTAGGCGGCCAGAATGTGCGAGTTGTAGTTGTAGGTGCCGTTGGTCTGCTGCACGAAGGCAATCGGCCACGTGGCCGCGTTGGTGCGATCGAACGGCGCATCGGTGCCGAACTGCCAGTAGCCGCTCTCGTAAAAGTGCGCCTCGTAGGTGTGCTTGGCGTAGGTGTAGTCGCCGCCGAACTTCAGGTCGTGGCGGCCGACCGTCTTGTAAAAGGTCTCGAAGACCTGAAGGCGTGTGCGCGGGAAGAACTGCGGCGAGGTCCAGTTCTGCCCGGTCGTCACCGACGGCCGCACGACCTGAGCCACGCCGAGCGTCACCGGCACGGTGGCCACCTCGTTCCACATGTAGTGCGCGCGGAAGATGTTGACGGCGGAGTTCGAGAGCACCCAGTTCTGCTCGCCGATGGCGCTGTGCATCTTGCTCGAGTCGTTGACGTTGGCGGAATCGGCCGTGACGTTGGCGGTGCGGGTGGCGTACTGGTTGTCGAAGGCGTAGCGCACGAAGAACGAACTGCGGTCGTTCAGCCGGTGGTCCACCTTCGAGACCAGCAGGTGCTCGCGCGAGGTGGCCGGGAAGGCACCGTTCTCGGCAGCCGCAAATGGGTTGCTAGCCGGCAGGGCGATGATGTTCTGTCGGTCGACGGTGGTGTACTCGTAGGCGCCGAAGAAGTGGCTGCGGTTGCGCGCAATCGGCCCGCCGATCGAGCCGCCAACACGTTTCTGGCCGTAGATCGGCTTCGAGCGCTGGAAGGCGTTCTTGGCATTCAAGGCGTCGTCGCGACCGAAGTAGTAGCCGGTGCCGTGCAGGTTGTTGGTGCCCGACTTGGTGGCCACGGTGACCACCGCGGCGAGCGCCGCGCCGTACTGCGCGTCGAACTGGTTGCGGAACACCTTGAACTCCTGCACCGCGTCCTGGCTGATGTTCACCGTCGGATCGCCCCAGATGGCGTCGTCCAGATCACCGCCGTCGACGATGGTGGTGTAGCCGTTACGCTGGTCGGCCGGGCCGCCGAACTTCACGCGCGAGAACTTGCTGACGTAGTTGGGCGCAGCGCCCGGCATAAGCTGCGCGAGCGCCAGGAAGTTGCGCTCCAGCACCGGCAGCGCCTGAATCTGCGACTCGACGATGGTCGACGAGGGCGCGGCCTTGGCCACTTCGATGATCGGCGTCTGCGCCGTCACCGTGATGCTCTCCTCGAGCGTGGCTACGCCCAGCTTCAGGTCGAGCGTGGCGCTGGCGCCAATCGTGATCACCATCTCGCGCGTGGCCGTGCCGAAGCCCGAGAGCTCGGCCTTGATGAGGTAGGGCGCCGGTTGCAGCGACACCGCCCGGTAGCTGCCCTCGTCGTTCGTCACGACGGTTTGCTGGGCGCCGTTGTTCTTGTTGGTGATGGTGACGGTGACCCCGGGCAGCGCGCCGCCGCCCTCATCGACGATGCGCCCCGAGAGGTTGCCGCCAACCATCTGCGCGGGGGCCGCGCCCGGCAGCAGCAGCGCCGCCACGAGCGTCGTTAACACCGCCGACATCCGCCAGTTCCTCGTCGTTCGTGAAGTGCCCATAGTCCTTGTCTTTTCACCCCGGCAGCGCGGGACGCCGTCTGCCACCTACTGCCTGCCGAAGGCGATGAGCACGTTGCCGCGTGCGCCGCCGCCCAAGTCCGAATAGCCAGATGTCACGAAGAGCATGCCCCCGGCTACCACCGGCCCGGCCGCGTTGATACCGCCGCCGTTGGCCACGACGTCGTTCACCGTGACAAACGTCCGGGCCGTGTCGAACGACCACATGACCGTGCCGTCAGTCGTCGAAAACGCGTAGACCGTGCCGATACTAGCGCCCATGAAGACGACGCCCGGCATCACCGTGATCGGCGCCGCGCCGCCCACGGCGGGCGACGACCGCCAGACCGGCTCGCCGCTGGCGAGGCCCACCGCGGCCAAGCCGCGGTCGGCGCGCGTGTTGGGGAAATAGGCCAAGCGGCCATCGGCGGCCGAGCCCCACATCATCCCCCCCCCGCCGTTGGCCCAGCCGAGACCGAGTTGCCGCGTCCACACCACTTCACCCTGCTTATCGGGGTCGAGACCCCAAGCATCGCCGCTCTTCTGGCCGATGATAATGATCGACTGGCCAGTGGGCAGTGTTCGCAGGATGGGGGCGTTGCCGAAGTCGAAGTCGGGCCCGAGGTCGTCGGGACAGGTCTCGGACTTGTTCGCAGTCGGCACGTTGGGCCGGTAGACGCCGGGGCAATCGCGAACGTAGTGATCGAGCGCCATCACCTGCTTCACCCACTTGCGCGCGCCGCTGTCGAGGTCGTAGGCGATGACCGCGTCGGACGCGATGTCGGCCGGCTCGGTGTAGCCGTTGCCGGTGGCGACGTAGACGAGACGCCGCTTCAGGTCGATGGTTGGCGACGACCACACGCCGGCGCCGGCCGGGGCGTAGAGCGGCGTGCCCTTCGACGTCTTCTTCGTCGGCTGCGGCGTATCGGCAACGGTGTAGGACTTCCAGATCCGCTTGCCGGTCAGCGCCTCGTAGGCCGCAATACCACCGCGGAAGGTGCAGCACGGATAGGCGGGGTGGCCGGCGCCAGATTCCTCGAGCGAAGAGAGCGGCACGTAGAGCCGGCCCTCGGCCAGCTTGGGCGCGCCGGTCACACGCGCGACCGGGTGCGAGTCGAGCCGTTCCTTCCACACGAGGGCGCCGGTCTCGGCGTTTACGGCATAGACGTTGGCACGGATGTCGCCGAAGTAGACGAGGTAGCGGTTGGCATCGCCACCCGATCCGACCGTGGGTGCAGTGCGCACGCCAGCGTTGGCGCGGAACGACCAGTGAACACACCCGGTCTTCGCGTCGAGCGCGTAGACGAAGCCCGTGTCGGCGCCGACGAACACCCGTCCGCCGACGACCGACGGCTGGCCATAGGCCGAGTTGCCCATCGGGAAGCCAAACGCCCACTTGAGCACCAGCTTCGGCGTGTCGGCAGCGGTGAGCCCGGGCGTGGGCTGGAAGCGCGTGTTCGAGCCGTCGACGCCCCACCCGTTCCATTCGGAGCCGGTGAAGGGCGTGAAGGCGAGCCCAGCCGCGCAGCGATTCGGCATTGTGGCCGCATCGCCGGTAGCCGATGAGCCGAGAGGCCGGCCGCCGACGTAGACCGCTACGACGCGCTTCTGCCACTCGGTAAGGCCGGTCGCATGTGAGGCATGTGACCCGGTCGAGATCGTCGCCAGTACCTCTTCCGGCGTGCGCTGGTTCAGGGTGTAGCGATCGGGGGCCCGGCTCGTGCCGTTGTCATGGCACGCCGCACATCTGGCGGTAAAAGCATAGATGCCGGCATTGGTGCTCTGGGGGTTCGTGAGACCTCCGTCCGTGAGCGACGGGGCTTGGGCGAGAGCCGCCGTGGCGCTGGCGGCGATAACGAACGCCGTCCATCCGACAGCACACGAAGATGATCTTTGTCGGTGACCTGAGCGCATATGAAAATATTCGATGCGAATAACACCACGCCGCATGCGGTATGTCAAGGCGCTAAGCCGTATGAGGGGCCACACGTGTGAACGGACCGCCCGTTCTCTGACCCAGCACGTATGACCTCTCCCCGGATGGTCAGCGTGCATGCTCGACCACGTTCCCTGCGCGACCCGGACGCCGGGCCCGATCGGGCGCCCCACGAACAGCGTCTCGATCGGCCGGCTGCGGATCCTGAACAAGGCCGAGTCCACGCTGCGCACGATCACGGCTGAGGAGCGGCCGGGTCCGCGCCGCGTCTGAGCACGGCCCCGATGTGGACTCGGGCGGCTGCTCATCTCGCTGACTGTCCCTATCTGTTTTCGGCTAGAGAAAATGTAATCGGGATTACATTTTGTTTTAGTGGGCGGCGAGGGCGGCGGTGCGTGGGGTCATGATGTTCCTCTAAAAAGTGCCGTGGCACTTTTCCAGCTGCTGGTGAGATCGAAGCCCTTACGAAACCCCTCGGCCCAGTCGGCGCGTGCTCCTTTGAAGCGGAGCCCGACAAGGCAACCGACTGGGTCCTCGAAGCGGAGATCGTGCAGGTCGCCGTTGATAGACGGGGATGTCCCGATAGGTCGTGGGCAGGGCTTGACCCCGAGGCGTGTCGAAGACGATGGCCACGTTGATCCCGTGGTCGAGCATCTCACCCACCACCGACCACGGGTCCGGCCGCGTCTCAGCACGGACCTGATGCGGACCCGGGAGGCTGCTAATACCGCTGATCGCCTCAAGATGCATTCTCCCGTCAAGGCGTGTCTTCCCGACAAGCAACGTCTCCCGCCTGCTGCGCCTCGGGCGGCTACAATGGGCCGTATGCCTCAGCATCGCCTGATCGCTGCCCTGTCTGTGGCGGCCCTCCTGGTGGCGCCTGCGCGCGGTCAGGAGTGGCCGCACTACGCCGGCGATCAGGCGGCCTCACACTATTCGCCGCTCGCTCAGATCACCGCCGCCAACGTCGGCTCGCTCCAGGTGGCGTGGGAGTGGAAGCCGAACGAGAAGGTTCTCTCTGAGTTCGGTACGCGGCCCGGTGCGTTCCAGAACACACCGCTGATGATCGACGGCGTGCTCTATGTCTGCACGCCATACAACCAGGTGGCGGCGCTAGATGCCGTCAGCGGCAAGGAGTTGTGGCGCTACGATCCCAAGGCGTATGAAGACGGCCAGCCGCCCAACGGTCAGGGCTTCGCTCATCGCGGCGTCGCCGCCTGGCGTGACACCGCCAACGGCAAGCTGCGCATCTTCCTGAACGCGCGCTACAAGCTGATTCAGCTCGATGCCGCCACGGGCGCGCTGGTATCGGCGTTCGGCACGGGGGGCGCAGTCGATCTTAGTGAGGGCCTGGTGTGGGCGATCAACAAAAAGCACTACACCAACACTTCTCCGCCCATCGTCTTCAGGCACCTGATCATCGTCGGCAACGGCGTCGGCGACCGGCTCACGTATAAGAACGATCCCCCGGGAGATGTCCGGGCGTTTGACGCGCGCACCGGCAAGCTGGCGTGGAAGTTCAACACCATCCCGCAGCGTGGCGAGTTCGGCAACAACACGTGGGACGCGGGTTCGTGGCAGTTCACCGGCCACACCAATGTGTGGGCGCCCATGAGCGTGGACGAGGCACGCGGCCTGCTCTACCTGCCGGTCAGCACGCCGAGCAACGACTACTACGGCGGGCGGCGGCCGGGGCAGAACCTGTTTGCCGAGTCACTGGTGTGTCTCGATGCCAATACCGGCGCGCGCAAGTGGCACTTTCAGATCGTCCATCACGGACTGTGGGACTACGACCCCGCGTCGGCGCCCAACCTGGTCACCATCACCGTTGACGGCAAGCGCATCGACGCCGTGGCGCAGCTCACCAAGCAGGGCTGGGCGTTCGTGTTCGATCGCGTGACCGGCCGGCCGGTGTGGCCCATCGAAGAGCGGGCCGTGCCACGCAGCGACGTGCCCGGCGAAGCCTCGTGGCCGACACAGCCGTTCCCGACCAAGCCGCCGGCGTTTGAATCGCAGGGCGTCACGCTTGACGATGCGTTCGACACGACGCCGGCGCTCAAGGCAGCCGCGCAAGCGGAGCTGAAGAAGTATCGCCTCGGTCCGATTTACACACCGCCGTCGCTGCAGGGCACTGTGGTCCTGCCCGGCGTATGGGGTGGCGCCAATTGGGGTGGCGGCGCGTTCGATCCGGAAACGGGACGCCTGTTCGTGAAGACCTCTCGCAGCCCGGCCATCTTCAAGATGGAGTTTTTCAACAAGACCGGCCAGCAGGCCGACCGCCTCGACGAAGTCGACGCGGAGTACGTGCAGCGCAGCCCTTCGTCGTTTGTGGACGGCGTCCCCATCCTGAGGCCACCCTACGCGCATCTGGTCGCCATCGATCTCAATCGCGGCGACATCGCGTGGAAGGTGCCATTTGGCGACGCGCCCGAACTGCGCAACTTGCCGGCGCTCAAAGGGGTACCGCTGCCCGAGCGGCTGGGTGCGGTCGGACCACCCGGCGCGATTGTCACCAAGGGTGGCCTGGTGTTTGTCGGCGGCAACGACATGGCGCTCTCGGCGTTCGACAAGATGACGGGTCGCGAAGTATGGCGGCACGTGTTGCCGCGCCAGGCCACCGCGACACCCATGACCTACCTGGCAGCCGATGGCCGGCAGTTCGTAATGATTGCCACGGGCCGAGGTGAAGACACTTCACTGGTTGCGCTTGCCATCCCGCGCAACGTGCCGGGAGCCGCCCAATAACCAGTCGGGAGTTGCCAGTCAATCGTCGGAAGGGCACACCCTGCCTGGCGGCTGGCGGCCGCGGGGCGCCCCGCGGCCTTTTTTGCGCCGGCGACTCCGGCGCCCTAGCGCCGCCTGGTGATTAGGGCGACGATGCCAAGGACGAGCCAGGCGAGCCCGACTGCCTTCGCGAGTGGACTCGCTTCAGCGATCACCCACATGGTGACCAGGCCGCCCAGTATGGGCACCAGCCAATGCGCAAGCCGGGTGTCGTCCTTGCTCTGCACCACAAAAAAACCGACCACCGACAGGTGGAGCAGAAAGAACGCCGCGAGCGCGCCGACGTCGACAATCGACACCAGCACTTCGAGCCCGTCGCTCCGTCGTGCAGCCCACACGGAAACGACGAGCGTCAACGCCGCCGCCGACAGCAGCGACACCGTCGGCACGCCGTGCTTGTCGTCGACGCGTGCCAGCGCGGCCGGCAAGCGGCCGTCTCTCGCCATGCCGAGCAGCAACCGCGCCGAGGCTGCCTGCGCCGTCATGGCGGCGAAGGCCGGACCGATTGCCTTGGTCACGGCCAGCAGCGTCGCCATCGACGGACCGATCGTCAATCGCGCGAGTTCGTAGAACGCCGTGCCCTGGCGCTCGGGGTGTGCCAGTAGTTCGCCTGAGGAGATCGGACTGATCATCGCGGCCAGATACGACTGCACCACGAACAGCAGGCCGGCCACGCCGAGGCAGACGAGAATGGCGACGCCGACCTGGCGCGAGTCGCCAGCGCTCTCTTCGGCGAACGAGGCGATGGCATCGAAGCCCAGGAACGACAGCACCGCGATCGAGATTGCGCCGACGATGGCCGGGAGCGCGAAGGCGCCGTGGCCGACGAACGGTGTGCTCCACGGCCGCGCCGCCCCTTCCTGGACCAGGAAGACCACCGCGAGAACGATGAACAGCAGCAAGACCGCGATTTCCGCGATCAGCACGATCAGCCCCGCCCGGGCCGCCACCGTGACACCGGCCAAATTCAGCAGGGTGGTGGCGATGAGCGCGACGAGCGTGAAGACCCAGGCCGGCACCGACGGCACCAGCGCGTGCATGGCGATGCCCGAGAACAGGTAGGCCACCGACGGAATCAGCAGGTAGTCCAGCATGGCCAGCCAGCCGGCCAGGAACCCAGCGCCAGGCGACAGCCCGGAACTGGCATAGGCGAAGACCGAGCCGGCGTGCGGAACCACGCGCGACATCTCGGCGTAGGACCACGCCGTGAACGCCATGGCGATGGTGGCGAGCAGGTAGACCATCGCCACCGCACCGCCCGTGCGCGCGTCGAGCACGCCGAACACGCCGACCGGCGCCAGCGGCCCGATGAACAGCAGGCCGTAGACGATCAGATCACGGAGCGACAGGCTGCGCCGCAGCCCAAAGTGGCGAGAAGGGCGGTCTGGACGCGCATGATGGACTTTTTCCAGAAAGGTCGAGCACAGCCTGCCGCATTGGTCCCGCGATGTCAACGCGGGACGATGAGCCGTATGAGCAGCCTCCTCGCTTCGCCTAAGCCACGTGCCTTATGATAATATTTTCGGTCGGATTTGTCCGAGCTTATCGTTGATGCGCTGCCTCGTGGGGCCAGTGGGCCTCGGCGCCGCTTTCGCTTGTGACTACTTGAGGGTTAACGCATGCACATTGTGAGACGCACGTTCATCGCACTGACGTTGGCGACTCTCGCTGGTTGCGGCATGGTTGGCGAGCCACCGGCGGCCGCGGCCTTCAAGAACGAGATCCTTTGGGACAACTACGGCGTGCCGCACGTCTACGGCACGGACATCGCCGCAGTGTTCTATGGCTACGGCTACGCGCAGGCATCCAGCCACGGCGACGAAATCCTCCGGCTCTACGGCGAGTCCCGCGGGAGGGGCGCGGAGTATTGGGGTGAAAAGTACGAGGGCACGGCGGTGTGGGTGCTGAAAAACGACGTGCCGGCGCGCTCGAAGAGCTGGTACGATGCGCAGGAGCCAACCTTCAAGGCCAACCTCGACGCGTTTGCCAAGGGCATGAACGACTACGCGGCTGCGCACGCCAATGCCATCGACGCCGACGTGCGCGTGGTGCTCCCAGTAAGCGGCGTGGACGTGGTGGCCCACGCGCATCGCCTCATGAACTACATCTACGTGGCCTCGCCCAGCCTCGGCGGAGAAGGGGAGGCGCCCGCGCCGGGCGCGGGCGGGGGCTACATCGGCGAGGACGGCTCGAACACCTGGGCCATTTCTGGCAAGAAGACCGCCAGCGGCAAGACCATGCTGCTGCAGAACCCCCACCTCGGGTGGGACGTGAACTACTTCACCTATTACGAAGCCCACCTCGTCGCGCCCGACTTCGAGGTCTACGGTGCCACCCAGATCGGCCTGCCCGTGGTGCGCTTCGCCTTCAACCAGCAGATGGGCATCTCGAACACCGTCAACGGGATGATGGGGTCCACCACCTACCAGCTGACGCTCAAGGACGGTGGATACCTGTTCGACGGCAAGGTGAAGCCCTTCGAGGTGAAAACCGCCAGCTATAAGCTGCGGCAAGCCGACGGGTCAGTTGTGGACAAGCCGCTCGAGATTAAGTCCACCGTGCACGGGCCGGTCTTCGAGCGCACCGACAAGACGGTGGTCGCGCTACGCGTGGCCGGCCTGGATCGGCCGCGCATGCTGCACCAGTACTTCGACATGGTGACGGCGAAGAACTACGAGGCGTTCACCGCGGCGATGAGACGTCTGCAGGTGCCCACCTTCAACATCAGCTACGCGGACAAGGACGGGAACGTCGAGTACGTCTTCAACGGCATCGCGCCCAAGCGGAAGGCCGGCGACGTGGCCTTCTGGCGCGGGCTCGTCCCTGGAGACTCGTCCGAGTATTTGTGGACCGAGGTGCACGCCTACGAAGACCTGCCGCGGGTTACAAATCCACCCGCCGGATTCGTCCAGAACACCAACGACCCGCCATGGTTCCCGTCGTGGCCGACTTCAATCAAGGCTGGCGACTACCCGCCCTATCTGGCGCCGCAGACCCCGGAGTCGATGCGAGCGCAGAACTCTCTTTCGATGCTGGCCGGCGCCGGCCAGCTCACGCTTGAGTCGCTCAAGGCCCTCAAGCTGTCGACCCGGTCGCTGCTGGCCGATCGTACGCTGCCCGATCTACTCGCGGCGGCTAAGTCCGACACCAGTCCGGACATGCAGGCTGCGGTGAAGCTCCTCTCGGAATGGGACCACATCTACTCATCAGAGAACCGTGCCGGCCTGCTGTTTGAGGAGTGGGCGCGGCTGTTTGCCGGCCAGGGCTTCGGCGGTCAGGCCAACTACGCAGTGCCGTTCGATGTCGCCAGGGCGACGTCCACGCCCACGGGCATCAAGGACCCGGCGGCCGCGGTCAAGATGCTCCGCCAGGCCATCGTCGCAACCAAGACAAAGTACGGCGCCATCGACCGCGTTTTCGGCGACGTCTCGCGCTTCAAATTGGGCGACGTCGACGTGCCCGGCGACGGCCACGTCGGCGGGCTAGGCCCGTTCCGGGTCATTACCTGGGGGCCCCTCGACGCTGCCGGGAAGCGCTACCCCCAGCACGGCGAGACATGGATCGGTATGATCGAGTTCACGACCCCCGTGAAAGCGTACGGCCTCATGAGCTATGGCAACTCGCGCCAGCGCGGCACCCTGCATCGCAGCGATCAGCTGGAGTTGCTCTCGAAACACGAATTCCGCGAGCTCTGGCTGCAGCGCGCCCAGATTCAAGCCAACAGCTCCGAAACGACGGAACTAAAGCCATGACGACCCATGTCTCGAACGTTCTGCTCGCCTGCGCGACGGGCGGCCTCCTGTGGGCGTTGACGGCGCCTGCCACGCCTGCGTCGGCGACGCAGACGGTCGTCGATGCCACCCCCGCTTTCACGGCGGTGCAGCCGGAGCTGCTCGGTGTGCCTAACTCGTACGCAAACGCCTGGGGCGACTACGACAACGACGGCGATCTCGATCTGGCCGTGTCGCTTGGCACCGGCGAAGTGCGTCTGTATCGCAACGACGCCGGCGTGCTCGTGAGCGTGGGCGCCCAAGTAGGCATGCCGCAGGCCGGAAGCCACGAACTGCGCGGCCTCAGCTGGGGCGACTACGACCAGGATGGCGACATCGACCTGCTGGGCGGCTCGACCGCAACCGACAAGCTCACCGTCGTGCTGCGCAACGAGGGAGGGAAGAAGTTCATCGACGTCGCGGCCGAGATCGGGCTCACCATCCCCAAGCGCTCGGCCCGCCAGACCAACTGGGTCGACTACGACAACGACGGTGACCTCGACGTCTACTCCGCCGATCGCGTCGGTGAGAACCGGCTGTTCCGGAACAGCGGCGGCAAATTCACGCAGGTCTTCGCCGGGGCCGGTCCCACCGATTCCCGGCCTACCGTCGGCGCCTGCTGGCTCGACATGGACAACGACGGTGACCTCGACCTCTACCTGGCCAACCAGTCCGGCGCCCCCGACGCCATGTGGCGCAACGACGGCACCGCGTTTGTGGATGTCGCGGCGGCCCTCGGGATGCAGGGTCCGAAGCGGACCAAGGCCGAGGGCGGCGTCGGCTGCGCCATCGGCGATTACGACAACGACGGCGACCTCGATATCTTCGCTCCCAACTACGGCCACAATCTGCTCTACCGCAACAACAACAACGGCACCTTCACCGAAGTGGGCCAGACCCTCGGGGTCGGCGTCGAGAACCATGCCGTCGGCGCCGACTGGGGCGACTACGACAACGACGGCGACCTCGACCTGTCGGTGATCTCGTATGTTGGCGAGCCCGGCGCGCAGACGCCGCTCAACGCCCTTTTCCGCAACGACGGCGCGAAAGGCTTCGTGAACTTGCTGACGAAGGACAGCCCCCTCAACGTCGCCGACCACGCCTCGCAGTTCGTGGACTACGACAACGACGGCGCCATCGACCTGTCGGTCACCGATGGTTATGGTCCCCAGGGCGGCCACTTCGTGTTCCGCAACGCCCTGTCGGCTGGCGCGAAGAGGCGCAGCCTGAGCGTGCTGGTACTCGACGCGAAGGGCCATCACACCAGGTTTGGCGCGGAGGTGCGGCTGTTTGACGCCACGGGCCGGATCCTGGCCTCGCGCCAGGTCGTGACCGGCGGCGGCTACAACTCGCAGCGGGCCGCGCCGGTGCACTTCGGACTGGCGACGCTTGCGCCCGTAGGTGTGGAAGTGACATTCATGAGCAAGGACGGCAGGAAGCGGCAGACGGTGAACGGTGTCAATCCCGCCGACTTCCACGGCAAGAGCCTCGTGATTCGTCAGGCGAACTAAAAAGGAACAGAAGACCCCCATGCACACTCGCACCATCTCCAGCCATCAACTAGTGCTCGGCGCGCTCCTGGCGGCACTATTTCTCCTGCCCGGCACGGTGTGGGCGCAGGCAGCCGAGCTCCGCGGGTCCGTCGTGGATGTCTCAGGCAGCGCGCTTCCGGGTGTGACCGTGACGATCACCAACACTGCGACCGGCGTGGAACGCGTCGTCGTCACCGACGAACAAGGCGTGTTCAGAGTGCCGGCGCTGCAGCCGGGGCCGTATGCCGTCGAGTCGAGCCTCACGGGATTCGGATCGAACACCAAGCAGGTCGTGCTGACGGTTGGGCAGGTTGCCGACCTCAGGGTCGCTCTCGAGGTCGGCGCCATCGCCGAAACCGTCCAGGTGGTCGGACGATCGGCAGTCGAAATCGAGACAACCAAGTCGGATCTTTCTGCCGTGGTCAACCAGGAGCAGCTGTCGGAGCTGCCCGTGCTCAACCGCGGGTTCGTCGGCCTGGCGCAGCTGCTGCCGGGCGGCGGCCCGGCGCGGACGGCCGACGGTCGGTTCGGCATCTCGACGTCATTTGGCGGCACCAACGTGCGCAGCATGTATTCGATGCAGATCGACGGCGGCATCATGGACCACCCGATCTACGGCTTCGCGATCGTGAACGTGAGCCAGGATGCCGTCCAGGAGTTCCGCGTCCTGCGTAACCAGTTCGACGCTGAGTTCTCGCGCGCTGGCACGGCCGTCGTGAACGTGGTGACGCGGTCGGGGACCAACGAGCTCAGTGGACGGCTCTCGTACTTTGGTCGCGACGACTCGCTCAACGCGAAGAACGCGTTCGCCCGCACGAAACCGCCCTTCGACGCCGCCCGTTTCAGCGTCGCAGCAGGCGGTCCGCTGATCCGCAACAAGGCCTTCCTGTTCTCAACGCTCGAATTCAACCGGCAGAATTCCGTGCGCATCATCGCACTGCCGGCTGCCAACCCCTTTGCGGGCCAGTTTAACGGCGTCTACCCCAACGGCACGCGAGCCAAACTGGGTCAGGCCAAGGTCGACTACACGGCCAGCGCCAAGCATGCCTTCAGCGCCCGTTATCTCTATGACAACGACGACATTGTCGAGGACTACCAGCTCGCCGAAAACACGGCCCTCAATTTCTTCGATGTCTCGACGAGCTGGCACTGGACCCTCGGCGGTTCAATCCTCAACAGCATGGTCGTGCAGTTCATGGATCAGGACACGCAGCGCTTCCAACTCACGCCTGACACCCAGGTGATCCGACCCTCGTTCACGTCAGGACGATCGCCCAATTTACCGCAAGGCTTCCCGCGTAAGCGCTACACGGTCAACGACACATTCTTCTGGTCCGCGGGACGCCACTCGACGAAGTTCGGCGTCCGGATGGCCATGGAGGATCTCGACTACCTCGCCGACTACTACGGCGCGGGCGTGTGGCAGTTCAACACCGACCGTCCCTTCAACGCCGCCGATTCCACGACATGGCCGACAAGGTTCACAGTGGGCAGCGGCCCGGCGACGAGAAACTATAGAAACACCGAATGGGGCTTCTTCGCGCAGGACGACCTGCGGCTTGGCAACGTTACGCTCAACCTGGGCCTGCGCTACGACTTTGACAGCAACCTGCGCAGCCCAGACCTCATCGCGGACCTGCTCGCCAATCCGCGGTTCACGGGTCTTGAGAACCTTGTGACGGCCGATCGCGGCAACGACCTCAACAACATCCAGCCGCGTGTCGGCTTCGCGTGGGATGCCCTTGGCGACGGCCGCACAGTGTTGCGCGGTGGCTACGGTCTCTATTCGGGGCGCAACCGCCCCTGGTTCAACATCCGGGGCGATGTTGTCAGCAACCAGTTCACGGCCGAGATCACCGACCCGAATCTGCTCAGGAACTACCCGAACCAGACTGCTGCGCTTGGCGGCCGCACCCTCGAGGATTACATCCGCACTGCGGGCGGCCGCGCGCTGTATCTGCCCGGCGACGCCCTGAACCTGCCCTACGTAGTGAGCGCGACGCTCGGCGTTGCCAAGATGCTGCCGTGGGACACCTCGCTCGAGGTCGACCTGATTCACCAGGTGCAGAAAGATCTGCAGACCGGGCGAGATGCGAATTTGCCCTCCCGGGGGCCACTCGCCACCAACCCGCGTCCCTATCCGCAGTTCTCGTCAGTGACGCTCATCAACTCGCTCACCGATTCGAGCTACGACGCGCTGCAGGCGCAGCTCCGGCGCCGGTTCCGGGGCTCTACCTGGCAGGTGTCGTACACCTTGGCGAAGGCGATTTCCTTCAACACCAACGACAACGCCAGCTTCAGCACCGATCCGTGGTCCACGTTCGGCAACGACGACCGTGGGCGAGACGAGAACGACCGCCGCCAGGCGTTGTCGGTCTCGGCCATTGCGCCGCTGTACTGGGGCGTGCAGCTCGCGACGATCGTGTCGCTCAGGAGTGGCAATCCGTGGGACGTCACGGCGGGCGTGGACCTCGACCGCGACGGCAACAACCAGGACCGGCCAGCCGGCTTGCAGAAGAACTCTGGCGGCACGAAGAGCGAAACCAACCTGGCCATCATCAACGCATTCCGGCAGTCGCGGAACCTCGCCCCGATTACGATGGAGCAGCTGACCCGGACGTCGGGCGACACGGTGGTCGACCTGCGGGCGACCAAGCAGTTCCAGATTCGCTCGCGGACGCGCTTCGAGGTCTTTCTTGAAGCCTACAACCTGTTAAACGCAGTGAATTTCGAGAATCCGAGCGGCGTAATCACGTCGGGCAGCTTCACCAGCTACACAACGGCCCGGGACGCCCGGCAGATTCAGTGGGGCGCGCGTATCCAGTTCTGAATGTGCTCCCCGGTGTCGAGCCATAGGTAAGTGTTACCGATCGGCGCGTCATCGCGCCAAAACAGGTGTTACCGAAGGGGCCGGGGTGTTGCGCATTTAAAGAGACGCGGGGACGCAGGCGTTCTGGGCCAGCACAAACGAACCGAGGATGCCACCAGCGCCGCGCTCAGGCGCGGCTTCGCTTGCTCTTGGATGTTGACGCTGATTCCGTGTGGGCGAGCCGGTTCTTGACTGACTTGGTATTGATATCGGTCAGCATCGACCAGGGCAACACATCGGCTCGCTCGGGCAGCGGGGCAATCGGGCTGTCGGGGCTGTGGATGCCGGCGCCCGTGTCGGCGGGTACGCCCCCTGCAATGTCAACGGGCGTTGGGCGAGTAGCGACGCCGCGAATGACCTCCGCGGTCAATTCGCAGTGATGACTGGAAGGTGAGATCGTAAAAATGACGAACAGCAGCTCAGGGAACGAAGCGCTAATGGTTGTTTGTGCGGTGGCGGTGGTGTGGGCCATCGGCCATTTCTTTGTCCAACGGCTTGATGTCAAAACGGGTAAGAAATTCGAGCTCACCATCGCAAACCTTGCTGCGCTGTCGGTGTTTCTGGTTACGTACAATATTTACGTATCGGTAGTGTCCAACGATCGCATTGAGAAAAATCGAATCGCGTACAACACGCTGGAAAATATTGAGCGCAATTGGCTGCAGCCCCAGAAAGAGCTTCTTGAGAACTATCCGGAAGGCTACTTTTTGTACGCGAGCATGACTCCCGATGCTGACTTCGGTAGCCAGGCGCCCGAAATTTTCGACTCAGTGAAACGTAGACAGCTCGAGGTCTACGGCTCAATTCGAGTCTTTCAAGTGATGGAAGATTTTCTCACATTTGGCGCCTGGGACATTACTGGCAGTTACGTGTGGCTGAACAATTTTTTGATGTGGATGCAGTCCCCGATCCTGCGCCTCCACTGGAAGGAACTTTCCTTCAATTTTTCCGACGACTCACGCCGGTTTATCGAGCGGATCATCGCTCAAAGTGAAGAGTTAGTCCGAAGGAGAGAATCGAGTGGGCCACTGACAAGTCAGGACTACGACGCGATCTCGAAAAAATTTGAGGTCAACCTCCGTTGAACAGGTGACTGTCCCAGACTCCCGTCCCTCTTCCTCGTTACGTCAGCTAACGCAGCGAGTCGTCTAGTAGCCCCGAGTGAGCAACTCGATCGATAC